>Ga0247729_10000340_pt1 | contig 20223 bp, 10 predicted proteins | sample UWRJL133311R2_FD_180958 | JGI IMG/M metagenome (GOLD analysis project Ga0247729, IMG submission 180958) | Plant litter microbial communities from Arlington Agricultural Research Station in Wisconsin, United States - UWRJ-L133-311R-2 | ecosystem: Environmental > Terrestrial > Plant litter >... | reverse complement strand
ACCTGGATCGACTGGTCGTTGAGCACAAGCTCGGACCAGTCACGCTGTGCGCGAATGGAGATTTCTTCCCGTCCCTTGGCGTCATCGATGCGCAGCTCGTTATAGCCACCGCCGCCGGGGCTACTCTGGGTCTTGAACAGCGTCTGGGTCTTTTGCGCGGGCAGGCTCAGCGGTATGCGCGTGGTGGCGTTGGGCAGGCAGGCCTGGACATAAGGCTGATCGGGATCCGATTCGAAATAACCCACGATCACTTCCATGCCGACCCGAGGGATCATCGCGGTGCCGTATTGATCATGGGCCCAGCCGGTAGCGACCCGTAGCCAGCAGCTGGAATGTTCGTTGAGCCCGCCTTCGCGATCCCAGAAGAACTTGACCTTGACCCGTCCGTATTCGTCGCAATGCACTTCTTCGCCCGGTGGGCCGGTGACCAAGGCGTGCTGGCTGCCAAGGATCCGGGGCTTCGGATGTTTTAGAGGCGGGCGAAACGGGATCAGTCCCGGAATCGCTTCGAAGCGGTTGCGGTAACCCTGGCTGAACTCGCCCGGCACAGCGCTGCTGTTGGCGAACTCTTCCAGCACCTGGGGCTGTTTGCCTGTGTGGACCACGGAGGTCAGCAACCACTGGGCGTTCCAGTCCGGGTTCGGGTGTTCCAGCTCAAACAGATGGCCGCTGATCAGTGTCGGTTGGTCACTGCTGCCGCTGGCCTGACGGTAATCGCTGCGGTGGCGTTCCAGGGCCTTGCGTGCCTGTCGACTGCCCGCGTCGCCGTCGGTATAAGCTGCCGGATATGCGTAATCTTCAAGGTCCTTGCGGCCTTCACCGTCGGCGGATCTGAGCAGGTCCACCGGCGGGCGCTCGAAGTGATAATTCTGCCGTGCAACTTTGCCGGTGCGAGTGGCGAGGCGCAGCTTGAAGGTGTTGATGACCGGCGCTTCGCCGACCAGGCCGCTGCCCTGTTTATAGAGGACGGGGGCCTGCAGGATCGGCAGTTGAATCGGGTCATCGGCGAACACCAGCAAGTGCTTTTCGCGGTTGTGCTGGAAGTGAAAATGCAGGCCCTCTTCTTCGCACAACCGCCGCAGAAAATGCAGATCCGTTTCGTGATATTGGGTGCAGTACGCTCGGGGTTTGCAGGGTTCACACAGTTTGAAGGCAAACTCGTCGACGGGAATGCCGTGGTCCTTGAGCAGCTGGCCGATGATCTCGGGCACGCTGCGGTTCTGGAAGATCCGGTGATTGCTACGGTGCTCAAGCCGTTTGAGGTTGGGCACCAGCTGAATGAAGTAATGGGTAAAGCGCTTGCCGGAGTCGCCCTGACTGATTTCGCCAATCTGCCCGTGCAGGCCGTTGCTGCTGTTAGCCCCCTCGAAACTCAGAAAGGCCGGACGCTGCAGCACCTCTTCAAGGTCCAGATTGGCCCGTTCACTGACCAGTTCGATGCGCGCACTGAACGGCCGGCTGATCGCCTCCTGAGCGCGGAATTCCAGGACGCGAAGATCATGCGTCACCCCCGCAATATCCAACGTAAACGAGGCGCGATTGGCGGGGGTCGACATGGGCAAGTCCTTGGCCGGGAAAAGGCAGGACTTTGCACCGAATCGACCACATCGTCAGTCAGGCTTGAGAGCCAGCACTTGTGGGAAATTTCTGCGATTTCCTACAAGCGATTTCAATGCCCCGGCACCACTAACTATCTACCACCCCCACCCCCCAAATCCTGATTGATTGAAACCCAAAGCAGGCCCTTCTCTGGCCTGCGTTTTCAGCCTCAATATGCAATCAGGATGATCAGAACGTTATGCAGCAACTCACTCAATTCTTCCCCACTCCGGCGGACACTTTGCCATTGGCGGTCGCGGCGCTGACTCGGCTTGGCGATCTAAATTTCGCAATAGGCAACGAACTCAAGGTTTTGCCCACACCCGGTACCAAAGATGCCGCGACTCTCGTCCAGCAGATCGACGCTTACTGGCAAGCCCCCAGCGCTCAGGGCAAGAGTCGTCGCGCGATGCTCATCGAGGCCATGGAGCAAGGGCTGCGTGACGAGGTGATCGTCAAGGTTCATGAGCGCAACCTGGACAAGGCCTACGCCGACTGCATCCCGGCAAAAAACACCGGCGAACCGTTTCCGGAAATCTATAGCCTTCACGTTCAACTGAGCGATAACGACCTGTGTGAAATCGCTGGCGCGCTGGTGTTCGTCAACGAACAGGGCCGGGCTTTGCTGATGCTGCCCGGTGTCGGCGCAGAGGGTTTTGCCACTCGCACCGCATTGGGCGAAGCGCTGGTTCACTGGCTGAACCATGAGGTACTGCAAGAGGCGCTGTTCAACAATGCAGCGCTCCGCGATCAAGAGTTGATGGAAGCCATCAACAGCGACCCGCAATTTCATCTGGAACCGTTCACGGTCGTCGACCTGCGCCTGGAACCCGTTACTGGCAAACCCTTCGAACATGCCTTCGAACGCCAGCTGGAAAAGCAGCGCAATGATATCCGCCACGCCTGCAATGACAGCGCCTCCAAGGCCCGAATCGAAGCAGTCATCAGCATGCCGGGCTTGTTCGGCCCCGGTGCCATGCTTGCACAGCGGGAAATCGCTTACTGGGAACGCCAGCAGCGCAGAAATCTACCTCACTGGGTCAAGATCGCCAGCCAGAACGATCTGGATCACTATCAGCGACGGCTGACTCATTACGAAGAAAGTCGGACTGCGCTACTCAGCGCCTTGGGTGGCGCAGCGTCCCATGAGCAGTACGCGCGGATGCACCTCCGAGCGCGCCTTGCTTCTGATCTGGGTTACGACCTGGAGCCTGAACAGATTGTGGTCACTATGCAGCGCCGCCTGGGGATTACCGGCGAACTCTATACGATCAGGCGCTCGTTATTGCAGCTGGCTTTATACGGTTTGCATCCCGGCGATCTTGCTGAGGATTCGCACTTCCAGACGCTGACGACCCTGCGTCTGGACGACGCACTCATGGATACGACTCATCCCCTTCTGACCAACGCTTACATCGCGAAACTGGTGGATGAGCTGAACCTGGGCACGAGCTTTCGCGAGTACCAGCGCCTGGCTTATGCCACCGAGCATAATCAGCAGCTCATGCGGCAGCTGACGCGCAAGCAGGTTACCGCACTGGCTTACGCAGCAAAGATGCAGGCGCATATTTCGGCAGACGACTTTGCAATCATTGAGCAAGTCGAGGGTGACGCAACCGGTCAGACAACCCCCAATCTGCGGGTCCAGCAGATCAAGCTCGACGATGGCGAAATTCTGGGCGGGCTGTTGGTATTCCGCAAAAACGATAGCCAGGGACGACTTGAACGACTGGTAATGTTTGCCTCCGATGCACCGAGAGCACAGCGCTTTCAAGCTTTCGATAACGAGCGACAACTCACCCATGAATTGGTCAACTGGACAACTTCGCCTGAGATGAGCCAGTACTTGCTCAAGCAGGTCTCGGCTTCCAGTCGTGAAAACCTGGAAACGCGATTTGCCGCGCTGCGTCTCAAGCCAAATCCGCCGGCCAATTATGTTCAGCTCATTACTCGCAGCCACTACAACCAGGCACTGGGGCAGTTTGTGCGCCAGCATGCGCGGGTCGCCGCCGCTGATCAGGCGCAGCGCACGCCTGACTGGTACCTGCACGCCAGCTCCGCTCAACGCCAGGAGCTGTTGGCCCTGGAAGACGCGATTGCCGGTGCCACCCAGAATTACCACGCCAAACCTCCGACCCAGGCTCAGGATTTCGAGGATTACGTTCACCAGCGCGCCAGCAAGAAGATCAGTGAACTGCTGGGCGTCGCCGAAGGCAGCGTCAACCCGGACGAGATCATCATCACCTCCGAGCGCGAGGTACTCAGCTACACCAAAATGCTGCGCAACGGTTATGACGACACCTTGGGCCTGCTTAAAAGCGGCGCTGACGGCCAGGCCACATTCAGTGGCCCGTCGCATGTGGACCTGACGCCGCTGACTGCGCAAAAAGTCGCACGCTCGGTGCATGGCAAGTGGCTCAGCGACGACTACATCAAACTGGTCAGGGATACCCTGCTCGACCCGGAATCTCCCGGCTACCAACACCGTCGACGCAGCAGCCTACAAATCACCGTGTTGCAGATGAAAGCCGCCGCGCTGCGCAGCCATCTGAAAGGTCAGCTCAACACCATGCAATATCAGTGGTTACGGCTCGCCATGGATCATCTGCACCTGACCGATAGCGAAGCACGTCGTCGCTATCCGCTGCACACCTTACAACTGCGCCTGGAAAACCCGTTGATCGGCAGCGACCTTTCCGAAGTGGGCGAAGTGGCGAAAGACATCTACAACGTTATTTCTCCAACCAAGGTTGAGCTGACCCAGATTGAGACCGTGCAAGGCTGCTATCTGTTGTCATCCTCCGACGCCACCCAGGCCGTCATGCTCTACACCCCAAAGGCACCAGACGGCTTCGAGTTCCGGTTGCTGAGCGACTTCAAAACCTCACTCTCAAGCCTCGGCATGATCGACTACTACAAAGACCGCTGCCGGGTCGATGCACGTCGCAAGCTGTCGTTTTTCCTCAGGGACATGGAGCAAGGCGGCGATAGCAAGCCACCGGTCATTCCTCGCGATGCGGTTATCGATTTTCAGGACATCTGTTTCAACCGGCCCCTTGAACGCCAATTGCGCGATGTCGAAGACACCACCACCGGGCGCAGCGACATGCTCGCCAGGCTGGCGTGGGTAACCTTCGAACTGGTGGCGACGGTAGCGACGCTGCCCTTCCCGCCTGCCAGCTTCGCTGTCGGTGCCTTGCTCTCCCTGCACGACAGCATGAGAGCTCTGCAAGCCTTCGCCGATGGCGATCTGGAGACCGCCAGCGGTTACATCCTCAGCTCACTGTTCAACAGCCTGGGCGCGGCGGCGGATTTATCCGCTGGCATGAAGGGTTTCGGTGCTCTGCGCCAGATCGGGCACAACGGCAAACACGCCTCACCGGCACGGATCAAGCGCGCACCGAGCCAGGCTGAACTGCGCCCGGTGAACCTTGATGGGGATACCTTCTGGCGCAGTCAACCGAACGCCAATGGTCATGCAGCGGTGTATCGGGTGAGCGCAGAGCAAGCCCAAACCCCACAGGCCACCGGACAATTCGCCCGGCGCGACCTGGACGGACAATGGCGTCCCCTGAGCCAGCCTGCCGGGCAGACGCACACCTTGAGTGCCAACGGCCTGAAACAGGGGTTAGCGGTGAATATCTCACTGCAAAATGCGACCCCGCTGGCGTCTGCCCACGGCAAGGGCGTGAGCATGATCAACGGCAAGCACTACATCGAACTCGGCACACAGGTCTTCGAAGTGCAATTCGATGCAAGCGCTCGTTACTGGAACATCATCGACCCGAAAAACCCGTTCGCCTTCTTCGGCAAGCAGCCCGTGTATCTGGATGCTCAGGGAAAATGGCAGCTGCCCAACCGCCCCAACCTGGCTGGCGGGATGGATGAATCATTCAGGCCGCTGGTCAGCGAGGCCGCGACCGCAGAAGCGATTACGGCAGCGGTGGTCCCCTACGAACTGCCTCTGAGATTACGCGCTCATTTCGATGTCCTCGCGCACCCGGGCAGGTCCTTTGACGATCTGGGGCTGGACCTTGATGAGTACTTCGAATCGGTATTCCGCGACAGTCGCGCAGATTTCGCTTCACGCCGGGAAAAACTCTACGCACATGCTCAAACGGCACTTACTTCTGTCGCCCCCTCGCCTCGTCCTGCATTGCCGCTCCTTGAGGTCAATGCGGATGCTGGCAGCCTGATCAGAAAAGTATTCCAGAACAGTAACGCCATGGTGATTGGCGAGGCTCCAAGATCCGTTGCCAGCAAGCGCTTGCTGATCGAAAACATGGTTGCACTGGCTGAACAGGACGTGAAGGTCTTGTACATCCAGCATCTGTTTACCGATCTGCACATGTACAAGCTGGAGAAGTACCGCAAGCTGGGGGCCAGAAGTAAGGCAGGCTCCAGTGAGCTGAGGGTCTGGCTTGAGAGCCTGAACGACGGTGCGCTGAAAAACCGCAGCAGGGACTATGACTACTACCACCTGATCAAAGCCGCACACCGCCACGGCCTTGAAGTCCGTCCACTCAGCTCGTCGGTCAGCTATCCGCTCATCCACAACCCGGTGGCATCGGCCACTGCGGATGTTGCCGGTGATCAGAAAATGAGCAATTACTTCAGTTATCTTCTGATCAATGCCGATACTGCTGCCCATCCTGAGCGGCGCTGGGTGGCGTTGCTCGATCAAAAACTGGCCACCACCTACCAGGAAGTCCCAGGCATCGCCGAGTTACATGGCGCAATCAGCATTCGTGTGCATGACGTGCCTCAGGGGCGACCCACGCTGATCAGCCGGGATATTGAAGGCACGAACACCGGGTTCGGCAAGGCCGACTTCAAGGTTGAAATCGCCAACCCGTTGATCGTGGATCAAGGGACCTCGACGATCGCCGCCGCAACTCCCTCGTCAACGCCAAGCGTGCTTGATGAAGCGCTGCATCGACAGATCCTCGCAACCAAGGGCGCCAGGATCGACGACAGCTTTGTCGGCAAACCCGGTTTTCAGTGGACCGATGCCGGCGAATGGCGGGCGATCGACGCCCAACACTGGCCCGCTGAAAGCCCCCCCACTGCCATCCAGCTGTCGTTGCTCGATACCGTCTACGGTATGCCCGCTGAAACGCGGAGCAGCCTGCATGATTTGATCAACTTCAAACGCCGGGGGCTGGACTCACGATATTTCCTCGAGAGCGTTGGGGCTTCGCGGGTACAGGACAGTTTTTTCACTCTGCGCGGCAAGCTCCAGAAAGACGCACGCAAGATCATTGCCCAGAAGTTGCCAGCCCGCCCGACTGTCCCCTCCGTGCCACACGGAATCAACCACGGCGATTTGCTTGAAGACCTTTATCAACATACCAACGGCGTGGTGATTGGCGAAAATCACTCATCCATTGCCAGCAAAAAACTGATCATCGATAACCTGCCATTGCTGGCTCGTCAGGATGTGAAGACGCTCTATATGGAGCATTTGCTCAGCGACTTGCATCAGGCGGATCTGGACCGTTTTGTCGAGACCGGTCACATGAGCAAGTCGTTGCTCCACGACCTGCGAAAACTCGACCTGGGTCATCACACCGACGCCGACGGTATCTACACCTTTGAGCAATTAGTGATCAAGGCACGCAACAATGGTTTGGAGATCAGAGCTATCGACTGCGCTGCCAGCTACCACATCAAAGAAATCGACCATCCTGCGTTAACGACGCGGCATCAGATGTTCAGCTACTTTGCGTCACGTACGCTGCGCAAACATCAGGAAGTCATGGGCTCCCACAAATGGATAGCGCTGGTCGGGAACAGTCACGCCAATACTTACGAAAAAATTGTCCCCGGTCTCACCGAACTGGAAGGTGGTATTAGCATCCGGGTGCTGGACGTAATGCCTGGCCAGTCACGAGGTGTTTCGATAGATCCCGGGGAAAGTCTGCCGATTTCACTGACCCACCGGGAAAGCTTCATCAAGAGCGATCTGCGCCTGGAAATGGAAACCCTCAAGCCAGCCGTGGCGGTCAGGCCTCCGCAATCCCTGCCGATTGAGGAAAGGCTGACAAGGCCGGGTATGTTTCTGATCGAGGAAGGCAGCGACAGCCTGCAGGTTATCGTCCACCGCTCAAGGGACTACGCGATCCACCGCACGCCTGTGAAGGTGAATGCCCAAGGTCAGGTCTATGTGGAACGAAGCACCTGGCCTGCCGTGCACCAGAAGCCGTTTGAAGACATGGATGCGCTGATTGTTGGTCTGGAGGAGATCAACCTGACTCGGGTGGCGTGAGATGCGGTGAGCTTGTGGGAGGATGGGCAAGCACCGCTCCCACAACAGACCGTGTTCCCCTGTTGGAGCCGGGCTTGCTCGCGATGAACGATGACGCGGTATGCCTGCTAAACCGCGCCGCCTGATTCGCGGGCAAGCCTCGCTCCAACGGGTTCGACGATTTCTGTTGGAGCCGAGCTTGCTCGCGATGAACGATGGCGCGGTATGCCTGCAAAACCGCGCCGCCTGATTCGCGGGCAAGCCTCGCTCCAACGGGTTCGACGATTTCTGTGGGAGCCGGGCTTGCTCGCAATGAACGATGACGCGGTATGCCTGCAAAACCGCGCCGCCTGATTCGCGGGCAAGCCTCGCTCCCACAACAGACCGTGTTCCCCTGTTGGAGCCGGGCTTGCTCGCGATGAACGATGGCGCGGTATGCCTGCTATACCGCGCCGCCTGATTCGCGGGCAAGCCTCGCTCCAACGGGTTCGACGATTTCTGTGGGAGCCGGGCTTGCCCGCGAAGAACGATGACGCGGTATGCCTGCTAAACCGCGCCACCTGATTCGCGGGCAAGCCTCGCTCCAACGGGTTCGACGATTTCTGTTGGAGCCGGGCTCGCCCGCGATGAACGATGACGCGGTATGCCTGCTAAACCGCGCCGCCTGATTCGCGGGCAAGCCTCGCTCCCACAACAGACCGTGTTCCCCTGTTGGAGCCGGGCTTGCCCGCGAAGAACGATGACGCGGTATGCCTGGTAAACCGCGCCGCCTGATTCGCGGGCAAGCCTCGCTCCAACGGGTTCGACGATTTCTGTGGGAGCCGGGCTTGCCCGCGATGAACGATGACGCGGTATGCCTGGTAAACCGCGCCGCCTGATTCGCGGGCAAGCCTCTCCCACGGGTTCGCTGGCTGCCAGAAGGTGCAACCGGCTGATGACTAAACCTTCGGCAAGCGCTGCTCCAGCAATTGGTGCAGCGCGCTGTCCGCGGGCCAGTTGCGCATGAAGCGGGCGCGGTCGCGGGCGAAGGCGGTGGCGAATGAGCTTTGCGAGCTGTGCTGGCACATGGCGTCCAGGTCGATCAACGCCCAGCGATCCTGATGCCAAAACACGTTATGGCCCTTCAGATCGCCATGACTGATGCGCTCACGGATCATCTGCTGGAAAAGCTCATCCAGCGCCACCAACTCACTTTCCGGCGCATCACCAGAAGCGACGTAAGGCGCAAAGCGCTCGATGATGTCCGGCCCAGGCAAATACTCGGTCACCAGATACGCCTTGCCGCGCAGCCCAATAAATCTTTGCTCCAGCAACGCCAGCGGCTTGGGCGTAGCGATGCCGAGAAACAGCAATCGATTGCCTTCACGCCACGAATGCCAGGCTCGGCTTGGGCGCCAGAAACGCTTGAACCAGTGGGCAACGTCCTTGATGTTGTAGCGCTTGATCACCAGGCTGCGACCATTGACTTCAACCCGTCCCACACTCGCCGCACCCCCGGTTTTATACAGGTGGCCCTGATCGAGTAATTCATCGGCCTGGGCCAGCACCGGTAACATTGCGGCCTCTTCGTCGCGGCGAATCGCCCGCAACCCGGACGCCCCCTCCACCACGCTGAACAGGCTGCAATCGCGCCCGGTCTTGTCGAGGTAATCCTTCAAACGCCAGCTGCGAACCTTGTCGATCTGCTTCTGCAAGGCCTCCATCGGCAAGCCGTGTTCGCCATTGCTGAGCAGGTAATGCACCAACAATTCTTCGGTAAACGGCTCAAGGGATTTGGGCAGCTGGGCGAAGAACACCCCAAGGTTTTCCAGCACCTTTTGCCGAGACAACGGCTTGCCGGCTTCTTCGACACGGATTCCCGCACCGTCGATCAAGTACAACTTGCCGTGGCTACGCAGCAGGTTGTCCAGATGCAGGTCTTCCTGCCACAGGCCCTTGGTGTGCAGTTGCGCAATAGCGGATAACGCTTCGCCCAATACCGCTTGTTGAGCATCGTTGAGCGGGGTCTGGTGTTCGACTTCAGCCCAGGCCTCACCCAAGCTTTGCGACTGCTCAAGAAACTCGAACAGCAGCCAGCCACCTTCGTTCTGCTCAAGACCATCGGCCAGCAGCAGCGGCGTGGTCATGCCCTGTGCGGCGAGCAGGCGTACACCTTCGAGCTCACGCTGAAAATGCCGCGGGGCCTTTTGCCCGACCAGCAACTTGGCCAACACTGGCCGACCCCGCCACACGCCTGCGCCGACATAGCGCTGGCCAGGCAACACCCGCAGCAGAGTCAGTAATTGCAGTTCGGCGGGGCCAGCCGCATCGGCCAGCGCCAGATTGATCGGCAAGGCGGGAGTGCGTCCGGCGTTCTTGAGTTCAGACAAACGCATCAACGGATCTCTTCATGTTCGCTGCGGTGGGCAGCGCGTTTATGGCTGCCACGCTTGTCGAGCCGGGCATACCAGTCGTCAACCAGCGGGCTGTCGATTCCGGATTGCAGATAGGCCGCCAGCAATTCGCGCACATGGGCCTCGCTCCACATCGGTGCCCGACGCAGCAACGGCTCCAGATCCTTGACCCGGTCACGCCTGCCAAACAGTGCTGGCCGGGTTTTTTCCAGGTCGATCAATTGCGCTCGATACATACCGGCCTTGGCCCGCATGAAAATATGCTTGGGGTAGAAACAGCCGTGAACCTGGCCGGCCGCGTGCAGGGTCTGCGCCAGATCGCCGCAAGCCTGCAAAATCGCCGTCTGCTGCTGCGCGTCCATCTCCGGCCATTGCTGCAGCAAAGTATCCAGATCGGTCCAGCCATCCAGTGCGCGGGTCATGAGAATCGCCCGGCGCTCACCGTTGACCCGGCTCTCGCCATAAAACACCGCTTGCAGCGCCGGGATGCCCAGTTGCTGATAGCGGCTGATATTACGAAATTCCCGGGAGAAGGAGGGCTCGCCAAACGGATGATGCAGAGTGCGGGTCAGGTAATTACTCTGGCGCTTCAAATAGAAGCCAGAGCCTTCCAGTTCCATGCGGAACACACTGCTCCAGCCGCCCCGGCCGGTGTTGGGTTCGTCGACAGCCTCAAGCTGGACCTCCCACAGCGACTCGAAATCAGCCAGGCCGTGGCGCTCAAGCAACGGGCGCTCGCTGGGTGCAATGAAAACGGTCATTCGCGTCCCTCAAAAAAGCTGACGACATGGCGGATGCGTTTCTTGTCGGACTCATTCAACCGGTCGCGTCCTCGGTACTGCAGGTAGAAGCGCAGGCGCTGGGTATTCGACAGATGGTATTTCGCCAGTTTGTCCAGACAGGCCAGATCCTTGGTGATCCGGTAACGCAACATGAAGCTCCACCAGAACGCGCCGTTGGGGCAATCGATCAGGAACACCGTCCCTTGATCGTCCACCAACAGGTTGCGCCACTTCAGATCGTTGTGAGTGAAATTCTGGTCATGCATGGCGCGAGTGTAGCGGGCCACCTGACGGCTGATGGTATCAACCCACGAACGGTCGGCCAGTCGCGGGTCATCACGCTTGGCCAAGGCCGATAAATCTTCGGTATTGGGCAGCTCGCGAGTAATCAGCGCGCCCCGGTCGTAGGTGGCACCACGGCGCTCAAGGCCCCAGGCCACCACTTCAGCGGTGGGGATGCCCCATTTGGCAAAGCGCTTGAGGTTCTGCCATTCCGAGCGGACCCGAGGCTTGCCCATATATCGGCGCAGGCCTTTACCCGCGCCGACATAGCGTTTGACGTAATAATTGATCCCTTCGCGCTGCACCTTGATGACTTCGGACAGCGGATCGCGGGTCAGGCGCTCGCCTTGCAAAGCAAATACTGCGTCGAGACTGCCAAAATCCTGCTCCAGAGAAGCGTAAGCCGGTTCCAGGTTCCAACCCGCCATCAGAGCGCATCCCCGTAGCGGACTTTGCGCTGATACAGCTTGTCGGCCTTGGTTTCCAGCCAGCTCAGCAGCTTGGCCTCTTCAGCCAGAATCTGGCGCAGCGGTTGCTGGAAGTAGCCCTTGAGGAAACGCAGTTTGTCGCGGCGGGTCAGGCCGATGTCCAGCGCCGAGAAATACAGCGCGGCCAGATCCTTGTTGCGCCAGCGCGGGGTAATAGCCCGACGTGTCTGGGCACGATGAAGATCGATCACCGACAGACGAAAATCATCCGCGGTCACCGGTTTGTCGGTGTGCAGCAGGAAATGGCAGATGTAACAGTCGCGATGATTGACCCCGGCGCGGTGCATCATGCCGACCATGCGCGCCACTTCGGCGATGAACGCACGCTTGAGGCGCGGCTCTGGCGGCTCGTTGCGCCAATTGATGCTGATGTCTTCGAGGCTTTCGGTGGGTGCCAGCTCTTCGGTAACGATGAACGAATGCTGCGCCGCCGGATTATTGCCTCGCTCGCCGTAGGCCACAGCGGTCATGGTCGGCACGCCGACTTCTTTCAGGCGAGCGATGGCTTTCCACTCCATGCCTGCGCCCAGCACCGGCAACTTTGCAGTGATCAGGTTTTTGCCGATTTCGCTCCAGCCAATACCGCGATGGATCTTGACGAAGTAACCGCGTCCGTCGACTTCGGTGCGCAGCGTGCGCCGGCCTTCGAGTTCGCGATACACCTGACCGTCCAGACGCTCGACCTCGGCGAACGCATCGCGTCCGGCCCAGAGCGTTTTGAACGGTTCAGCAAGGAACAACTTCATGGGTAGTGCTCCGCCAGAATCACATCCGCCGCGTGCTGCGGCATGCTGTAGAGATCAGCCGTGTCAGCAAAGGCCAGACCATTTAGGCTCCATTTCGCCCGCGACGTATCGTCGGCCAGCATGGTTGCCAGGTACTCATTGAGCTGCGCTTGCTCGAACGGGTCGTCAAGGACCAGCCCACTGTCCGCCTCGGCGATGTAATGCGCGTAACCGCACACCGCGCTGACCAACACCGGCAAACCGGCCACCAGCGCTTCGAGCAGCACAGTGCCGGTGTTTTCGTTGTAGGCAGGGTGAATCAAGATGTCGGCCCCCAGCAGGAAGCGCGGGATATCGCTGCGCCCTTTCATGAAGGTGACATGCTCACCCAGGCCCAGCGCCGCGCTCTGCAGTTGGAATACTTTGGGGTCGTCCTGCCCGATTACAAACAGCCGGGTGCGTTTTTTAAGATCAGCGGGCAATGCAGCCAGCGCTTTAAGGCTGCGATCCACGCCTTTGGTCTTGAAGCCTGAACCGATTTGCACCAGCAACAGGTCATCCTCACCCAGCCCGAATTCCTTGCGGAACTCGGCACGAATCTGCGGCGCATCGGCAGGCGCGCGGCGGTCCTGGGCAATGCCCGGCGGCAACAGATGAAAGCGTGACAACGGCGTGTCGTAGTACTTGATGAACAGCGGCTGCTGGACTTCGGAAATCATCAGTACCTGGGTCTTCGCGTCTTTGGCGAACACCGCTCGCTCGTACTCGGCAAAGTGGCGATAGCGGCCCCATTGGCGATACAGCGAGTGGCGCAGGGTTTGCGCTTTGTCTTCGAAGCAGCCGTCGGCGGCGTAATACACGTCCAGGCCCGGCATTTTGTTAAAGCCGATCAGACGATCCACCGGGCGCTTGGCGAGGTCCGCTTCCATCAACGCGCTGAGTTTTTCATTGCGCCGATGGTTGAAGAACGCTTTGACCGGCGCCACCAGCACTTCAAAACCGGGCGGCACGTCGCCTTCCCAGATCAGGGTGTAGACCCGGATCTTGTGCCCACGCTGCTGGCATTCCAGCGCGATACGCATGAAGTCGCGTTGCAGCCCGCCAAACGGGAAATATTTGTACAGCACAAAAGCCAGTTGCATCAGCCTGGTTCCTTTGCCAGCAACAGCGAGCCCAATTGGCTCGCTACTCGCTCGGGATTCAAACGAGTGAAGCACACAGGCCACTCGCGTTTCACATCCAACTGACGGCGGTCTTCTTCCGTCGGTTGATAGGTGCATTTCTTTTGCAGGCATGGCGCACAGGCCGGGTAGTCACCGGCCAGGTGGACCTGCGATTTGCCATAAGCGCCCGTCAAGCCCGGATTGGTTGGGCCAAAAAGGGAGATCGTCGGCACATCCAGCGCCGCCGCCAAGTGACCAATACCGGTATCGACCGCCACGCAAGCTTTGGCACTGGCCAGCACCTGAGCGACCCCCGCAAGATTGAGTTTAGGCAACACCAGCGCATGATCGAGACCTTGCGCGATACGCTCGGCGCGGGCTTTCTCCAGCGGATTCCCCCACGGCAAGCGCACCTGCAGACCGCTTTCAGCCAGGCGTTCGGCCAGTTGTCGCCAGTAGAGCTCGGGCCAGTGCTTGGTGTCCCACGTGGTGCCGTGCAGAAATAGAACGAATGGCGGTTTATCTGCGTCCGCGCTCTGATCGGTATTGCGCAGCAAACGGGCATGATCCAGGCCGTAATCCCCCAGCCCCGCAGGCACCGCATAACCCAGCGCCTGAGCGAACAATTGCCGCAAACGCTCGACCGCATGCTGCCCTCGAGCTACGGAATAAGCCTGATCGTAGAAACGGCTCGCCAGCGGTTCCCGGGCCGAATCCTTGTCCAGTCCGGCGATGGGCGCTTTGACGTAACGGGTCAGCCAGGCGCTTTTCAGCAAGCCCTGAGCGTCGATCACCAGATCATAGGGCGTGTCGCGCAAACGTTTCTTGAAGCGCCGCCACTCGCCGTTCTTGAACGTCTGCCAGAGGTTTTTACGCCAGCGGCGAATGGCTACCGGGATGACCTCGCCGACCGCAGGGTGCCAGGTGGGAATCTCGGCGAAACCCTCCTCCACTACCCAGTCGAAACGGATGCCCGGCACGGCACGAGCCGCATCGGTCAACGCTGGCAGCGCATGAATCACGTCGCCAAGGGATGAAGTTTTGATCAGCAAGACCCGCAAATCAGGCGACCTCCACCGGGGTACTGCCCAGATTGCCCAGCGCTTGAATCACCGAATCCGGCTCCAGCAGGCGCAAGCAATTGTAATGACCGAAACGGCAGGTGCGGTCAAAGCATGGGCTGCACTCGATACCCAGCCGCACCACCTCGACTTGATCGGCGAGCGGTGGCGTGAAGCCAGGCGAAGTCGAGCCGTATACCGCAACCAGCGGGCGATTCAGTGCGGCGGCAACGTGCATCAGACCGGAATCGTTGGACACCACGGCATCGGCACACGACAGCAAGTCGATGGCTTCAGCCAGAGAGGTATCGCCGCTCAGGTTCACCGACTCTTCACGCAGGCCGGGAATCAGCCGCTCGCGAATGCTTTCGCCCACCGGGTGATCGTTCTTCGAACCGAACAGCCAGACCTGCCAGCCTTCGCGGATCTTGGCTTCAGCGACTTTCGCGTAATGCTCGGCCGGCCAGCGCTTGGACTCGCCGAACTCGGCACCGGGACATAGCGCCAGTACCGGACGGTCAAGGCTCAGGCCAAATTTGGCCAATGCAGCATTGCGGGTCGTCACATCAATGCGCAGCTCAGGCTTGGGATACGGACGTGGCAAGTCCGTAGCTGGTTCATACGCCAGGGCCATGAAGCGCTCGATCATCAGCGGATAGCGTTGTTTATCGAGGGTCCGCACGTCATTGAGCAGGCCATAACGAAACTCGCCGCGCCAGCCCGTACGCTTCGGGATACCGGCGAAGAACGGCACCAGTGCGGACTTCAGCGAGTTGGGCAGCAGAATGGCCTGATCGTACTGGCCCGCCAGGGACTTGCCGATCCGCCGCCGCGTCGCCAGCTCCAGTGCGCCGTGGCCCAGCGGAAAGCTCAGGGCCGCACGCACTTGGGGCATACGCTCAAGGATCGGACGGCTCCACTCGGGGGCCAGAACATCGATCACGCAATCGGGATGGCGCTGCTTCAGACATTGGAACAGCGTTTGCGCCATTACCATGTCGCCTACCCAGCTAGGCCCAACGATCAGAATTCTCATGTTTCATCCAAAAACGACCAGAAACGATCAGGGAGGCCGATCAGGCTGCGTGACGTTCCCACACAACCCGTCGCCTCCCTGTCATAGCTTTGTATAGTGCCTATTGATGACCCGTTGGAGCGAGGCTTGCCCGCGAAGGGGTCCGTTAGACAATAAATCTCTGTCGTCCGGGCCATTGCCTTCGCGGGCAAGCCTCGCTCCAACAGGATCAAGCAGCGGCAGACGGGGTCTAACTCAACCCCATTTCCGCCCAGATCCGCAGCACTTCACGCCGTTCGACTGCAAACTGATCACCGGCAACGACACCGGCCTGATTCTGCAGAGCCTGACGGTGAGCCGCCGAACGGTACGTTTTGTAAGCCTCGCGCAACAGGCCGGCATCAGCAGCGGGGATCAGCCCGGCCTCCTCCAACCCTTCAAGAATACGAATGTTATCGGTGTAACGCAGCAGTGCCGGATGTTCCCGGGACCACGCCAAGGCCGCGTATTGCACCATAAATTCGATATCGACGATACCACCGGCGTCCTGCTTGAGGTCGAACGACACTGTCGGCAAGAACGCATTGGCTGCCGTCCCGGCCGCTGTCGCCTTGGTGCCGAGGCTGCCGCGCATCTTGGCGCGCATCTCACTGACCTCAAGGCGCAGCTTGTCCAGGTCGCGCTCATGGCCCAGCACCGCTGCCCTGACTTTCTCGAATGCCTGACCGACTTCCCGGCTGCCCACCAGCACACGGGCACGGACCAGCGCCTGATGCTCCCAGGTCCAGGCTTCGTTTTCCTGATAGCGGGAAAACGCCCCCAGAGAACTGACCAGCAGCCCCGAAGCACCCGACGGACGCAAACGCATGTCTACTTCATACAGCTGGCCGGAGTTGGTCTGAGTGGTCAGCAAATGGATGATGCGCTGCCCGAGCCGGGTGAAGAACTGCGCGCTGTCGATGGGTTTGGCGCCGTCGGTCTCGGACTGGAGGTCACCATCATGAATGAACACCAGGTCCAGATCCGAACCATGCCCCAGTTCGATGCCGCCGACCTTGCCATAGCCGACGATGACAAACCCCGGATCACAAAGACTGCCGTCTGGCCTCGACGGTGTGCCATGACGGGCCACGGTATGCCGCCAGGCCAGCGCCAGTACCTGTTCGAGAATCGCTTCGGCCAGCCAGGTCAGGTAATCGCTGACTTTCATCAACGGCAGGCTGCCGGTGATTTCCGATGCCGCGACTCTTAACCGGTGCGCCAGCTTGAAGTGGCGCAGGGCTTCCATTTGTTGTTCCAGGTCATCCTCAGGAATGCGCGTCAGTCGCTCGCGCAACTCAGCTGCCAATTCGGGGGCCAAGGGCGGACTGAACAGGCGGCCTTCGTTGAGCAGTTCATCGAGCAACAGCGGGAAACGCGTGATCTGTTCGGCGATCCATGGACTGGCTGCGCACAGGGTCAACAGGCGGCGCAAGGCATCGGGGTTTTCCGTGAGCAGCACCAGATAAGCCGAACGCCGCGCAACCGCTTCCACCAGCGGCAGCACCCGTTCAAGGACCAGATCGGGGTTGGCATGCTCGACCGCTTGCGCCATCAGCCTTGGGATAAAGGCATCAAGTCGCTCACGACCCAGGCGTTGCATGGAACGCAATTGCGAGCTGTGGCGCAGGTCATTGAGATTCTTCAGGGCCTTTTCGGCATCAGCAAAGCCGCCCGCCAGTAGTTGCCGACACGCGGCGTTGTCATCCTGGGATTCTTCCCACAACGGCAACCACTCGCCCCCCACCACCACTTCGGTGTCTTCCTGCTGCTCGTCGTCCGGATCTGAATCCGGGTCGGCGATGACCTGACGAAAATGCCAGGACACCCGCCCACGCCAATACATCAGCCGTTCATGGAAGCTCTGCCAGTCCGCAAAGCCGAGCATAAAGGCGATGCGCGCCTGATCCTGCTCGCCATCCGGCAACATCTGCGTCTGACGGTCGGCGATGGCCTGGATAGCGTGCTCGGTATAACGCAGGAATTCATAACCCTGACGCAGTTCATCAGTCACCGCGCCTGGCAGATAACCTTGTCCTTCGAGGGTTTTCAGCACCTTGAGCAGTGGGCGCTGCTGCAGACTCAGGTCTCGACCACCGTGGATCAATTGAAAAGCCTGAGCGATAAACTCCACCTCACGGATGCCACCGGCGCCCAGCTTGATGTTTTCCGCCATACCCTTGCGGCGCACCTCCTGCTGAATCAGCTGTTTCATAGTGCGCAGGGCTTCGATGGCCGAGAAGTCCAGATAACGGCGATAGACAAAAGGCCGGAGCATATCCAGCAATTGCTCGCCCGCCGCCTGATCACCGCCCACCACCCGGGCCTTGATCATGGCGTAGCGTTCCCAGTCCCGACCTTGATCCTGGTAATACTGCTCCAGCGCATTGAAGCTGAGCACCAGGGCTCCGGATGAACCGTAAGGCCGCAGGCGCATGTCGACGCGGAACACAAAGCCGTCGACCGTGATCGGGTCCAGCGCCTTGATCAAGCGCTGCCCAAGGCGGATGAAAAACTCCTGATTATCCAGCGGTCGTTTGGTCCCCACGGTTTCGCCGCCTTCGGGGTAGGCGAAGATCAGGTCGATATCCGACGACAGGTTCAGCTCCACTGCGCCGAGCTTGCCCATGCCAAGGATTACCATCTGCTGCGCCGCGCCGCTGCGTCGCCCGGTCGGGGTGCCGAACTGCTGACAATGACGTTCGTACAACCATTGATAAGCCAGGTCGATGCTGGCGTCAGCCATCTCCGACAGATCGCGACAGGTTTCCACAAGATCGGCCTGACGGGTCAGGTCGCGCCAGATGATCCGCACTTGCTGGCGCGTACGCTGGCGACGTAGATTACGCCCCAACTCGTCTTCACTGCTGGCTTTAGTCAACGCTGCGGCGATTTGCCCGCGCAATTCGCCAGGCGCCAAACTGCGCTCCAGCTCGCCGCTATCAGCGAGCTCCAGCAACATCTGCGGGTCACGGCAGACTTGCTCTGTGACGAAGTCGCTGGCAGCGCAGACGCGGTCGAATGCAGCGCGTCGCGACTCAGGCCAGGCATCGAAAGCAGCCGAAGCGCCGTCCGACGCAGCAGCTATAGATGTGCGAAACGTCTGTTGCGCACGAGTGACTAAAGGCAGCAGGATGGCCGGAAGATCGGCCAGCAAAGGGAGGCTCATGGTCTATCCTAGATCGGCGTGCGAAAGACGCAGTACCATGAACGAAACACCCATGGCACTGACCGGACTGTCGAACAAAAGTCATAAATTGCTGGAATAGTAGATTTCTCAGCAGCTGACGACTGTTTTAGTCAGATTATGTTTATTTTCTACTAACCGTAACGATTTATCTCACAACATCGAAGGAGCGATTTAGACGCTTCGCTGTAGTTTTACTACTGCCCGTACAATTCGAAAGGCTGAAATGACCGACGATTTGTAGTAAAACTACACGCCGCCGGACCAACCGCCGGTCATCCAAGAATTTATGTCGTCTGCCCACAAGGCCAGTCGCAAACACTCAGGCAACCGATTCTGGAAGCCTTTCCGCCCTGGAGCAAGCCATGCAAGACCTCGATCCCGTCGAAACCCAGGAATGGCTGGACGCCCTGGAATCGGTTCTCGACAAAGAAGGCGAAGACCGTGCTCACTACCTGATGACCCGTATGGGCGAGCTGGCCACCCGTAGTGGTTCGCAGCTGCCGTACGCCATCACCACGCCTTATCGCAACACGATTCCGGTCACTCACGAAGCACGCATGCCTGGCGACCTGTTCATGGAACGCCGCATTCGCTCGCTGATCCGCTGGAACGCGTTGGCCATGGTTGTCAAAACCAACCTGAATGACCCTGACCTGGGCGGTCACATCTCCAGCTTCGCATCCAGCGCCACGCTGTATGACATCGGCTTCAACTACTTCTTCCAGGCTCCGACCGACGAACACGGCGGCGACCTGATCTACTTCCAGGGTCACGCATCGCCAGGCGTTTACGCCCGTGCGTTCATGGAAGGCCGGATCACCGAAGAACAAATGAACAACTTCCGTCAGGAAGTGGACGGCAAAGGCCTGTCCTCTTATCCACACCCGTGGCTGATGAAAGATTTCTGGCAGTTCCCGACCGTTTCCATGGGTCTGGGTCCGATCCAGGCGATCTACCAGGCGCGTTTCATGAAGTACCTGGAGCATCGCGGCTACATTCCTGAAGGCAAGCAGAAAGTCTGGTGCTTCCTGGGCGATGGCGAGACCGACGAGCCGGAATCCCTGGGCGCCATCGCGCTGGCCGGTCGTGAAAAGCTCGACAACCTGATCTTCGTCGTCAACTGCAACTTGCAGCGCCTTGATGGCCCGGTTCGCGGCAACGGCAAGATCATCCAGGAACTCGAAGGCGTATTCCGCGGTGCTCAGTGGAACGTGACCAAAGTGGTCTGGGGCCGTTTCT
>Ga0247729_10000338_pt1 | contig 20264 bp, 16 predicted proteins | sample UWRJL133311R2_FD_180958 | JGI IMG/M metagenome (GOLD analysis project Ga0247729, IMG submission 180958) | Plant litter microbial communities from Arlington Agricultural Research Station in Wisconsin, United States - UWRJ-L133-311R-2 | ecosystem: Environmental > Terrestrial > Plant litter >... | reverse complement strand
CGGCGAGTGCGAGCAGTCCCACAAGGGTGAAACTGGTTAGCAGGAGCTTGGTGTTTTGCATCGGTGGGCGACTTCCACTATCTTGGCTGGGACAACGTAAACCCCGATCATACCTGCATTAAGAGAAGCTGCGAAGCAGCGTCTGCGAGAAAGCTGACCATGGTTGAAAATAGCGAACTACGAAAAGCCGGACTTAAAGTGACCCTGCCACGGGTCAAAATACTACAAATGCTCGATTCTGCCGAGCAGCGACACATGAGCGCCGAGGATGTTTACAAGGCTCTCATGGAAGCTAGCGAGGACGTCGGACTGGCCACGGTTTACCGTGTCCTGACCCAGTTCGAAGCTGCCGGATTGGTGGTTCGCCACAACTTCGACGGTGGACATGCGGTATTCGAACTGGCTGACGGCGGCCACCACGACCATATGGTCAATGTGGAGTCTGGTGAAGTGATCGAATTCTTCGACGAAGGAATCGAGAAGCTCCAGAAAGCGATCGTCGAGAAGCACGGGTACGAGTTGGTGGATCACAATTTGGTACTTTATGTGCGTGCAAAAAAGGCCTGAGTCTTTTTTGAAGCAAACAGCGAAGGCGACCCTAGGGTCGCTTTTGTGCGTTTTGGGGGGAGCAGAAAGGGTTTTGGAACTCTGAGACTTAATTCCGCGGCAGATTCTATGTTTGCCTGCATTCGATTTTTCGTAGGACCGGCTTTAGCCCAGAGAGCTGCGTTTCTGACAAATGAGATGCAACCACTGTACCGACGTCCTCCCGGCTGAAGCCGGTCCTAAGGGTTCAACTGATCTGTGGGTGCTTTCCCGCGATTCAGGCGCAGGGGTCTGTCAAATACACCGCGTTATCGTTCTTCGCGGGCAAGCCCAGCTCCAACAGATAACCACGGTTCCTGTAGGAACTCACGAGCACTGCGAGGCAGCGATAGCGGTCTGTCTGATGCACCGCCATCGCGGCCTCGCGGTGCTCGTGCGCTCCTACAGGGGCGGGGCGCATTTGAATTCGGCGAAGGCTCAGCCCTTGGCCGTGACCACCATCTTCTTGGCGTGGGCCAATGATTCTTTGGTCAGGTCTATGCCGCCGAGCATGCGCGCCACTTCTTCTATCCGTTCGGTCTTGCTCAGTTTCGAGACGGCAGTGCGCGTTGCTTCGCTCTCTCGGACCTTGTGCACAAACAAATGCTGATGGCCCTGGGCTGCCACCTGCGGCAGGTGTGTCACCGTCATCACCTGGCCCCGATCGCCGAGTCTTCGCAGTAGCTGACCAACAATCTCTGCCGTTGGCCCGCCGATACCGACGTCCACTTCGTCGAATACCAGCGTAGGTACTCGCGACGTTTGCGCGGTAATCACCTGAATCGCCAGGCTAATGCGCGAAAGCTCGCCGCCGGATGCAACCTTGGCCAGTGCTTTCAATGGTTGGCCAGGGTTGGCGCTGACCAGCAGCTCGACGTGTTCCAGTCCGTTAGGTAACAACTCTTTTTCAGGGTTGGCTTTGAGTTCGATGCTGAAGCGTCCGCCCGGCATGCCCAGGCGCTGGATCTCATGCTCGACGGATGTTGCAAGCTCCGGCGCCGCGCGATGACGCAGGTCGCTCAACTCCCGCGCCTTCTCTTTATAGTGGCGGGCGAATGAAGACAGTTCGTTTTCCAGGCGCTCGATTGCCTCGTCATTGGCATTCAGTGTTTCGATTTCATCCAGCAGTTTTTGCTGAAGCGTCGCCACCTCCGTGGGTTGGATACGATGCTTGCGTGCCAGTGTATAGATCGCGTCGAGGCGTTCTTCCAGTTGTTGCAAGCGCGCCGGATCGGCGTCGAAATGGTCGAGGAAGCGATTGAGCTCGCCCATGGCCTCTTCAACTTGAATCTGGGCGCTGGACAACAGATTGGTGGCTTCGCTCAGGGCTGTCGGAGAATCATTGACACTGCCCAGTCGATGCAGGCTGGCGGTCAATGCATTGAGCACATTGCCGGAATCGTTTTCGCTGCACTGCTCAACCACCTGACGGCAGATGCTGAGCAGGCTTTCGGCATTGGTCAGGTTTTTGTGTTCCTGCTCCAGCTGCTCCAGCTCGTCTTCGCCCAGGCTGAGGCTTTCCAGCTCTTCAAGCTGATAGCTCAATAGTTGATGCCGAGAGCGTTGTTCATCGCCGGAATTGGATAAGCGGTCCAGCTCCTGCCGAGTCTGACGCCAGCGTTGCGCCGCAAGCTGGACCTGGCGGGCAAGATCGGTTGCGCCAGCGTATTCGTCCAACAGGCGGCGATGGGTATCAGGCTTAAGCAGTGACTGGTGCTCGTGCTGGCTGTGAATGTCGATCAGCAGCTCGCCCAGGGCTTTCAAATCGCCTTGGGGGCATGGCGTGCCATTGATGTAAGAGCGCGAGCGACCTTCCGCAGTGATGACTCGGCGCAGAATGCACGGGCCATCGTTGTCCAGATCGCGTTCCTGCAACCAGGTCTGGGCTTCGGGAATATCTGCCAGATCGAAAGTTGCCAGGATGTCGGCTTTTTCCGCGCCAGGGCGAACTACGCCACTGTCGGCGCGATCACCCAGGGTCAGGCCCAACGCATCGAGCATGATGGATTTGCCAGCACCGGTTTCGCCGGTGATTACGCTCATGCCTCGGTCCAGCTCGAGATCGAGATGTTCAACGATGGCGTAGTTATGTACGGAAAGGTGCACCAGCATGGAGTGGCTCCCAGGCGATTTGTCTGGTTATTTATACAGTGTTTTATTCGCTGCTGACAATGCCCTGTTTTGGCCTTGTTTAATGTCATTCATCCTTTTTGTAGTCGATCGCGGAAATTGTTCAAGCGGGAGAAGGGCTTGGCGGTGACCGGAAATTTTGTGCGGGCTTTCATCGATCTGCGTGAATTTGCTCTTGAAGCTGGGAAATCCGCTCCCATATAGGGGGACAGAAGCGCGAGTTGAGCTCGCGGACGTATTTGAAAGGAGAAATCTATGGCTGACGAACAGAATCTGGATGCGCAGACTCAGGACCAGACTGCCGATGCAGTTTCCGGTGAAGAATTGGTAACCCGCGTGCAAGTGCTTGAAGAGCAACTGGCCGCGGCGCAGGACCAGTCCCTGCGAGTGGCTGCGGATTTGCAGAACGTCCGCCGCCGTGCAGAGCAAGATGTAGAAAAGGCTCACAAATTCGCCCTCGAGAAATTCGCTGGCGATCTGCTGCCGATTGTCGACAGCCTGGAGCGCGGTCTGGACCTGTCCAATCCGGACGATGAAAGCATTCGTCCGATGCGTGAAGGTATCGAGCTGACCCTGAAAATGTTCAACGACACCCTCAAGCGCTATCAGCTCGAAGCCATTGATCCGCACGGTCAGCCATTCAACGCCGAGCACCATCAGGCAATGGCGATGCAGGAAAGCGCGGATGTCGAGCCAAACAGCGTATTGAAAGTGTTCCAGAAGGGTTATCAGCTCAATGGTCGTCTGCTGCGCCCGGCAATGGTCGTGGTCAGCAAGGCTCCATCGCCTGTTCAACCATCAATTGATGAGCAGGCTTGAAATCAGCTGTCTGGCCCCCATTTATAGGCCATGCGTTTAAGAGCTACCGCAATTTGTAAACGCAGTTGCGGCAACCAAATTAAAAATTTTCGGGAGAGTCAAAGATGGGCAGAATTATCGGTATCGACCTGGGGACCACCAACTCCTGCGTCTCCATTCTGGAAAACGGCAACGTTAAAGTAATCGAGAACGCCGAGGGCACTCGTACTACACCTTCGATCATCGCTTACGCCAATGACGGCGAAATCCTCGTCGGTCAGTCCGCCAAGCGTCAGGCAGTGACCAATCCGCATAACACTCTGTACGCGGTGAAGCGTCTGATCGGTCGTCGTTTTGAAGAAGAAGTTGTTCAAAAAGACATCCAGATGGTCCCTTACAAGATCGTCAAGGCTGACAACGGCGACGCATGGGTCGAAGTCAACGGTCAGAAAATGGCTCCGCCGCAGATCTCCGCTGAAATCTTGAAAAAGATGAAGAAGACAGCAGAAGACTACCTTGGTGAAGCAGTGACTGAAGCGGTGATCACCGTTCCGGCCTACTTCAACGACAGCCAGCGTCAGGCGACCAAAGACGCCGGCCGCATCGCGGGTCTTGACGTAAAACGTATCATCAACGAACCAACCGCAGCCGCTCTGGCTTACGGTATGGACAAAGCGAAAGGCGACCACACTGTCATCGTTTATGACCTGGGTGGCGGTACTTTCGACGTTTCGGTTATCGAAATTGCTGAAGTTGATGGCGAGCACCAGTTCGAAGTGTTGGCGACCAACGGCGACACGTTCCTGGGTGGTGAAGACTTCGACATCCGTCTGATCGACTACCTCGTTGACGAATTCAAGAAAGAAAGCGGCATGAACCTTAAAGGTGATCCGCTGGCCATGCAGCGCCTGAAAGAAGCCGCTGAGAAAGCCAAGATCGAATTGTCTTCGAGCATGCAGACCGACGTTAACCTGCCGTACATCACTGCAGACGCTACCGGTCCTAAGCACTTGAACGTGAAAATCTCCCGTTCGAAGCTGGAATCGCTGGTTGAAGATCTGGTTCAGCGCACCATCGAACCTTGCCGCATCGCTTTGAAAGATGCCGGTATCGACATCGGCGCGATCAACGACGTGATTCTGGTCGGTGGTCAGACTCGTATGCCGCTGGTTCAGAAGCTGGTTACCGAGTTCTTCGGCAAAGAAGCACGTAAAGACGTTAACCCGGACGAAGCGGTTGCAATGGGTGCTGCTATCCAGGGCGCGGTATTGGCTGGCGACGTGAAAGACGTTCTGCTGCTGGACGTTAGCCCGCTGACGCTGGGTATCGAAACCATGGGCGGCGTGATGACTGCGCTGATCGAGAAAAACACCACGATTCCTACCAAGAAATCCCAAGTGTTCTCGACTGCCGACGACAACCAGGGCGCTGTGACCATTCACGTGCTGCAAGGTGAGCGTAAGCAAGCCGGTCAGAACAAGTCTCTGGGCAAGTTCGACCTGGCCGAGATTCCACCAGCACCACGTGGCGTTCCGCAGATCGAAGTGACTTTCGACATCGACGCCAACGGCATTCTGCACGTAGGCGCGAAAGACAAGGCGACTGGCAAGACTCAGTCCATCGTGATCAAGGCCAACTCCGGCCTGTCCGAGGAAGAAATTCAGCAGATGGTTCGCGATGCTGAAGTCAACGCTGAAGAAGATCGCAAGTTCGAAGAGCTGGCAGCAGCTCGCAACCAGGGCGACGCACTGGTTCACTCGACTCGCAAAATGATCTCCGACGCTGGCGACAAGGTTACCGCTGAAGAAAAAACTGCGATCGAAGCTGCGCTGGTTGCTCTGGAAGCCGCTGTCAAAGGCGACGACAAAGCTGCCATCGACGCCAAGGTTGAAGAGCTGTCCAAAGTGTCGGCACCTGTTGCACAGAAGATGTACGCCGAGCAGGCCGAGCAGCCACAAGGCGGTGCTCAGGCAGCGAAGGAAGAAGCCAAGCCTGCTGACGACGTTGTCGACGCAGAGTTTGAAGAAGTGAAAGAAAACAAGTAAGCGCAGGCTCACTTGCAAGCCAGTTGCCCGCTTTCGGGCGGTGACTGGTAGGATGTCGCCGCGCGGGAGCTTGCTCCCGCGTTGGCGTGTCTGGAGCAAGCGAAATTTTCTGGTCAGTGGTTATGTACCGCTGGCCCATGTGGCAAGGCCGTTATGCTCCTGCATGGCGGCTTGTTCTGCCGCTTTCTCGGTCTGTCTGACCGTTGAAATAAAGACCAGGATCGTTGAATTGACGTGAGTTGGGTCCGGGCCTGTATGGGGCTCAACGAGTTTGGCAAGGCTCAGGAGGGTTTTGCCGGACGTCCTCAAGAGTGCGGAAGAATTATGGCGAAGCGTGACTATTACGAAGTATTGGGGGTGGAGCGAGGCTCCAGCGAGGCAGATCTAAAGAAGGCTTATCGTCGTCTGGCGATGAAGCATCACCCTGATCGCAATCCTGACGATAAAGCGTCGGAAGAACTGTTCAAGGAGGCCAACGAGGCCTACGAAGTTCTTTCCGATGCAAGCAAGCGTGCGTCCTACGACCAGTACGGTCATGCCGGTGTTGATCCGAGCATGGGTGGCGGTGGTTTCGGTGGTGGCGCGGGCGGTGCGAATTTCTCCGACATTTTCGGTGATGTGTTCAGCGACTTCTTCGGTGGCGGTCGCGGCGGTGGTGGTGGACGTGGCGGCGCTCAGCGCGGCAGCGATCTGCGCTATACCCTGGAACTGAATCTTGAAGAGGCTGTGCGCGGTACGACGGTAAACATCCGCGTTCCGACATTGGTCAACTGCAAACCGTGCGACGGGTCCGGAGCCAAAAAGGGTTCTTCACCGGTTACCTGCCCGACTTGTGGCGGTATCGGTCAGGTTCGTATGCAGCAAGGCTTCTTCTCGGTGCAGCAAACCTGCCCGCGCTGCCATGGCCACGGCAAAATAATTTCCGACCCGTGCGATTCCTGCCACGGCGAAGGACGTGTTGAAGAATACAAAACCCTGTCCGTCAAAGTGCCGCCTGGTGTTGATACCGGGGACCGTATTCGTCTGTCGGGTGAAGGTGAAGCGGGTACTCAGGGTGGGCCGACTGGCGACCTGTACGTCGTGATCAATGTTCGTGAGCACGCGATTTTCCAGCGTGATGGCAAGCATCTGTTCTGCGAAGTGCCGATCAGCTTCACTGATGCTGCCTTGGGCGGTGAGCTTGAAGTGCCAACCCTCGATGGTCGCGTAAAGCTGAAGATTCCTGAAGGTACGCAGACCGGCAAGCAATTCCGTCTGCGTGGCAAAGGCGTCGCTCCGGTGCGTGGCGGCGGTGCGGGTGACTTGATGTGCCGTGTGGCCGTTGAGACACCGGTGAATCTGGGTCGCCGCCAGCGCGAACTGCTGGAAGAGTTCCGCTCGACGCTTGAGGGTGATAGCTCTCATTCACCGAAGGCCACGGGTTGGTTCGACGGTGTGAAGCGCTTCTTCGGCGATCTGTAAGGCTTTAACGGGAGCAGAACATGCGACGTATTGCTGTGATGGGCGCCGCTGGGCGCATGGGCAAAATCTTGATCGAAGCCGTGCAGCAAGCGCCAGGCGCGGGGCTGACGGCGGCGATCGATCGTCCGGATAGCACGCTGGTGGGTGCAGATGCAGGCGAGCTGGCTGCACTGGGTCGCATCGGTGTGCCCTTGTCGGGCGACCTGGCCAAAGTAGTCGATGAGTTCGATGTGCTGATCGACTTCACGCATCCATCAGTAACGCTGAAAAATCTGGCGTTCTGCCGCAAGGCCGGCAAGGCCATGATCATTGGTACGACCGGATTCAGTGCTGAAGAGAAGCTGCGCATCGCCGAAGCGGGCAAAGACATTCCGATTGTCTTTGCTGCCAACTTCAGCGTAGGTCTCAACCTGTGCCTGAAGCTGCTCGATACTGCTGCGCGCGTGCTGGGCGATGATGTCGATATCGAAATCATCGAAGCTCACCATCGGCACAAGGTTGATGCGCCTTCGGGCACCGCTTTGCGTTTGGGTGAAGTGGTTGCCAATGCGTTGGGTCGTGATCTCGAGAAGGTCGCGGTTTATGGGCGTGAGGGCCAGACCGGCGCTCGTGATCGCCAGACCATCGGCTTTGCGACCATTCGGGCTGGCGACGTAGTGGGTGACCACACCGTGTTGTTCGCGGGTGAAGGTGAACGTGTCGAGATCACGCACAAGGCGTCCAGCCGAATGACGTTCGCCAAGGGTGCAGTTCGTGCTGCGCTGTGGCTAGAAGGTCGCGAGGCGGGCTTGTACGACATGCAGGACGTGCTTGAACTGCATTGATCTCCTGATCATGCAGCAGGGGCGCAGCCCGTTAACAGCAGGGTTTGCGCCTTCTATTTCTCTCTCGAGGGAACTTCTGTCGCAATCTCCCGTCTTTTCGCCTCATTGGCGGTAGACCAAAATAGCCTTTTTCTGTAAGCTACAGCTTTAGTGTGTCCACTAAAAGCGCGCAGATGATTCTATAAGAAAGCGGGGTGACGTAACTACGTCATTCCGCTTTTTTGCAACCTGCGAACGCCCTTTCAGGCTTTACTTACGGGAGGTCTTCTTGACTAAGCCAGCCATACTCGCCCTTGCTGATGGCAGCATTTTTCGCGGCGAAGCCATTGGAGCCGACGGTCAAACTGTTGGCGAGGTAGTGTTTAACACTGCCATGACAGGCTATCAGGAAATCCTTACCGATCCTTCCTATGCCCAGCAAATCGTAACCCTGACTTACCCGCACATCGGCAACACTGGTACCACGCCGGAAGATGCTGAATCTGACCGCGTCTGGTCTGCCGGCCTGGTCATCCGTGATCTGCCACTGGTTGCCAGCAACTGGCGCAACAAGATGTCCCTTGGCGATTATCTGAAAGCCAATGGCGTGGTAGCCATCGCCGGTATCGACACCCGTCGCCTGACCCGCATCCTGCGTGAGAAAGGCGCTCAGAACGGCTGCATCATGGCCGGTGACGATATTACTGAAGAAGCGGCAATCGCAGCAGCACGCGGTTTCCCGGGCCTGAAGGGCATGGACCTGGCGAAAGTCGTCAGCGTCAAGGAAAGCTACGAATGGCGTTCCAGCGTCTGGTCACTCAAGACTGACAGCTGCCCGGAAATCCCGGCCAGCGACCTTAAGTACCATGTTGTTGCCTACGACTATGGCGTCAAGGTCAACATCCTGCGCATGCTGGTCGAGCGTGGCTGCCGCATCACTGTGGTGCCGGCCCAGACTCCAGCGAGTGAAGTTCTGGCACTCAAGCCGGACGGCGTGTTCCTGTCCAACGGTCCTGGCGATCCTGAGCCTTGCGACTACGCGATCAAGGCGATCAAGGAAGTATTGGAAACCGATATCCCGGTATTCGGGATTTGCCTGGGTCACCAGTTGCTGGCCCTGGCTTCCGGTGCCAAGACGGTAAAAATGGGCCACGGCCACCACGGTGCCAACCACCCGGTTCAGGATCTGGACACCGGCGTCGTGATGATCACCAGCCAGAACCACGGCTTCGCAGTCGATGAGGCGACCTTGCCTGGCAACGTTCGCGCCATCCACAAGTCGCTGTTCGACGGTAGCCTGCAAGGCATCGAACGCACCGACAAAGACGCGTTCAGCTTCCAGGGTCACCCTGAGGCAAGCCCGGGTCCTGCTGATGTGGCTCCGCTGTTTGATCGCTTCATCGAAACCATGGCCAAGCGACGCTGAGCGGTTGCCTTGAGAATGTAATGCGCAGTTGCCGGGCCGGACCTGAACAACGTTCGGCGAAGACCGCCCGGCACTGCAGAGAAATTCAAGACGGCTTGCCGACTGACCTACGGATTTGAGTGACAACCCATGCCAAAACGTACAGACATAAAAAGCATCCTGATTCTCGGCGCCGGTCCTATCGTGATCGGTCAGGCCTGTGAATTCGACTACTCCGGCGCCCAGGCCTGTAAAGCCCTGCGCGAAGAGGGTTACCGCGTCATCCTGGTGAACTCCAACCCAGCGACGATCATGACTGACCCGTCCATGGCGGACGCGACGTACATTGAGCCCATCAAATGGCAGACCGTTGCCAAGATCATTGAAAAAGAACGGCCTGACGCACTGCTGCCAACAATGGGTGGCCAGACTGCCCTGAACTGCGCACTGGATCTGGAGCGCGAAGGCGTTCTGGAGAAGTTCGGCGTTGAGATGATCGGTGCCAATGCCGACACCATCGACAAGGCTGAAGATCGTTCGCGCTTCGACAAGGCCATGAAATCCATCGGTCTGGACTGCCCGCGTTCGGGTATCGCCCACACCATGGAAGAGTCCTACGCGGTTCTGGAAAAGCTCGGCTTCCCATGCATCATTCGTCCGTCGTTTACCATGGGCGGCACGGGTGGCGGTATCGCTTACAACCGTGAAGAGTTCGAAGAAATCTGCACCCGTGGACTGGACTTGTCTCCGACCAAGGAATTGCTGATCGACGAGTCGCTGATCGGCTGGAAAGAGTACGAAATGGAGGTTGTCCGCGACAAAAAGGACAACTGCATCATCGTCTGCTCCATCGAAAACTTCGACCCGATGGGCGTGCATACCGGCGACTCCATCACTGTCGCACCAGCCCAGACGCTGACCGACAAGGAATACCAGATCATGCGCAACGCCTCCTTGGCGGTGCTGCGTGAAATCGGTGTTGAAACCGGCGGCTCCAACGTTCAGTTCGGCATCTGCCCGGACACCGGCCGTATGGTTGTGATCGAGATGAACCCGCGTGTATCGCGTTCCTCGGCACTGGCCTCGAAAGCGACCGGCTTCCCGATCGCTCGCGTCGCCGCCAAGCTGGCCATCGGTTACACCCTGGACGAGCTGCAAAACGAAATCACCGGCGGCAAGACTCCGGCGTCCTTCGAGCCTTCGATTGACTACGTCGTCACCAAGCTGCCACGTTTTGCCTTCGAGAAGTTCTCCAAGGCTGACGCGCGTCTGACCACTCAAATGAAGTCGGTCGGTGAAGTCATGGCTATCGGCCGTACCTTCCAGGAATCCTTGCAGAAAGCCCTGCGCGGTCTGGAAGTAGGTGTCAGCGGTCTGGATCCAAAGCTCGACCTGAGCAACCCGGAAAGCATGAGCGTGCTAAAACGTGAGCTGACCGTTCCTGGTGCCGAGCGTATCTGGTACGTCGCTGATGCCTTCCGCGCCGGCATGACTGTCGAAGAAATCTTCGCCATGAACATGATCGACCCTTGGTTCCTGGTACAGATCGAAGATCTGATCAAAGACGAAGAGAAGATCAAGACCCTGGGTCTGGCGACCATTGACCGCGATCTGATGTATCGCCTCAAGCGCAAGGGTTTCTCCGATGCGCGTCTGGCCAAGCTGCTGGGCGTCACCGAGAAAAACCTACGTCGTCATCGCCACAAGCTGGAAGTGTTCCCGGTCTACAAGCGCGTTGACACCTGCGCCGCCGAGTTCGCCACCGACACCGCTTACATGTACTCCACCTACGAGGAAGAGTGCGAAGCCAATCCGACGGATCGTGACAAGATCATCATCCTCGGTGGCGGCCCGAACCGTATCGGTCAAGGCATCGAGTTCGACTACTGCTGTGTGCACGCGGCCCTCGCTCTGCGCGATGACGGGTACGAGACCATCATGGTCAACTGCAACCCGGAAACCGTGTCCACCGACTACGACACCTCGGATCGTCTGTACTTCGAATCCGTCACTCTGGAAGACGTGCTGGAAATCGTCCGCGTCGAGAAGCCGAAGGGCGTTATCGTCCAGTACGGCGGCCAGACCCCTTTGAAACTGGCTCGCGCCCTGGAAGAGGCTGGCGTACCGATCATCGGCACTAGCCCTGATGCGATTGATCGTGCAGAAGACCGTGAGCGCTTCCAGCAGATGGTTGAGCGTCTGAACCTGCGTCAGCCACCTAACGCCACTGTTCGCAGCGAAGATGAAGCCATCCGCGCCGCTGGCAAGATCGGCTACCCGCTGGTGGTTCGTCCTTCCTACGTGTTGGGCGGCCGGGCGATGGAAATCGTCTACGAAGAAGAAGAGCTCAAGCGCTACCTGCGCGATGCGGTGAAAGTGTCCAACGACAGCCCGGTGCTGCTTGACCACTTCCTGAACTGCGCCATCGAAATGGATGTGGATGCGGTTTGCGACGGCACTGATGTAGTGATCGGCGCGATCATGCAGCACATCGAGCAGGCTGGTGTTCACTCCGGTGACTCCGCTTGCTCGCTGCCACCGTACTCGCTGCCAGCGCATATCCAGGACGAGATGCGTGAGCAGGTCAAGAAGATGGCTCTCGAGTTGGGCGTGGTCGGCTTGATGAACGTGCAGTTGGCCTTGCAGGGCGAAGACATCTACGTGATCGAAGTGAACCCGCGTGCCTCGCGTACCGTACCGTTCGTTTCCAAGTGCATCGGTGTTTCCCTGGCGATGATCGCCGCGCGCGTCATGGCTGGCAAAACCCTGAAAGAGCTGAACTTCACCAAGGAAATCATCCCGAACTTCTACAGTGTGAAAGAGGCGGTGTTCCCATTTGCCAAATTCCCTGGTGTTGACCCGATCCTCGGCCCTGAGATGAAATCCACAGGCGAAGTCATGGGCGTCGGCGACACCTTCGGTGAAGCGTTCGCCAAGGCTCAGATGGGCGCAAGCGAAGTTCTGCCGACCGGCGGCACCGCCTTCATCAGCGTTCGTGATGACGACAAGCCGCTAGTGGCCGGGGTTGCTCGTGACCTCATCAGCCTGGGCTTTGAAATCGTTGCCACTGCCGGCACCGCCAAGCTGATTGAAGAAGCGGGCTTGAAGGTCCGTCGTGTGAACAAGGTGACTGAAGGTCGTCCACACGTTGTCGACATGATCAAAAATGACGAAGTCACCCTGATCATCAATACAACGGAAGGGCGTCAGTCGATCGCTGACTCCTATTCCATTCGTCGTAATGCCTTGCAGCACAAGATCTACTGCACCACCACGATTGCTGCTGGCGAAGCTATCTGCGAAGCGCTCAAGTTCGGTCCTGAAAAAACCGTGCGCCGCTTGCAGGATCTACATGCAGGATTGAAGGCATGATCAAATATCCAATGACAGTCCAGGGCGCGAAAGCCCTGGAAGAAGAACATGCTCACCTCACCAAGGTCGTGCGTCCCAAGCTGAGCCAGGACATTGGTACGGCTCGCGAACTGGGTGATCTCAAGGAAAACGCCGAGTACCACGCTGCCCGTGAGCAGCAAGGTATGGTCGAGGCGCGGATTCGTGACATCGAAGGCCGGATTCAGAATCAGGTCATCATTGATGTCACGACCATACCTCATACCGGCAAAGTGATTTTCGGCACCACCGTCGAAATCGCCAACGTCGAGACGGATGATCGCGTCACCTACCACATCGTTGGTGAGGATGAGGCCGACTTCAAACTCGGCAAGATTTCGGTCGGCTCACCCTTGGCTCGCGCCTTGATTGCCAAGGAAGAGGGTGATGTGGTTGCCGTGAAGACGCCTGGTGGAGTGATCGAGTACGAGATCGTTGAAGTTCGCCACATTTGATACAAGTCGCCCGTCACAGGCGGGGGCATCGATTTGGCAGCTTGCCCAGACTTTTTGGGTGGGCGGCCTGGTGTTGTTGCATTTGGCGATTCTAACGGTGTTGGACCAGACAGGCCTGATACCGTTGCTGATCCACGGCTTCGTCGGGATTCCTGGCGCACTGCTGGTCGGTTTCGCAGGATTGTGCGCAGTGATGCAGTTGGCGGTGCTGATCAGAATCGAGCGAGCTTCGAGTATTTGGCGGGATGTGCGAGGGCTGTTGCTGTTGGTCGTGCTGTTTTCTGCGGTCAGCTACTACGGCCTGCGGCATTGGTTGCCCGATGCTGTGCATTGGCTATTGATGAGTTATCTGTTTCTAGGCCTGGCTGGCTTGTTGCTGGTCTTGCAGCCCGTACCGGGAAGAGGCAACAGGGCGCGCTGATGCGGCCCTGGCTTCGTTTTTATCAGTGTGCGCGGTGTACGTTTGAAAGCTGTTTGTTAACCTTTGGATTCTTGCGATAGATCAACGCCATTTTGCCGATGACTTGCACGAGATCCGCGGTACCAGCCTTGCACAGTTCTGCAATGGTCTGCAGACGGCTTTCGCGGTCGAGGATGTTGAGCTTGATCTTGATCAGCTCGTGATCGCTCAATGCGCGTTCCAGTTCTGCTAATACACCTTCAGTCAAACCATTGTCAGCCACGATCAATACCGGTTTCAGATGGTGGCCAATGGATTTGTATTGTTTCTTCTGCTCTTGAGTGAGCGGCATAATCTGACCCCTGCGTCTGATCTTGTAAAAAGCGGCGGCCAGTTTACCCGAGCGAGTCCGGGACCGCCCACTTAATCACGACTCGTTTATTTTTGAGGTGCCCCGTGGCCCGTTCCAAGACAAGCCATAACTGGCTCAAAGAACACTTCGACGACAAATACGTCAAAATGGCGCAAAAGGACGGCTATCGTTCACGCGCCAGCTACAAACTGCTGGAGATCCAGGAAAAGGACAAAATCATTCGTCCTGGCATGACCGTAATCGACCTCGGCGCCGCGCCAGGTGGCTGGTCCCAGGTAACCAGTCGTCTGATTGGTGGTCAGGGTCGCCTCATTGCTTCCGATATTCTCGAAATGGACAGCATCCCGGATGTGACCTTTATTCAGGGCGATTTCACTGAAGACGCGGTGCTCGCTCAGATTCTGGAAGCCGTTGGTAATACACAGGTAGACCTTGTGATTTCCGATATGGCCCCCAATATGAGTGGATTGAGCGCTGTTGATATGCCGCGAGCAATGTTCCTTTGCGAGTTGGCACTCGACCTTGCCGGACGGGTTTTGCGTCCAGGTGGTGATTTTTTGATCAAAGTCTTCCAGGGTGAAGGCTTTGATACCTACCACAAGGACATTCGGAAGCTGTTCGATAAAGTGCAGATGCGCAAGCCTTTGTCGTCCCGAGATCGCTCCCGTGAGCAGTATCTGCTGGGGCGTGGCTTCAAAGGTATTGATGGCTCGGAGAGCATCGAGCGTTTTTGAGCCTGAGCGATAGATTTTTTTAAATGGCCTTGTCGATGCAGCATCACCGAGCATCGCGTAGTCAAAGTTTCACAAAGGGTTACAGACGGCGCCTGCCACATCTGTAACATCTGTAGTAAGTTAGGCCGGTGAATATCATGCGAGGCACGCTCCTGCGTGGAGCTTGCTTCAGAGGGTAGCTAATTGAACGACATGGCAAAGAATTTGATCCTGTGGTTGATCATCGCGGCAGTCCTCGTGACGGTGATGAACAACTTCTCCAGCCCGAACGAGCCGCAGACCCTCAACTACTCTGAGTTCATCCAGCAGGTCAAGGATGGCAAGGTCGAGAAAGTTGCTGTTGATGGCTACGTGATTACGGGCAAACGCAGCGATGGCGACAGCTTCAAGACCATTCGTCCGGCAATCCAGGACAATGGCCTGATCGGCGATCTCGTTGATAACAACGTGGTTGTCGAAGGCAAACAGCCTGAGCAACAGAGCATCTGGACTCAGTTGCTGGTTGCCAGCTTCCCGATTCTGGTCATCATTGCCGTCTTCATGTTCTTCATGCGCCAGATGCAAGGTGGCGCCGGAGGCAAGGGCGGACCGATGAGTTTCGGCAAGAGCAAGGCTCGTCTGCTCTCAGAAGATCAGGTCAAGACTACCCTGGCGGACGTTGCCGGTTGCGACGAAGCCAAGGAAGAAGTGGGCGAGCTGGTCGAGTTCCTCCGCGATCCGGGCAAGTTCCAGCGCCTGGGCGGTCGGATCCCTCGTGGTGTCCTGATGGTCGGCCCACCAGGTACTGGTAAAACCTTGCTTGCCAAGGCGATTGCTGGCGAAGCCAAGGTGCCGTTCTTCACGATTTCCGGTTCTGACTTTGTCGAGATGTTCGTGGGTGTTGGTGCGAGCCGGGTCCGTGACATGTTCGAGCAAGCCAAGAAACACGCACCTTGCATCATTTTCATCGACGAAATTGACGCCGTCGGCCGCCATCGTGGCGCTGGCATGGGCGGTGGCCACGATGAGCGTGAACAGACCCTCAACCAGTTGCTGGTGGAGATGGATGGTTTCGAGATGAACGACGGCATCATCGTCATCGCCGCAACCAACCGTCCTGACGTATTGGACCCAGCTCTTCTGCGTCCAGGTCGTTTCGACCGTCAGGTTGTTGTAGGTCTGCCAGACATCCGCGGCCGTGAGCAGATCCTCAAGGTTCACATGCGCAAAGTGCCAATGGGTGACGACGTCAACGCGGGTGTTATTGCCCGTGGAACACCGGGTTTCTCCGGTGCCGACCTTGCCAACCTTGTGAACGAAGCATCTCTCTTCGCGGCTCGTACCGGCAAGCGCATCGTCGAGATGAAAGAGTTCGAACTCGCTAAAGACAAGATCATGATGGGTGCTGAGCGCAAATCCATGGTCATGTCCGAGAAAGAGAAGCGCAACACTGCTTACCATGAAGCCGGTCACGCAATCGTTGGTCGTGTCGTGCCTGAGCATGATCCGGTCTACAAAGTGTCGATCATCCCTCGTGGCCGTGCACTGGGGGTTACCATGTTCCTCCCTGAGGAAGATCGGTACAGCCTGTCCAAGCGTGCGCTCATCAGTCAGATCTGTTCGCTGTATGGCGGTCGTATTGCTGAAGAAATGACCTTGGGCTTTGACGGTGTTACCACCGGCGCCTCCAATGACATCATGCGTGCGAGTCAGATTGCGCGGAACATGGTGACCAAATGGGGCTTGTCCGAGAAGTTGGGTCCGCTGCTTTACGGCGAAGATGAAGATCAAGGCTATCTGGGTCGTGGCGGTGGTGGTTCGAGCAGTGGTCTGTCGGCTGATACTTCGCGTCTGATTGACTCCGAAGTGCGCAGCATCATTGACCAGTGCTACGGCACCGCGAAACAGATCCTCACTGACAATCGTGAAAAGCTCGACGCGATGGCTGATGCGTTGATGAAGTATGAAACGATCGATGCTGAGCAGATCGACGATATTATGGCTGGCCGTACACCGCGTGAGCCGCGTGATTGGGAAGGTGGATCGGGTACGCCAAGTGCGCCGATAACCCCTCCGGATGTTCGTCCGGAAGCCCCGATCGGCGGTCCAGCTGCTGAACACTAAGGCCTGACATGACTTCTGCGCTGTACCCAACCCGGTTGCCTTGCGGCAACCGGGTTCTTGATTTGGCCTATCCGCACGTGATGGGCATCCTCAACGCCACTCCAGATTCCTTCTCAGACGGCGGCCGTTACACGCACCTGGATGCCGCCTTGCGCCATGCAGAGGCGATGGTCGCGGCAGGCGCAACCCTGATTGACGTGGGCGGCGAGTCGACTCGCCCCGGCGCTCGGGCAGTCACTCCTTCAGAAGAGCTTGAGCGCGTCGCTCCAGTCGTTGAAGCGTTGAATCGCGAGCTCGATGTCATTATCTCGGTGGATACCTCGACCCCTGTAGTCATCAGTGAGACGGCCCGCCTCGGTGCGGGGCTGATCAATGATGTTCGCTCGTTGCGCCGAGAGGGGGCGCTACAGGCCGCCGCAGCGACCGGGTTGCCCGTGTGCCTTATGCATATGCTTGGCGAGCCTGGAGACATGCAGGACAATCCGCAGTATGAAAATCTGCTGGGTGAGGTCACGGCCTTCTTGCGCGAGCGCATGCAGCAATGCGCCGCAGCAGGCATTCCCGACGAGCGGATTATTCTTGATCCCGGTTTTGGTTTTGCGAAAAGCCTCGACCATAATTTGAGTCTGTTCAAGCATATGCAGGAGCTGCATGCGCTGGGGCGACCTTTGTTGGTCGGTGTTTCGCGCAAAAGCATGATTGGTGGCGCGATCGGCCGTCCGGTAGGTGAACGCCTCTATGGTGGCTTGGCGCTTGCTGCGCTCGCCCTGACCAAGGGTGCAAAAATTTTGCGTGTTCACGACGTCGCCGAAACGGTTGATGTTGTGCGCATGATTGCCGCCGTTGAAGCGGCGAAGTAAGCATACGGAGCACTCATGACTACAAAAAAATATTTCGGAACCGACGGTATCCGTGGTCGGGTAGGGCAATTCCCCATCACTCCCGAATTCATGCTCAAGCTGGGTTGGGCGGCAGGTATGGCCTTTCGTCGTCTCGGTGCATGCCGCATTCTGGTCGGAAAAGACACGCGCATCTCTGGCTACATGTTCGAGTCGGCGCTCGAAGCCGGGCTTTCCGCTGCCGGAGCAGACGTGATGCTTTTAGGTCCGATGCCGACGCCTGCAATTGCCTATCTGACGCGTACCTTCCACGCTGAAGCGGGTATCGTGATCAGCGCTTCGCATAATCCGCACTACGATAACGGGATCAAGTTCTTCTCGGGCCAGGGCACGAAGTTGCCTGACGAGATTGAGCTGATGATCGAAGAGTTGATGGACACGCCGATGACGGTGGTCGAATCGGAGAAACTCGGCAAGGTTTCTCGTATCAACGACGCGGCTGGTCGCTATATCGAATTTTGTAAAAGCAGCGTGCCGACCAGTACCGATTTCGCTGGTTTGAAGCTGGTCATCGACTGTGCTCACGGCGCGACCTATAAAGTGGCGCCTAACGTGTTTCGCGAGTTGGGTGCGCAGGTGACTGTCTTGTCCGCGCAGCCTGACGGTTTGAATATCAATGAAAACTGCGGCTCGACCCATATGGGCGCGCTGCAGGCTGCGGTTCTCGCAGGGCATGCGGACCTCGGCATCGGTTTCGACGGCGACGGCGACAGGGTGCTGATGGTTGATCACACCGGCGCAGTAGTTGATGGTGACGAGTTACTTTTCATCATCGCTCGCGATCTTCATGCGCGTGGTCGTCTGCAGGGCGGTGTTGTCGGCACGTTGATGAGTAACCTGGGTCTTGAGTTGGCTCTGGCTGATCTCGATATCCCGTTTGTCCGCGCCAATGTGGGAGATCGCTACGTCATTGCCGAGCTTCTGGAGCGTAACTGGCAGGTAGGCGGCGAGAATTCCGGGCACGTAGTCTGCTTCCAGCACACAACTACCGGTGATGCGATCATTGCGGCGCTTCAGGTGCTGCTCGCGCTGCGTCGTAGTGGTGAAAGTCTTGCCCAGGCCCGGCAGGCGCTGCGCAAGTGCCCGCAAGTATTGATCAATGTCCGGTTTTCGGGTGGCGTTGACCCGGTGACTCATCCTGCTGTGCAGGAGGCTTGCGAGCGTGTAACGCTCGCGATGGCGGGCCGTGGTCGGGTCCTGTTGCGCAAATCAGGCACCGAGCCGTTGGTTCGTGTAATGGTCGAAGGTGAGGATGAAGATCAGGTCCGCGGCTATGCCGAGGAGCTGGCGAAGCTGGTAAGCGAAGTTTGCGCCTGATTTCGGCTTGCCAGTGTTGAAAGTGTTGGGTAACATCTGCGCCCACTTTGACCGACGAGGTACAGCATGCGTCGCCCTATGGTAGCTGGTAACTGGAAGATGCACGGTACCCGCGCCAGCGTCGCTGAGCTGATCGAGGGCCTTGGTACTCAAGCTCTCCCTGGCGGTGTTGATGTGGCGGTGTTTCCGTCGAGTCTGCACATCAACCTTGTGGTTGATGGTTTGCAAGGAAAGTCGATTTCTGTAGGTGCGCAGGATTGCGCGCACCAGGCAGAGCAGGGTGCGTTGACCGGTGAGGTGTCTCCCGTTCAACTGGCCGATGCAGGTTGCAAGCTGGTACTTGTTGGGCATTCGGAACGTCGTCTGATCATGGGCGAAAGTGATGATGCTCTGATTCGCAAGTTCGCTGCAGCCCAGGCAAGCGGCCTTACGCCGGTATTGTGTATTGGCGAGACCCTGGAAGAGCGTGAAGCTGGTAAAACGCTTGAAGTTGTCGGGCAGCAGCTCGATAGCATCATCGTAGAGCTGGGTATCGACGCCTTCGTAAATGCAGTAATCGCTTACGAGCCAGTCTGGGCTATTGGTACCGGATTGACTGCTTCGCCTCAACAGGCGCAGGACGTGCACGCAGCTATACGTGCGCAGTTGGCGAAAGAGAATGCTGAGGTCGCACAAGGCGTGCGACTTCTTTATGGCGGCAGCGTGAAGGCGGCCAATGCGGTCGAACTGTTCGGCATGCCGGATATCGATGGGGGCCTCATTGGTGGCGCCTCCCTGAATGCAGCTGAGTTCGGTGCGATCTGTCGCGCCGCGGGAAACTGAAAAAATGCTGGAAACAGTCGTAGTCGTTTTTCATCTGTTGGCCGCTCTGGGCGTTGTTGCTCTGGTATTGCTGCAGCAGGGTAAAGGTGCGGACGCTGGTGCGTCTTTCGGAGCGGGTGCATCAAATACTGTCTTCGGAAGCCAAGGTTCCTCTACCTTTCTGAGTAAGTTTACTGGTATACTCGCCGCAGCTTTTTTCATAACCAGCTTGGGGTTAGGTTACTTTGCTAAAGAGAAAGCTCATGGGCTGACTCAAATAGGCCTACCAGATCCAGCAGTTATGGAAGTGAAGCAAAAACCGGCAGCAGATGATGTTCCGGTGCTCGAAGGGCAAAAGCCAGCAGTTGTTCCTGCTGACGTACCTCAGGCTCCAGAGCAGAAGTAAAGCTTCAACAGGCAGTGATGTTCGAGGCTGCCAAAAGAGTTGTATTGCCGAGGTGGTGGAATTGGTAGACACGCAACCTTGAGGTGGTTGTGCCCATAGGGTGTAGGGGTTCGAGTCCCCTTCTCGGTACCAATTATCAGGAGAGCCCGCTGTTGCGGG
>Ga0247729_10000337_pt1 | contig 20276 bp, 19 predicted proteins | sample UWRJL133311R2_FD_180958 | JGI IMG/M metagenome (GOLD analysis project Ga0247729, IMG submission 180958) | Plant litter microbial communities from Arlington Agricultural Research Station in Wisconsin, United States - UWRJ-L133-311R-2 | ecosystem: Environmental > Terrestrial > Plant litter >... | reverse complement strand
CGCGGGTGGCCTCCTGGGTGAGCAGCTCGTCGAACTCCACCTTGACGCTCCCGGCCCCGAGGGCGCCCTCGGGGAAGAAGCCGGTGAAGCGGGCCAGGCCGGTCTCGTCCTCCACGGCGTAGTGCGCGTCCTCGAGGTTGGCGCGGATGGTGGTGAGCACCTCGCCGGGGTTGAAGGTCTCCACGACGTGGCGCGAGTACCCGGTGGGGGCGTCGGCGTCGCGCTTGAGCGTGATCGCCCCGTTGGAGCAGACGAGGTACTCGGGGGTGAGGCCGAGGCGGTCGAGCACCGGAAGCGTCATCGCGACCGAGCGCCCCGTGGAGAGCATCACCTCGTGACCGCGGGCCGCGGCATCCGTCACCGCGGAGGCGACGGCGTCGCTGAGCGTGCCGTCCTCGTGCAGCACGGTGCCGTCGATGTCGAGGGCGACCAGCCAGCGATCGGGGGCCATCAGACCACCGGCTCGAAGATCTCGAGTCCGCCGAGGTACGGGCGGAGCGCCTCGGGCACCACCACCGAGCCGTCGCGCTGCTGGTGCGTCTCGAGGATCGCGACAAGCCAGCGGGTGGTGGCGAGGGTTCCGTTGAGGGTGGCGACCGGGGTGGTCTTGCCGGTCTCGCCGCGGTGGCGGATGTCCAGTCGGCGCGCCTGGTAGGTGGTGCAGTTGCTGGTGGAGGTGAGCTCGCGGTAGGTGCCCTGGGTGGGGACCCACGCCTCGATGTCGAACTTGCGCGCGGCGCTCGAGCCGAGGTCGCCGGCGGCCACGTCGATGACACGGTAGGCCAGACCGCAGGCCTGCATCATCGACTCCTGGAAGCCGACGAGCTTCTCGTGCTCGGCCTCCGCCTCGTCGGGGTGCACGTAGCTGAACATCTCCAGCTTGTTGAACTGGTGCACGCGCAGGATGCCACGGTTGTCCTTGCCCGCCGACCCGGCCTCGCGGCGGTAGCAGGTGCTCCAGCCGGCGTAGCGCAGCGGGCCGTTCGACAGGTCGAGGATCTCGTCGGAGTGGTACCCGGCGAGCGCCACCTCGCTGGTGCCGGTGAGGTAGAGGTCGTCGGCCGGCAGGTAGTAGATCTCGTCGGCGTGCTCGCCCAGGAAGCCGGTGCCGGCCATGATCTCCGGGCGCACGAGCGTGGGCGTGATCATCGGCACGAAGTCCTCGGCCAGTGCCTTGTCGAGCGCCATGTTCATGATCGCGAGCTCGAGGCGCATGCCCACGCCGCGCAGGAAGTAGAAGCGGCTTCCGCTCACCTTGGTGCCGCGGGTGATGTCGATCGCCTTGAGCATCTCGCCGAGCTCGGCGTGGTCGCGCGGCTCGAAGTCGAAGGCAACCTTCTCGCCCACCTCGCGCAGGGTGACGAACTTGTCCTCCCCGCCGGAGGGCACACCGTCGATGATCGGATTGGCGATCGAGCCGACGATCCTCGTGAAGTCGGCCTCGGCATCCACTGACACCTGCTGGGCGGCCTTCACGCGCGCGGCGAGCTCCTGGGCCTGGGCCACGAGGGCGCGCTTCTCGTCTTTGGGCGCCGCCGCGACGGTCTTGCCGAAGACGTTCTGCTCGGCGCGCAGGGTCTCGAATTCGCCGATCGAGGTGCGTCGGCGGGAGTCGGCGAGCAGGGCGTCGTCGACGAGCGAGACGGATGCGCCGCGAGCCTCCTGCGAACGTCGAACGGAATCGGGGTTCTCGCGAAGAATCTGTGGGTCAATCACAGGGCCAGTCTACTTTGAGCCGTCTTCAGGCGTTTGAGGGCTCCTCGCGCGCGCTGTGCGTTAGTTTTGTCGAGTGACGACTCCGGAGAATCCTCGTCCACGCCAAGCCGCCGTCGTCTACAACCCCATCAAGGTGAACGTGCTCGCGCTCAAGACGGCGATCGCGTCGGCCGCGGATGAGGCCGGCTGGGCCCACCCCCTCTGGTTCGAGACGAGCGTCGACGACCCGGGGCAGCTGGTGACCGCGGACGCCCTCGCGCAGGGCGCCGACATGGTGATCGCGGCGGGCGGCGACGGAACGGTGCGCTCGGTCGCCGAGGCCCTGCGCGGCTCGGGCGTGGCGATGGGGCTCGTCCCCTCCGGAACCGGCAACCTGCTCGCGCGCAACCTCGACGTGCCCTTCACCCACCTGGAGGCCGCGGTCGCGATCGCGTTCGGCGGCGTCGACCGCAGGATCGACCTCGGGCTCGCGAAGATCCGCCGCGCCAACGGCGACCACGAGGAGCACGTCTTCCTTGTGATGGCGGGCCTGGGCCTCGACGCCACGATGATCAAGAACACCAGCTCGAAGCTGAAGAAGGCGGTGGGCTGGCTCGCCTACGTCGACTCCATTGGCCGCTCCCTACCCGAGATCAAGCCGGTGCGCCTCCGGGTGAGCCGCGACGGCGGCGCCGAGCTCAGCGTCAACGTGCACACAATCATCATCGGCAACTGCGGCAAGCTCCCTGGCGGGTTCCTGCTCATCCCCGACGCGAAGCCCGACGACGGGCTGCTCGACTTCGTGGCGCTGCGACCGCGCGGCCCCTTCGGCTGGCTCAAGGTGTGGAACAAGGTGGCCTGGGAGAACGGCGTGCTGCGGCGCAGCGCCCTCGGCCGCAGGATCATCGACCTCTCGCGCGACGCGAAGGACGTGACCTACTACACGGGCAAGGACCTGCGGATGACCGTGGAGACGCCCCAGGAGTTCCAGCTCGACGGCGACGAGTTCGGCGAGGCCAAGTCGGTGCACTCCTGGGTGGACCCGGGAGCCCTCACCGTGCGGGTGCCCGCCGGCAGCTTCTAGCGGTCAGCCCAGCAGACCGCGCAGCCACTCGCGGGCCTCGAGGAAGCTGTCGTCGACGTAGCGCCCGGTCACCTGGATCTCGAGCTTGTCGGCACGGGGATAGCTGCCCAGGAACACGACATTCGGGCTGAATCTCTTCAAACCGAGCAGGGCATCCGCTACCCGCTCGTCGTGGATGTGCCCGTCGAGGTCGATGATGAAGCGGTAGCGGCCGAGGGCGTCGCCGATCGGACGCGACTCGATCAGGCTCATGTTGACGCCACGGGTGGCGAACTGCTCGAGCATCTCGAGCAGGCGGCCCGCGGTGTCGTCGGGCAGCTCGGCGATGATGCTCGTCTTGTCGGAGCCGGTGCGCGCGGGCACGGTCGCCTCGCGGGAGACCAGCACGAAGCGGGTGACCGCGTTCGGGTTGTCGCCGATGTCGCGGGCGAGCACCTCGAGCGGGTAGTGGTCGGTGATCCCGGGCGGTGCGACGGCGGCGTCCGCGTACTCGGCGGTGAGCAGCGCGGCTGCGGCGGCCACGTTCGAGCTCGCCGGGATGTGTCCGTGGTTGGGCAGGTTCTTGTCGAGCCAGAGGTGCGTCTGGCCGTAGGCGACCGGATGCGCGTTGACGGTGGTGACGTCGGCCAGCGTCGTTCCCGGGCGGGCCACCAGCTCGAAGTTCACCTTCACCAGGTACTCGCCGATGATGCGCAGGCCGGGGATGGTGGCGAGCGCGTCCTGGGCGGCGCTGACCCCGCCCTCGATCGAGTTCTCGATGGCGATCATGGCCGCGACGCTGCGTCCGGCGACCACGTCGCCGAGGGCCTCCCCCACGTTGTTCACCGAGCGCCAGTGCTTGCCGACCGCCTCGGGGACCTGCGCGAGTGCCGCGCCGGTGAAGGTGCCTGCCGGGCCGAGGTAGCTGTAGGTCTCGTGCGGGGGCGTGGCGTCTGCGGGCATGGTGACGAGTTTAGGGGCTGGGGTGTGGGCGGGCCGCGATGTCTTGGCGGGCCGCGCTGTCAGGTCGGCGGGCGGCTGCGCGATCGCTGGCGAGGCGGTTGCGGACGTACGAGGCGGCCGCGGCCGCGTCATCCGCCCGCCGGGCGCTCATGAGGGGAAAGCGGCGGGGGCGAGGTTATGGGCGCGCCGTGATCACCGGGCCGAGCGCTCCATAGAGGGAGCTGCCGAACAGCGCGAGGAGCAGAAGCGTGGCGGCCGCGGCCGCGGCCAGCGCGAGCAGCTGGGTCTCGAGCACGGGCTCCCCGGTGCTGGCGGCGAAGAGCACCCACGCCACCACCGCGGCGAGCAGGCCGAGCCCCGCCAGGAGTGCGATCAGGGCGTGGTCGGAGCGTGCGATCGTCTCGACGGAGCCGTCGCGGTAGACGCAGGTCGACTGGGCGGGGATGTAGGCGACCACCCGGCGCACGAGGCCGCCGTAGGCGAGCGTGTCGCGGCAGGCCTCGTCGGCCGCCCACCCGGTGCCGCCGAGGTTCGCGGCGATCGCGGCGAGAGCGGATGCCACGGCGGCTGCCGCCATCGCGGCCAGCGTCGCGAGCAACGCGGCCCCCACGCGCCTGTCCGTGCGTACCGCCAAGCGCCGGGTGAACCCGGCGAGCTGGGTTGCGGCGACGAACCCGGCGAGCGCGGCGATGCCGAGGTAGACCCAGACGGGCGTGGGGTCGTTGCGGACGAGAGTGTGTCTGATCGGGATTAGCGCCGCGCATCCGAGGAAGCCGCCGAGCGCCGCGGTCGCGTGACCGAGCCCGCGGCGCGACTCGGTCAACCGCCAGCTCGCTGCCACGGCGGCGCTCGCCCCCAGCGCGGAGGCCACGCCGAGAACGGAGCCGACGATCGCGACCGGCACGATGAAGACGACGGCGAAAGGCACAACGATGGTGGCGGCGGCCGGAACGGCTCCGAGGAACGCGCCCCGGACGAGTGCGGTCGCGATCGTGGTGAACCAGTGGCGCGACCCACCACTGCCGAGAGGCTCGCGGACTAACGAGGCGGCCGCGGCCGCGTCATCCGCCCGCCGGGCGCTCATGAGGGGAAAGCGGCGGGGGTGGCGGCCACCGCGGGCACGAGGAGAGCGACGACACCCAGCACGCCGTAGAGCGCGAGGAAGGCGGCGACCGGCACGGCGAGGTAGCGCGTGTGGGATTCGGCGGCGTCCGCGCGCAGAGCCCACAGCGCGTACGCGATTGCGGCGGCGCCGGCCAGCGCGATGAGGGTCAGTGTCGCGAGGGCCGCCGGGCTCACGAGGGCGAGAACGCCGTCGCTGTAGACACAGGTGTACTGCGCGGGGAGGACCGTGACGACGGTGCTCATGTGCATCGCCCGCCCGCCGCCCAGCTCCTGGCAGGGCGAGCCGTCGAGGAAGCCGCCTCGGCTGATCAGGACGAGGCTCGCGGTGCAGACGACAACGCTCGCAACCGCGCCGGCGGCGATCATGATCCAGGGGCGCCGCGGAGGAAGCGCGCTGTCCGCCGCCCGCACGTCCCCGTCCGAGAGGACCAGGGCTCCGAGCGCGATGCCGAGCCATCCCGCGAGCGCTCCTCCGCCGAAGGCCGCCAGCAACGCCAGCGGAGGGAAGAGGATCAGGCAGGCAAGACCGAGGAGTGCCGCTCCGCCGACGTGCCCGAACAGCGCGAAAACGGCGAAGTTGCGCGAGCGCGCGCCGCCGTGCGCTCGTGTGGTCATCCGCCGAGCCTACGGAGGCAGTGGCCGGTCCCGAGTCCTCCTCAGGGATGAGATGCATTCGCGCGGATTGTATGACCGGAAACCAAGCGCGGAACCTATAGTGAGAAGCATGGCAACCACGAACTCCCTCGCCGAATCCTGGACGGCCGAACCGATGGGTCGTGTCGCCGCGCCGTTGCGCGAGCAGGTCATCTCCGCGTTGCGACAGGCCATCCGCGACTTCCAGCTCAAGCCCGGCCAGAGGCTCGTCGAGCGGGAGCTCATCGAGCAGCTCGGTGTCTCCCGTACGACAATCCGCGAGGCGCTGCGCGAGCTGACCTCCGAGGGTCTCGTGACCGTCGTGCCGCAGCGCGGCGCCATCGTCAGCACCCCCTCGCTCGACGACGCGACCGACCTGTACGAGGTGCGGGCCTCGCTCGAGTCGCTCGTGGTGCAGCGCTTCGTCGAGCGCGCCACCGACGACGAGGTGCGCCGGCTCGAGGGCACCATCGACCACCTCGCCGAGGTGTCAGCGCAGACCGAGGACGTGCGCGAGATCCTCGCCGCGAAGGACACGTTCTACACGGTGCTCATCGCCGGAGCGCGGAGCGCCGCGCTGCAGGGGCTGCTCGAGGCGATCCAGGGTCGCGTGCAGGTGCTGCGCGCGACCTCGCTGTCGGAGCACGGCCGCTCCGGACAGGTGGTCGTCGAGCTGCGCGCGGTCGTCGCCGCGATCGCCGCCCGCGACGCCGAGCTCGCCTCCCGCCTGTGCGCCGAGCACGTGCGCACCGCCGCGATCACGGCGCTGCACAGCCTGCGCGAGGCCGAGGGCAAGGCGTAGCGGGCGGGCTCGTACCTCGCTCGCTACTCAACCAACGAGTTGCTTTCGACACTTCGATACGGCCGTGGACGGCCTACTCAGCGCACGCTCAACCACCCGGCTTCACGTCGAGCGCGACGTACTTCGTCTCCTGGTACTCGTCGATGCCCTCGTTGCCGCCCTCGCGCCCGAAGCCGCTCGACTTGGTGCCACCGAAGGGCGCCGCCACGTTCGACAGCACACCGCGGTTCAGCCCGACCATGCCGGCCTCGAGCCCCTCCGCCACGCGGATCGCGCGGTCGAGGTCGCGGGTGAACAGGTACGACGCCAGCCCGTACTCCGAGGAGTTCGCGTACTCGAGCGCCTGCGCCTCGGTGGCGAAGGCGACGATCGGCGCGACCGGCCCGAAGATCTCCTCGCGCACGACACGGGCGTCGGGCGCGACATCGGCCAGCAGCGTCGGCGGGTAGTAGTAGCCGGCCGAGCCCGTCGGCGCCTCGCGGCGCGAGACGATGCGGGCACCGGATGCGACGGCCTCGTCGACGAGGCCCGTGATCTTCTCGACGGCGCCGCGGTCGATCAGCGGCCCGACGGTCGAGTCGGGGTCGTAGCCCGCCCCGACGACGAGCCGCTCGAAGCGCACGCGCAGCAGCTCGGTGAACTCGTCGAGCACCCCCGCCTGCACGTAGAAGCGGTTGGCGGCGGTGCAGGCCTCGCCGTTGTTGCGCAGCTTGGCCTTCATCGCCTCGTCCGCGGCGTGCTCGAGGTCGGCGTCGTCGAAGACGATGAAGGGGGCGTTGCCGCCGAGCTCCATCGAGAGGCGCAGCATGCCGGCGGCCGACTGCTCGGCGAGCACCCTGCCCACCTCGGTGGATCCGGTGAACGACAGCTTGCGCAGGCGCGGGTCGGCGAGCAGGGTGCTCACCACGGCGGCGGAGCCCGAGGTCGTCACGACGTTCAGCACCCCGGCGGGCAGGCCGGCCTCGATCAGGATTCCGGCCAGCGCGTGCATCGACAGCGGCGTCTGCTTGGCGGGCTTCACGATCACGGTGCAGCCGGCGGCGAGCGCCGGGCCGATCTTGCGGGTGCCCATCGCGAGCGGGAAGTTCCACGGCGTCACCAGCAGGCACGGTCCCACCGGCTGCTTCATGGTGAGCAGCCGGGAGAGCCCGTCGGGGGCGGTGGTCCACGAGCCGTTCTGGCGTACGGCCTCCTCGGAGAACCAGCGGAGGAAGTCGGCGGCGTAGGCCACCTCCGAGCGGGACTCGGCGAGCGGCTTGCCCATCTCGAGCGTCATCAGCAGCGCCAGGTCCTCCTGGCGCTCGATCATCAGCTCGAAGGCGCGCCGCAGGATCTCCCCGCGAACCCGCGGCGGGGTCGCGGCCCAGCCACGCTGGGCGGCGACGGCCGCGTCGAGGGCGGCCGTCGCATCCGCCGCTGTCGCATCGGCGACCGTCGCGAGCTCGAGCCCGGTGGCCGGGTCGTCGACCGAGACGCGGCCGCGCGCCGAGCCCTCGCGCCACTCGCCGCCGATGAGGATTCCGGTGGGGACGTTCGCGAGCACGTTCTCGCGAGCCGCCGTCACCGGGAGGCCTCGAAGCGCGCGATCTCCTCGAGGAGGATGGGCGCCGCGGTCGTCGCCGCGTGGATGCCGATCACGCTGGCGATCTCCATCACCTCGAGGATCTCCTGCGGCGTCGCGCCGTAGCCGATCGCGTTCTCGATGTGCAGCTTGAGGCCGGGCACGTAGAGGTGGGTCGCCGCGGTGTCGAAGGCGATGTAGACGAACTCCTTCACCTTCGGCGAGAGCGTGCCGTGCTTCCACGGCACCGAGGAGAACTCGGTGTAGGCCTCGAACAGCTCGGGGTCGAGCTCGAGCATCTCGTCCCAGAAGGAGTGCCAGTAGCCGCGCGTCGCGGTGAAGTCGGCCTTGATGCGCTCCTGCTCGGCGTCGAGCTCGGCGGGTCCGCTGCGCAGGCCCTTCTCGGTGAGCACCTGCACGAGGATCGGCACACCGATGTTCATGGCGTGGATGCCGAGCGTCGAGGTGAGCTCGAGCACCTCCATGATCTCCTGCGGGGTGGCGCCCAGACGCAGGGCCGCCGCGATGTGCGTGCGGGTGCCCGGCGAGTAGAGGTGGGTGGCCGCGGCGTCCACGGCGATGTACATGAACTCCTTGGTCTTGTCGTCGAGGTGGTTCTTCCTCCACGGCACCGTGGAGAACTTCAGGTAGGAGGCGAGGAAGACGTGGTCGAGCAGCAGGATGCTCTCCCAGGTGTCGCTCCAGCCTCCGCGCTCGGCGACCCACTGGTCTTTCACTGCCTGCTGTTCGGGGGTGAGCTGGGTCATTTCGTCTCCTCCTCGGAGTTGTTCTGCGACGCGATCCATTCCGCGACGCGGGTGTGGTCGGCCCGGGGGTCGAGGTCGTCGGCGGCGCGCGCCCACAGCTCGATGGCGTCCTTTCCGAGAGCCGACGGGGCGCCGACCGCGTCGGCCAGCCCGGCCGCGATCCGCATGTCCTTCAGCATCAGGCGCAGCCCGAAGCCCGAGTCGAAGCTGCCGGGCAGGATGAAGTTCGGCCACTTGTTCTCGGTCGAGCCGCTCTTGCCGCTCGAGCCGTTGAACACCGAGAGCATCACCTCGGGGTCGAGCCCGAACCTCTGCCCGGTCGTGATCGCCTCGCTGGTCACCCAGAGGTGCGTGGCCGAGAGCAGGTTGTTCAGCGCCTTCACCGCGTGCCCGGAGCCGACCGGGCCGGCGACGACCACCCGGCCGAGCACCCCCAGGAGGTCCGTCACCAGCGCGATGTCGGCATCCGCCCCGCCCGCCATGATCGTGAGCCCGCCGTTCTCGGCGCCGCGCACGCCGCCGGAGACCGGGGCGTCGACGAGCCGCACGCCCGAGGCGGCGAGCTCCTCGGCGAGGGCGCGGGTCGACATCGGCTCCGAGGAGCTCATGTCGACGATGACGGTGCCAGACGACAGGGCGGATGCGACGCCCGGGTTGTGCAGGACGGCCGACACCACCGAGGAGTCGGGCAGCATCAGCACCACGACGTCTGCGCCGGTGACGGCGGTCGCGGCGTCCGCCACTGCGGTGCCTCCCACGGCGGTGAGACGCCCGCGCGCCTCGTCGCTCAGGTCGGTGCCGCGCACGGGGTAGCCGGCCTCGACGAGCCGACGGGCCATCGGCGTGCCCATGTTGCCGAGGCCCACGAAGGCGACGACGGGCAGGCCAGCGCTACTCATTCGGCACCGCGTTCACGTCGACGCCGAGCTCGACCAGGGTCTTCTCGGCGACGCGGAAGGCCTCGAGCGACGCGGGGACACCGACGTAGATCGCGGTCTGCAGCAGCACCTCCTGGATCTGGGTGACGCTCACGCCGTTGGTGATCGCGCCCTTCACGTGCACCGCGAGCTCGTGGTTGCGGCCGAGCGCGGTGAGCATCGCGAGGTTGACGAGGCTGCGGGTCTTGCGGTCGATTCCGTCGCGCGACCAGACCTCTCCCCAGCAGTACTCGGTGACGAGCTCCTGGATCGGACGGGAGAACTCGGTCACCTTGCTGAGCGACTTCTCCACGTGCTCGGCGCCGAGAACCTCCTTGCGGATGCCGAGGCCCTGCTCGTAGCTCTGCGCGTGTGTGCCGTCGGTGGTCATTTGCTGTCTCCCTGGTCTACTGCTGGTGCCGTGTACTCGTCGTCGGTGACCGGGATCTCCCAGTTGGTGGTGCCCAGCGAGATCGCCGTGTGCACGAGGAAGGAGTCGGGCGCGGCTCCGTGCCAGTGCCGCTCGCCGCCCGGCACCCAGATCACGTCGCCGGCGCGCATCACGTGAACCGGTCCGCCCTCGGACTGGATCAGCCCGCGCCCCGCCAGCACCTGGATGATCTGGCCGCTCTCGTGGTGGTGCCAGTGCGTGCGCGCGCCCGGGGTGAAGTCGACGGTGTTGATCACGACTCCGTCGGTGGACGGCATGGTCACGTAGGGGTAGGCGTTGCCGGTGAACTGCGAGCCCGGCTTGCCGATGGTCCCCGTCTGGTTCGCGGGAGTGGTGATGATCATGAGGCGTCTTCCTGTGTCTCGGTGGTCGGGTCGTACAGGCGCACGCCCCCGGAGACGTCGCCGATCGCGTCGACGACGGTGTTGCTGATCTCGTCGGCGTAGCCGAGCGCGCGGGCGAGCCCGAAGCTGGCGATCGGGCCGGGGGCGTTCAGGCTCGCGACCCCGAGTCCGGTGACGAGGTCGAGGTAGAGCGAGACGTCCTTGAGCATGAGCGTGTTGGTGAGCCCGCCCTTGAGGTAGTCGCCCTTGATGATCTTCGGGAAGCGGTTCTGACTCGCGAAGCTCACCCCCGAGCTGGCGTTGATCACGTCGAGCACGGTCTCCAGGTCGAGGTCGGCCTTCTTCGCGGCGACCATCACCTCGGCGGTGGCGGCGAGCGTCACCGCGTTGAGGAAGTTGTTGAGCAGCTTCACCGTGTGCCCCGCGCCGGAGTCGCCGACGTGGAAGATGTTCGACGCGAAGTAGTCGAGCACCGGGCGCACCCGCTCGAGCGCGTCGGTGTCGCCGCCGACCATGAGCGTCAGCGTGCCTGCGTCCGCGCCCGCCGCCCCGCCGGAGATGCCGGCGTCGAGGTAGACCGCGCCGCGCTCGGCGAGGTCGGCGGCGATCCTCTTGGTGGACGCGGGCGCGGCCGTGCTGAGGTCGACGACGATCTGGCCGGGGCGGATCGCCGCGAGGAAGGCCTCGTCGCGGAAGACGACCGCCTCGACCACCTTGCTGTCGGGCAGCGAGAGCAGCACGATGTCGCTCTTCGCGACCACGTCGGCGGCGGATGCCGCGGCGTCCGCCCCGGCCTCGCCGATGCTCTCCGTGCGCATGTCGAAGCCGAGCACCGCGCGTCCCTCGCGGGTGATGCAGCGCGTCATGCGCCCGCCCATGTTGCCCAGGCCGATGAAGCCGATGCTGTCCTGTGCGGTCATTTGGAGGACCAGTCCTTTCCGTAGAGTGCGGCGTCGACCGCGTCGGTGTCCCAGGCGCCGGCGCCGCCGGACGGGCGGACCGTGTTGATGACGGATGCGCCGCCGTCGGCCGAGACGACCTGCCCGGTCGTGTAGGCGGCGTCGTCGCTGAGCAGGAAGGCGACGACCCCGGCGATCTCCGCCGCGGAGCCGGCGCGGCGCAGCGGTGTGGTGGACGCGCGGCGCTCCATGTCGTTCTTGCCTCCGGTGGTCGCGGCCCCGCCGCTGGCGAACAGCTCGGTCGGCACGATGCCGGGGGCGACGCCGTTGACGCGGATGCCGAGCGGCCCGCCGTAGACGGCCGCGCCGTGGATGAGCCCGACGACCGCGTGCTTCGAGGTCTGGTACGGGAGCAGGTCGGCGCTGCCGAACAGGCTCGCGATCGACGCGGTCACGACGATGGCGCCGTGCTCGTCGCCCTGCGCCGCGTATTGGCGGAATGCCGCGCGCAGGCCGAGGAACTGGCCGCGCACGTTCACGTTCATCACGCGGTCGAAGTCGTCGACGCTGAGGTCGGGGAGGGCGGCGAAGCTGCCGAAGACTCCGGCGTTGAGGTGGTGCAGGTCGATGCGTGCGAAACGCTCGATGGCGGCGGCGACGTAACCGTCGACATCCGCCTCCTCGGAGATGTCGGCGCGCACGGCGATCGACTCGGTGGGCAGTGCGTCGACCGTGGCCTGCACCGCCTCGAGGTTCACGTCGACGGCGACGATGTGCGCGCCCTCGGCGGCGAGCCGCTGGGCGGATGCGCGGCCGAGGCCGCTTCCCGCGCCGGTGACGACCGCGACGAGACCGTCGAATCGGGGTGTGCTCATGGGTGGATCCTTACTGCGTCTAGGCGCGGTGGCCGATGGTGGCCGCGAGGCCGGCGAGCGGTCCGTCGGTGACGGCGGTGAAGCGGTTCAGTGTGTCGGGGTCGTGCCCGGAGACGAGGTGCGCGACCTCGCCGGAGGCGACCATCGCGCGGATGCGGTCGAAGCCGCGGTACATGGCGGGCAGGTCGGCGACGAAGGCGAAGGGCATGTCGTCCTCGTACTCCTCGTAGTAGTGGATGGCGTCGGAGGCGAGCATGACCGTGCCCTCGTCGGTGTCGACGAGCACCACGCTCTGGCCGACGGTGTGTCCGCCGACCTCGACGATGCGGATGCCGGGGGCCACCTGGTGCTCGCCGTCGAAGGGCGCGACGCGTCCCTCGCGGCCCGCCCGGGCGATCTGGTCGAGGTCCGCGTCATCGACCGAGTAGTGGAACTGCGCGCGTGCGCCCATGTCGCTCGCCCAGAAGTCGAACTCGGCGGTGGACATGATCACCGTGGAGTTCGGGAAGTGGTCGAGGTTGCCCGCGTGGTCGTAGTGCGCGTGCGTGATCAGCACGGGCGGGGCATCCGCCGGATCGATGCCGAGGTGCGCGAAGGCGAGCGGCGGGTCGATGAGGAAGTCGCGGTTGCGGCTCTCGCCGCCCGCCCGGGAGAAACCGGTGTCGATGACGATCGTGCGCTCGTCGTTCTGGGCGACCCAGAAGAAGTAGTCCATGCCGATCGCCTCGTCGGCGCCACCGTAGATGTGGTGGTTGAGGTAGACCGTGCTCTTCGTTGCCTGCCTGGTGCCGTACTTGACGATCGTGACCTGGTAGCTGTCGCTCGACATTGAGTGGTTCCTCCCGTGCGGGGTGTGCGTGTGTGCTTCTAGCGGGCGGATGCCGCGGCGGGCGCCGCCGCATCCTCGGTGTGGTGCTCGGCCGAGATGTCGCGGCCCTTGGTCTCGGGCAGCCACTTCACGATGACGCCGATGGCCACCGCGGCGACGAGCACCAGGTAGCCGGCCGGAGCAACCGCGCTGCCGGTCACGCCGGCGATCCAGGTGGCGATGAACGGTCCGGGGCCGGCGACGAAGGCGAGGCCGAAGTTGAAGCCGAGCGCGCTGCCGGTGGCGCGGCTGGAGGCGGGGAAGAGCTCGACCAGCATGACCACGGTGGTGACGCTGACGAGGCACTGGCACAGGCTGAGCGCGATGATGCCGGCGACGATGGCGACGTTGTTGCCGCCCGACATGAGCAGGAACACCGGGATCGGGATGACGATGTAGCCGACCGTGCCGATGATGTTGAGCCGGCGACGGCCGTACTTGTCGGCGAGCAGGCCGGCCAGCGGGCAGAGCCCCATGTAGACGACGAGGCCGATCGCACTCAGCGTGAGGGCCGGGCCGCGCTCGAGCATCAGGGTCGTCGTGAGGTAGTTCACGATGTAGGTGGCCAGGTAGTAGAAGCCGAGGCCCTGCACGCTCGCGATCGCGAGCGTGAGCAGGATCGGCTTGAGGTTGCGGCGCGAGCCCTTGATGGCGGAGGTGGTGACGCGGTTGTCGGCCTTGACCTTCTCGTAGACCGGGGTCTCGCCGAGGCGGGAGCGGATGTAGAGGCCGATGAGCGCGAGCGGCGCCGCGAGCAGGAACGGGATACGCCACCCGTACGACGTGAGGTCCTCGGCGCTCATCACGTTGTTGAGGAACAGCGCGAACAGGCTGCCGACCACGGTCGCGACGGCGGCGGTGCCCGAGATGATGCTGGCGAACAGTCCGCGGCGGTGGCTGGGGGTGCTCTCGATCAGGTAGGCGGCGGAACCCGTCCACTCGCCGCCGGCCGACAGGCCCTGCACGCAGCGCAGCAGCACGAGCAGCACGGGGGCGAGCACGCCCACGGACTCGTAGTTGGGGATGACGCCGATGAGGGTGGTGGCGATGCCCATGGCGAGCACGGAGACCGACAGCGCGATGCGGCGGCCGTACTTGTCGCCGATCGGGCCGAGGATGAAGCCGCCGAGCGGGCGCATCACGAAGCCGACGGCGAAGACGGCGAGCGAGCCGAGCAGCGCGACGAAGGGGGTCGTGTCCGGCGGGAAGAACAGGGAGCCGATGATGGCGGCGAAGAAGCCGTAGACCGCGAAGTCGAACCACTCCATGAAGTTGCCGATGCCCACCGCAACGGCGACCTTGGTGCGGCTGGGGGCGGGTTTGATAGCCGAAGATGTTGCCACGAGATACCTCCTTGTAGTCTCTTGCCGCAGTCTCGTCGATGATGACTACGGTAGTTCGCGGCTGGGCCGGTCCCTGTATGTAGGATCGTATGACAATCTGACGATCTGGTCAATCGCGTCTTTCCGGCGCATACCCGATGACCGCGGAACGCGTGAGGGTTCCCACTCGGGCGCGGTTCCTGAAAGACTCGACCGCATGACACTCGAAGCATCGCGCGCCGGCCTGCCCGCGCAGGAATCCGATCTCATCAACGTCGAAGAGCTCATCGCGGCGTACTACGAGAAGGTCCCGGATGTATCCCATCCCGACCAGAAGGTCGTCTTCGGCACGAGCGGGCACCGCGGCTCCAGCCTCGACGCGGCGTTCAACGAGACGCACATCGCCGCCATCACCCAGGCGATCGTGGAGTACCGCGCCTCGCAGGGCATCACCGGCCCGCTCTTCATCGGCTCAGACACCCACGCGCTGAGCCGCCCCGCGCAGACCACCGCACTCGAGGTGCTGGCCGCGAACGGCGTGCGCGCGCTGGTCGACGAGTTCGACGACTACGTGCCCACCCCCGCGCTCAGCCTGGCGATCATCGTCTACAACGCCGCCGGGCACGAGACCCAAGCGGACGGCATCGTCATCACGCCGAGCCACAACCCGCCCCGCGACGGCGGCTTCAAATACAACCCCCCGCACGGCGGGCCCGCCGACAGCGACGCCACCAGCTGGATCGCGAACCGCGCCAACGAGATCATCGCCGCGGGCAGCGGCGACGTGAAGCGCGCGGAGCCGAGCGCGGTGGAGACCTACGACTACCGCGGCGCCTACGTGGCCGACCTCGCCAACATCATCGACGTCGAGGCGATCAAGGGCGCGAAGCTGCACATCGGCGCCGACCCGCTGGGCGGAGCGAGCGTGCACTACTGGCAGCTGATCGCCGACACCTACGGGCTCGACCTCACCGTCGTGAACCCCGCCGTCGACCCGCGCTGGGGATTCATGACGCTCGACTGGGACGAGAAGATCCGCATGGATCCGTCGTCGCCGTCGGTCATGGCATCCGTCACCGCCCACCAGGCCGAGTACGACATCGTCACCGGCAACGACGCCGACGCCGACCGCCACGGCATCGTCACCCCCGACGGCGGACTGATGAACCCGAACCACTACCTGGCCGTGGCCATCCAGTACCTCTACACGCACCGTCCGGAGTGGAGAGCGGATGCCGCGATCGGCAAGACTCTCGTCTCCAGTACCATGATCGACCGGGTCGCCGAGTCCCTCGGACGCCGCCTCTGGGAGGTGCCGGTGGGATTCAAGTGGTTCGTGCCCGGACTGATCGACGGATCCGTCGCCTTCGGCGGCGAGGAGAGCGCGGGCGCCAGCTTCCTGCGCAAGGACGGCACCGTCTGGACCACCGACAAGGACGGCATCCTCCTCGCCCTGCTCGCCAGCGAGATCCGCGCGGTCACCGGCAAGAGCCCCTCGGAGCTGTACGCCGAACTCGTCGCGCAGTTCGGCGACCCGGTCTACCAGCGGGTGGACGCGGTGGCGAGCAAGGCGCAGAAGGCGGCGCTCGCGAAGCTCGACGGCTCGGCCATCACCGCCGAGACCCTCGCCGGCGACCCGATCACCGCGCGCCTCTCGGAGGCGCCGGGCAACGGCGCGGCGGTCGGCGGTGTGAAGGTCGTCACGAAGAACGCCTGGTTCGCGGCCCGCCCGAGCGGCACCGAAGACGTCTACAAGATCTACGCGGAGTCGTTCCTCGGCGACGACCACCTCAAGCAGGTGCAGGCCGAGGCGAAGGCCATCGTCGACGCGGCGCTCGGCGGCTAGGTTTCGATACGGCTGCTCCTTCGTCGCGGCCTACTCAACCAGCGAGACCTGTGCCGCCCTCGCTGGGTTTCGATACGGCTGCTCCTTCGTCGCGGCCTACTCAACCACCGAGACCTGTGCCGCCCTCGCTGGTTGAGTAGCAGGCGAGCGAAGCGAGTTCGCGTATCGAAACCCCCCTAGCCGAGCAGCTCGAGACCGAGCGTCACCGTGTCGCCGACCCCGGCATCCGCTCTCGTCCTGACGGCCTTCTTGACCGGCAGCACGTAGGCGCCGCGGTCGGCGTCGGGGAACACCGAGGTCTCCCACTGCTGCGCGCCGAGGCTCACCCGCACGCGCACCGCCCCGAAGCCCGAGGGCGGGCGCGGGCGGTCGGCGATCTCGTCGGACACCGCCTCGGGCACGGTCGCGAACACCCAGAGCTCCTTGCGCGCGGACCACGCCCACAGCTCCGCCGCGAACTCCCAGCTGTCGGCGGCCATGCGCCTAGGGCACCTTCCAGAACCAGGCCTTCGCGCCCGGGTGGTCGACGGTGATCGTCTCGTCGAGGTCGCGCCAGTTGCTGTCGAGGTTGTGGCCGACCATGAGGATCTTTGTCACCCCGTCGACGACCCGGATGTCGGAGATCACCTGGATGTGGTCGGGGCTGCCGACTCCGCTCCAGGAGAAGAGCACGAGGTCGCCGACCTCGGCCTGGTCGCGCTGCTCGATCGAGAGCCGGGTGAAGCCGGTCTCCGGGTGCGCGGTCAGGTACTCGTCGAAGCTCGGCGTGTAGATCCACGAGCCGGAGTAGTCGCTCAGCGAGGTGAAATACCAGTCGGCGGTCTGCGGGATGCCGCGCGCGGCGAGGGTCTGGCTCACGAAGTTCATGCAGTCGCCGCCCACCGAGTTGAACTCCCCGTAGGTCGCGAGGTTGTAGGTCTCCGGCGCCCAGTGGGCGAAGGCGTAGGCGAGCTGCGCGTCGACCGGCGTCGTCACCTCCCGGGTGTAGGCGAGCCGGGTGTCGTCGGCCGCGACCACGGTGTCGCCGGCGAAGACGTCGACCTCCTGCGGTCCCACCGCGTACTCGGCGGCCACGGGCGCGACCGCGCTCACCTCGGTGTCGCTCACCACGGTGACGCTCGTCGCCCCCACCCCCGCGAAGGTGACCCGGGTGACGTCATCGAGGTTCTCCCCCGTGATCGTCACGGTCGCGCCGGCCGCGATCGGCCCGCTCGCGGGGCTAACCGCGCTGACGACCGGCGCGGCGGCGGGCTGCGAGCCGTCGTTCGAGGCGCTGGGCGCGCATCCGCTCAGGGCCAGTGAGCCGAATACGGCGAGCGCGGCGGCCACGACGGTGACGGGAGAGGATCTGCGGAGAGCTATTGCCATGGTGCGCTCGATTATCCTCGCCCTCGCTTGGAAGTCGTCGGGCGCGAAGCGGGCGCGAAGCGGGCGCGAGGCTTGCGCGGTGCTTGCCGTCGGTGTAACTTTGCGCTCTACGCAAAAATTTAGCCGCCGTCGGCCTGCGCGCCACGGCCGCGACGCGTCGTTCCCCACCTTCCAGAGATCCCGAGGTTCACTTTGTCACGCGTTGACTCCCGAGGCCAGCAGCAGGCCCAGGCGATCAAGGATGCCGGCGGCGTCATGACGCACCGCCAGATCCTGTTCGTCATCTTCGGCCTGATGGCCGGCATGTTCCTGTCGTCGCTCGATCAGACCATCGTCTCCACGTCGATGCGCACCATCGCCGACGACCTCGACGGCCTCAGCCAGCAGGTCTGGGTGACCACCGCCTACCTGATCCTGGCCACCATCTCCACGCCGATCTACGGCAAGCTCAGCGACATCTTCGGCCGCCGCCCGCTGTTCATCATCGCGATCAGCATCTTCCTGCTCGGCTCGATCCTCGCCGGCTTCTCCACCTCGATGTACGAGCTCGCCGGCTTCCGCGCCATCCAGGGCCTCGGCGCCGGCGGCCTGATGGCACTGCCGCTCGCGATCATGGGCGACATCCTCGCCCCGCGCGAGCGCGCCAAGTACCAGGGCTACTTCCTCGCCGTCTTCGGCGTCTCCAGCGTCGTCGGGCCGCTCATCGGCGGACTCTTCGCCGGCACCCCCGAGATCCTCTTCGTCACCGGCTGGCGCTGGGTGTTCCTGATCAACATCCCCATCGGCGTCGCCGCCCTCGCGATCGTGACGCGCTTCCTGCACATCCCGCACGAGCGCCGCTCGGTGCGCATCGACTGGTGGGGTGCCGCGACGATCGTCATCGGCCTCGTGCCACTGCTGCTCGTCGCCGAGCAGGGCCGCGAGTGGGGCTGGGGCTCCCTCGGCGCCATCGCCTGCTACGTGATCGGCGCGCTGGGCCTTGCCGCCTTCGTGCTCAGCGAGAAGCTCATGGGAGACGACGCGCTCATCCCGCTGAAGCTCTTCAAGAGCTCGACCTTCTCCATGGCCACTGTGCTCGGCGTACTCGTCGGCTTCGGCATGTTCGGCGCCATGATGACGCTCCCGCTCTACCTGCAGGTGGTCAACGGCGCGACGCCGACCGAGAGCGGCTTCCTCATGCTGCCGATGATCCTCGGCCTGATGATCTCGTCGATCGTGAGCGGCCAGCTGATCGCCCGCACCGGCAAGTACCAGATGTTCCCCACCATCGGCACCGCGTTCGTGGCCGTCGGCTTCTTCGTGTTCACCTTCGCGAGCGCCGACAAGCCCGTCTGGTTCCTCATGATCGGCATGCTCTTCGTCGGCCTCGGTCTCGGCCAGCTGATGCAGACGCTCACCCTGGCCAGCCAGAACTCGGTCGGCCCGCGCGACATCGGCGTGGCCACCAGCGCGTCCACCTTCTTCCGCCAGATCGGCGGAACGGTGGGCACCGCGGTGATCTTCTCCGTGATCTTCACCCGCTGGCCGCTGAACATCGCGACCGCCTTCGACAGCTCCCGCATCAAGGACGGCATCGCCGCGGCCCTGGCCGACCCGGGCGTGGCATCCGACCCCGCCAACGCGCAGATCATCAAGATCCTGCAGAACCCGGGCGCGGCCGTCGGCTCGGTGACCGGCGACACCTCCTTCCTCAACACCTCCGACCCGCGACTGAGCGCCGCCTTCCTCGAGGGCTTCGCGAACTCCGCGGTCACCGTGTTCTGGATCGCCCTCGCCGTGATCCTCGTGGCCTTCGTGCTGAGCTTCTTCCTCAAGGCCCCGCCGCTGCGCGCCAAGTCCGCGCTGCAGGAGAACTCGGACGCCGCGGCGGCAGCGCGCGACTCCGCGGACTCCGAGGCGGCCCTGCAGGCGAGCAGCTCCGCCGATTCCACAGCGGATGCGGCGCCGCGGGCAGACCCACAGAAATAAATCCGACGAGCGTCTCGCGGCCCGCGCGCCCCCGGATTCCCGGGGGTGCGGCGGGCCGCGAGCGTCTCGGGCGCCGGCGAATCGTGGGAGCGCTCTCAAAAAGCGCTGCCGATCCGGCGCCGATTCGATAGTTTGGGCGGGACGCGGAAAACGCACGACCGCATGAACCACCCCAAGGAGCAGTCAAGGATGACCCAGCTATTCGAGACGTCGGCGCAGTCCGCCGCGAACGACCACCGCGCCTTCCCGGCCGACTTCCTGTTCGGCGCGGCGACCGCGGCCTATCAGATCGAGGGGGCGGCGCACGAGGACGGGCGCACCGACTCCATCTGGGACGCCTTCGCCCGCGTGCCCGGCGCCGTGGTCGACGGCCACAACGGCGAGGTGGCCTGCGACCACTACCACCGCTACGAGAGCGACGTGGCGATGATGGCGGATCTGGGCCTGCAGACGTACCGGTTCTCGACATCGTGGTCGCGCATCCGCCCCGATGGGGGCCCGGTCAACCAGAAGGGCCTCGACTTCTACTCGCGGCTCGTCGACCAGCTGCTCGAGAAGAACCTGCTGCCCTGGCTGACGCTCTACCACTGGGACCTGCCGCAGGCGCTCGAGGAGACCGGCGGCTGGCGCAACCGCGACACCGCCTACCGCTTCGCCGAGTACGCGGCCGACGTGCACGCGGCGCTCGGCGACCGGGTGCAGAACTGGACGACGCTGAACGAGCCGTGGTGCTCGTCGTTCCTGAGCTACATCGGCGGGGAGCACGCGCCGGGCATCCAGGACCCGGAGTCCGGGCTGGCGGCCGGCCA
>Ga0247729_10000336_pt1 | contig 20297 bp, 17 predicted proteins | sample UWRJL133311R2_FD_180958 | JGI IMG/M metagenome (GOLD analysis project Ga0247729, IMG submission 180958) | Plant litter microbial communities from Arlington Agricultural Research Station in Wisconsin, United States - UWRJ-L133-311R-2 | ecosystem: Environmental > Terrestrial > Plant litter >... | reverse complement strand
GGCCCAGGAATTTTTCTGTGCGCCGCGACATCCGATCCACACCGTCCACGCCAGCCTGCCATCGTCCGGTATCATTATGGAGGGTGCATCCGGCCCCTGACAATGTCCCGCAGGGCCAGGCCGGGCGGAGCCACAACCCTTCGCCCGGCCTCCACAGATCGCTGCGTCAAACTGTCAAATTACCAATTGACGGCGGCTTGGTGCGCTGAAATGGTGCCGCCGCATCACGATGCGCAGCGAAAAGCTGCCGTTTCTCAATGAGAAAACGCGATTTGCGGCGCAGGGACGGTTCAAGGGGAGAGCGGTGGACGTACTTAAATTCACGCGGGTGATTGACGGACTGAGCGACATCTTTGGCTTCATCGCCAAATGGCTGGTGCTGCTCGCCTGCCTCGTCAGCGCCGGCAATGCCACCATCCGCTACCTGTTCAACTACAGTTCGAACGGCTGGCTCGAGATCCAGTGGTACATGTTCGCCGGCATCGTGTTCCTCGGCGCCGCGCAGACGCTGCGCCTCAACGAGCACGTGCGCGTCGACCTGGTGTACTCCGCGGTCTCCGACCGCGCGCGGCTGTGGATCGATATCGTCGGCATCATCTTCTTCCTGCTGCCGGCGATGACCTACCTGCTCTATCTGACCACGCCGTTCTTTCTCAATTCGTGGCGCCTGCAGGAAACCTCCAGCAATGCCGGCGGCCTGATCCTGTGGCCGGTCAAGATGATCCTGCCGCTCGGCTTCCTGCTGCTGCTGCTGCAGGGCATGGCCGAACTCGCCAAGCGCATCGCGGCCCTTGCCGGCGTGGTCAAGCTCGACACCCACTACGAAGCGCCGCTGCAATAGCGGCGTCTTATTTTCAGGCCGCAACTTTAATCGCTAGCTAGCTCACCAGTCAGGACCACCCGATGTTTTCCTATGGCGTGATGCCCCCGCTGATGTTCGGCACCATGATCTGTTTCATGCTGATCGGATTCCCGGTGGCGTTTTCGCTCGCCGCGGTGGGCCTGTTCTTCGGCATCGTCGGTATCTTCACCGGGCATTTCGATCCGGTATTCCTGCAGGCGCTGCCGTTTCGCTTCTACGGCACCATTTCCAACGACCTGCTGCTGTCGATTCCGTTCTTCACCTTCATGGGCGCGATCCTCGAGCGTTGCGGCCTGGCCGAGGACCTGCTTGAGGGCACCGGGCAATTGTTCGGCAAGATTCCCGGCGGCCTGGCTTACGCCGTCATCATCGTCGGCGCGATCCTCGGCGCCATCACCGGTACGGTGGCCGCCTCGGTGATCGCCATGGGCGTGATCTCGCTGCCGATCATGATCCGCTACGGCTACGACATGCGGGTCGCCACCGGCGTGATCGCGGCGTCCGGCACCATCACCCAGTTGATCCCGCCCTCTTTGGTGCTGATCGTGCTGGCCGACCAGCTCGGCCGCTCGGTCGGCGACATGTATCTCGGCGCCATCGGGCCCTCGATCCTGCAGGTGGTGATCTTCATCCTGTACATCGTGGTGCTGTCGATCCTGCGCCCCAATGCCATGCCGCCGCTGCCGGCGGACGTCCGCGAGCCGCTGAACTGGAAGCTGGTCAGCCGCGTGCTGTGGGGCATGATCCCCTCCATCGTGCTGATCTTCCTGGTGCTCGGCACCATCGGCATGGGCCTTGCCACGCCGACCGAAGCCGGCGCCATGGGCGCGGTCGGCGCCATGGTGCTGGCTGCAATGCACAGGCGCCTGACCTGGCCGTTGGTCGAGCAGGCAATGACCTCGACCATGCGCCTGACCTCGATGGTGGTGTTCATCCTGATCGGCTCGACCTGCTTCAGCCTTGTATTCCAGGGCATGGACGGCGCGCGCTGGATCGAGCACCTGCTGACGGGTCTGCCCGGCGGCGCGCTGGGCTTCCTGATCTTCGTCAATATCTTCGTGTTCTTCCTGGCGTTCTTCCTCGATTTCTTCGAGATCGCCTTCATCATCATCCCGCTGCTGGCGCCGGTGGCCAGCAAGCTCGGCATCGACCTGGTGTGGTTCGGCGTGCTGCTCTGCGTCAACATGCAGACCTCGTTCATGCACCCGCCGTTCGGCTTCGCGCTGTTCTACCTGCGCGGCATCGCGCCGCCGGTGGTGAAGAGCAAGGACATCTACTGGGGCGCCATGCCCTGGGTGGCGATGCAGATCATCCTGGTGATCATCGTGATCTGGTGGCCGGGCCTGGTCACCTACTGGATCGACACCACCGCGGTCGACACCAGCAACGTCAAAATCGAGATGCCGGACATGGACGACGCGCCGAAGCTGGACTTCGGGCCGTCGAAATAGCGACCGTGCGCGGGCTTAGCCGTCGAATACGATCTCGGCTTCGCCCAGCGTCTCGAAGCGGACTACGCAGCGGTCGCCGGCCTTGAGAAAATCCATTCCGGTCCAGCTGCCGGTGGTGACGATCTGCCCGGCCTTCACGCCCTCGGGAAGCATGTTGGCCAGCGCCACCGCGGCCGCCAGCGGAGCGCCGGTGGGGTGACCGCCTTGCTTGTCGTGCAGCGGTTCGCCGTTCACCAGCAGGGTGATGTGCAGGTTCGGCAGGTCGAGATGCGACCAGTCCGCGATCTCCGCGCCGAACACCAGCCCGCCATTGATGGTGCAATCGGCCAGCTGTTCGAGGTTCGGCCGGCCGCGCGGATCGCGGTAGCGGCCCGACACCACCTCGATGGCCGGCAGCACCGAGACGGCCGAGGCGACCTCCTCCCGCGTGTAAGGCGCGTTTTGCGCCGGCAGATCGCGGGTGAAACGAAACGCAATCTCGCCCTCCACCCCCATATGCGGCACCTCGGCCGTGGACATCCGTGCCGGGCTGGGCCGGATCGTTTGCGCATAGATCAGGCCGCGGGTCGGTTCGCCCTGCGGCGGCGCGCCGGCCTTGAAGCCACCGACGGTTTCGCCCAGCAGGACGGTCACGCGGTCCTGGATCGCATGCGCCTCCCCCACCGACGCCGGCACCACCGGCAGCGCATCGATCAGATTCCCGGTGCGGCGCGCCTGCGCGAGAATCTGGGCGGCGGTTTCGATCTCGGCTTCGGTCATGGCAATGGCTCCTTGCGGAAGTTGCTTAGCGGATTCGGGGTCCGAGGTCGGCACGATGCGAATACTTCGACAACAAAAAACCCGGCCCTCTCGCGAAGGCCGGGCTTTTGATCGCCGTGAAAGCTTCGATCAGCCGCGGGTGCGGGAGCGGATCATGAAGCGGTCGAAATTATATTCGGCGACCTGCCACCACAGATAGCCGTCCGAACGATAGGCCTGCATGGCTTCGATCGACTTCTTGAAGTCCGGGTTGGCGGCCGAGATTTCCGCCCACAACTCGTTGGTGGACTTCAGGCACGCATCCAGCACTTCGTCGGTGAACGGCTTCAACTGCGTGCCGCCGGCGACGAGGCGCTTCAGCGCCGTCGGGTTCTGCATGTCGTAGCGCGCCGCCATCCAGGTATTGGCGTTGGTGCAGGCATTCGCCAGGATCGCCTGGTAGTTCTTCGGCAGCGAGTTGTACTTGTCGAGATTGGTGAAGGCGTGGACCGTCGGGCCGCCTTCCCAGAAGCCGGGATAGTAGTAGTACTTGGCGACCTTCTGAAGCCGAGCTTTTCGTCGTCATAGGGACCCACCCACTCGGCGGCGTCGATGGTGCCTTTTTCCAGCGACGGATAGATATCGCCGCCGGCGAGCTGCTGCGGCACGACGCCGACCTTCTGCAGCACCTGGCCGGCAATGCCGCCGATCCGCATCTTCAGGCCGGACAAATCGGCTACGGTCTTGATCTCCTTGCGGAACCAGCCGCCCATCTGGGTGCCGGTATTGCCGCAAGGATGGCCGATGACGCCGAACTTCTTGTAGAACTCGTTGCCGAGTTGCTCGCCGCCGCCCTGGTACCACCAGGAGTTCTGCTGGCGCGCGTTGAGGCCAAACGGCACCGAGGCGAAGATCGCGAAGGTCGGATCCTTGCCGACGTAGTAGTACGACACGGTGTGGCACATTTCGACGGTGCCGTTGGAAACCGCGTCCAGCGCCTGCAGGCCGGGCACCAGCTCGCCCGCCGCGAACACCTGGATCTGAAACTTGTTATCGGTCATCTCGGCGACCTGCTTCGCCATCTGCTCGGCGCCGCCATAGATCGTGTCGAGCGATTTAGGGAAGCTCGAAGCCAGGCGCCATTTGATTTCCGGCATCGACTGCGCGATGGCCGGCGAGGCAACGGCGGCCACCGCGGCCCCTGCTGTTGATGCTTTCAAAAAATCACGACGCTTCATTCAAGCTCTCCTTGTTGGGGCGTTTTCCCTGGATTCCTGGAGCATGTTCAACGGTTGCACCGTAACCGGTTCAGCCGCAGACGCTCTGGTGGGAAGCTTCCTAACACGGATATGCGGCCGCGGAAAACGCGGCGGGTGCTATCACAAGGCCCATTAGTCGAAAGTTCTAGGCGGGAGTGACGCCTTGCGTTGCAGCGCGAACGCGTCAGGCCGCCGCGACGACGCCCTTGAGCTGGTCGCGGATCTGGCCGCCGATCGCGCGGTAGATCGCCGCATGCGGGCCGTCCGGCTCGCTTTCCACCACCGGGGTGCCGGCGTCCGACATTGCCCGAATCGACATGTGCAGCGGCACCTCGCCGAGGAACGGCACGCCAAGCCGCTCGGCCTCGTGGCGTGCGCCGCCATGGCCGAAAATGTCCGACCGGGTGCCGCATTCCGGGCACTGGAAATAGCTCATGTTCTCGACAATGCCGAGCACGGGCACGTTGACCTTGCTGAACATCGCCAGCCCGCGGCGGGCGTCGATCAGCGCCAGGTCCTGCGGCGTGGACACGATTACCGCCCCCTTCAGCGGCACGTTCTGCGCCAGCGTCAACTGCGCGTCGCCGGTGCCGGGCGGCATGTCGACCACCAGCACGTCGAGGGTGCCCCAGGCTACGTCGCGCAGCATCTGGGTGATCGCCGACATCACCATCGGGCCGCGCCAGATCATTGCGGTCTCCTCCTCCACCAGGAAGCCGATCGACATGATCGAGAGCCCGAACTTGGCGATCGGGATCATCTTCTTGTTGTCGTCGAGGGTCGGCTTTTCATGGATGCCGGTGAGGCGCGGCACCGACGGGCCATAGATATCGGCATCGAGCAGCCCGACGCGCAGGCCGAGGTCGCGCAGCCCCAGCGCAATGTTCAGCGCGGTGGTCGACTTGCCGACACCGCCCTTGCCGGACGCCACGGCGATCACCGCGGCGACACCGGGGATTTCCGCCTGCTTCGACATCGGCGATCCCGCGGGATTGGCGGGCGGCCGATGCGCGGACACCGGCTGCACGCCGTGCTTGTGCGGATGGCTGGGCGGCGCAGGCGCCGGTGCGGCGGCGCCGGCCTTGCGTTCCGCGGTCAGCGCGACCATCGCGCCGCTGACGCCGGGAACCGCGCGCACCGCGGCCTCGGCCTGCGCCCGCACGCCTTCCCAGGCCCGCGCCTCGGCGGCATCGACGTTGATCGAGAACAGCACCTTGCCATCGCTCACGGAAATATCGGAAAGCACATTGGCGAGCGGTAGCGCCACGCCGCGCGGCGACATGACCTTGGCCAGACCGTCGAGAATTTGCTGTTTTGTCACGCTCACTGGATGTCTCCCGGCCGGCTGCTGTCAGACCGGAGACATAGAGCTATTTGGTCCCAAGTACATGGCGAATTTCGCGGCGCAGCCACGCGGTGCGCGTTGCGAATGGCGCTCCGTCCTTCGTCTTGGGTGCATCGCAACATGAAACTCGGCGGGGCTTTGCCGCGCGCGCATCCGCGTTTATGGTCGGGGACAATCCTCTCCTTGGCCTGCTCTCACGAGCGGCTCTCACCTCCTCACAGACCACGTTCGGCGATAAAGCCGACAACATCCAAAGGGTATGGACATGGCCAAAGTTGCTTTCATCGGTCTCGGCGTCATGGGTTTTCCGATGGCCGGCCACCTCGCCGCCAAGGGCGGCCATCAGGTCACCGTCTACAACCGCAACGCCGCCAAATCCAAAGCCTGGGCCGACAAGTTCGGCGGCAAGTCCGCGCCGACGCCGCAGGCCGCGGCCGAAGGCCAGGAATTCGTGATGGCCTGTGTCGGCAATGACGACGACCTGCGCGCCGTCACCACCGGCGCTGACGGCGCCTTCGCAGGGATGGCCAAGGGCGCGATCTTCGTCGACCACACCACGGCGTCGGCCGAAGTCGCGCGCGAACTCAATGCCGCCGCCGACAGAGCCGGCTTCCACTTCATCGATGCGCCGGTGTCCGGCGGCCAGGCCGGCGCCGAGAACGGCGCGCTGACCGTGATGTGCGGCGGCACCGACGCCGCCTATGCCAAGGCCGCCCCGGTGATCGAGGCCTACGCCAAGATGCAGAAGCTGCTGGGCCCTGCCGGCTCCGGCCAGCTCACCAAAATGGTCAACCAGATCTGCATCGCCGGCCTGGTCGAGGCGCTCTCGGAAGGCATTCATTTCGCCAAGAAGGCCGGCCTCGACGTCAACGCCGTGGTCGAGGTGATCTCCAAGGGCGCCGCGCAGTCCTGGCAGATGGAGAACCGCTACAAGACCATGAACGACGGTAAGTTCGATTTCGGCTTTGCGGTGGAGTGGATGCGCAAGGATCTGTCGATCTGTCTCGCCGAAGCCCGCCGCAACGGCGCCAGCCTGCCCGTGACCGCGGTGGTCGATGCGTTCTACTCGGAAGTCGAGACCATGGGCGGCAAGCGCTGGGATACGTCGAGCCTGCTGGCCCGTCTGCAGCGCTGAACAACCCTGTCTGCAAGCCAATCCCCGACGGCCGGCGGCCATGTCGCCGACCCGACCGTGGGGGTGAATTTAATACGAAATTAACCCGATTATCGCGTTCCTTAAGGCACCTCTTAATGATTGTGCGGCACTGATAGGCGTAGTGAAAATTCGCGCGTCTGGCGTGCAGGATCTGTGTAAGTGTGATGAGTAAGCCCGCAGACAGGCCCGAAGTCGTTCAGCTTCCGGCCGAAGAACCGACCGTCGCACCGGTGCGCGACCGCCGCGTGGCCGCGCGACGGGTCCGCGAGGCCCGCGACCGGTTAACCTCGACTTCGGGAACCCGCCCGGCCTTCGACCGCGAACTGCTGCGCCAATATGCCCAGACTCGGCTGTCTGCCTCGCTGGTGGTGACCCTGCTGGTGATCGGCACCGGCCTGCTGTTCGGCTTCTGGATGCAGCCGCTGCCGGCGGCGATCTGGTCCTGCGCGATGCTGTGCATCCACGCCGTGATCGTGCGCACCTGCAGCCGCTATCTCACCGAATCGCCCGCCCCCAACAGCACGCGGCGCTGGCGGATGCGCTTCATCGGCCTCGACCTGCTGTACGGCCTGTGCTGGACCGTGATCCTGGTGCACCCCACCGGCGTCGACGTGGTCTCCAATTCGCTGATGATGTTCCTGATGCTGCTGGTCGTCGCGGTGTCCAGCATGCTGGCCGCCAGCCTGCCGATCGCGGCTTTTGCCGCCACCGCGCCGGTGACTTTGGGCGTTGCACTGAACTTCATCCTGCGCGGCACCTTCGACAATTACGTGCTGGCCGTGCTTGCCGTCGCCGCCGAGGGCTACTTTGCCCTTTTGGCGCACCGGCTGCACTCGACCACCCTGGCGACGCTGGAAGCGCGCGCCGAGAAGGACGCGCTGATCGGCGAGCTGGAACAGGCCAAGGCGATCTCCGACGAGGCCCGCCACCGCGCCGAAGCCGCCAACGTCGCCAAGTCGCGCTTCCTGGCGCAGATGAGCCACGAGCTGCGCACGCCGCTGAACGCCATCCTCGGTTTCTCCGAAGTGATGAAGAGCGAGATTTTCGGCGGCCACGCGGTGCCGGTCTACAAGGACTACTCCGCCGACATCCATAATTCCGGCGTGCACCTGCTGAACCTGATCAACGAGATCCTCGACCTCAGCCGCATCGAGGCCGGCCGTTACGAGCTCAACGAGGAAGCCGTGTCGCTGGTGCACGTGGTCGCCGACTGCCATCACCTGCTGAAGCTGCGCGCCTCGAGCCGCGGCATCACCATCCACGAAGTGTTCGAAATGGGCATGCCGCGGATCTGGGGCGACGAGCGCGCGACGCGGCAGATCGTGCTCAACCTGCTGTCGAACTCCATCAAGTTCACCCCGCAGGGCGGCGAGATCTGGCTCAAGGTCGGCTGGACCGCCTCGGGCGGGCAATATCTCAGCTGCCGCGACACCGGCTCCGGCATCGCCGAAGACGAGATCCCGATCGTGCTGGCCTCGTTCGGCCAGGGCTCCAACTCGATCAAATCCGCCGAACAGGGCGCCGGCCTCGGCCTGCCGATCGCGAAAAGCCTGATCGACATGCATGGCGGCACGTTCACGCTGAAATCCAAGCTGCGCGTCGGCACCGAGGTGATCATCACCTTCCCGCCGGAGCGCGTGATGTCGGCGCTGGCGCCGATGGCCGAGGAAGCGCCCTCGCTGCAGCCGGAATACGACATCAACGTCGCCGACGAACGCCGCCGCCCCCGCAACAAGCCGATCATGAGCGCGGGGACCGGGCTGTAATCTGCACGCTTGCGAAAGCGATCCGAACCGCTTCAATATCCGGACATGAGCAAAGAAACGCCGTGCATCGCCATCTGCATCATCGACCCCAAGACCAAGCTCTGCCTCGGCTGCGGGCGGACGCTGCCGGAAATCGGCAGCTGGCACAGCATGGCGAGCGCAGCGCGGCTGGACGTGATGGCGCAGCTCGCGCCGCGCATGGCGGAGGCCGGCCTGCCCCCCGCCTCCACCTACGCGCCGAAGAAGAAGTCCGCCACGTCCTGACAGGTGCGCTGTGAGCCGCGTCGTGCTGCTCATTGTCCTGGTGATCGCCACCGCCGGCGCGGCGCTGGCCTATGGCGACCCCACCCAGATCTCCAAGGCCAGCGCCATGGTCTCCGACATGCTGCGCAGCCAGACGCCGCCGCCGTTACGCTCGGTGGAGGTGCCGCGCGGCAACACCGGCGAATTCGGGCTTCACGCCAAGATCAACGGCGTCAACGCGCCGATGGTGATCGACACCGGCGCCACCTCGGTGGTGCTGACCTGGGAGACCGCCAAGGCCGCCGGCCTGCCGCTGGAACTGCTGAACTACAATGTCGAGGTCGAGACCGCCGCCGGGCACACCAAGGCCGCGCGGCTGACGCTGGACCGCCTCGCGGTCGGCAAGCTGGTCGAGCGCTCGGTGCCGGCGCTGGTGGTGCCGCGCGGCCAGATGAAGACCAACCTGCTCGGCATGAGTTTTCTGGACCGGCTGGAAAGCTGGGAAGTCCGTGCCGACAGGTTGATGCTGCGCGGGTATCCGTAGAAGCTACCTGTAGCCCGCATGAGCGCAGCGACATGCGGGCCGCTGCGCCTTGTGAGACACTGTTCCCGCATTTCGCTGCGCTCATGCGGGCTACGATTACCTCTCAAGCCGCCTCGGCTTCGACCTGCTCATCCTCGACCAGCCTGATCGCGTCGCGCAGCACGTCCACACCCGCACCATGCCGGGTGGCGTTCTCCGACAGATAGCGCCGGAACGCGCGGGCGCCGCGCACGCCGTGGAACGCGCCGACGAAATGCCGGGTGATCGAATGCAGCCGCACGCCCTGCCCGAGTTGGTCCTCGATATACGGCATCATCGCCTCGAACGCGTCCTTGACGGTCGCATGCGGCGCAGCCTCGCCGAAGATTTCGGGATCGACCGCCAGCAGCCGCCACGGCTCCTGGTAGGCGGCGCGGCCGAGCATCACGCCGTCGACGCGGTCGAGATGCGCGACGGCCTCGGTGACCCCGGCAATGCCGCCATTGATGGCCACGGGCACGTCCGGCAATGACGCCTTCAGCCGGTAGACGCGATCGTAGTCCAGCGGCGGGATGTTGCGGTTCTCTTTCGGCGACAGGCCGTTGAGCCAGGCCTTTCGCGCGTGCACCACAAGGCCGTCGGCGCCGGCGGCAATAGTCGCGCGGGCCAGGGTGTCGAGTGCGACTTCGGGGTCTTGGTCGTCGATGCCGATCCGGCATTTCACCGTCACCGGCACCTGCACCGCGCGCTTCATCGCGGCGACGCCTTGGGCCACCAGATCGGGCTCGGCCATCAGGCAGGCGCCGAAGCGGCCGTCTTTCACCCGGTCGGACGGGCAGCCGACATTGATGTTGATCTCGTCATAGCCGAAATCCGCGCCGATCTTCGCGGCTTCCGCGAGGTGGGCGGGATCGGAGCCGCCAAGCTGCAGCGCCACCGGATGCTCGCTGGCGTCGAAGCCGAGCAGCCGCTGGCGGTCGCCATGGATGATGGCGTTGGTGGTCAGCATCTCCGTGTACAGCAGCGCGCGCTGCGTCAGCAGCCGGTGAAACACGCGGCAGTGCCGATCGGTCCAGTCCATCATCGGCGCCACGGAAAACCGGTGGCTGCCGGGAATGGGTTGTTTTGTCACGTTTTCAGTCACTTGGGTCCGTTTCGGGTGCGGGCGTCCGGTTGCGCGGCACCATGTCATATCCGGCGAGAACTTTCATCCACCGGCGAGAGATTCGGGCGGGTTCCTGGCCGCAAACCATTAACTGAACCGAGACTTGGCCGGCGGAACGGCTTACCTGACATTGCGGTAACATAGTATAATGCACCCTCAGGTCGCAGATACGAAGCCGCTGCCATGGATATCAAGCTCATACCCTCCCCGGATGCGCAGGAGACCGCGGCCATCCACCCGCGCGACTCCTGGATGGATGACGCGCGCGGCTTTGGCGTCATTCTCGTGGTGCTCGGTCATGTGCTGGGCGGCCTCGTCCTTGCCGGCATCTTCCCGAGGGACTCGCTGGCAGCCTGGATGGACTACACGCTCTACACGTTTCACATGCCGCTGTTCTTCTTCCTCGCGGGACTGAACGTGCAACGCAGTCTGCGCCGCGGGCCGGCCGCGTTCCTCGGCGGAAAACTCTGGACCATCGCCTATCCCTACGTGCTGTGGTCCCTGGTGCAGGGCGGCATCATCATGCTGTTCGCCCGTGACGCCAACACACCGATCCACCCCGGCGATCTCGCCGGCATCTGGCACAGCCCGATCGGGCAGTTCTGGTTTCTCTACGCCCTGATGATCTGCCATGTGACGGCGGCGCTGGTACCGAACCGGACCGCGATCATTGTCGTAGCAGCCGTTGGATTTATCACCTTCGCGATCATGCCGGTGCGGCCCACGCTGGCGCTGACGCTGCATCACTTTCCGTTCTATGTCGCCGGCCTCTACGCGTCAGGCGCAATGAGAAGCTGGCGACCGCGCGCGCTGACGCTGCCTGCGGTGGCCCTGGTCTTCGCCGCCGCGGTCTGTCTCGGCGGCCTTTGGACGGGCATGGATGCCAATGGCGTCGCTTCGCTGCCCGCCAGCATTCTCGGCATCGTTGCCGTGCTGATCGGATGCAAGCTGCTGGGCGGATCGCAGCGCTGGCTCGCGGTGGTCGGGCAGATGTCGATGACGATCTACATCCTGCATATTCTGGCGGGATCCGGCATGCGCATCGTGATGCTCAAGCTACATGTGCCGCCCGACCCATGGCTGTATCTGTTTGTCGGCACCGCGGCCGGCGTCGTTCTGCCAATGCTCGCGCACGCCTTCTTGCAGCGGCTCGATCTGTTGACGGCGTTCGGACTGGCGCCGCTGAAACGGCGACCGGCCGCTTATGTCAGCGACAACACCGCGCGAGGCTGATTCATTCCGCCTGCTGCGGCTGCAGGGATGGTTCGAGCGCGGTGGTCTCCTCGATTGGGCACGCCATCGCCGCGAGCATCCAGAACAGCGCCGAGACTTCGCCGGACGCGATGCTGGTCAGCGGCATCTGGATCACGATGGCGCTGAACGCCAATGCGCCGAGCACGACGCCTTCCTGCGTAGGCCTGCGCCACGCCGACGACGTCGCCCATAGGGCAACAGAGATATAAGCCGCGAGAAAAATCAGGCCGACAGGAATCCCCAGCGTATTCCACGACGCGACGATCTGGCCGTCGATCGGCATGGTGCCGGCCGAGCCGACATCGCCGACCGTGAAGCCGCTGCCCAGCACCACGCTGTCCGGCGTGTTCCACAAGGTGACGAACTCCTCCAGCCGTTCGGCGCCGCTGCCGTCCTCGCTGCCACCGCCGAGCGATTCCAGACGGTCGGTGATGACCTCGCCGAACGGCGTGAACAGGACAGCGGCAATGCCCGCGCCGGCAATTCCGAGTGTCGTGGTCACCGCCCTTTTTCGCGTCGACTGAAACAACATGCAGAACAGGATTCCCAGCGCCAGCGTCAGCCACGACGTCCTGTACAGCGACAGCAGAAGTCCGAGCGCCGCCGGCGACATGACAAAAAGCGATTGCCACCCCGGCCGCAGGAAGCCGACCAGCAACAGGCCGGTGGCCGTGAAGGTCGCGTAGCTCGCCGGCCCGTTCATGGTGCTGAACACGCGCACCATGTAGGGCAACGGATAGCCCGCCGACGTGATGCTGGCATAGGTCATCCAGTAGCGATCCCAGTTCGGCGGATCGACATATTGCCAGATGCCGTACAGGCCGGTGAGCGGCAGAACCACCAGGAAGGTGCTGGCGGCGGCATTGACCATCGCGCCGCGCGCGTCGGCCCTCTGCTGAAGCGCGATCGCATAGATGACCGGGCTGGCCCATTTCACCGCTCCGTTGGCGGCATTCGACCAGTCGCCCTGGAACATCGACAGGAGAGCGCCGTAGCCGACGCAAGCCAGGATGATGACGGGAAATATCAGCCAGGGATTTGGCAGCCGCGCCGCCAGCATGCGCCACAGCACCGGCAGCGGCGCCAGGATGAACAGCAGCGGCCCGATCAGCATGATACTGGATGAATCGAAGCCGGCGGACACGTCGACCAGTCGTCTGACGAAGGGCGCGAAGGCGAAAAGAATGATCGCCGACTGGACGTGGGCCGCCGGATCTTTTTTCCAGGCCAGCACGCCGGTGGCGAGACAGCCCGCAACGAACAGCGGGCGGCTGATCCCGCCGAGCGAAGGGCCGACGAGCGCCGTGACGACCAGCAGCAGCGTGACGGGAAGCCAACCTGACGACGGGAGGCTGGAGAGCCAACTGGCGATTCGGTTTCGATTCATATCGAATCTTACTATGATACCGGGTCGTAATGAAGCGGTACTATTGGCCACTCAACCTGCAAGCGAAGGCTCAGCCTTGCGGCGGCGGCCTTCCGCGGGCTAGACGCATGGGTAGCGGAGCGCGGGATAGTGCGATGAATCGAACGATCTACCTGTCCCTCGCCGCCCTGACCTGCGCCCTCTCGATTGCCCGCGGGCCTGTTGCGTCAGCCCAGGTGCTCCCTGAAAGGGATGCCTGCCTGCCCACCACATCCGCCAGCGCGCGGGACGCCAATTGCGCGCGATGCCAGGCCGGACCGCTCTCGACCAAAAGCAGCTTTCTCGCCCTGATCGACAAACTCCGAAGCCGAAATGCGGTGTTTGACGATGTCGACCGCCGGATTGACGCTGCGAGCCCGTCGAAGGAGGTCAACCAGCTTCTCAAGGGACGCGTGCTGGCCAGGGCGCTGTACGGATCGGACGCGGATTTCATCGCCGGCGGCGCCGCCTCGCGATGCGTGCCAGCCAATGACGAAGCCGCCGTCAACACGGCCACGGCCTTTCCGTGCGACAACATTCCAAGGGACGGGCTCGGCGTGATCGTCACCGCCGGGCAATCCAACATTTCCAACACCGGATCGCCCGACAGGGCCACCGGGCGGCTCTATCAGCCCCGTCACGTTTTCTACAACTACAATTACCTCGACGGAAAATGCTACATCGCGAAAAATCCGCTGCTCGGGACGGCGGGCGGCGGCGAGAATGTCGCGGTGCTCCTCGGCGACGAGCTGATGTCCCGCAAGCTCTACAAGAACATCGTGATCGCGCCGGTCGCGATCGGCGGCACCTATCTCGAGGAATGGCGGCCGCGCGGCGGCAAGTATTTCGAGATCCTGCTATTGGCCATCGCCGGGCTGCGCGACGTCAGGCTCGAGCCGACCGCCCTGCTCTGGCACCAGGGCGAGTTCAACGCCTTTGCGTTCACCACCGGAGGCGCCGAGGACGGCACCGTTCTCAACGTCACCACGCCGATACGCGAAGCGGGGCGGCTGTCCTATCTGCGCAACTATCTCGAGATCGTGGCGGGCCTGCGCGCCGCGGATGTCACAGCGCCGATCTTCGTGGCCCAGGCTACGCGCTGCGGCGGCCCGCCCGACGAAATCATCCGGTCGGCCCAGGCCAGCGTACCCAATCCATCGCTCGGCGTCTTCGCCGGCCCCGACACCGACCGGATCGATGCATCCTTGCGCTCCGACGGCTGTCACATGGCCCATGCGGGGACCGATCAACACGCCAGAATGTGGGCGGACATTCTGGGCAACGCTATCAAGCGACAGCCATGACGCGCTGCACCGCTATCGCACGGCTTGCCGCGATGCTCCGCAACCGGCTGTTCTGCGACAGCCACTGCCCGTCCGTAGCGAAACCAGGAATAAGCCGCCACAGGTGATGCACCGGATGATGCACCGGATGAAGTTCTGGTTCAGCATCAAAACCTGCAGCAGCCGGCCGCGAAATATCCGCGCGCGCCCCTCTGGCCTGCGGAACCTATCGGATGATGGGAAATTGACACGCGAATTCAAAGGGTATTCGCATGTTTGACACTTCAAAATTCTTGCCGCTGTCACGCCGTTCCATGTTGTCCGTCACCTCCGGAGCCATTCTCGCCGGAGCCACGCGCGGCCAGGCGTCCGCTGCGCCTGCCCCGATCGATGTGGGCGGTGTCGCGAACGGCAAAGTGAGCTTTCCGCCGATCGCCGCGAAATCCGAAGCTGCATCGAACTCCGACAAGCCTTCGCTCGCCGCGAAAGACCGCGTGGGCTTTGCCATTGTGGCGCTCGGGCGGCTGTCGGTCGAAGAAATTTTGCCGGCCTTCGCACAGTCGCAAAAATGCAAGGTCACGGCGCTGGTGTCCGGCTGCCCCGACAAACTAAAGACGCTGGGCTCTCGTTACGGCATTCCCGAGCAGAGCCTCTACGGCTACGACACGTTCGATCGCATCGCGCAGGACGAAAACGTACAGGTGATCTACATCGTGCTGCCGAATTCCATGCATAAGGAATTCGTGCTGCGCGCGGCCGCCGCGAAAAAGCACGTGATGTGCGAGAAGCCGATGGCGACCACCATCCCCGATGCGCAAGCGATGATTGCCGCGTGCCAGCGGGCCGCCGTCAAGCTGATGATCGCCTATCGCTGCCGCTATGAACCGCATCATCTCGAAGTGATCAAGCGGGCGCAAAGCGGCGAACTCGGTCCGGTCAAGCTGATCGAGGCGATTAACGCGCAAAACCAGGGCGATCCTGAACAGTGGCGGCTGCGCAAGGCGTTGGCCGGCGGCGGCTCGCTGCCGGATGTCGGGCTGTACTGCCTCAACGCCGCGCGCGCGACCTTGGGCGAGGAGCCGATCGAGGTCGAAGCGCAGATGCATTCGACGCCGAACGATCCGCGCTTCCGCGAAGTCGAGGAAGCCGTGACCTGGCTCATGCGATTTCCCTCCGGCGCGCTGGCCAACCTGTCGACCAGCTACGGCATCCATCGCGCCTCTCGCATGGCCGTGAATTGTGACGGCGGCACCTTGGTGATGGACAATGCGTTTCCCTATCAGGGGCAGCGACTGCGGCTCGTGAAGGCGGACAACGGGATCGAGACCGAAACCGCGCTGCAGATCCCGGTGAAGAATCATTTTGCCAGCGAAATGGATCACATGGCGAACTGTGTGCTGCAGGGCCTTATCCCGAACACGCCGGGCGAGGAAGGCCTGCGCGACATGGTATTGATGGACGCCATCTACCGTGCTGCAGAGAGCCGGACCTCGATCAAGGTCTGATGCCGGCGACGGCGATTGCTTTTTAGACAAAGCAATGGTGTAGCTGGGCAATGACTTCTTCCATCCGGGCGGCGGCATTGAAATACAGATGGCTGATCGCGCTGTCGCTGTTGACCGCTTCGGCAGGCATGGCCGTGGCCCAGGAAGACAAGAAGGTCGACGACGACAAGCCCGCCGATCCCGACACCGGCGAAAGCACCGTCGAGGAACGCACCCTCGGCGTGCTGCCGAACCCGTTCGAGAAATACGGCATCAAGTTCGCGGCGACCTATATCGGCGAGGGGCTCGGCAATCCGTCGGGCGGACTGCAGCAGGGCGCGATCTACGAAGGCCGGCTTAACCTCGCCGTCGATGCCGACCTGCAAAAGCTGTTCGGCCTGCAACAGCTCACCTTCCACGCCAACATGTTCCAGATCCACGGCGGCGGGCTGTCGCGCGACAACCTGCAGAATTTCATGGTGGTCAGCGGCGTCGAAGCACTGCCCTCGACCCGGCTCTACGAGATCTGGTTCGAACGCAAATGGGGCAAGGACCAGGTATCGCTGAAGGCCGGGCAATTCGCCGCCGACAGCGAGTTCTTCAATACCCAGTACGGCAACGTCTTCACCAATGCCACGCTGGGCTGGCCCGCGATCACCTCGGTCAACCTGCCGAGCGGCGGCCCTTCGCCGCCGCTGGCCGCGCTCGGGGCTCGGCTGCGCGTCAACGTCACCGATAATTTCACGCTGCTGGGTGCGGTATTCGACGGCGATTCCGCCGGTCCCGGCACCGACGATCCGCAACTGCGCAACCCTTCCGGCACCAACTTCCGCATCAACGATCCCGCTCTGGTGTTCGGCGAGATGCAATATGCCTGGAACAACAAGAAAGGCGATCCCCGCCTGTCCGGGACCCTGAAGCTCGGCGGCTGGCGCCACTTCGGCAATTTCCCGGACGACCACCTTGCGGTCAACGGCAGCACGCTGGCCGATTCAGGCAGCGGCGTGCCGGCCGACCTGTCGGGCAATTTCGGGCTGTACGGCGTGCTCGAACAGGAGCTTTACCACGTCCCCGGCAGCGACGACCGCAGCGTCGGCGTGTTCGCCCGCGCCTCGACCAGCCCTTCGGACCGCAACCTGATCGACCTCTATGCCGACGCCGGCGTGCAGGTCTCCGGCCTGAACGACCAGCGCCCGAACGACAGGTTCGGCATCGCGGTGGGTTACGCCCGTGTCTCGTCGCGGGCGCGCGAACTCGACGCCGATTTCCGCCAGCTCAACGGCGGCCAATGGCCGGTGCGCAGCTCCGAAAAACTGCTCACCGCGGTCTACCAGTACGAGATCCGCAGCGGCTGGAGCCTGCAGCCCAACTTCCAGTACATCGTCCATCCCGGCGGCGGCGCCACCAATCCGCTCGGCAGCAATCCCGGCAAGCCGTTGAAGGATGCCGCGGTGTTCGGGCTGCGGACCACGGTGAAGTTTTGAGATGAGTCGTAGCCCGCATGAGCGCAGCGATATGCGGGGCAGAGCTTCATCGCCGGGCCGGCCCCCGCATGTCGCTTCGCTCATGCGGGCTACGCGACCGAGTTCGCACGCTCCCCGCGTCCGGGAAACGATCCAGGGACACTTCGACTTCCACCTTGCGGAGCCCGCGAAAACCGCTGCCAATAGAGGCAGCAAACGCCCCGATTTGTGCCAGCGGCGCTGATTGACTTCCGGGGGCCGATTGTTAGCATACAAGTGAATTTTGGCCCTCCTGACTGGGGTTTTCGCATGAAACCGGCGCCGTTCACCCGCCACGTCCCGAAGACGATCGACGAAGTCGTCCACGCGCTGGCGGAGTTCGCGCCGCTGGACGGTCGCATCCTGGCCGGCGGCCAGAGCCTGGTGCCGATCATGGCGTTTCGCATGGCGCGGCCGACCCATCTGATCGACATCAACGAGGTCGAAGGCCTCGACCGCGTCGCCATCGACTGCGACTACCTCTCCATCGGCGCCCGCGCGCGCCACGGCGCGTTCCACAAGCCGGTGGTCGACGGCGTGATCGGCAAATTACTGGCCTTCGTGGTCAGCCATATCGCGCATTACCCGATCCGGATGCGCGGCACCTTTTGCGGCAGCCTCGCGCACGCCGACCCGGCTTCGGAATGGTGCTTGGTGGCGGCGACGTTGGGCGCCACTTTGGTCGCGAAAAGCGTGCGCGGCGAACGGCTGATCCCGGTCGACGAATTCCTCGAAGGCATCATGTCGACCTCGCTCGCCGAGGACGAATTCCTGGCCGAGGCGCGATTGCCGCTGCTGCCCGCCGACACGCAATTCGGCTTCTACGAATTCAGCCGCCGTGCCGGCGACTTTGCCATGGCCGCGGCACTCGTCACCTATCGCCTGGTGGATGGCGTAATCGCCGATGCGCGAGTCGGGATCGGCGGCGCCGAGGATCGCGCGCGGCGAATTGCCGAGGCCGAAGCGGTGCTGAACGGCCAGGCGCCCTCCCCCGAACTGTTCGTCGCGGCCGGCGAAGCCGCGGCCGGTGCTATCGAGCCGCTGGAAGACATCCAGACCACGGCGGAATATCGCTGCGACCTGGTGCGCGCGGTGACGCGCCGCGCGCTGGAACGTTCGCTTCCATGACAGCCCACACCAAGGGCTCCGGCACCACCTGGGTCGGGCGCTCGCTGCGGCGGGTGGAAGACCCGGCGCTGGTCACCGGCCAGGGCCGCTTCACCGCGGACCTGCCCGCGGTACACTGGGTGCGCTTCGTGCGCAGCAGCGTCGCGGCCGGTGCGATTGAAAACATCAATGCGCCGGACGGCGCCGGCATCGTCACCGCCGCCGACCTGAAGGCGCTGAAGCCGATCCGGCCGATGCTGAGCAAGTTCAATTATGTCGCAGTGGGGCAACCGATCCTCGCCGACGGCGTGGTGCGCTTCACCGGCGAGGCCATCGCTGCGGTCTATGCGCCCGGCAAGGACGCGGCGGAAGACATCGCCGAACTGGTCGAGGTGGAGATCTCGGAAACAGCGCCGCTGATCGACGGCATGGATGCGCTCGCCGACGGCGCGCCGCTGGTGCATGACGAAGCCAAGGGCAATGTCATTGTGGAAGGCCGCATCGTCACGCCCGGTTTCGACGAGGTCTGGAAGACGGCGCACACCATCGTCCGCGTGGACGGCCGCTCGCGGCGACAGAACGCAACCCCGATGGAAGCCCGCGCGGGGCATGCGGTGTATGACGCCTCCACCGGCCGCGTCACGCTGACCTGCACCACCCAGATGCCGCACCTGACGCGCACCGCGGTGTGCGACATTTTGGGCATGCCGGAATCCGATCTGCGCGTGGTGGCGCCGGATGTCGGCGGCGGCTTCGGCCAGAAGATGTCGCTGGCGCCGGAATATGTGCTGCTGGTGTGGCTGGCGCGAAAGCTGCGCAGCTCGGTGGCGTGGACCGAGGACCGCCGCGAAAACTTGATCGCCAGTTTTCACAGCCGCGACCAGCATGTCGAACTGGAAGGCGCCTTCGACGCCAACGGCAAGTTGCTCGCTTTGTCTGCGGACATCGTCGCCAATGTCGGCGCCTATTCCTGCTTCCCCACCACCTGCGGCGTCGAGCCCCTGATGGCGCTGGCGGAACTGCCCGGCCCCTACGACGTGCGCGGCTACAATTGCCGCTCGCGCGGCGTGCTCACCAACACCTGCCCAATGGCGCCGTATCGCGGCGTGTCGCGGCCGGTGATCACCTTCGTGCTGGAACGGTTGATGGACAAGGCCGCCGCGGCCTTCGGCATCGAGCCCACCGAACTGCGCCGCCGCAACCTGATCGACAAATTCCCCTACACCTCTGCCACCGGCCTGGTGTTCGACGATGGCACGTACAAGGAAACCATGGAGATGGCGATATCCGCCATCGACCTGCCCGCCTTCCGCCAACGCCAGCAGACGGCGCGCGACAAAGGCCGCTATCTCGGCATCGGCTTTGCCACCTTCTCCGAGCGCACCGGCTATGGCAGTCCCGCTTTCGCCGCGCGCGGCATGGCGATCTCGCCGGGCTTCGAGACCGTGCAACTCAGCATCGATCCCTCCGGCTTTGTCGAGGCGCGGATCGGCTCGTCGCCGCACGGCCAGGGGCTGCGCACCTCGCTGTCGCAGATCATCGCCGATGAACTCGGCATCGATCCGCAGTTCATCAAGATCGTGCACGGCGACACCGACCGCTCGCCCTATGGCTGGGGCACCTTTGCCAGCCGCTCGCTGGTGCTTTCCGGCGGCGCCAGCCTGCTCGCCGCGCAAAAGATCCGCGCCAAGCTCGTGAAGATGGCCGGTCACATGCTGGAAGCGGCGCCGGAAGATATCACGCTGGAGATCGGA
>Ga0247729_10000335_pt1 | contig 20372 bp, 19 predicted proteins | sample UWRJL133311R2_FD_180958 | JGI IMG/M metagenome (GOLD analysis project Ga0247729, IMG submission 180958) | Plant litter microbial communities from Arlington Agricultural Research Station in Wisconsin, United States - UWRJ-L133-311R-2 | ecosystem: Environmental > Terrestrial > Plant litter >... | reverse complement strand
GTCTAGCATCTCAACGTGTAACTGAGAGCCGTCGTAGCACGCGGCATATACGAGTTCCTTGTCCTTTTTACGACCTGTGAAGCTTAATAATCAACTGAATATACAGGCGCTTATAAATCATCAACCTCCCATACAATGCATATTATTGGTCGATAACTATGACACAACGTGTTTAGCGCAGTTGAAATACATTACAATACTCCAGTACGTAGATAAAGCCCATCTACTGTGAGGAAATCGGCGGTGCGGGTCAATCAAAGTTGGCGTTAGCTTGACTGGAAAGAAACACTCCACCTGAAGGAGGCAATTCCGTACTCTTTTCCATGCAGACTATGACGGCGAGGCCAAGTTGTCATCCTGACGGTGAACCTCCAATGGGTGCAGTCCAGCCTTTCAACCTGGAGAATAGGCTAAATATCATGATGAGCTATAACAATCCTCGAAAAAGAGACATTCACTCACATATCTAAACATAGCACCACCTCCTCATGGGGAGTCTGCATCTCGGCTGAGGCACACTGGTAAAGTACGCCCTCATAGTGTTCTATTTCCAGTGGGGGGGACTAGCGTTCACAATGTGCGGACGTTCGTGGTGTGCTGACATTTGAGACGGCCGGGTGTTCATGTACTGGCATTTACGGGGCACTGGCGTCTGCAATTTGCGGAGGTTCATGATGTGCTAGCGGTCGGGATGGGCTGGCGATGTGTTGACATTCGTGATGGCCCAAGGTTCTTCGAGATGTGCGGGCGTTTGTGAGGCACTGGCGTTGGCCATTTGCAACCTTGAGGGCACCGGTGTTTGCGATGCCAAAGTGCTCGGTGTTGTTGATGTGCTGGCGTTTGCGATTTCAAATACGGTGAACCTTTGAGACCTCCCACTCAAAAGGAACTCACACCTGAGAGGCGGGTGGACATTCTGGGACGACACACAGTCGCTACGACTGGTGGTGTTGCATTGTGCGGCGGGATGACCTACCAAAAGGTCAGCGTAGGGCTATAAATGGTGATAACACGAGAATACTCACATTCCGCAGGGCGCTAGGGTGAGGGAGGTGGATCGGTCGAGGTAGTGGTGGTTGACGAAGAAAAACAATGGAGGATGCGTTCGGGCGGGGTTGAGACGGCGCATTGTTTGGCATGCAAGGACCCCGAAGTTAGGTCCCGGCATTTGCCGGCGCTGGTACCGTTAACAGGACCCCACCGTACCGTGCTCTCATAAGAACGATTTCCATAAATGGAACTCGTAACTACTGCACATCTGATTGTCGATCTCAGATTACGATACAAATTCCGTGCCTTTGGAGCAATGTCATTTGGCCCGATATGGATGTTCGGGAACCCCGCCAGCGCCTGAATGCGCGCTTAAGCCTGTGGCACCTGTCTTTTTGTATCACCGCCATTCGACAGCTTTGGACCCTGTAGATAGACCGGTAACCGTCTCCCTAGAAGTTGATGTGGGAGGACCCCTCATAAGGTGATGTTCTCCCGGCTGTTCACGAATCTACCTTGTAGATACCATTCTCTGTATACCCTTGACCAATTGCTGTGGTTTCGAAATTATTTCGAGTCATGTGGTGTTCTTCAAATGCTGTCCAGGACGTAATTCAGTGTATTCAGTATTGGGCGTATAAGTTGAACTACAGTGCTTAATTCTGTATGCCTATGGATCTACTGGTAAATGGGGTCGATTCGATATATTCTTCGATACCGTACGACCAGCCTCTAACATTATCACGGCGTATCGGCAAGAGTCATGTCAACCCAGCCAACCGTTGTATTGACACCAGCTCCGAATCGACAGTTGAAAAGTTCAATTTAATGATGAAAAGGGTCACTCAGTGAAATTAGGGGAGGGAACTCCATGATGGACATATACTAATCTAACAAACTTGAAGAGTCGGTCTGAGTCGCGAACAAATTCGGGCCGCAGAAGTAAGACGTACATTTGTGTGGCTTACGTAAGCACAATCCCCGTCAAATTGCCTATCCTTGAACCTAACGCTTGCCTAACGCTCATGCATCTGGGTCTTCCATTCTCCCCACTTCAAATGCACATGCTGGCCCATTCGAAGACGTCCTTGCCTTTTTAGCCAAGGCTCTCGAGTTTGCAGCTGGGCCATGTTCGACCTGCGGCACTCCTTAGCCAGCCACTATCACACCAGGTGTCCCCAGGGGGCTTCTACTCTTCATCTTCATATAATGGAGACCGGGTCGTACTGCCATCGATCATCGGCAAACTTGGCGACTGACACTCTTGTCTAGCGTAGCCAACGAATGAGTAGCAGACACGACAGTACAATGCCTCAAGTCAAGCCGCTTCATAGATCTAGCTCAGCAGAGCTTTCAACGGGCAGAACTTCCTCTGACTTGGATGAACCGATTTCAATAGAGGAATACCTCTGGAGACCGGTGGCCGATGAGCAGGATGTTACGATGGAGAGAATCGACGAGATGATGGACAGGGCACAGATCCTATGCTTTGATCTTTCTTTCTTACCTTCTCTGACTGAGAATGAATTTTCAGAATAACGAGGTTGCAGCTTGCCAGGCTCCAGCGTCACCACGTCTACCTGACGGCGTTCCAATGCCCCGTTGTTTGATGGGCAGCGCAATATTCACGATCAGTTCAGCACAACCACTCCTAGTCGACCCCAACGTCACATCCTGGTTACGAAAAGCGACCCAACTAGACGATACAAGTAGCAACGTATTCCAAATAACAATTCCAATGAATTTGATGCCTATGAAGCGCACCTGACCAAGCAAGACTCGGATCGGCAAAAATCGCATATGTACCTAGAACGTATATTCTTTGAGAAGACCGTTCTGATACTCAAAAATCATTGCGCTTACAAGCTACCACAGGTGCTCCTCGAGAAATATCATTCGCTGATCTCCATGTACGTCCTCATAGTGCTGATGTCGCAAAATCACGGACCACCCCTCAACCCGGCATACCTTAACTTGCAACACCGGGGAAGTCCTCAGTCAATCGCTTGCCGCACTAAACAGACATCGTCTAGCAGACCCTTTTAACGAAGGCCAGGACGAAGGCTATCTCGGGGGTGGAAATGACGATGAATATAGTGAGAGACGGTAAAACCAGAGGTTGTTATGCCAATCAGCACCACGGCAGGGATGATGAAGGGCCGGAAGAGGACGAGGATCGAGGCCACCGCGACAACTGTGTTGATGACAATGACCTAGGTGTGGATCTCCCAGTTTGTTGACGGTCTGTGTTGATGACGCAAGGCTCAAGGCTCAAGGGGTTGGGATCTGCCCGAGACCACACCTGAGTCGGCAAATACGGCCAGGATTCAGAAACTGCCAAGCTGCTGGGAGATTTACCAGACAACAGAAATTGAAACATAGCATGCCCTCCAATCGCAAATCTAATCGAGGGCAGTACACCTACGACCTTGCCATAGCTCTTTGAGGACAATGTTCTGGACTTGGCTCATGTGGGCTACCGCCTTGCATGGCATATGCGAGTCCATTTTACAAATTTGGTATGAATAAATACCAATTACGCAAAAGCCAGTAAGTGGAGAAACCGCTGGTGGTGGGGTCACGTACACATCCACAAGGTAGTACACACATGCGCTCATTACTATCTCGCCCCTAGACCACTGTTACTTCTGGCTCGTGGAACAACTCGCGGGCCAGTTGTTTGTACCTGCCTCCATGGTGCTCGTTGATCCCGCACGCCCGGCTTGCCCTGTCTGGATTCTCGTGGTGGTGCTCGCTTGTTCCTATTTAGACGCTCATCACATCGTACATGGTTGCTGACATATTGTAGTGCTAGATAGCTCGCTGGCTCAACGTCAATGACTCAATGTATGTGCTTTCCAACATGTCATACACAGTCCTGCCAATGAATTGCTGAGTAGCTGGCGGCGACCCTCCAATGTTGAAGTGAATCATCAAAGAACACGTTCGCGCCACGCGTACTTACTGCCTTGGATTTTTGCCTCATGCTGAGCTCAAAACGGTTGGACCGGAACAATGGAGACCTGTGCCATTTATATGACAGGTCTCTAGAATATACAACCAAAGGTTCAACGGAATGTTTGAGGTATTTGATCCTCGAAGTTGCGAGGAATACTTTATCACAGTTTCCTGCACAGTATTCATAGCAAGGTTTAACATGGATCAACTGGGTGGTCGATACACATTCGGCGTGGTGTCGTGCTTATGGACGTCTTGACCCCTTTTGAACGTCATTGGAAGCCCGTCGTCTATGGGCAAAACTGAGGGCACTCGCATGTTTGGACCACGTTGTATTCCTTAGAGGGCAGGAGATAGACAATATACAGGCCCGATGCAAAAAAACAGTCAATTCTAAGCTTCCTAATGGCTCTTTGACCAGAACGGGCCCCGCAAGCACGTGTGAACGGAATGCCGGACCGAGGAGCAAAACGGTTGTAAAAGAAGTTTCGTCACAGGTGTTCGTTCTTGTTGACTCTCTTCAAGCTCACTTGCTAGCTACGACATCCGACGCCGGACATCGTTATATTATGATTGAAATCGATACTTCGTCTTCGTGCTATTTTACTGGACTCCGGGTCTTTAAGTTCCTTCCATACTGGTGACACCTGAGTCTGAATACTGGAAGTCGACTCAACGTTTCCGAGGGTCAAATGTTGACAACCCTACCGGTTGATTGGGCCAAGCTAGATATACACGAGGCCAAAGCTAGGCTAGATATTGCCTTGGTCAGCCGAAGAACTGGGGTTCAGAACTGCCTCAAGATGACGACGCGAATATAGGAGAGGACTATCATCCTAGTACCTATTTCTTGCCTACTTTTCGCCATTACAAGCCGCTGATCCAGTATCCATTCTTTGTCCACTAGAATAAACCCACACTAACCCGATATCAATAAACGGGCTGGATGGAGAGTCGCCTCGCAATCCGATTCGTTCGTGAATGTGTTTTGTTGGGTTGACAAATGTCGAACGTTTTGGAAAATGTGGCAGATGGATAGGAATGCGGGCTCGGGGTAGCTTGGAAAGGTTCGTCCATTTCTCATCTGATCTTCCTGTTCGTTCTTCCCTTCTTCCGGCTCCGTCATCGAGCGATCTTCTTGACCTACGTCATCCTCTTCTCCTGCCTATCGTCCCTCCTTGCCCTAAATGGATACTGACCTTCTCTTTCCACCCTCAGACACGAAATATTCCGCGGCCTAAGCGTTCGAGTCGAAGTCGCCCGACTCCTGTACTGCTCCTGGGTCAAGCAGTGCACCGACATCCTCTGCGAGCTGATGAAGCCAAGTGTGTACACCTTTCACTTTCTTTCTCTCGACTAACTTAACGTTAATTCTTCTTAAAGCGCAACTGAATACGCTGCTGAATACGCTGCCATGCATCGCCCAAACCTTTCTGAGGCCCCTCGTTATCGCCGCTGCCTTCATCCTCGGCGAAACATACCTAATCCATCGAAAGGCCAGAATATTGTGGACGATCAACTCGAGGAGCTCAGGGGGAAGAACACTGATTTGAGCGGGTGGACCTGTTGATTGAGGGGGGAGGTGAGTAAAGCCGGAGGCGTGTGGTTGGCAGTGGCTCGTTCTAACCCTCTTCCTATTATAGGGACACCCCTCGCATAAGTTGTGGACATTCGATAACGAGGAGGGGCATGGGCATATGCAGTTGTCGCGCCTATGGTTAATCCTGGCCACACCCAGGGACGCGAGAATGAGGAGAGCGGTATCCTCTCCACGTCCGTCGTCCAGTACGATGCCGCTTCGTCTGAACATATGCCCCGCAAGCTGCGTCCTTCGGATCCAGGTCCAAGCTCAACGCTTGCTGTTGAACTCGACTTCAATCTGGTGCCCTTTGGGGACTGGCAACTAGGGATACAAACCACAATCACTGTATGTTTAACCTCCCGTCTAGTTCAATATCCTCAGCGGCAGCCCCTTGCGGTTCCAGTACAAGATTTCTGATATGAAATGTCGTCAGGAAAAAGATCGCTATGCCAACCATACAAGTGCATGTATTTGCTATTTTCTCTCGTTGCACCTGACTGATTCTCTGCGAACAGAACCTCCTCTCCCCAAACCGTTTTCAGAAATGACAGGTCACATAGTGGGTCGATTTACCTATATGCAATCTGCTTCGGTCTGGAATGCCAACGAGATGGCGGGGAAAACGAGAAGCTTGGGATGTTTCGAACGAGGAGAACACACCGCCGTCTGGACGAATAAGGAGCCTCTGGGCTTACAAATTCAGATTGGTTTTCGGTGGTTGGAAAGCCTGGAGTGTCTTCATCCCAGAGTTCTCGTATGAGCATTATCCTCAGAGTGGTCACAGTTTCAATAGGCGGAACCTGGCGAGCATCGACGGAATGCGTATACCTCTCTACCGTCGGCCTTCTAGGCTTCCACGTCACGATATGCGATTTCTTACAAAGCATCCAGACGAATGCTACTCCATTGCTTCTTTGTCGTTTGTGACCTCGTCATTCTGCCTAGTGTCCCCTCAGAAATCTCATTCAGACGCTGACTATACTTCTCCTTCTCTAGGCACGATACCTGACTTCGTAGGCTGCTATCAGCCGGCAAGTGACATATGACCTTTGAGTGAAGTCAAGTGCGTTTCTCCATCGCTCCAGCCAGGCCCTTTCGACCAATCCGCCAACACCCAATAGAGTGATGAATACGTTACCTTTGCTCTCGCCGAAGGCTTCCTCTCCACCTCAGCCTGACCCAGAAAAATATCGGGCTCCTCCCGCAACCAGACGAAACGTTAGATAGCCGAGACAATCGCTGATGAGCTGGACAGCCCGTTGGGCCGACTTGGAAAAGGTGAATATTAGATGTTTGCTACATTCTTTTGGAGTGGACGCGTCATGACGAACGGACGCTCACTATTATCCCTTCCCTCTGTAGGACGGTAATTTCCTTCGTTGAAATCGCGGAAGGGTCGAGTTCAGTGTCGACGCCGATGTCCTTGTTTATTGGCCACTGCATTTCCCCGTGGTGGACACAAATCCTGCTGGCGTTTTTCTCTCTCAAATGGGAGCCAACGATTGCCACGTATGCAAAGACCTCATCTATAACTCCTGGTTAGTGACCGATCCAAATTCGATTGGGCAGGGTGAATCAACCAAAAATTATAACAGGAACCATAAACTTATCATAAAGCAATCGTTCAGGAGACGTGTGACTAGTACGAGCGCAATTGATGCGCCACAGGGGAAGCGGGCCAGAGTGGCATATCTGGTCTCCACATCGCCTGCCTTCTCGTAGACTGAAAGGATGCGCGGACGTTGAATAGAACGTGCTTCTCTCTCCAACCAGATTGTCGGCGACAACAACGTCTTTGGGCAGCTCAGTTCGCTCATGCAGGCTCGTCGCTCTGGAAACAATCATATCAGCCAGGTCATCCGCAAAGATCACTTGTATTCCGCGCACAAGAAACCCAAATAAAGGTGGTTATCATCCCACAATTGAGTGGATTGCAATTATAGCACGCATTTGAACACTATCAGCTTTGGATCCGCATCGGGACAATGAAAACCGATGGCATATTCGGACTCATAGAAACTCTCCAATCTCACACCTGCGATGTATGTCCCTGACGAGCACCTTTTATATCATCGAGTTGAACATTGCTTCTCAGGTTCGGTCCATCGCAATATACGACGACAGCAAAGTACCAGGGAATCTATGATTCGTGCGTCCTACCGATTGGACAGCTATTGGAACACTTTCGGACGGCTCATTCATTCAAGTATGACCACACCTAGTCCATATGTTGCCCTCGTGTTGCATTCAATTTCGCACAACCATTTCAAACGCCTATAGAATCACTGCCTTAAACCATGTTTCTCAGGCTATTTCAGGTTGCTTTTCATCGATTTCTCGTCTTCGTCTTTCATATCTTGCCTCGCCAAAGGGGTTCAATATCTCACCAGCACCTCCTAGGCCGTAGGCCTGACACTAGTCTAAGGTAAGTGAAGGTTACTTTTCTGGAGACTTGACCTGCATTCTCATTGGTGGCAAGATGTCGACATTGCCCTCCGCATCTGATACTCGCATAACTGGCAGTATATTCAATATTATAGGAACCTCACAGGCTCCTGCATTTCCACAAGCTCTCGCACCTCCACAACAGGTAAGCCACGATTTTCACCGCTAGATGAAGCCTACCGAGTCTCTGATCGCCTCGAAAGATTACAGGTTCCAAGCGGCGCCCACCAATCCATATCTATGTGGAACATCTCTCACCAGAAGGTCGAGGTCATCCGCTCTGGATCCCGGAGCCCAGCTGGAGGCTTCCACCCGAATATTGAGCGCGGGGTGTCACTATCAGGGATGCTGGCATCATCCAACCTTCAGGAGCATCTGACTTCTTTTTCAACATAAATCTTCCCGCTAGTGACCCTATCAATTCAGATTGTCTTTCAGCCTCTTAACCCACCTCTTTGAGACCGCGATATCGATACAATTGAGATATTCGGTGCTGGTAGTTGTCTGGCAAGTTCGTGCATCATGCGAGTCTAGGGTAGTTCATTGAACGGGTATGAGTTACTTTTTGAATCTTCGATCTATGACTCATGTTAAACTACAGAGGTTTAAAATTTGAGTCATCGGCAGCTGAAGAAGCTGTTCTCGCCATGCCCGATGCCGCATTTCAAAGCGACCTCAACAATCTGGACAGATTTATCAGCACATCGACACTCATGCTGAGAGTTGGTATCGATATGCCAATAGACAAGACATGGGTCGGCGATTGGACAATGGTGGCTGCGACAAAACTAATTCCTGGGGGATTGCAGCATTTTCCAACTCGATGGAGGAAACGACATCCCAATTGCAGTTTCTTCCGGTCGCATCTTCCGGCAGTGATCCAGGATGCTCGTACACCTGGGAGCATTATGGTACAGCTCCCTCTCCTCGCGTTGGTCCATCTCGGAGGGAACCTCCCTTGGGGCGATCATCGCATACCCATGCCTCTTTGTCCGGTATTTGGATATCACACGGCGGACATCTAACTGTCAAGTCGGGCCGCCAACCGTCCTGTCAATTGACTTGTCAAGTTATGGGCTTTCTGTGACCTAGTGTCACACATTGCGCAATTTTTGTCTTGCTCGTCGTTATGTACGATGAGCAGAGGCGCTGCTCACCTTTAAAATATTTCCCTGTATGTCTGTATACTATTTAAACGACTTCAAGTCTTTTTTCAAGATTGAGACCTGAACACGCATAAACTGGGGGAGCTCTGTGGCTGGGACAACGAGGACTTAGCAAGAATGCTATAGTTTGGCTCACGGAGTATACAGAGGAAGCACTCGTAGGTGCCACGGCCCTGCGAGTTATTCATTTACATTATGTGGCCAATAATAGAGCACAGACACTCGATGATTGTTGAATAGCAGTAAGAACGTAGCGTTTGCGTTGAAGGAAAGGTAGGTGACAGGGTGGAATGTGACCGGCAGATACTTGACACCTAACTTGCCGGTAACATCTGCATGACTTGACAGGTCGGCTTGTATGCCGACTTGACAGTTAGATGTCCGCCGTGTCAAGCTTCGTAAACGTGCTTTGCCCGGATTTAGAGGCCCCGCTGGAGTTAAGATACAAATACGGTCCCATCAATCCACTTCGCCTGAGACCATGCAGTCAAATTCACCCACTCTAGGTTCGTCGTGGACATCTGGCTTATCTCGTGTTCTACGGTCCGCTTTTAGTTCTGGAGGCACAGCAAGTGGTGTTCTGTCGGAGCTGACCGAGGATCCGCTTGAGATCGTTGCGAAATCGTATATGGTTTCGATTCGCCTTGACCTCAGCTGCCACACGTGGAGTGGAATGGTATTCACAATACACATCGGTAAATTTGTCTATATGTATGTAACATCCAAATGCTGACACTTACTGTTGAGCACAGGTTACCAATCTGAGACCACTTTCAGACGCCATCGAAAGCATTCTTCGTGACCATGGAATATGTCCTAGTGCATCAGGTCCCTTCTTGTTTCAAATCTATCTGTTTGAGTATTGCTGATCTAATACAGGCGTCGCTTACTTTCAGCCAAAAGACCGCAGCAAGTTGAGCTCCAGCAGCTGTGTGGTATCGTCACTCAGTAACGAGGCCATCGGTCATGGTCTGAGTATCGACACTGATGCAGCTGTTGCAACCGAGGACTGGAGGTTCCGCCTACTCAACCAGAGGCCAGCTCAACCACTTTCTGGAGGGTTGAAAGTGAGTTATAGATTAACCGAGCCCTAACTGGTTCTTATATCTTAGACAGAGTCATATCGGAGGGAAGATTCAAGGCGACCATTGAATCCCCAATGATTCAATTCTGATTATGTATGTCCCCTTTGACTTACTCCACGAGCGCTGGAAACTCAGCAAAGACGTGAGTTTATTGGGACAGACTGGAGCAGGAAAAGCCACGTAAGTTCACGTCTTCGAATTCTTTGATTTAGAATGTACTCTGACTGTTCCGGTAGTTCATCAACGTTGCCGCTGGAAAAGCCGTCGCCCCCGTGAATGATACGCTGACTAACAGAGAAATGGCTGTCCTTCGTTTCATGTTTCAAAACCCAACATCCAACCGCACCCTGGTCCTCGTTGACACCCCGGGCTACGACCATATTGATGCATCAGACGACGGGATATTGGGCATCATCAACGACTGGAAGATGTCAGCTTCCTCCTCTCGCTCCACACGTCAAATTTGCTGACCATCCTCCTAACACTCAGCTGCCCTATAAACACGTTATTTGGCGGCATCATCTATCTACAGGACATCACCACAGATAAACTACCGTCTGGGCCAGCTTGGCCCATTGGCTATTGAGCTGGCCTGAACCCTCAAGTCACGTTCTATTGACGACGGTAAAATGGGACAGATTGAGAAATGGACATGAAAGTGCAACAGCTATTGCTCGCGAAGAGGAACTGAAGGCCTCAGCCTGGAAGACGGTTATAAAAGGAGGAGTCAGAACATATCGCTTTCTGAACCCACAAGACTCAGCTTGGATGGCGATTAACACCCTTCTGAAGTTCGATCCTTGGAGACGCACGTCTTCCAAAGAGACCTCGAAAGAATTGCCAAAAATTTTCCCAAAAAGCCTCTGCTCAGCGAAGGCTTTTTTCTTTCCTTTTTGGCTTATACGGTCGCTCCAAGTTTGCCTCCCCTAGTCGCACATATAACTCACGTCTATCATGAAAACCTAGAAATAATAAGTAATCCACGTTAGACCTCTCACCTATCGCGAATCTATCTGGAGGCATCTGGAGGTTGATATCGCTGAGGTGCCAGGACCGTTGTATAAAATTTGGGACATGGATGAAAAACTTATAGATCTGTTTGAGGAGCACTATACGTACAGGGTGTTATTGTGCCGCGCATCATAAATGCCATGCCACTGAGTTCGCCGCTCACAAGTGGTACTCGAATTCATGCCTCCAAGTGTGTTATTGGATCATACGTAGCACTGCGCTCACTCAGAAGATAACCGTGGTTATCTTTGCTATCCCTATTAGGGTTCCATTCGGCTATTAGGGTTCCGTTCGAAATTGCTGACGAGTTGCTAACAAGTGTTTTTAACAATTGGTCATTCGACCCCATTTTAACAGCTGTCATTAACGAAGTTGTTATAAAAGCCTTCGAAAAGTTATTAGCTGGCTTAATAGAAATTAACAGTGCTATTAGAGTTTAGTCGAGTAATTGAATCTTATGATGTTTTTGAAGTGATAACATATGCGTATTGAAATCCGGGATGCGGGATCAACGAGCGTGCAAGAAGTCGGGGGACTTCGTGGCAAACGAGTGCCGGTACAAACGATGTAGCTATGATTATATACGGTATCTACATCTAAATAGCACATGTACACGAAACGTCGGGTACCTCCATCAGAGATACGCGCAGGCGCCAAGCTCGCTATCAATAAATTCCAACAATGCGGACGCCTTGAACCACACTCTAGATTCTGAACAGGAGCTACAGTACTGTCTAGTCGTTGGGTCAACCCACGGTCATGATCTGGTCATCGAAACGTAGATTTACGAAGCAATGACTAAATGGTGACCAGAGGCATGCGAAAAGCAGTCTATTCCTACGAATCTGTACGAGTGTTTTATCGTTTCGTCAACCAAAAGTCACCAGGTACGTCGATAGTAGGTCGTCACGTCACCTAATTGTAAGAAACTGTCAACTGCCAACAGTCTTGGCTAAAAGATGTTGTAAAATGGACTTCGCCGCGCCTACTAAGTTTTATAACAGCATATTTCGTGGGTTGTTAAAGTAAGCTGCACATTTGTAGAGCTTATCTAACCTGCCTCATGCCGTGAGCGCGTGTGATAGTGAGCGGCATGCGGGAATAATTGCCTGATATGGATAATCACAGGACGGAAGAGCGCGCTGTTGACGGCTCGGCAGCATGATAAGATATCGGAGAGTTGCTGTATGATCGTGTCAGGATGTAATTATATACTTTGACGGATCTGAGAAATGATGAGTATGATGCTGGACGAACTGTAGAGTGTTCGATAGTTCGTTAGTGTGTGGGGGTCGCTGGTGGCGCTCTCTGTGGACCCGAAATTTCGGATGTCCCGTGACCACGACGCGGATTGGATTTCGCGTCTTGGTCAAAAGAGAAAGGCGCCGCCAGAAGACCAGAGCGCTTGGAGAAACCGAGGCAGTCCGAGCTGGATGCCAAGTGGCTGTACCAAACACTGGGAGTAGGTGGGTGGGCAGAAAAGAAAGAGAGACTTGAATGAGCGAAAGGTTGTGACACAACCTGGAGTGAGTGGATGAAGGACGCGAGGAGCGTGTAAGCACGCGACGACACGACAACAATCTTTGTTTGGGCTCATGCTCAGCTACAAACACATCTAGGCTCCTTATCTCATCTTATCCTATGATGAGGCAGACCGAAGGGCTGCCTCATCTCGGACCATGCATCTGACATCTACAACCAAGTGTACTCATTTTGTGCGCAAATTGAAAAGCTAGATGCTTATCTAGAGAAATAGCCATGACTGCGGGGGGAGAGGATGAAATGGTAAGTATGGGGCTCATTACTAACTTCGGTAACTTGGGACCCTTAGGTATACCTGGCGCCTATCAAGGCCCATCTAAGCTGCCATCAGACTTACCAAGGTACTTATCACCAAGCCCTACCAAGCTAACGAGCAACCTGGACCACAAACTTGTGGTTGCCCTGACTTGGGTACTATATCCTGTGACTTCAACATTAAAAAAGGGTACTCCCTAGGAGTTGGGATCACATTGTGCGTCGCCCGAATATTTGATGAAATTTGCTGTCAGACGAGCGCGAGCGGATTACCTACACCCAATAAATCACATCAGTAGCACTGTAAATGAGATTAATGAACTAATTACTTACTTTCCTGTTCAAGTTCCAAGGAACGGAGGGATCGAGTAAGGGAGGGGGGTGACGGTGGTGGTCAAAGGCCAAGATCAAGATTCAACAGCGACCCCAAGCATTGTTGATTGCCCACAACCGGCCCGGAAGTCCCGCCATCGCTCGTCGATATCTCAAACGTCGTCAAGAGCGATATCGAGTATTTCGATAACAGATTTAAGTATCTAAAGATTATTATTTCGAGTAGAATTATTATTTTATCTATTTTCTTTCTTTTTGAACGGCGGAGTGAGGCTCTATGGAATCAGCAAGTGGTGCGTGGTAATGTCGGGACCATGCGTCCAAACTGAACATGCCTTGTCAACATGCTCAGTCGGCTGGTAGCTGAAATCTGACCAGGTAGCGCTAGTCTGAGTACATCCAAGTAGATATTTAGATAGTTGACTCGATAATATATTGACATAATTGCCAGTTAATGAAGGATGCACGATATGGCGGTTTCATGTATCTTTGGTATAATGATCTTACCTTACAGTTATAATTCTCTTTTGCACCTGTTATGTCCGTATGTAACTCTACTATTATCAATAAATTACTTTATACATACTCATATCATCCATCTAAGATTGAATTCTCTGGGTGTGAGCTCTCGACGAGCCTCAACGATGTTCCGAACGGCGTTCGGACATCTCGGACGAGCCGGACCGTCCGTTCCGACACAGCCAAATTGGAATTCTATCCAGAGTGACTAGTGACGACCAGAAGATCAAGCGAAGAAGAATGAGGAGCGCGACCTTCAGCGATGATCGGCCCGGTTAGAATGGGGTCTTTGAGCCACCGGATAACCGATTACCAGTCACCAGGTCACGTCACAGCTTGTCCCCTCTTCTCGCCACTATATGCTACAGCGGATATCGCACGTAGGAATTTTACATAGTTCTATGGTCAACAGCGACCTCATTTGGTCACCGAACACCCTTTTAGGGTTAAGGGCGCTGAGCTGCCGCTTGAGACCTCACAATGCCGACTGCCGATTTCATACACTCCATTTGGGTTACGATAGCCTTGAATTGACTTAAGGGATGTCTGATACAGGAAAGAATACGGAAAATGCGCTCGGAATATGGTGGGCGGCACTGGACAAATAAACTGTAATATTTTTTGACCTAAATTTCTACATCTGCAGATCGAAAAATCGTTTTGCACAAAATAAATCAGTCACATGACTGAAATAATTTCGTTCCATTTGATCTTGATTTTGATTTAGGTGATCAAAGCTGAGCGCTACTACCCCGAAGATGCGCTATGTTGGCAGAAGTTCTTGAAGCATAGGGTGGCACCATCCATCTGGTAGCATCGTAGCAACTCGCGTCGGCTGGTGGTTACCTTGCGCTGCGGCTGTGGCCACGGTCTAATTTAAGCGCCGACAGGAGTAAGCCACATCAAAAGCCCGACGATGTTCTCTCTAAACTAATGAAAGCCAGCTTGAAATCAATGATATGATGTAAAAAAGGGACTAACATACGTTACAATGCACATTTGTCAGTCGTCTGAGGATGCTCTCCCAGAATGAAAATTCATGCCTGCTGAACGCATTTCAGTACAATACACATGGCAGCAGTGAACATCGCTATTCTACTGTGAAGTGTCAGCGTGTCTCAGGACTTATTTTATAGTTTAATTGAATATAACTATCAGTACCCCAATCGGCGACAGCAGATCGAATGAGCGCTAAAAGAAGCGCCTAACAATTGCTTGCCGAATTAGGCAAGTCGCTGCCAATGACGGCTCAGTGTAGTAGTACCATTACGGCGGTCTATCAATATGTCAATGCCGACCATGCTTTTTGAAGTTTCAAGCAGCGTCACGAAATAAATATAATTATAAGCCAATATATTCAAAATCAAAAGTGCGAGATTGACAGTTGTAGACAGCTTCTAAATTGATCTCGACGAGATTCCAGTCACATGATAGAATTTTCGCTCAAAACTAAAGTAAATAATTTTGTCCAATGATGCCCCTCATAACGGAATGAGCGATTTCAAGGCTTAACCCTAATCTAGGGTCTTGTTGTGAAGTGTTTTCTATTTTGGGCAGTGCCAACCTTTTTGAAAACCGCTGTAACGTCCGTTCAACTTCTATTTATTGCCCACCCGCCACTCCCTTATATATTTACCCGCCCTCCCGTCGGGTCTCATCTCAGATCTAGTATACTATGCTAGCGTGTCCCGTGCCGAAGGGCCCTTTGGGCCTTTATCCACTTTCTGCTGCTATCCATCCATTCATTCCCGTCTGCGAATATCGCTATATGACTGATGAATATTATATTTCATATTACTCAATTCAAGACTCATATCGGACAGAAGAGCAGATCAAAGACACACGCGTTCGACGTGGTTCTCATCACCCACTACCATCCTCTGCCACCCCGCCCATTCTCATATGGCGCTGAAGATTCAAAAAAAGGTGAGTTATTAATTATATCACACTTTATATATGCTACTAACGACGAATATTGGCTCCTAGGTACTTCTGGCAGCTCGCATGAGCCGCCAACATCACCCCAACTCTTCCTGATATTTGGGGCTGGTATTCCGTCGACATTGGCGCTGCACGCGTGAAGAAAAGTCGCCGGTGGCCTCCTCCCCTCTCAAAGGGATGTGAGATCGGCGCCGCCACCTGTGCAAGAGGCAGGTGGTGGGTCCGTCTCCCCCCTCTTTGCCATCGCGTGGACCGCCCACATCCAGGATCGGCATACAACAAGGCCAACCCAACGCGACCCGACTAGTCAAGGAACCCACAGCCGTTCTAGGGAGGAAGGGAGAGAGGAGGGAGAAATGGATGCTGAGGGATGACGAGCATGAGGCGACAGGAGGCGTGTGTTGCGACGAGGGCAAGGATGGTGATTCTACCACCTCGTCTCTCGCGTTCGATGGAGCATGGGGGTGCTACCACCTCCTCCTCGTCTCTCGCGTTCGGTGGGGGTCACCACCACCAGCTCTCGCTCGTGTCGCGTTCGATGAGGAGGATGTGTTAGCCGCATCCTCCTCTCTTTCGCGTTCAATGACGATGAGGCTGTGCTAGCCGCATCCTCTCATTCGCGTTCGATGAGGATATGCCACCCGCGTCCTCCTCTCGTTCGTGTTCGATGACGATGTACCAGTCGCATCCCCCTCACGTTTGCATCCCGCGTTCGATGGGGATGTACCAGTGCCAGTGGCACCACCTCTCGTTCGCGTATCGCGTTCAACTCGGATCAGGACCATCTACCACTATCACACACAATTCAAGACCACTCACACTTCACGACCACCTGCTAAATGACACGAACAGCACCCCTCGCAGTTGGCAGCCGTCAAGCCATTTGTTTACGACGCAATGAAGACGAACCTGAACTTAACGAGGGAGCGAGCATTCGTCAATCGCGACGCTGGAGGGAGCGACTACATGTTCGTTTGCCATGTACGCGAACGAAGAGTCGTTATAGGCGTCGACATGGGTCGAGGTGGCTGCTTTCGACGCGATAGCATACAGTTCGACTGCAGGGCTAGTACGCGGCACCGTTGTCTACATACAGCCATCGCCGCTTGCTCACCATGTTCGCACTGTATAGCATTCTTTGGCTCTAGGTAAGTTCTTCTCATTTTTAAAATCTCCAGGTCATGGAGTTCATACATCTTGCAGTAAGGATACCAAACGTAGGCAATATAATCGCCACCCATTCTTTAGCTATCTACGCATTCGGTGTATACCTTTAATCAATGCCAGACAACTTCGGAGGTTGCTCGCCTGTCCAACGAATGATTAGCATGCCTCGGGCCACACGCCTTCCACGGTCTTCAGTCTTCATATAAGGCGTAAAACAAACTACTACAATATCCTTGAAAAAGGATACAAATAGGTTGAGCTCTTCCTTCATGTTCTCCCAGGACCACGGAAGTCTTATCTGAGTTGTAGACACTTGCATTGGCACGGCCACCTGCCATGGCTGCTCAAATTCCGATGTCTCATGATTTGGGAGGAACTGGTAGAAGTATGTATATTTATCGGACGCACCCTGTCTGGAGCAAATTATCTCAGCATGGTGTCCAAGCTTGAAGGATGTTGTCTCAAATAGGTTGCATGTCGTGTGGTTGAAATTATGTTTTAGTGTTATGAAGCCATAGAATGAGGTTTGCGTCCAAGTGAATCGCCTAATGCCCAATCTATTTTTGAACGACCTTAAGCTGTATGGCTAAGAACAAGAGCGGTTTGTGAGCTTGAGAACCTTGAGTGTAGAGCGACGCTCCCTTGCTGGCGGGTCATCCCACTCAGATATGTCTGGGGTAAATTAACCCAACTATTTCCGCTAATTTCTAGGGTGTTACATGATGAGCTCCAGAAGCTTCACGTGAAAATTAGTAGTCAGGGCATTTAGGGTCCTCGTGTCGAACCTCTTGATCGTCATCCCTCCCAAAAGTCTCTAGACAAAGGCAGCTAAAGCGACCAAGAGATCGCATATATCGGTTGTGCAGCCTTATGTCACGCTTTTCACAGGCCTTGTGAATTCGCTCCTGCAGGAGCGTATTCTTCTTTGCCGTTTCACGGATGGCGTTGAAGTCGACGATGTCCACCTCTGAGGCGTGCTGATGTACCAAAAATTCAAATTGACGCAAATCATAAGACAATTACTGAAACATTACCTCAGAATAAAAGAGATTGTACTGAGTCTCCAAATATGTCAGCCAGTCGATGCCAGCTGCAATGGGAGGAACGGCAGGAACGGTATTTGCTTTACCATGCATCTGTATTAACCTCATGTCAAACAACTGAGTACCAGTCGCAGAAAATCAGTCTCTTTGACGCTGCACGATCTGTGTGGACCCACATCTTTGTCGAGCTCCCAATTGTCTGGCATGCTTGAGAAGCGCTTGACATACAGCGCATGCGATATGTCCAGAAAGAGATCATAATTTCCAGTTCCCCGGGCGTCTTCATAGAATAGGATCAGATTCTCCAGAAACGTGATTTTCCGCTGATTTCTATCGTCCAGCTAGGTACCAGTGAGAAAAACAGAGCGTACAACGACATCTGTAGCTCACCTTCAATTGAGACATAGAGATGGGCTTATAGGTGGGGTTGGCTTGAGGGATGCGGAGGAAGACACGGTGGGGTCAAAATCGATGCTAATAGTTAACTGTTCTTGCAAACCTCCGATCGGAATGCCACTCAACGAACTCTCTTACATACACCAAAGTCTGAGTTTATTCAGATCCTCAGAACAACGGAAGGGCAATCATTTTGAGCCAGCCGAAGATTACCTGTGGAATTATTTGGCCAAGAGTGCGCTGATAAAGTTGTGGAGACGGAGAGCACAATAACAGTGTACCAATTAGTAGTCAGCCATACCAAAAGTTAAATGACCTTCGAAAGAGAAGCCGCCATTTAGGATGTTCCCGACGTCCGTGGATCGGCGATCTGGATATATCAATCGACTCATCACTAGCGCAAGGCCGTGGTGTGCGTACTATGGTGCCACGTGCCCTGGCCAGACATTTCACGCAGTCTTGAGTCCCCTGTTATATCTCAGATTTGGATCTTCCGATCTGATGGCTCAGGGTCCCTTCGGCAGCACGAACAGTTGTTCATCTTCGAACAGATTCCCTTAAATAGTATCTCGCGGAAATTTGTAATCCAGTATTTCGCACGACCAGTTCCCAGCGGCAAGGCGGCACTTCAACCAGATTTGGCATGACGTTGATGTCGTGTTATTCGCCGCCGAGGATTTGATGCGAGCTCGCCGTGCGCAACAGCGAGCTCCCATATCTCAGCGTCCAAGCAATTTTTTTCTTTTATTTATTATGCAAAAGCTAAAAGCTCACTCATAAAATACCTTTGATGCTGTTTATAATACGATAACTATATTCTTTCCCATCAGAAATAGATAAATTTCCGGAAATATAACGGGTCTATGTGGGCACTATTATGCGCTTAAACAATGTTTTGAAAGTTTAAATGACATTTCAGTGTGTACATATATATGTTTCCAAAAGATTTTGAACAAAAATATGCGCTGGATATCGAGATATTCGAGCTCGCTGTTGCGCACAGCGAGCTCGCATCAAATCCTCGGCGGCGAATAACACGACATCAACGTCATGCCAAATCTGGTTGAAGTGCCGCCTTGCCGCTGGGAACTGGTCGTGCGAAATACTGGATTACAAATTTCCGCGAGATACTATTTAAGGGAATCTGTTCGAAGATGAACAACTGTTCGTGCTGCCGAAGGGACTCTTAGAAATGCCTACCCGCCCACCATTGCGTGACGCGCCTTGCCAAAAGCGGAATGCGCCGCTCACCCAAAACTCGGATATTTTAAGGAAACAACAGCTGCTGAGCCAGAAATTGTATAAGCAAAAAATCGAGGTCAAACTACGTTTTTGTTGAAAAATAACTTTGACACAGGGCGGGGGTGCTCTGGCATATCCATTCGAGGCTGAAAAACTGGTGTATAGCCTTCAAACAACACCCGAAGGTTTGATCTCATAGGATTACAATCTCTTTCTTATGTTGAAAAGCAAAAACATTCGTGTAACATTTGAAATGTCCGAAAGGCAATGTGTTGCGTCAATTATTACTTGCAAAAAAAACACTAGAAGGACTTTAACAAGTTATCATCCATGCCCGTTATCCAGGTTTACGATGGACCTTAAACTTTTTCATGGCTGCGGAAAGGTCAGTTCTTATTTTTTAAGTGGAATTTGCAGGCCGCCTTCCCGCGCCTTGCTGGTGTGGCAGCTCGATGACTTCAGTAAATTCGACTCACAACTCTTTCAACGTATACTTCGTCTTCGCAGATACTGGAAGTTCAGACATATGTTGATCCAAAGCCGAGAGCAGCAAGCAGGGAAGAAGATAGGCAATGGGCAGATGAGAGCAGGGATGAAGAAAACAACGAAGGACGTAGCCCTCTCGTAAGCTGAGTGTGAATAGGAAGGCTCGTTTGAGAAAGACAAGATGGGAAATCCGAACTCCTGTTCAGTTTCC
>Ga0247729_10000334_pt1 | contig 20403 bp, 16 predicted proteins | sample UWRJL133311R2_FD_180958 | JGI IMG/M metagenome (GOLD analysis project Ga0247729, IMG submission 180958) | Plant litter microbial communities from Arlington Agricultural Research Station in Wisconsin, United States - UWRJ-L133-311R-2 | ecosystem: Environmental > Terrestrial > Plant litter >... | reverse complement strand
AGCGGCGACCGCACCGAGATCGAGGCGGTCGACGCGCACTAGTCGCCCGTCGTTTCTACCAGCGCGGCTCGTCGGAACCCAGGTTGCGCGGGCCGCGCTCCCAGTCGAGCTCGGTGTCGCCCACGCTGAGCGGGGACGCCAGGCGCTCGGCCGGCCCCCAGGGCGTCTCGATCGGCCAGGGCGCCGCCAGCTGCGCCGCGATCGAGGCGGCCGAGGGGGCGGGCGGATGCGGCGTCGCCGCCGGGTGCCGCAGCAACAGGGCCGCCGTGCGCGCCAGAGACACCCGCGCCCGCCGCGGCAGCCCGCGGGTGCGGTACAGCGCGACCGCCGCGATGGCCGCGGCCGCCGCGAGATAGCCGGTCGCGTGGTCGAGGGCCTGCACCGGCAGCGGCGTCGGCACCTCGGAGCCCGCGGCGACCATGCCGGTGTGCGCGATGCCGGAGCTCATCTGCACCAGGCTGTCGAAGCCGCGCCGTGTGCGCCACGGTCCGGAGTAGCCGTAGGCGTCGATGCCCACCTCGATCAGGCCGGGGCGCAGCGTGCGCCTGCGCACGGCGGGCACCAGCGCCTCCAGAGCTCCCGGCCGGTAGCCGTGCACGAGAACGTCGGCGCCCGCGATCAGCTGTTCGAGGGCCTCGCGTCCGTCGGGCGTGGTCGCGTCGAGCCGGGCGGTGCGCTTGCCGAGGGTCATGTCGGGAACGATGGCCGGCTCGTCCCAGTCGGGCGGATCGACGCGCAGCACGTCGGCGCCGAGCCCGGCGAGGAAGCGCGTCGCCACGGGGCCCGCGATCACGCGGGTGAGGTCGAGAACGCGCAGTCCGGCGAGCGGGCGGCGCGGGTCGCGCTCCGCGGCATCCGCTACCGGCCGCACCCGCGAGTAGGTCCAGTGCACGAGGGGCTCGCGCGCCACGGCCGCGCCGTGCGGATGCCGGGCCCAGTCGTGCGCGGACCGCATCACCGCCGCGCAGCCGCCCGCGGCGACGACGGCGAGTTCGAGGTCCTCTCCGCGCCAGGCGGCGACCGCCGCGGCGACGGATGCGCGCTCGGGTGCCACGCCGAGCACCGCGAGGGCGGCCGCGCGGTGCCGCGGCGCGTTGGTGTGCAGGCGAATCCAGCCGTCTGCGCTGCGGTAGTCCCCCGCGAGGGCGTCCCACGGGGAGGGGAGCTCCCAGCCGACCGGGCTGACCGCGGTGCCGAACCAGGCGCAGGCCAGCGTGCGGTCCACGACCACCGGGGCCGGCAAGTCCGTCATGGGCTCGATCAGCAGGCTCGTCGCCGCACCCGCGGCGGCGATGCTGGCGGAGGCGAGCTCGGACACGGCGAAGGCCGAGACCAGGGACGGGTCTCCGACGAAGCGCACCGGAGGGTCGGGCCGCAGCACGAGCGCATGGGCGAAGGCCGCGAACAGCGAGGATTCCGGGTCGGTCATGGGGATACTGTGGCACGGCGCGGGCGCGGTCGCCACGGGTGGCGCTGCGGGGTGCGCCAGGTGCGGGCCGTCGGGCGCGGGGTGCGCGGGTGTGCGGTGTGCGGTGCCGGAATCGGCTCATGAGGCGGCGGCGGACGATAGCGGACGCCGCGGCGGGCTCATTCGTCCGGAACCGGCTCGGAGGTGATGGAGCCGCGCGACCGGCGGCGGCGGCAGCGGCACTCGCATTGCGGAAAGGTCACGCCCGGCCGTTCGACAGCCCCGTGCTGCGAAGATGGGACGGTGAGCGACGAGCATCCCGAACTGAACGAGTACGAGCCTGGCAACGGCAGGCCGCTGCGCTCGAAGCACACGCTCCGCGCCATGCGTGTGGTCGTGGTGCTGGCGATCCTCGGTCTCGTGCTGCCGGGTGTGGTCTCGACGCTCAGCGTCGCATCCGCTACCGCTCAGTCGGCCTGCGAGGTCTGGGTGGCGTACGAGGTGGACGGCGCGAGCGGCGCCGAGGTGCGCTTCGAGGCCTTCGGCCCGGGCGGGCTCGGCTGGGAGTGCTACTCCGACGGCGCCTTCGGAGGCGACCGCCACATCGTGTCGCTCGGACTCATCCCCGGCGCGCCCCGCCTGCCGACGGGCGTGCCCGCGAACAGCTGAGGGCGCGGCGCCCAGGCCCGCGCTGTCAGACCGGCGCCCCGCTCCGCGGCCGCGCTGTCAGACGGGCGCGCTGCCCGCGGCGCTGTCACACAGGCGCCGCACCCCACGGCGGCGCTGTCACACAGGCGCCGCACCCCACGGCGGCGCTGTCAGACCGGCGCCACCCTTATGTCCGCGCTGTCAGACGGGCGCTCAGCCTCCACGACCGCGCTGTCAGACCGGCGCGCGCTGCTAAATCGGACGGACGCTGTCGGTTAAGCGACAGCTTCGGTCCGATTGAACAGCGTCGCCATAGGGAGCGCGCCCGTCTGACAGCGCGTGGCCGATCTGACAGCGCCGCCTGAAGGGGCGCGCCAAGACGCACCGCGCGCGCCGGACGGAAGCGCGAGACAGCGGATGGGGCAGCGCCGACGCCACCCGAGGTCCTGCCCCTACGCGGCGCCGTCGAACATCGAGGTCACGGAACCGTCGTCGAAGACCTCGTAGATCGCCCGGGCGAGCAGCGGCGCGATCGGCAGAACGGTGAGCGTTGGGAAGCGCTTCGACTCCGGCAGCGGCAGGGTGTCGGTGACGACGACCTCGTCGATGAACTCGCTCTGCAGCAACTCGACGGCCGGGTCGGAGAACACGGCGTGCGTCGCGGCGACGATGACGCCGATGGCGCCCGCCTCCTTGAGCGCCTGCGCGGCCTTGGCGATGGTGCGCCCGGTGTCGATGAGGTCGTCGACGATCAGGCAGACGCGCCCGGCGACCTCTCCCACGATCTCGTGCACGGTGACCTGGTTGGCGACCATCGGGTCGCGCCGCTTGTGGATGATCGCCAGCGGGGCGTCGAGCTTGTCGCTCCAGATGTCGGCGACGCGCACGCGGCCCATGTCGGGCGAGACCACGGTGAGGGTGGAGTTGTCGAGGCGCTTGAAGTGCTCGAGCAGCACGGGCATCGCGAAAAGGTGGTCGACGGGGCCGTCGAAGAAGCCCTGGATCTGGGCGGCGTGCAGGTCGACGCTCATGATGCGGTCGGCGCCGGCGGCCTTGTACAGGTCGGCCATCAGACGGGCGCTGATCGGCTCGCGGCCGCGACCCTTCTTGTCCTGGCGACCGTAGGGGTAGAAGGGCAGCACGACGGTGATGCGCTTCACGGATGCGCGCTTGAGCGCGTCGACCATGATGAGCGACTCCATCACGTGCTCGTTCAGCGGTGCCGGCATCGACTGGATGATGAAGACGTCCGCCCCGCGCACGCTCTCGTCGTAGCGGGCGTAGATCTCGCCGTTCGCGAAAGTGCGAGCGTCGGTGTGCACGACGTCGGTCTCGAGGTGGGCGGCCACGTCGAGCGCGAGCTGCGGGTGCGCGCGTCCGGAGACGATGACCAGTCTCTTCTGTCCGGTTTGCTTGATCTCGGACACGGTTCCCGCTCTCTGTTCGACTTGCTGTGAGTATCTGCGATGCGGGTGTTACGCCTCGGACCCGTTCGCCGCGGCGGCCGCCTCGGCCGCTGCGGTTCCCGCGCGATGCGCTTCGACCCAGCCTTCACTGTTGCGCTGCGGGGCCACATTGAGGCCGAGTGCCCCGGCAGGGACGTCTTTGCGAACGACCGTGCCAGCCCCCGTATAGGCTCCGTCCCCAATTCTAACCGGGGCGACGAAGACGTTATGCGACCCGGTGCGAACATGAGAGCCCACGACGGTCTTGTGCTTGTTCACGCCGTCGTAGTTCGCGGTGATCGTTCCGGCGCCGACGTTCGACTCGACGCCCACCGTGGTGTCGCCGATGTAGCTGAGGTGGGGCACCTTGCTGCCGTCGCCGATGGTGGAGTTCTTGGTCTCGACGAAGGCGCCGATCTTGCCGGAGACGCCGAGGATCGTGTTCGGTCGCAGGAACGCGAACGGACCAACGGATGCGCCGGCGCCGATGACGGCGAGCGTCGCGTCGCTGCGCACCACGGTCGCATTCTCGCCCACCTCGCAGTCGACGAGAGTCGTGTCGGGACCCACGGTGGCGCCCGCGTCGATCTTCGTCGCACCCTTGAGCTGCGTTCCGGGGAGCACCGTCACGTCGGGGGCGATGGTGACGTCGCTGTCGATCCACGTGGTCGCCGGGTCCTGGATGGTGACGCCGGCCAGCTGGTGACGGCGCACGATCAGCTGGTTCAGACGGATGCCGGCCTCCGCCAGCTGCACCCGGTCGTTGACCCCGGCGACGCGCCACGAATCGGTCACGGCGAGCGCCCCGATGCTGGCGCCCGTCCCGCGGAGCAGGCCCACGACATCCGTCAGGTACTTCTCGTTCTGGGCGTTGTCGGTGCCGACCAGCGCGAGCTGCTCGCGCAGGGCGGCGGCCGAGAAGACGTAGGTGCCCGAGTTGATCTCGGTGATCTCGAGCTCGACCGCCGAGGCGTCCTTCTGCTCGGCGATGCGGTCGAGGGCGCCGGTGGCGTCGCGCACGACCCGGCCGTATCCGGTGGCGTCGTCGAGGATCGCCGACAGCAGGGTCGCTGCCGCGGCGTTGGCCCGGTGCGCGGCGACCAGACCGGCGAGGGTGTGGCCGTCGAGCAGCGGCACGTCGCCGCTCACGATGACCACGTCGCCGTCGAAGTCGGCGGGGAGCGCCTCGAGGGCCACCTCCACCGCGCGGCCCGTGCCGGGGATGTCGTCCTGGTCGACGATCCGCACCTCGGAGTTGAGGCCGATGATCGTGCCGGCGACGCTCTCCCGCTCGTGGCGCACGACCGCGAGGATGTGGGTCGGCTCGAGCGACGCGGCGGCCGCGAGCACGTGGCCGATCAGCGAGATTCCGCCGATCTCGTGCAGGATCTTCGGACGCTGCGATTTCATACGCGTTCCCTGACCGGCGGCGAGAACGATTACGGCGAGATTGGCGTCAGTCATGGGGTCTAGTCTGCCGCACTCGACTTGGTCGTGGCGTCTAGCGGATGCGTGTGGCTGGGTGGCGAGGTGCGTTGCTGGGTGAGCGAGGTGCGTTGCGGTGTTCTCGGCGCCCGCTGCTCGGCTCGTGCGGAGGTACCTCGCGCCGGAGCGCAAAAAAGAGGCAAATCTTTGCCTCTTTTTTGCGCTCCGCCTCCAGGATTCGAACCTAGACCGAACAGTTCCAAAGACTGTCGTGCTGCCATTACACTAAGGCGGATCGCGAGCGGGTCGACCCCGCAGCGCTCGTCAATTCTGTCAGATCGCGGGCGGGCGCGAGACTCCCGCGATAATAGGACGATGCCCACTAGCGACGAAGTCGACCGGATCGTCGATGCCTGGGAGCGCGAGCGCCCGGATCTGGACTTCACCCCGCTCCAGGTGCTCAGCCGTGTCGGGAGGCTCGCCCGCCATCTCGACCGGGCCCGGCGCGCGGCGTTCGCGGCATCCGCTCTCGAATCGTGGGAGTTCGACGTTCTCTCTGCGCTGCGGCGCGCGGGCGCGCCCTACCAGCTGAGCCCGAAGGCGCTGCTGCTGCAGACCCTGGTGTCGAGCGGCACCATGACCAACCGGATCGACCGGCTCGTGCAGCGCGAACTGGTGGAGCGCCGCACCGACCCGAACGACGGCCGCGGGATCCTCGTGGTGATGACCCGGCTCGGGCAGGAGCGCGTGGACATCGCGATCAGCGAGCTGCTCACCGCCGAGGCGGAGCTGCTCGATGCGCTGTCGCCGCTCGACCAGGAGCGACTCGCCGTACTGCTGCGCAAGCTGAGCCTCGACTTCGACTGAGGCGATGACCCCGCCAGCTCCCGCACTCGCCCGACGTCTCGGCACCGTCGACGCCGTCGTCATCGGCCTGGGTTCGATGATCGGCGCCGGCGTCTTCGCGTCGTTCGCCCCGGCCGCAGCGGCCGCGGGAGCCGGTCTGCTCGTCGGCCTCGTGATCGCCGCCATCGTCGCGATCTGCAACGCAACCGCATCCGCGCAGCTCGCCGCGCAGTACCCGACCTCCGGCGGCAGCTATGTCTACGGACGGGAACGGCTCGGCGAATGGCCGGGATTCCTCGCGGGCTGGAGCTTCGTCATCGGCAAGACCGCGAGCTGCGCCGCGATGGCGATCACGTTCGCCGCCTATGCCGCCCCGGCGGGGTGGGAGAAGCCCGTGGCCGTGGCCGCCGTGCTCGCCCTCGCCGCGGTGAACTACTTCGGCGTGACCCGCACAGCGCAGCTGACGCGGGTGATCGTCATCGTCGTTCTCCTCGTTCTCGGGGTGGTCGTCGCCTCCGGGCTGAGCGGGGGCGGCGGCCCACTGCCCGGGCTGGATCTCGCCGGGGACAGCGGCTGGTACGGCATCCTGCAGTCGGCGGGCCTGCTGTTCTTCGCCTTCGCCGGCTACGCCCGCATCGCCACGATGGGCGAGGAGGTGCGCGATCCGCGGCACACCATTCCGCGCGCAATCATGATCTCCCTCGGCATCGTGCTCGTGCTCTACGCGGTGGTCGCCGTGCTGACCCTGTCGGTGCTCGGGCCGCGCGAGCTCGCGGCGTCGACCGCTCCCCTGCTCGATGTGGTCGAGCGCAACTGGCACTGGGCCTCGCCCCTCGTGCGGATCGGCTCGGCGGCGGCCGCTCTCGGCGCTCTGCTCGCGCTGATCGCCGGTGTCGGGCGGACGTCGCTCGCGATGGCGCGCAATGGCGATCTCCCCCGCTGGCTCTCCGGCATCCACCCGCGATTCCACGTGCCGCATCACGCGGAGCTCGCCCTCGCCGCGGTGGTGAGCGTGCTCGTCCTCACCGTCGACCTGCGCGATGCGATCGGCTTCTCATCGTTCGGCGTGCTGCTCTACTACGTCGTCGCGAACCTCGCCGCGTTCACGCAGACGCGCCCGGACCGCCGCTATCCGCGCGCCCTGCAGGTTGTCGGCGTGAGCGGATGCCTGGTGCTGGTCGCGACGCTGCCGCCGGTGTCGATCGTGGTCGGCCTGGGAGTGCTCGTGGCGGGGGTCGCGTACCGGCTGGTAGCGCCCCGAAGCGGCCGTTGACGCGCACGTGGCGCAAACGTTATAAATATTTGCTCAATTTTTCACCGGCGCTGCTATCTTCGAAGAAAACCCCATACGAACGATAGGCACATGGTGATTTCACGCCCCCGAAAAGCCCGGATTGTGATGACGGGGCTGGTTGCCTCGTTGGTTGTGGGAGCGGGAGTGTTCTTCGCCGCGCCGGCATTCGCTGCGCCGACGCCGAACATCGTCATCACCAGTCCCACTGACGGCTCGACGCTGGACTCCACGTCGCTCGTCGTCACCGGAACGGCCCCCGTCGGCGCAACCGTACGTTTCTACGACCCGAATTCGGGAGACGCGCCCGCCCTCAGCACGATCGTCGATCAGGATGGCGTCTTCGTCTTCGAGATCACCGTCCATCGGACGACGGGCTACCAGGTCGAGATCAGGGTGTTCGGAGAAACCGCTGACGGTATCGAGCTCGCTCCGGCGGAGATCGTCGTCACGGCAATGCCCTATCTGCCGGCTCCGGTGATCGCAAGTCCGGCGTCGGGATCCACTCTGACCGGCCCGACGGTCACGTTCTCGGGCACGGCCGTGCCCGGAGAAATGGTCAGCGTATCCGCGTACGACCCGATCCGGTACCGCGACAATCTCGAGTACAGCCGCGTGTCGCCCGCATCGCTCGTCGACCCGCAGGGGAACTGGACGGCGACAATCGAGCTGCTTCCCGGCGAATACATCGGCTTCGCTCTCCTGGGCGAGGAGGATGAAACCGGCAGCTGGGTGACCTCTGAGTTCTCGGCCGAGGTGACATTCAATCTCGCAGCCGCAGGTGCGGCGCTACCGGTCACGCGTCCGGCAGCGGAACTCGCCGCGACCGGCTCCGAGAGCACACTCGTCGGGCCTGCCGGACTGGCCCTCCTCGTGCTCGGGGCGACGCTCGTCGCGCGGCGCCGGCGAGTCGACTCGACGCTGTAGTGGATCGGGCGCCTGGGCTGCGTTACCCGAAGCGGCCGTTGACGTAGTCGAAGGTGCGCGCGTCCACGGGATCGGAGAACATCGCCTCGGTGTCGCCGTGCTCGACGATGCCGCCGGGCGTACCCTGCGCGGCGAGGAAGAACGCGCACTGCGTCGACACCCGCTGCGCCTGCTGCATGTTGTGGGTGACGATCACGATCGTGACGTCCTGTGCCAGCTCGAGCATCGTCTCCTCGATCACGCGGGTCGAGGTGGGGTCGAGCGCGGAGCAGGGCTCGTCCATGAGCAGCACCTTCGGCGTCACCGCGAGCGAGCGGGCGATACAGAGGCGCTGCTGCTGACCTCCCGAGAGGCCGCCGCCGGGGGCGCGCAGGCGGTCCTTGACCTCTTTCCAGAGGCCGGCCTTGGTGAGGCAGCTCTCCACGAGGTAGTCGCGGGTCTCGCGCGACGCCTTCGTTCCGGTGAGCTTGAGCCCGGCGAGCACGTTGTCGTAGATCGACATCGCGGGGAAGGGGTTCGGCTTCTGGAACACCATGCCGATCGCCTTGCGCGCGTCGACGAGCTTGCGCTCGACGTCGTAGATGTCCACGCCGTCGATGAGCACCTCGCCCGCGAGGCTCGCGGAGGGGACCAGTTCGTGCATGCGATTCAGGATGCGGAGGAAGGTCGACTTCCCGCAGCCCGACGGCCCGATCAGCGAGGTGATCACGCCGGCCGGCATCTCGAGCGAGACCCGGTCGAGCACCTGGTGGTCGCCGAACCACGCCGAGATGTTGCGCGCCTCGAGGGCGGCGAGCGGCGGGCGCTCGAGCAGCGCTGTCGGCGCAACCATCGCGCGGGTCTCGATCCGCTCGGCCGCAACCGGGGGAAGCCGGTTCACGATCGCGGATCGCGGTGCCGGCAGCACCTGGGTGAGGTCGTCGTTTCCCACGGGGTCGGTCATGGTGGCTCTTTCGTCGGGTGTCACGGGATCAGAGGAGGTTCGGCAGCAGCAGCGTGAGCTGGTTGTTCACGTACAGCACGGCGAGGACGCCGACCGGCACGAACACCACCCAGGTCTTCTGCGCTCCGATGCGGCGGTAGGCCCAGACCGCGGCGAACTGCGCGACCAGGAGGAACTGCAGCGCGAAGACGAGCGCCCACACCGTGGACGTGTCGGTGGCCATGGCCTTGTCCTGCGGCGGCAGCGCGGTGAAGGTCGTCTGGCGCTGGCCGCTGGCCTGCACCTCGCTGCGCAGCCGGGCGTCGACGTAGGCGATTCCCGACGGGATGAACGCCGGGCCGCGCGCGGTCTGCAGCATGAGCCGGCTCTCCCCCGCCTTCGGCGAGGCGGGCGTCGGGTCGCCTGCGTAGCGCACGCCGATGACCTCGAAGACCTGCTTGCCCTGCCCGGTGCGCACCGTGAAGCTGTCGCCCGGTGCGAGCTCCTGGATCCGGCCGAAGGGTCCGCCGTAGGCCGCGGCACGCCCCATCAGCACACTGATCCCCTGCTGGCCGGGGAGGACCGAGTCGCGGCGGTGGCCGGGACCGGCCTTGAGGGTGTCGCCGGAGGTGCCCTCGACGATCACCTCGTGCACACCGATCTGCGGGATGTCGAGCACGGCGAGCGGGGCGCCGTCGGCGAGCAGCACGTCTTCGAAGTCGCCCTCGCTCACCGGGGCGGTTCCCGCCGACAGCTGCTCGCGCAGCTGGTTGACGAGCAGCTGCTGCGAGACGAGGTGCTGCACCTGGCTGAGCACGGTGACGTTGGCGGCGAAGGCGATCAGGAGCGCGGCGAAGATCATCAGGGATCCGCGCACCAGCACCACCTGCGGGCTGAGCGGGGCGTACTGCTTCGGCGGTCGCGGCGCGCGACGGGGCGGCTTCGGAACACGCGGCGGCTTGGGGGCGCGGGGCGGGCGCGGCGGCCTGCCGGCCGGCGCCTCCTCGATCATCTTCTCGAGCTCGAGTGTCATGCGGGGGCACCGACGAGTCCGGCGGGCACCGACGGACGGCGGATGAACTGCGCGAGCGCGTAGGCCGCGAAGCCGAACGCACCGAGGCCGCCGAGGCCGCCGAGCGAGAGGATGCCCCACGGCGGGATGACCACGAACTGGTCGCGCGTGATCGAGTCGAGCTCCACGCCGTCGACGACCCTCGGCGGCTTCACCGTGGCGTGCACCTGCACGAAGGTGGACTGCCCGATGCCGCCGAGGCGGGCGTCGACCGTGCGCGACTCGCCCGGTTTGAGGGCCGTGATCTTCACCCCCGTCACCTCGCTCAGGCGGTTGCCCACCGGGCCGTCCGCCCAGAAGCGCACCGTGGAGGAGAAGGTGCTCTGCGAGACGTTGCGCACGGTGATGCTGGTCTCGGCCGCGCCGTCGAGCGGGTTGACCGACCAGTCATAGGTGGAGGTGACGCCGCTGACGAACAGGATGCCGCCGAGGTCGACTTCGCCCTCGTCCGGCACCGGTGTGGCGTCGGACGCCGGCGCAACGGTGTCCGTGGTTGTGCTGGTGGTGGGGTTCGGGCGGGATCCGGGACCGGATCCGCCGGTCGGGCTCGAGCCCGATCCCGGGGGGACGACCGTCGAGTCGGTGGGCGCCGGGGAGATCGTGACGCTCAAGCCGATGCCGTTCTCGTCGTCGGCCAACGCGGCAGACGACCCGAGTCCGACGGTGACCGAGAGGCCGACCGCGGCGAGCAGGAAGGCCGCCGCGGTGGCCCTGCCTGCGCGGCGCATCATCGGGCGCCTCCGTCGGTTCCCGAAGCGACGAGCTCTCCGCGGTCAGGCGACTCCGCATTGCGACGCGCCTCGGCCTCCATATGCGCGATCCATTCGGCGGCGCGCCTGTTGTCGATGCGTCGGCGGATGCGCAGGAACAGGTAGATGCCACCTCCGACGACGATCACCAGGATGAGCCACCACGGAACGGCAATGCTCACAGTGTCGCGATTGACGGTGAGCAGCGCACCCGGGCTGGTGAGCTCGGCCGCTGCCGTGGGTGCGAGCGACACGTAAGGGTTCAGATATCCCAGCTGGGCGACGCCGGGGATCGTCATCGTGATCACGCGGGTGGAGCGCGGCAGCATCTCGCCGAGTTCATCACGCGCGATCGGGGCCGCGCTGATGCCGAAATACGTGTTCACCCCGACGATCATGTTCGCGCCGAGAGCGACGTTGCCCGAGTTGCGCACCGTGAAGGTGACCGTGGTGGTGCCGTCCAGTGGGTTGATGCTGGGCTGGTACGAGGACGAGATGCTGCCGACGGTGAGGGCAGCTTGCAGATCGCCGGGCACGCGCACGTAGAGTCGGGTCGCCACACGGCGATCCACGAGGATCTGCCCCTGCGGCGAGGTGACGGAGATGACGATGCCCGCGGCGTGGTCGCCGGGCGAGGCGTCGGCGGGAACCGTCAGGGTGAAGGCGACGAGTTGCGATTCGCCGGGGGCCAGGGGCACGTCCACGAACTTCGCGCCGTTGGCGAACGTGATCCAGGCGCCCGCGTCCACGGCCTCGGCGTCGGTGTCGAGCAGTCCGTAGGAGCCGTCGTCGGTGTTGAAGGCGTCGGTCGCGAACACCCGCATCACCTGAGCTGTCGTGCCGGTGTTGCTGACACTGTAGTTGTCGGTGAGTTGCTGGCCCGGCGCGACTTCGTAGCTGAATCGGCTGCGGCCATCCGCCCCGGTCTCGCTTGCCGGCGTGCCGGACATCCCGTCGGTGTCGTCGGCGTGGGCCGTCGACGCGGGGACGCCGAGCGTCAACCCGGTTCCGACGATCAAGACCGCGGCTGCGAGGACGAGGGCACGCCGCACGCGGCGTGCGGGAGCGGGGAGGCTGTGCACAGTACATTCACCCATCGTGAGTTGGCCCGGAGGCCTCGGGGAGTTGAACCGGGGATGAACGACAGACCCCGAGCGGATGGAGATGGCGGGCAGTGAAGGAGGGGTCGCGCCAGGCGCGACCCCTCCCCCAATACCGCTGTTACTTCGAGGTGAGCGTGAGCGTCATCTTCGAGGTGTAGACGCCTGCTGCGGCCGTCGCCGGGGCGACGAACTTCAGGTCGGCGTTGAGCACGGTGTCGCCCACCTGGGCGGCATCCGTTGCGGAGGCGAAGGGCTTTGCTGTGGTCGCCGCGGCGGCCTCCGCCGCTGTGGTGATGCTGTCTGCTGCTGCGGTGGTCGAGACGATACGCGGACGCACGCTGAGCTGAGCCGCCGAGATGACCGAGGAGCCGGCCGCGAAGTCGGTGACCGTGCTCGTGAGCGTCCAGCCCTTGTGGGTGAGGACGCGCGAGTCCTTGACGGTGATGTCGCCCAGCACACCCGTAGAGGTGGAGAGGTTGTTCACGAGGGTCGCATTGCCGATCGCCGCCGAGGCGTTCGCCGGGACGACGAGGCTGAGCGTGCCGTCCGCGGCCGCGACGGTGGTCGCCGACAGGTTGATGTCGGCGGAGCCGACGGGCGGGTCGGCGGGTGCGGTCGTGGTGGGGGTCTCGAAGGTGTACGCGCCCGTTCCGGGAGTCACGGTGATGTAGGTGAAGTACACACCGGCATCGGCGACCGTCATACCACTGTTCTTCGTGAACGCCACTCCAAGGCTGTACTGGCCGCCGGCAGCGCGTGCTGCGGCCTGGTCGCCCAGAACCATGGTGAGCGGGGCGACGTTGGGAAGCCAGGTGTCCTTCGACCCCGGGAAGAAGCCGATCTGTGCGTAGGCCTTCCAGGCCGAGACCACCTTTTCCTGCCCGCGAGGAGCGAGGAAGGTGTAGACGCCGTCCGCGTCCGCGGATCCGACGAGCAGCTCATTGGGATTGGTCGCGACGCCGGTCGATCCTGCGGCGGACGGGCCCGCGGTCACGGAACTTCCCCACTGGAGCGTGGAGCCGGGGGTCTTCGGGGTGCCGTCGTCAGCCGAGAGCAGGTGGATCGGGCCGGAGGAACCGGTGGGGACCTCCGCTGCGGATGCGGCGCTGACGGTTGCTCCGACGAGTGATGCAGCAATGGCACCAACGAGGACTACCTGGATTGCTTTGGTCTTGAACAATGTTCTGCCTTTCGATGTCGAGTGCGACTAGATGGCCGCGTAGGCGGGGATGGGTGTCGCCGAGAGCGGGGCGAGGAAGCCGAACTTCGTCTTGACCGCGCCGGGTGTGGAGGCGAAGGTTCCGAAGTTGTTCAGGCTGGTCGACGAGCCGTCTACGAGGCCGGCGAGGCCGGCGTTGTACTTCGGGTCGCCGGCGGTGACGCGAGCGCGCTCGACGACGAGGTAGGTGTCGCGTCCGAACGTGGTGTTCGAGTAGAAGGCCGGATTGGCGGCGAGGGTCGTTGTTCCGGTGAAGGCAGTCTGGCCGACGACGGGGCTGCCGAACGCGACGTTCGCGGTCGTGGTGGTGTTGCTGCCCGTGACGCCGTTGGCCTGAGCGAGCCAGCTGGCTGCCGAGAAGGGGATGATTTCGCCGTCGGCGAGAACGGTTGCGTCGTTCTCCGCCGTCACGTTATTCGCGTCGTTGACGGCGGGTGCAGCCAGTACCGCACCCGAGGCAGCGGTGTAGCCGAGAGCGCCGAGGAAGAAGGAACGCGTTCCCGACGACGTCTGGGGAAGACGCGGCTTGATGGTCAGTCCACCGACCGTGGTGGTAGCACCGTCGAAGATCTCACGGAGCTGCTCCTTGGAGAGGTTCGCCCACGCGGCGTTTCCGCCCTTGTAGACGTAGCCGACGGCGTCGCGAGCGTAGGGCACGTAGAGGAGCTTGCCGTCAGCGTTCGCGTTGGTGCCGGGGCCACTCGAGGAGCGTGCAATGTCGACCTGGGCTGAGATCGCCTTGGCGGGGGTCGCGTTTCCGCTGACGCTGTAGGTGCGTGTTCCTTCGATGGAGGCACGCAGCGCGGTGACGCCGGCGCCGGACCCGTTGGGCCGGGCGAAGAACGGGCCGTAGGGCTTCGCCTGAATAGCGGCAGATCCGAAGGCGTCAAAGTTTCCGAGTGTGGCTCCGTTCGCGGTGATGCGCACGCTCGAGCCGCTCGCGTTCGTGCCGTTGATCAGCGCGTTGGTGGAGTCCTGCAGCGTGTCCGACCCCACCAGTACGTAGCTGTTCGATACGGGCTCGGCGTTAGCGGATGAGAAAGCAAGTCCGGCGAGGGCGACGCCCGCGACGGTGCTCATGGCGATGATCTTCTTGATCTTCACTGTGGTGCGATCCTTTCAAGGGGGTGTACCGAGCATCCGCGAGCGCGGCCGCTTCGACTTGTAGCTGCTGAGTGTTTTGCCGTCTCAGATGCTGGCAAGAGTGTGGGCATCAGAGTCGTCGTCTTCTGATGCGGGTGAGGAAGGGAACGAGCAGCGCAGAGGCAAGCCCTGCGAGCAGGCTTCCGGGCACTGCGGCTTCGATGGCGGACGAGGCGGGGTCGTCGGGAGTCGCCTTGCCTGCGAGAGCCATGACGATGTCTCCGGTCGCTGCGGGCGGCTGCGAGGCAGTCACGGGGTCGAGCGCTCCGACAGCCGAGGTGGAGCTCTGGACAGTCGAAGCAGGGGCGGTCGTAACGGCCGGCGTCGTGGGACCCGACGAAGTCACCCCCGACTCGATAACCGATGCGGCCGCGAGCGCCTGCGACTTCCAGCCCGCGGGAATCGGAGCGTAGCCCTCGGGAAGCTGACCGATGTCGGCACCGGACACCTGACCCGACGTCGCCGCATAACGGATCAGTGCCGCGTAGCTGGCGCGGACACTCGCCTCACCGATGGAGGGATTGGTCGCCGCGTACACCGGCATTGCGAGCGGGTAGGCGCTCGTGGCGCCCTTGGCGGCAGCAGACTGCTGATCGAATCCGTAGACCTGAGCCTGTCGGGGCGAGACCGTCATGGCTGCGGCAGCGGCGGTCAGGGAGTCGACCGTGGGCTCGACGTACTGCCCGGCGGGGTTGAGCAGCGCTGCCGAGAACACCTGGTATTTGGCGGCGGAAGCGGTGTCCGTCACGCTCAGGACGCGCTGCGATCCCGGCAGGCTCCTCGCCGACTTCGAGTACTTCGGGGGCGACGACTGCGAGTCCCAGCCTCCGAGAATCTGACCGTCGCCGCGAAGCGCGAGGTAGGCACCTGTGTCGTAGTCGTTCGTGTAGGGACGCCAGGTGACGAGGTTGATCGATCCCACGGCATCGGTTGCCTTCTGCTCCACCGGGTCGGCCTTCGGGAAGTTGTCGCGCGGCAGCTGCAGGGCCGTGCCGCTCGGATTCGTATCGGCATCGATCGAGCTCCACGGGTTGACGATCATTCCCCACTCGTCCGGTTGGCCGTTGAGGAAGGCGACTGCGGCGTCGTCGGCCATCACGTAGCTCCACAGGGCGGATGCGCCGTCCGATCGACCCTGGGGCACCAAGAGGTCGGACATCGACGGGCTCACAATGCGCTGGTAGGCCCACTCGGGATCGTTTATTGCCAAGAAGTCGGGATCGAAGATGATGCTGCGTGCGTTCTTGCCCGGCTTGCTGCTGTCGATGTAGTTCAGGTGACTACGGTCCGCGTCGTAGGGAAGAGAGTCCAAATACGAGTTGGTGAGCAGCTTCGCGACAAGACGAGGCGTGAGCTTCAGGGTCTCGAACGGCAGTCGCGCCTTCGCCGCCACATCGGCCGGGGTGTCGGACGAAGCGCTCGGTTGGCGGTCGACGGCGAAACCGATCGAGAGGCCGGTGAGCGCGATCGGTGCGTATGCCAGCGAATCGGACACGTCGCCCGCGAGGGGCTGCGAGGTGAGTGCCAGGGCGGAGCCGGCCTTCCCGTTGGCGACAGCGGCGGCGTCCGATTCGCTTCCCGTCAGCAGGGAGTAGACCGCGCCGTTCTCGGCCGAGCAGAGCTTGGGCTGCCACGACGCGACGGCGCCGGCGATGAGCTCGGAGCCCGAGAGCTGTCTTTCCGCCGACCCGATCGCACAGTGCACACCGATGGGCTGGAAGCCGAGCTTCACCGAGACGGCGTGCTTCCAGGTATCCCACAGCAGGCCGGACTTCGTGATGCTCTGTTCGCCGGCGTCCGCCGTTCCGCGCGGAATGAGCACGAGCCAGCAATCACTACCCGTCACCGTCCCGTCGTCCGCGGTGATCGGGGTGCCGCAACCGAGTCCCGGCGACTGGAGTGCGGTCTGCAGTTCGAACTTGGCCGAGCCGGTACCGTCGCTGCCCGAGCCCGCCCAGGAGATCTCATTGGAGGTGAACTGGGTGAAGAACTCGTTGGTGTTGACGTCCACATCGGGCACCTTCACTCCGTTCACGACGGACGCGATGGTCTTGCCCGTCGCCGAGGTGAATGGAACGGCGCTGTACGCCGGCTGAAGGAAGCCCTGCTCCGGCACTGTGAACGATGCGTCCTCCGCGGCGATCTCCGTCCCAGTGCTGCGCACACTGTCTCGAGTAGCGCCCGCGGTGAGGAATGCGCCGTACTGGCAGGTGGTGCGGTCGGGCTTGCTGGCGTCTTTCGCGTCCGTACCCCAGCACTGCGCGATCTGCAGGAAGTTCTCGCCCCCGGTCTGACCATTGGGCACCGTGGACTTCTTCGCTCCAGTCCAGGAGATCTCGAGCCCCTGCGACACGAGGTTGTCGGTCTGCGACACCGTGACCGCGAGGTCCGGGAACGGCGCGTTCTTCGCATCCCTGTCCTGATCGGCGGCCGTCACCGTCACCTCACTGGACGCCTTCGCCGACTGTGCGGGAACGACCAGGCCGACCACTGTGAGCAGGGCGCCGACGACGAGGGTCGTCGCAACGCCGGTGACGCCCGACAGCAGTCGGGTGCGGCGCGCGCTGGTGGCAGAGCGAATGAGCAAGGCGGTCTCCACGCTGAATTCACAGCAGATTGTCGGGTCGAACGGGACGAATTTATTGGCGGGCGGTGGACTGCCGGTGAACGGATGCGGTACTACCGCTTCCCGCCCGCCATCGAACTGGGGCGGAAATCGCTGCCCTCGAAAACAACTACTGACCGGGGTTTTTGCCGCCCAGCTTCCTGAGCCGCTTCGACAACACCGGAGGAAGAGCCACCGCCGCGATCACGAGGATTCCGGCGAAGAGCATGATGAACTGCGAGCCGCCGAATCCGGAGTCGCCGAGGGTGAACGGCGAGGAGACTGCTCCGCCCAGAGAGGTCGATCCCGCAAGAAGGGCGCCGTTCTCGTCGTAGAGCGCAGCATCTCCTGTGCCGGCTGCCGCACCCGCGTCAGCGGTTCCCGCCGCAGCACCGGCGGCACCACCTGCGGCGTTTCCGCCGTTGCCGGTTCCGCTCGTCGGGGTCGCCTCGGTCGCGCCGCCGGTTCCGGTGGTGCACTGGTCGGGACCCTGCTTGTCGCATGCCGCCGGCTGCGGTGCGGATACCGCCAACTGATTGTTGTCCGGACTGTCGCCCGGCTTGAACGTGGGGTTGTTGCAGTTGGCCAGGTCGACACCGGCCGGGTTCGCACCGGGGATGCGCTTGACCTGGCTGGACGCGGCCATCACCAGGTTCATCGGCAGGGGCGAATAGCCCAGTGCCGCGGCCTGTTGCTGCCCCTCGCAGAGCAGGTAGCTCGAGAAGGCGCCAAGCGTCGCGCCCTTCTCGGCGGTGAAGATACCCGCCACCTGAGTCGGCACGATCATGTACGAATAGCTGGACAGCGGATAGGTGCGCGCATCCGCACCGTTGTAGACGCCGTCGAGAATCTGCGTGAGGTAGTCCGGCGACGACGCGTTCTCATTGATCTGCGCCTTAAGGAGAGCGACTGCGACGGAGGAGGCGGTGGGCTCCACGTAGTAGCCGGCGCTGTTGAGCACCTTGGCGACGGGGAAGCCCGACTTGAGCGCGTAGGAGTACTCGACATAGGTGATCGCGCCCTCGCCGTAGTCCTGCCCGACGTAACCGGCGACGCCGAGCGATCCGTTCTGCGCCTTCGCGTTACCGAAGGTGGGGTACTGCGAGGTCAGCCCGCAGGGAGTCGGCCGTTTGACGGATGCGCAGAAGGCGTTCCAGAGAGCGGGGTGCTGCTTCGACATCCACAGCGTGAACTGGGCGGTCGAGCCGGAACCGTCGGACCGGACGACCGGAACAATCGCCTTGTCGGGCATCGCGAGTCCGGGATTGTCCTTTGCGATCTGCGGGTCGTTCCAGTTGGTGATCACACCGGTGAAGATCTTGGTGAGCGTCTCACCGCCGAGACGCATGTTGGTGACCTTCTTGCCACCGATCTTCAGGTTGTACATGAACGACGTGCCACCGGCCACTATCGGCATATACGCGAACCCGTTCGCGGGCTTCTCCGGGAGCGAGCCGTCCTCCGGGGCCGACTGGAAGGGGATCTCGCTGACCGCGTAGTCGACGGTTCCCTGGATGAAGTCGCGGCGTCCGGCCGAGGACCCCACGCCGGAGTAGTTGACCGTCATCCCGTAGTTGGCCGCTACGTTCTTGCGCCACTGGTCGAGCGCGTTCTGCGACCACGTGGAGCCGGTGCCGGTGATCGGGATGTAGGTCGCCGCGAATGCCGCCTGCGCGTTGAAAGCCGAGGCGAATCCGCCGGTGATGAGGAATACGAGCACGAACGCCAGGAGCATTCGGATGGGGCGGCGGTTTCGCGTCGTCACTGGGACGGCTCCTTCGGGAGGTTCTCGGGATCGGGAGGGGAGGTAGGGAGGGCGGCGACCACTGCGTGGCGTCCGACCGGTGCAGCGGACGCGGCATTCGCCATACGGATCGCGTCGTCGCGGGATGCGGCAGTCACGCGCTTGCGCTGCCTGTCGGAGAGCTGCCCCGGCCCGCGCCCGCCGATCATGCGGGCGACCGCGAACAGTCCGACCACGAGCAGCAGCAGTACGGCAGCCGTGCCGAAGCCGCGCGCGATCATGTTGGGCTCGGGCGACTTCACGAAGTCGAACACCTGCAGCGGAAGGGAGATCATCGGGCCCGAGAACGGGTTCCAGTTCATCACCGCGGTGACGCCCGAGGTGAGCAGTACCGGCGAGGTCTCGCCGATGCCGCGTGCGGTACCCAGGATGACGGCGGTGACGAGACCGGACCGCGCGGTCGGCAGCACCACGTGCCAGACGGTGCGCCAGCGCGTGGTGCCGAGCGCATAGGAGGCCTCGCGCAGGTTGCCAGGGACGAGTCGCAGCACCACGTCGGCGGATCGGATCACGATCGGCAGCATCATCACGGTGATAGCCATCGCGGCGGCGAATCCGGAGCGCTGGTGGGTGATGAGCTGGATGATCGCCGCGTAGACGAAGAGCCCGGCGACGATGGACGGCAGCGCGGTCATCGCGTCGGAGATCGTGCGCACGAACCGGGCGAACCTGCCGCCGATCTCGTTGAGGAACACGGCGGTCGTGATGCCCAGCGGGATGGTGATGATGAGGGCGATGGAGATCTGGATGATCGTGCCCACGATCGCGTGCACGATGCCGCCCATACTCAGCGGGTCGAGCGGCCCCGCGAGCTCCATCGTCTGGGTGAAGAAGTTCAGGTGCGGCAGCGCGTCCTGGGCGCGGATGATCGTGTAGGCCACCACGAAGACCAGTGCGCTGAAGAGGACAACACCCGCGCTGACCAGCAGCACGGTCATGATGCGGTCGCGCACCTCCTGCCCGTCCGAGCGCAGCGCGACGAGCAGGCTGTAGAACCCGATGAAGGACACGAAGGCGACGACGACCCAGCCGATGGGGCCGGTGAGCGGCGTGAACCAGCCGAAGAGCAGCGTCGCGAGGGCGACCGCCGCGGCGAGCGCCCCGAGGATGTTGAAGCGCTCGTCGAGCGTCGCGCGCCTCAGCGTGCGCCGCTCTCCGATCGCCGTGTCGCCAGGCGACGGTGTGTTCGTGCGCGGGGTGACTTCATCCGCTTCGAAGAGGGCGACGTCTGCGGCGTCGGCCCGGCGTGTTTCGTCGGTGATGGTCATCAGCCGGACTCCGCTCCCGAACGCGACCGCGCCACGATGGACGACGCGGTGAAATTGACGATGAGGGTGATGACGAAGAGCACGAGACCCGCGGCCATCAGCGCCGAGAGACCGAACTCGCTCGCCTCGCCGTAGCGCAGCGCGATGAGGGCGGAGACCGAGTTGGTGCCGGTCTTCAGAACCTGCCAGTTGATGGTGAAGATCGGCGAGATGATCATGTAGACGGCGATGGTCTCGCCCAGGGCGCGGCCGAGGCCGAGCATGGTGCCGCCGATGACCCCTCCGCGCCCGAACGGGAGCACGACGGTCTGGATCATCCCCCAGCGGGTGGAGCCGAGGGCGAGCGCCGCCTCACGCTCCCCCACCGGCGCCTGCGAGAAGGCCTCGCGCATGATCGACGTCTGCGTGGGCACGACCATCAGACCGACGACGATGCCGGCGATGAAGGCGGAGGAGGTGAAGGCGCTGGCCTCGGTGAGCACGTCGCCCGACGCGTCGGACACCCGGAAGATCGGGATCCAGGCGAAG
>Ga0247729_10000333_pt1 | contig 20411 bp, 14 predicted proteins | sample UWRJL133311R2_FD_180958 | JGI IMG/M metagenome (GOLD analysis project Ga0247729, IMG submission 180958) | Plant litter microbial communities from Arlington Agricultural Research Station in Wisconsin, United States - UWRJ-L133-311R-2 | ecosystem: Environmental > Terrestrial > Plant litter >... | reverse complement strand
GGCTTGTTTCGGGAGCTGCTGGCGGGCCTGCTCGATCCGCGCACCAACCCGCCCGCGACGGTATCGGACGAGCTGGCGTACGACCAGGAATTTTCCTGGCGCACCAAGCCCGCCTACGGCTTGCTGCTGCTGCGCCAGGAAATTCTGGGCCCGGCCCGCTTCGACTACGCCCTGGGCACCTACATCCGGCGCTGGGCCTACAAGCATCCCGCGCCGCGCGATTTTTTTCGGACCATGAACGAGGCCAGCGGCGAGGACCTGACCTGGTTCTGGCGCGAGTGGTTCTACGAAAACTGGCTGCTCGACCAAGCCGTGAGTGGTGTTGCCTACGTAAACCAGGACCCCACCCAAGGCGCGCTCATCACGCTAATTAATAAGGGCCAGGCAGCCCTGCCTGTCACGGTGGCGGTGCAGGAAGCCAACGGCCACAGCCGCCGCGTACGCCTGCCGGTGGAAATCTGGCAGCGCGGCGGCACCTGGACCTTGCGCTACCCTTCCACCTCTCCGCTCACCTCCGTCATCGTGGACCCCGCCACGGTCCTGCCCGATGTGAATCGAGCTAATAATACCTGGAAACCCCTATTCAAGGCTGCGCAAGAATAAGATCAGGAAGCCTCGTTTGGGCCGGCGTATCGGATGCGGGCTCAGGCTTCAGCGTTACGGCCGGGCCCTGAGCGGGGTACACGATGAGGAGGTGACTCCGGCGCTGCACCCGGCCGCCCGCGACGCTATTCCGTCAGCAGCGGCACCGGCTGGCGGATTTCCTTCGGCTTGTGCTTGTAGAAGTACAGAATCAGGATGGGCAGCAGCGTCAGCTCGGCAGCCACGCCGAAGAGCAGGGTGAGGCCGATGAGCAGGCCCACGTAGAAGGTGCCGTCGAAGGAGGAGAAAATCAGCGTGCTGAAGCCCCCGACCAGGATCAGGGAGGTGACGACCACCGCCTTGCCGGCCATTAGGTAGGTTTTGCGCACGGCTTTGAACAGGCTGGGCTCGTGCAGCAGCGTGAGCTTGAGCTTGCTGATGAAGTGAATCGTGTCGTCGACGGCAATGCCGAAGGCAATGGTGAAGATGATGCTGGTGCTCACCTTCATGCTCACGCCCGCCAGCCCCATCACGCCCGCCACGATGAGGATGGGCACCAGGTTCGGAATGAGCACCACCACCGTCATGCGCAGGCTGCGGAACAGGAAAAGCACGATGAGCGTGACCATCACGATGTCGATGCTCATGCCCGTAATCATGTTCAGGGTCAGGTTCTCGTTGTTCTTGTCGATCAGGTTGGCCGAGCCCGTCAGGCGGGTCTGCACCACCGTGGAGTCGACATGCTGGCGCAGGTAGCGGCGCAGGTTCACGTTCAGCGCGTCGGCGCGGATGCTGCCCACGTCGGGCATGCGGCCGGTGAGGCGGCCCTCGGAGGCGTCGGGCAGCACCAGGGCCCGAAACTCCGGCTTCTTGCGAAACAGCTTCACCCGGCGCACCAGCCCGGCCAGCTCGGCCTCGGAGGCGGGCAGGCGGTATTCCTCTAGCAAGCCGCCATTCAGGGCCTTGCGCACCGACTTGATGAGCGTGACGGGCGAGGCCACGAAGTTCAGGCCGTAGGTGTGCTGCAGATAGTGCTCCAGCTGCTCGGTCTGGCGCAGCACCGCCAGATCGTAGATGGTGCGGCCGGGAGCGGGCTTCAAATCCAGCTCGAAGGGCCGCACGCCGGCGAAGTTCCGCTCGAAAAAGGCGAAGTCCAGCTTCACCGGGTCGTTTTTGGATAGGTCGTCGAGCAAAGCCGAGTTGATGCGGATGCGCGAGGCCGAGGCCACCGAGCCAATCAGCAGCAGGGCCGAGATGCCCACCACCAGCCGCCGCCGGGCCAGCACCGTGCGAAACATGCGGCCCAGCACGCCGTCCCAGCTGTGGCCCTCGGCCCGCGGCACCCGCAGCTGGGGCTTGCGCAAGAGCATCAGCATGGCCGGCAGCAGCGTAAACGACAGCGCGAAGGTGAGCAGCACGGCAATGCCGGTGAAGAGCCCGAAGTTGTAGATGGGCCGGATGGTGCTGGTCATCAGCGTGAAAAAGCCGATGCTGGTGGTCAGGGCCGACAGCCCCGAGCCGAAGCCGGATTCCTTGAGCGTAATCAGCAGGGCCTCCTTCTTAGCCGTGCCGTAGCCCAGCTCGGTGCTGTAGCGGGTGATGATGTGGATGGTGTCGGACATGCCCACCACGAAGAGCATGATGGGCAGCAGGGCCGTCATCAAATCGATGCTCACCCCGCAGGCGCTCATCAGCCCCAGCCCCCACAGAATGGCCCCCAGCACCACCACCAGCGGCAGCACCACGCCCCACCAGGTCCGGAACGTGAACCACAGCAGCCCCGTGACCAGCAGCACCGACAAGCTCATGAACACCACCAGCTCCCGCTGCAGCCGGTCCACGAACACCGACTGGGCCACGAGCTTACCGGCCAGGTGGTAGGCCTCGGGCGCGAAGCCCTGCCGGGCCAGCTCCGTGCGCACGGCCGCCAGCAGGGAGTCGCCGGGGGGCTTGCTCAGGTTGGGCGAGGTTTGCAGCAGGATGGTCACGGCCCGAGCGTCGCGGCTGAGCAGGTTGCCCACCAGCCCCGGCGTGTGGTACACCAGCGCCGAGTCCGGGGCCCGGCGGGCCGGCTCGGCGGGGTGCAGGTAGGGCACGTTGAACACCCCGAAGCCCTCCACGACGGGGTTGGTGGCAGTAGTGGGGGAGGTGACGTGCACCACGTGGGCCCGCTGCTGAATAAAGCGGGTGAGCGAGTCGACGCGGGTCAGGAACCGGGGCTCAAACACGGTGCCACCGGCCGGGGCTTCGAGGCCCAGCAGCACGTAGTCGTTGTCGTTGCCGAAGCGGGCCGAGTACTGCTGGTAGTAGGCCAGGTCCGGGTCGCCGGCGGGGTAGAAGTCGTTGAAGTTGTAGTTGAAGCGCAGCCGGGCCACGAAAAACACGCTCACGACCGAAACGAGGGCCAGCGCGAGCAGGGTGAGGTAACTGACTTGACGAAGCGGCATGGACAGAATGAGCCCGAACGGCGGCGTTCAGGGGAGGATAAAAGCGGGGGCGGCCGGCGCTGAACTTTCGCGCCCCTTTCGTACTTTAGGGGTGGCGGCCGGCGCGCGGCAGACCCTGGAAAGCCAACCGTGCCCCGCCGGCTTTTGTTTCCTTCACCTCCCTCATTTCACTCATGAAAAACGCACTGCTGGCCCTGGCCCTGTTCGCCTTTGTAGGAACCGCGTCTGCCCACGAAGGCAAAGACGGCAAGAAAGAGAAGAAAGGCGCCAAGGCGTGCTCCGCGGCCGAGAAAGGCGGCAGCTGCTGCGCCAAGAAAGGCAAAACCGCCTCGGTGAAGCCCGCCGAAACCCTGCCCGCCGCGACGGCCACGAAGTCGCTGTAAGCAGTATAGTTCAGCTTAAAGAAGATGCCCCGGCCATCAGGTCAGGGCATTTTTTTTTGACATAGTTGGCAGTTGGAAATAGAATCATACATTTAGAAGCGTTGTAATAATCTTAAGAGAAATATGGACCTTATCGATCAGCTCAGTAATCTGGCGTCGCGGGCGCAAAAGCAGATTGCCCACATTCAAACGGAGGAAGCCACGAAGAACGCGCTGATAATGCCGTTTATCAATGCTCTCGGCTACAACGTTTTCGATCCTACGGAAGTGGTACCGGAGTTCATCTGTGATATCGGCACCAAGAAAGGAGAGAAGATTGACTATGCCATCGTGCGGGATGGTAAACCAATTATTCTGATTGAGTGCAAACACGTCGGCGGTGAGTTGAATATCAACCATGCCAGCCAGCTGTTTCGCTACTTCCACGTCACGGAAGCACGCATTGCCATTCTGACCAACGGCATTAGCTATAAGCTGTTCACCGATCTGGAGCAGCCCAACAAGATGGACGAGCGGCCCTTCATGGAATTCGACCTGTTCAATTTTCACGAAAACGACGTTGCCGAAATTAAGAAGCTGAGCAAGGGCTCTTTCAATATTGAGGACATGCTGTTTGCCGCGTACAATTTAAAGTACATGCGGGCTTTCAAGAAGTATTTTGAGGAACAGTTTACCCAGCCTTCATCTGATTTTATTCACTTCGTTTCCAAGCAGATTTACGACGGAGTACTGACGCCGAAGCTGAAAGAGCAGTTCAGCATCTTAGTGCACCGGTCATTTCAACAGTTTCTGAACGATAAAATAGCTATGCGCCTGCGTTCCGCTATGGTTGATACTAGCGGACATGGCATTCTCACAAACGAGCTGCCTGCTATTCCAATTCCGGAAGCTTCTGCCGCTCCCGAAGCTGAAACTAAGGACAAAGACATCGAAACCACCGTTGAGGAAACGGAAGGCTTCATGATTGTACGGGCTATTCTCCGCAAGACGGTGTTGGTAAACCGAGTCATCATGCGGGATGTGCAATCGTACTGCGGCATTTTGCTGGATGATAACAACCGCAAGCCTATTTGCCGGCTGCACTTCAACGGCAGCAAGAAATTTGTCACGCTGTTCGATGTAGAAGGTGGGGAACGGGTTGATATCAGCTCATTGGATGACCTCTACGGCTTGGCTTCCCGCATTCGGGCGGCGGTACAACGACACGAGACAAAGCCGGTGGAAGCTAGCTAAATCCGAAGGCCGCCTGACAAAGGGTGGCTTTTTTGTGTGGCTTGGGTCTCGGTTTTTCAGCCTGGTCTTGCCCTCATTGCCGGGCTTGCTACCTTTGAAGTCGACTAGCCTTGCCCTTTCCCATGCAGCAGTACCTCGACCTCGTTCGCCACATCCTCGACCACGGCACCCAAAAAACCGACCGCACCGGCACCGGCACGCTCAGCATCTTCGGCCACCAAATGCGCTTCGACCTGCAGCAGGGCTTCCCGCTGGTGACCACCAAGAAAGTGCACCTGAAGAGCATCATCCACGAGCTGCTCTGGTTTCTGCGGGGCGACACCAACATTGGGTACCTGCGGGACAACGGCGTAAAGATCTGGGATGAGTGGGCCGACGAAAACGGCGAGCTAGGGCCCGTCTACGGCCGGCAGTGGCGCAGCTGGCCCCGTCCCGACGGCACTCACATCGACCAGATGGCCGAGGTCATCCGTCAGCTCCAGACCTCGCCCGACTCGCGCCGCATCCTCGTTTCGGCCTGGAACGTGGCCGAGCTAACCCAGATGCACCTGATGCCCTGCCACGCGCTGTTTCAGTTCTACGTCGCCGACGGCAAGCTCAGCTGCCAGCTCTACCAGCGCTCCGCCGACGTATTTCTGGGCGTGCCCTTCAATATTGCCTCCTACGCCCTGCTCACGCTCATGGTGGCCCAGGTCACGGGCCTGCAGCCCGGCGAGTTCATCTGGACCGGCGGCGACACCCACCTGTACTCCAACCACCTGGAGCAAGCCCGCCTGCAGCTTACCCGCGCCCCGCGCCCGTTGCCGCAGATGCGCCTGAACCCGGCCGTGCACGACCTCTTCGGCTTCCAGTACGACGATTTTCAGCTGGAAAGTTACGACCCCTGGCCCGCCATCAAGGCGCCGGTGGCCGTGTAGCCGGGGCGGGTTTTCGGCGACCGGGCGGGGGAAAGGTGCTGCGTTCCGGGAGAATTATAATTCTTCCGCGCCGGGCAATGGTGCGTAACTGCCTAAGTAGTAACTTGGCACGAATTGACGAGTTCTGTCCCTGACGAGTGGCCGGCGTAAGCTGGGATTCTGTCGGGCGAGATTCAACTACCTCCTGAAAATCCAATCTAACGGCGGATTTCGTATCTGCCGTTATGCCTGCTACTACCCCTCCTTTGCAACTTACCCAAGCCGTTTCCACCGACTCCTATCTGTCGCGGAAGCACCGCGCCCTGGTGGCGCTCTACACCCTGGACGCCGGCCACCAGTCGCGCGAAGAAATCCTGCAACTCAACAACGTCTCTGAAGCCGACTTGGCCGAGTACGAGGAAGAGTGGCTGCTGCTGCGCTGCCGCAACCAGTCGCTTTAGCCCGGCTGCTCCCAGCGCTGCAGCGCCGCCCAGAGAGGCGGTAGTGTAGCCGGCAGGCGCTGGGTACCCACTTGCCGGATAAGCTTCAGGGCGGCCACGTTGGCCGTAAAGACGGCATCGGCCCGCAGCAGCGCTGAGGCCGGAAACAGGCCTTCGTGACAAGCTACGCCGTGCTGCGCCGCCACGCTCAGTAAGTGGGCCCGCCGGACGCCGGCCACGCAGCCGCTGGCCAGAGCCGGGGTAAACAGCTCATTGTCCTGCAGCCAGAAAACCGCTGCCGCGCCGGCCTCAGCCACTTCTCCGGCAACGGTACAGAGGATGATTTCGTCGAGCCCGCGCTGCTGCCGCTCGTGGGCCGCGCGCACGTACAGCCAGGCCTGCGGGCCCTTGCAGAAGCTGAGCGGAGAGGGCAGCGCATAGTTTTCCCGCGCAAAGTCGGCCCGCTCCACCGATGTCGTATCCGGCGTGAAAGGCTCGGCCGTCGCCAGCCATTCTGCGGCGGGAGTGGGCGGGGTGTAGCGGCCGCCGCCGGCCCGCCAGAGCTGCAGGCGCAGCCGGGCAGCGGGCAGTTCGTTAGCCGTCGTCAGCCGGGCCAGGGTCGTGCTCAGAGCAGCTGGGGTGGCCAGGGCTTCGGGTAGGTCGAGGTGCAGCGCAGCGGCGGCCTGGTGCATGCGGGCCACGTGGTGGCCGGCGTAGCGCAGGCAGCCTTCGGCCCAGACCAGCGTCTCAAAGAAACCGTCGCCGAAGGCCAGGCCGCGGTTGGGCAGCGGCAGCACGGCCGAGGGAAGCAGGTGGTCGTTGAGCAGCAGCATAAGGCGCAAGGTAAGGGACGGGACGGGCTGAAACGCCGTTTGCCGCGCAAAAAAAGGGGCAAGCCAGCCGGCCTGCCCCTTTGTTACTGGCGTCGCTTGGCGCTACTGCACCTGCACGCGGCGGGTCACGATGCCTTCGGCGTAAGTCACGCGCAGCAGGTAGATGCCGACGGGCAGCGTATCCACGCGCAGGCTAGTAGTTGCGCTGCTGGTCAGAAGCTGCTCGCGCACGGGCTGGCCGAGCGTGTTGAGCAGCTCCAGGCGCTGGGCGTGGGCCGTCGCGTCGGGAGCCACGTTCAGCGTCGAGTGGGCGGGCACGGGCCAGGCGGTGGTACGCTCAGCTACGGCCTGCGGGGCGGCTACAGGCAGCACGCCCGAGGCCGTGATGCGCGCTAGGCCCTGGCTCGTCACCCCGCCGAGCGCAGTGAAGCTGCCGCCCAGCGCGATTTTGCCGTCGGGCTGGAGAAGCAGGCTGCGCACGGCGCCGTTGGGCCCGGCCGTGGCGGCGAAGGTGGCGTCAACGGCGCCGTCGGGCAGCAGGCGGGCCAGGTTGGTGGGTACGCCGGTACCGGCAAAGGTGCCGCCCATCAGGATGCGGTTGTTCGGTTGCAGCAGCAGCGTGATGATGGTACCCGTAGAGGTGGGGGGCGTGAAGCCCAGGTCCAGGGTGCCGTTGGAGTTCAGGCGGGCTACGTTGGTGCGGGCCGTGCCGGCATAGGTGGAAAAGAGGCCACCAGCCAGAATTTTCCCGTCAGGCTGCGCGACTAGGGCATTAACAAATCCGTTGGCGGGAGAAACAAAGGGGCTGCCTACGAAGCTGGCATCGAAGGCCCCGCTGTTATCCAGGCGCATAATGGTGCGCGTAGAAGTGGTACTGCCCGCCAGAGCGTAACGGCCCGCTACCAGGAGCTTGCCGTCGGCTTGCAGGGTCATGGCTGAGAAGGCAACAAACCGGTTGGAACTCGCCGCCGTGTTGGGGGCAAAGAAAGCATCTCGGGAGCCGTCGGGTAGCAGGCGCAGCAGGAAAGCCGTGGAATTGTTGCTGATAGAAGTGCTTGGCCCGCCCACTACTATTCGTCCGTCGGGTTGCAGCAATAGGCGGCTCAGGGTTGCATCAGCTCTGGTAAGATCCGGGGTGATGAAGCTGTTGTCGGGGCTGCCATCGGCCTGAAAGCGCCGTACCGCCTTAGCCGTAGCGGCCAGTACGCGGCCATCCGGCTGCAGGGCCACATCCACCACCGCCAGGTCGAAGCCCACATTGGTTGGATAGGCGGCATCCAGGGTGCCATCGGGATTGAAGCGGGCCAGGCGCCGCACCGGCTGCCCGTTGATTTCGGCGAAGGTGCCACCCACGACCAGCTTACCGTCGGGTTGGCGCACAATGGCAGCAATGGAGCCAGTAGTCTGAACAACAGGTTGAAAGGAGGCATCTACGGCTCCGGTGCTGGTCAGCTGGATCAGCGCGCGGTCCGGGGTGCCACTAAAGTTGGTGAAAGATCCGCTGACCAGCACTTGCCCGCTGGTGAGCCGGGTCAGGGAATTCGGTCGACTGTTGGCGCCGGTTCCCACCTGAAAAGTGGGGTCCAGGGTGCCATTGGCGTTCAACCGGACGACGCCGGGGACACTGCTGCCCGCCACCAGCGGGTCGCAGAGGATGATAATTTTCCCGTCGGGCTGGAGCAGCATGGCCTCGCCGCTGAGGGAATAGATGCTGTAGCTGCTGCTGTTGTCTACCAGGGCGGGCGGAGTAAAGCTGGTGTCCAGCGAGCCATCGGGCAGCAGCCGCGCAAGGCCTTGGGCGCTGGTTGAAGTGCCAAAGAACATTCTGCCGCTGATCAGAATACGGCCATCAGGCTGTACTACCAGGTTGAGTATTTCGGTAATGGCGAGTCCCTGCACCACAAAGCTCGGGTCCAGAGTGCCATCGGCATTCAGACGCACCACGCCGTTGCAGGGGCGGCCATTGTAACTGGTGATATAGCCGCCCACCAGATACTGGCCGTTGGGTAGGGCCACGATGCTTTCGATGTCGCCATCCGTGCCCGCGCCGCCGGCATTGAAGGTCGGGTCGGGAACTCCGGTCGCACTTAGCCGCACGATGCCGTGGGCCGGCACGTTGTTGAACTGATCGAACTGGCCCACGGCAATTGTCTGCCCATTGGGCAGGGGCAGGAAATCATCTACGTATAGGGTACCAACGCCCGTCTGCACCGGGCCGGTGCCGACATCAAACGAGGCATCAGCGGTGCCATCAGCGTTCAGGCGTAGCAGTGACTGCCGGGTGATGCCGCCCGCAGTAATAGGAGTGCTCGGGGTGCTGAACAGTAGCTGCCCGTTGCTGAGCTGCCGGCATCTGACAGCCCCGGCGGCGGCTCCTACGTTTGCCTGGAACGCCGCATCTAGCGTCCCGTTGGTATTAAAGCGGCTTATGGCAGGGGCAGCGCTACCGTTAATTCGGTTGAACGCGCCGGTTACCACGCGCTTGCCATCGGCCTGTTCCAGAACTGCAAACACGGTGCCGGGGGCGTAGATGCTGGCCGGCACAAAAGCGGGGTCCAGGCTTTGCGCGGCGGCCGGCTGGTGGAGCAGCGGGAACAGCCCCAATGCAAGGATAGAGAGTTGCAGTTTTTTCATGGATTAAACGAAAAGCTAATGGAAGGGGTAGAATTGTAATGCTGACCTGGGCAGGCTGCAATAGGTTGCATCGCTGCGCCACTTAGGAAGCCCTTTGCCGGCAAAAAAGAGAGGGGCGGCCCAGCCGAGCCGCCCCTCTCTTTTTTGGGAGGTGTCGAAAAGAATTACTGCACCTGCACGCGGCGAGTCACGATGCCTTCGGCGTAAGTGACGCGCAGCAGGTAGATACCGGGGGCCAGGGTCTGCACGGGCAGAGCGGCCGGGGCGGCGCCGGTGAGCAGCTGGCTCAGCACGGGGCGGCCCAACGCGTCGAACAGCTCCAGACGCTGGGCGTGGGCCGTCGCGTCGGGGGCCACGTTCAGCGTCGAGTGGGCGGGCACGGGCCAGGCGGCGGTGCGCTCCGCCACGGCCTGCGGCGCCGCTATGTGCAACACGTTCGGGGCCATGATGCGGGCCAGGGCTTGGCTGGCAGCACTGCCCACGGCCGTGAAGGAGCCCCCCAGGACGATGTTGCCATCGGGCTGCACGAGCAGGGCACGCACGGTGCTGTTGGGTACGGCCGAGGCGGCGAAGGAGGCATCCGCCGAGCCGTCGGGCAGCACGCGGGCCAAGTTGGCGGGCAGGCCGGCAGCAGTAAATGTTCCGCCGACCAGCACGCGTTGGTTGGGCTGCACCGTGAGCGTGTTGATGGTACCGGCAAAGGCGGCCGGAACGAAGCTCTGGTCTAGGGTGCCGTTGTTGTTCAGGCGGGCCACGTTGCTACGCACTACACTGTTTATACTGCCGAAAACACCGCCGACCAGCACTTTGCCATCGGCTTGCAGAGTTAGCACGTTGGCGCGCGGGGTGGTTGAGCCGGCCCCGGAGGCCAGCGTCGGAATGGCCGCTGTGAAGGTCGCGTCGACAGCGCCGGTGGCGGTGTAGCGGACAATGCGCAAAGCGTTGGTGTTACCGGTGGTGGAGCGGAAACTGCCGGCGACGACCAGCTTGCCGTCGGGCTGCAGCGCCATCGATTGGAACGTGGTCTGGGAGCCGGCCCCGCTGATGGCGGGCGCAAACGTATTGTCGTAGCTGCCGCTGCTGGTCAAGCGCACCAGGACCGCCACGGTGTTACCGCTGAAGCTGTTGAAAAAGCCCCCCACCAGCACCCGGCCGTCCGGCTGCAAAGCCAGGCGTGAAATCGTACCGCTGTTGAGGAAGGGCGAAAAGCTGTTGTCGGGGCTGCCCGTGCTCAGGAAGCGGCGCACCTGGCTGCCCGTAGCTACTAGTATGCTGCCGTCGGACTGCAGGGCTACGTCATTGACCGTCAGGTTGAGGCCACCAGTATTAAAGCCGAATGCCGCATCCAGGGTGCCATTCGCATTCAGGCGGGCCAGGCGGCGGACGGCTTGACCATTGATTTCCGAGAAGGTACCGCCGACCACGTACTTTCCATCCGTTTGCCGGACTAGGGCCGATATGGCCCCGTTGAGTTGGGCTACTGGCTGGAAGGAAGGGTCGATAGCCCCAGTGTTGGTGAGCTGCACTAAGGGGCGGTCAACCACACCGTTGAAGTTGGCGTTGTCGCCGCTCAGATCTAGGCTGCCATTGGCCAGCAGGGTAATGGATAAGGACAGGCTGTTAGCGACGGTACCAATCTGGTAGGTTGCGTCGGTGGTACCGTTGGGGTTCAACCGGGTAACGTAGGGTGAAAAGCCGCCGCTGACCAGAATCTTGCCGTCAGGCTGCACTTGTACGGCTTCCCCGTAGAAGCTCCCGATGCTGTAGGCGGACAGGCTGGCCGGAGCCGTAAAGGTGTTGTCAAGGGTGCCGTCGGCGTTGAGGCGGGCTAGGCCGGTTGAGCCGCTGGCTTTTTCTATGGCGCCGGCCACCAAGATCTTGCCGTCGGGCTGCAGGTTGATGTTGTACACTTCCGACGTTGCGGTCAGACCGGACGTGAAGGTGTTGTCAAAGGTGCCGTTGGCGTTGAGCCGGGCCAGGCCATTGCACACAAAGCCGTTGTAGGAAGTAAACGGGCCGCCGATGAGCATCTTGCCGTCGGGCAGGCCCGCTACGGTGTAGATTTCGGAATCGGCCCCGGTGCCCTGGGTGAAGCTGGCATCGACGCTGCCGGTGGTAGTGAGGCGCACGATATTATGAACCGTAATCCCGCTGAACTGATCAAAAGGGCCTACCGCTACCACCTGGCCGTTTGGCAGGGGCAGCACGTCGTTCATGTAGTAGCTGGAGCCGCCCTGGCTAGGGCCGCTGCCGGCGTCGAAGCTGGCATCCGGGGTGCCGTCGGCGTTGAGACGCAGCAGGCCGCCGGCGCGGCTCACGCTGCCCGCCACGACGGGCGCGCCGCCGAAGCCCATCAATATAATCTGCCCGTTGCTGTACTGACGGATGCGCTGCAGGGCGCTGGCGCCCGAGCCGACGTTCTGCTGGAACTGGGCGTCCAGGGCGCCGTTGGTGTTGAAGCGCACCAGCCGCGGTACGGCCGTGCCGTTGATGCGCGTGAAGGTGCCCGTTACGATGCGTTTGCCGTCAGCTTGTTCGATTACTGAGTACACCGTCGCCGGGGCAAACACGCCGGAAACCGGGAAGGTTGGGTCAAGGGTCTGCGCGGCGGACGGCCCAGCGGCCAGCACCGCCAGGCTCAGGCCCGTCATAAGAAGTCTAAGTGGGTTCATTAAGATAGGGTTGGGAGCGAAGAAAAAGATAAATGTAAGCCATAAGTGCCCTGGAAAAATGCTTGCTGAAGTTAGAATTGGATTTTAAGAACAGGCGGCGGGGCAGGCCTCTTAGCCCAGCCGGAACTTCTTGCCCGGCAGCGCCTTCACCACGCCCCGAAACTCCAGTCCGAGTAGCAGTGAGGCCACCTGATGTACCGGCAGCTGAGCTTTCCAGCTCAGGTTGTCGAGCAGCTCCTCGCCGGGCAGCAGGGCTTCGATAATCTGGAACTCCGCGGGCGTAAAGTCGGCCGGATCGTAGGCCAGCGGAGCGCGGGGCTTGCCGGTGGGGTGCAGAGCCTCGTCCCAGTTGAGCAGCTCCTCCAGGTCGCGGGGGCGGGAGTAGAGGGCGGCCTTGTTGGCGCGGATCAGCTCGTTGCAGCCCTCGGAAGCCAGGCTGCCCAGGTTGCCGGGCACGGCCAGCACGTCCCGATCGTAGCTCAGGGCCAGCTCGGCCGTAATCAGCGCCCCGCCTTTCAGCGCCGCTTCCACCACCACCGTGCCGTCGGCCAGCCCGGCGATGATCCGGTTGCGGGCCGGGAAGTTGTAGCGGTCGGGTGGGGTGCCGAAGGGGAACTCGGTGAGCAGGCCGCCCTGGGTGAGCATCTTCTCGGCCGTTTTGCGGTGAGTGTGGGGATAGATGACGTCGAGGCCGGTGGCCATGACGCCCACGGTATCCAGGCCTTCCTGCAGGGCGGCGCGGTGGGCGGCAATGTCGATACCGTAAGCTAAGCCGCTGACCACCAGCGGCCGGTGCGGCAGCAGGCCCTGCACCAGCTGCTCGGTCTGGGCCCGGCCGTAGTCGGTGGCCTGCCGGGTGCCCACGATGGCCACGATTTTGGGCTGGTTCAGCTCGGCCGTGCCCTGGTAGTAGAGCAGGGCGGGAGCATCGGCAATCTGCTTGAGGCGGCTGGGAAACCGCTTACTGGTGTAAAACAGCAGCTGAATGCCCTCGGCCTCGGCTTTTTTCAGCGTGTCCTCCGCTTTCTGCAGGGCGGCAATGCGGGCTACGCCGGTCAGGGCTAGCACAGTGGCGGGCCCCACGCCCGGAATCTTGCGCAGCTTGCCCGGCGGCAGCATCAGCACGTTTTTGGCCGAGCCCCCGTAGCTCATCAGCTGCCGCGTGAGTTGCGGTCCGACGCCGGGAAACAGGGTGAGGGCTACTTCGTGGAAGAGAAGTTCGTCGTTGGTAGAAAGGGGCATCGGTAGAATAATAACATGCGAAAATATTTGAATACAATAGAAAAGCTACAAGCTGCTCAAGGCCACAAGTAGCAACGTAATAGGCAGTAAACCAAGTACAATCCCGACAGCGGCGGACCGGCGCCGTTGCCACCAAAAATAGCTGCTTAAGCCCGCTCCACCCAAAAGCAACAATGGGATGGTATTGAACGCGCCAAAAACGCCGTCGTGCCTGGTAAGATATAAACAAAGAAGCTCCATGCCCACGGTTACTCCAAAGCCTGCCAGACCCTGCCACCAACTATGTAAAGCGACCTTCATTATCCGTTTGGTTGCTTATTAATCGCCTCAATCTCCTTTTTCATGTTCACCAGAAAGCCGCGCACCTTTTCCAGGCTCTGAATCACGTCGATTTTCTCCTTGAGCTGGGGTCCTTTCTGCTTGAGCAGGTCGCGGGCGCCGGGGATGGTGTAGCCGCGCTCCTTCACCAGGTGGTAGATGGTGCGGAATATGTCGATGTCCTGGGGCGTGTAGAGGCGGTTGCCCTTCTTGCTCTTGCGCGGGCGCAGCTCCTCAAATTCGGTTTCCCAGAACCGGATCAGCGACGGGGCCACGTTGAACTGGGCCGCCACCTCGCCGATGGTGAAGTACTGCTTCTCGATTTCGCGGTCTTTGTAGGGCATGGGAAGTAAGTAATTCGGGGCAAAAAGAACGTCATTCCGAGCGAAGTCTAGGAATCTCGCTCGCTTCCTTGAGTTACTAATCCAGCGTCAGCACGCGAGATTCCTCGACTTCGCTCGGAATGACCGTAAAAGACAGCTTGGCAGCAGCAATTTCGGTTTCCGGCTTAGTCGGCTAACTTTGCCACCAGCTGCTTGCCGTTGGAAAGGCGAAAAGTAGCCAAATTCCCGGCCGCCGCCAATTCCGGCCCGGCGGCCTCACCCGAACCTTACGATTCGCGAAGTTGCTCTTCGCGCATACTACTTATGTCACTCCCCACCGCCAGCCACGTCCGCCAGCAGTTTCTCGATTTCTTCGCCTCCAAGGGCCACCACATCGTGCCCTCGGCGCCCATCGTGGTGAAGGACGACCCGACGCTGCTGTTCATCAACTCGGGCATGGCCCCGTTCAAGGACTACTTTCTGGGCAACAAGCCCGCGCCCTACAAGCGCATTGCCGACACCCAAAAGTGTTTGCGCGTGAGCGGCAAGCACAATGATTTGGAGGAAGTCGGCTACGACACCTACCACCACACCATGTTCGAGATGCTCGGCAACTGGAGCTTTGGCGACTACTTCAAGAAGGACGCCATTGCCTGGGCCTGGGAGCTGCTCACCGACGTGTTTAAGCTCGAAAAGGACCGCCTCTACGTCACTTACTTCGAGGGCGACCAGAAGGACGGCACCGCCGCCGACACCGAAACCCAGGATCTGTGGCGCCAGTACACCACCGACGACCGGATCTTGCCCGGCAACAAGAAGGACAACTTCTGGGAGATGGGCGACACCGGCCCCTGCGGCCCCTGCACCGAAATTCACATCGACCTGCGCTCTGAGGAAGAGCGGGCCCAGAAGCCCGGCCGCGAGCTGGTGAATGCCGACCACCCGCAGGTGGTCGAAATCTGGAACAACGTGTTCATGGAGTTCCAGCGCCTGGCCGACAAGTCCCTCATCAAGCTGCCCGAGCAGAGCGTGGACACCGGCATGGGCTTCGAGCGGCTGATGATGGCCGTGTCGGGCGTGAAGTCCAACTATGACACCGACGTGTTCCAGCCCCTGATTCAGTTCATTGCCCAGGAGGCCGGAATCCAGTACCACGGCACCGCCCCAGCCAAGGTAACCGACCAGCCGACCACCGAGAACGAGAAGACGGACATTGCCATCCGCGTCATTGCCGACCATATCCGCACCATTTCCTTCGCCATTGCCGACGGGCAGCTGCCCTCCAACGTGAAGGCCGGCTACGTCATTCGGCGGATTCTGCGCCGGGCCGTGCGCTACGCTTTTTCGTCCTTAGGCTTCAAGCAGCCGTTCCTGTATAAGCTCGTGCCGGTGCTGGCCGAGCAGATGGCCGGCATCTTCCCCGAGCTCAAGCAGCAAACTCAGTTCGTGCAGCGGGTGGTGGAGGAAGAAGAAATTGCCTTCCTCAAAACCCTCGAAAACGGCCTGCGCCGCCTCGATGCTCTGGAAGAAACCGCCCGGCAGAACGGCAGCCGCATCGACGGCAAAACCGCCTTTGAGCTGTCCGATACCTTCGGCTTCCCGCTCGACCTCACCGCCCTCATTGCCCGCGAAAAGGGCCTGACGGTGGATGAGGAAGGCTTCAAAAAGGAGCTGGAGCAGCAGAAAAGCCGCAGCCGCAACGCCCAGGAAACCGAGCAGTCCGACTGGACCGTGGTTCTCGAGTCCGAAGAGCAGCCCGCTTTCGTGGGCTACGACCTCGACGAGGCCCCAGCCAAGATCCTGCGCTACCGCAAAACCACCGCCAAGGGCAAAACCGAGTACCAGGTCGTGCTCGACCAGACTCCGTTCTACGCCGAGTCGGGCGGGCAGATCGGCGACACGGGCTACCTGGAGTCGCCGCTGTCGAAGGTGCGCGTCATCGACACGAAAAAGGAAAACGACCTGATCGTGCACACCGTGCTCGACTTGCCCCAGGACCTGGACGCCGACTTTTCGGCCAAAATTGACCACGCCCGCCGGGAGCTGATCCGCAAAAACCATACGGCCACCCACCTGCTCCAGGCCGCGCTGCGCGAAATTATCGGCAGCCACGTGCAGCAGAAAGGCTCGCTGGTAAACGACAAGCTGCTGCGCTTCGACTTCTCGCACTTCACCAAGGTCACCGACGAGCAGCTGCGCGAGATTGAGCGGCTCGTGAATCAGCGCATCCGCCAGCAGATTCCGCTCGATGAGCGCCGCAACGTGCCCATTGCCGAGGCCAAAAACCTGGGCGCCATGGCCCTGTTCGGCGAGAAGTACGGCGAGTTCGTGCGCGTCATCACCTTCGATAAGGAATACTCCGTGGAGCTCTGCGGCGGCACCCACGTGCGCGGCACCAGCGAAATCGGCTTCTTCAAAATCACCTCCGAAAGCGCCGTGGGGGCCGGCGTGCGGCGCATCGAGGCCGTGACCGGCGAAACCGCCGAAGCCTACGTGGACCAGCAGCTCGACTTGCTGGCCCAGGTGCGCGAGGCCCTCGGCAACCCCCAGCACCTGCTGCCCGGCATCCAGAAGCAGACCGAGGAAATTGCGGCCTTGCGCAAGCAATTGGAGCAGTTTGAGCTCCAGAGCCTGAGCCAGCAGAAAGACCAGCTGGCCGCCCGGGTCAAGCCGCTGGGCGGCGTCAACTTCCTGGCCGCCCAGGTGCAGGTGAGCAGCGCCGACGGCCTGAAAACCCTGGCCTACCAGCTGCGCCAGACCGTGGACAACCTCGTGCTGGTGCTCGGCGCCGACCTCGATGGCAAGCCCCAGCTGGCCGTGATGCTCGACGATGAGATTGCCAAGGCCGGCCAGCTCAACGCCTCCACGCTGGTACGCGAGCTGGCCAAGGAAATTCAGGGCGGGGGTGGCGGCCAGCCATTCTTCGCCACGGCCGGCGGCAAAAACGCGGCCGGGCTGGGTGCGGCCATCGGCAAGGCCGAGGCGCTGATTGAGAAAAGCCTTGGCTAGCCGTGAAGCTGTTTTCCTGGCTTAGCCGCCTGCGCGGGGCCGGGGCCCCGCCAGCCGAGTACACTATCCGCTACGTGAGCCGCGACGGTTTGGCGCGGCCCACGGCGGAGGGGGCCTGGCGGCGCGTGGAGCAGGAAACGCTGAGCCCCACGATGGTCGAAACGCGCTACTACCGGCTGCGGCCGGCGGAAACGGCGCCTGAGCTGGCGCGGGTAGTGCGGCAGGGCACCGACGAAGCCGGCCAGCCCTACCTGCTGCGGACTACTTACTGGCCCTGGGGGCAGGAGTCGGTGCGGCTGGAAAAGTGCGTGCGCGCCGGGCAAAGCTGCGTGGAGTACCACCGGTATTTCGGCAATGGCGACCTGCAGGTCCGCAAGCGGGTGCAAGGCCGCCAGCTGCTGGAAGACTACACCTTCCGGGAGCCCATGGGCGAGTACACCTACGTCGAGTCGATGCCGGTGTATCCCGGCGGCCGGGAGCAGCTGCTCAAGGAAGTGGGCCGGCTGGTGCAATACCCAGCCTCGGCCCTGCGCAACCGGGAGACGGGCAAGGTCTTTATTCACTTCGTGGTGAGCCGCCGCGGCCGCGTTATCGACGTGCGCCTGCAAAAGGGTGTCACGCCGGCCCTCGACGCGGCGGCGCTGCAGGTAATGCGGGAAATCCGGCAGCAGTGGAAGCCCGGCTTTCAGAACCGGCGGGCGGTATCGGTGTCCTATACCATTCCCATTACTTTTGCCATAAACTAGGGCCTGCCGCTCATCCAGCTACTCTATGTCCCGTGAAAAATCACCTGCTGGCGGCAAGCCCGGCTCCTAACGGTCGGGGTCGTATTCCGGCCGCTGCTGCTTGCGTTAGGTAGCTTATCAGATATATTGCGGGAAAAAGGGGCTCTCTTTGGGGCCTGGTTGCTAGAGCCTGTAATCATTATACCGTGTTGCCGTATCCCAAATACCTGCTGCTGGCCAGCGCCACCCTGTTGTCGGGGGCCGGCTACGCGCAAATCCCGGCCGCCCCGGCCCCGCAATCGGCTAAACCCGATACGGCCTACTACGATGCTACGGCCCAGCGGCTGCCTTCCCGGGCCGGGGCCGTGCGCCTGATCGTGACGACTCCGGCCCCGGCGGGCGCCGCCGGCGTGACGCAGCGGATTCTAGCGGCCAATGGGGCGTTGCTGGAGCAGATTCCCTACGCCGATGCCCAGGCCAAGACGCGGCAGGGCGTGGCCCTGAGCTGGTTTCCGACCGGCGAGCTGCGCGGGCGGCGCACCTACAAGGCCAGCTGCTGCTGTATTACCCCGGCGGTGGCTTGCAGCAGTTGTCGGTGTACCACCAGGGGCAGGAGAAAAGCAAGCAGTGCTTCGACCCGGAAGGCCAGCCCGCGACCTGCCCGCCGGAGCAGGAGCAGGGCACGGTGTACGCCCAGTACCGGGCGGGCCGCAAGATGCTGATAACCGAAGTGGGACACAGCGTCCGCTATCCGGCGCCGGCCGCCGGCGCGGAGCCGGTGCGGGGGCAGGTGGTGGTAGCCTGCATGATTGGCGTGGACGGGCGCCTGCGCGAAAGCCGGATCTACAAAAGCGTGGGCCCCGAATACGACCGGGAAGCCCTGCGGGTCGTGAACGGCCTGCGCGGAAGCTTCTCGCCCCAGCTCGTGAACGGGGAGCCCCGGGAATCCTTTTTTACGGTGGAAGTAGATTTTATCCCGCCGACCACCCAGAACCGGCCCGCTCCTTACTAAGTACGGGGTTCCGGCCGGAAAGAATTATTTTTCGGACTCATCCGAAAGCTCTTACTTCTATAATGATGCTACTTATCGCTAAGAAAGCTCTGCTGCTGGGGGCGGCGCTGCTGCCCTTCGCCGACGCCGCCCAAACGGCCCCGGCGGTGGCCCAACCGGCGAAAACCGAGATTCTGCTGGTCGGCTTCGACCACCTCAGCCAGCTCTATAACCAGACCGAGGCCTCGGACGTGCTCAGCGCCAAGCGCCAGCAGGAACTGGCTCGCCTCAACGAGGGCCTGCAGAAATTTCGCCCCCAACTGGTGCTGGTGGAGGTGGACCCCGCCTACCAGGCCCGCCTCGACAGTCTGTACGCTCTCTATAAGACCGATAAGCTGCCCGCCCGGGAGCTGGGCCGCAGTGAAACTTACCAGGTGGGCTTCGCCTTGGCCAAGCGGCTGGGCCAGGGGCAGGTCTACGGCGTCGATTCCTACTCGGCGACCTCCCAGGGCATACTGCAAACCGGGCAGAACGTGGGCTACTACAAAAACGCGCTGGCCGAGCTACAAACCGTGGCCCGGGGCGCGAAAAAGCAGTTTCAGGCCGGCGCGCTGACCGTCGGGCAGCACGTGGCCCTGCTCAACCGGCCCGAGAACCTCCAGCTGTCCCACCGCGCGCTCTTCAACACGCCGGCCTACGTGATGCACGGCCGCTTCACCCGGCCCGACGCCAGCATCGACACCACCCGCCTGAACCCGCGCTACATCGGGGCCGAGTTTATCGCCCTGTTCTACAAGCGCAACCTGGAAATCTATTCCAACATCCTCGCCACCCAGCTGGCCCACCCCGGCCAGCGCATGCTCCTGATCATGGGGCAGCTGCACGTGGGCGTGCTGCGGGAGCTGCTGGCGCAGAACCCCGACTTCAAGGTCGTGGCGGCCGATAAGTATCTGAAGTAGTAGCCCGCCACAGCCGAATTCGTTGATTTCATCCACTCTTACCATTTTACCCTATGCGCATCTCTACTTTCCTACTGGCCGGCCTGCTGCTGACCGGCCTGTCCACCACCGCGGCCTCGGCCCAGACCTTCACTGACCCGGGAGCCTACAACAACGCCATCGTGGCCGAGCAGCTGATTATGCAGAAAAAATGCCTGCGCTACATCAGTAAGTCGGCCCACAGTGAGAATGAGCGCAAGATCGAGGCCCGCCGCCAGGACGTGGTAGCCCAGAACAAGGCGTCGCTGGCCAAAATCTCCCACATGCCGGGCTTTCAGGGCAACACCGAGTTTCGGGACCGGGCCAAGGCTGCGTTTCAGCAGATGCTCAACGTGTATTCCAGCGACTACCAGAAGGTAAACACGCTGGCTGCCAGCCGCCAGAAGAGCCTGGAGGCCATGCAGCACTACTTCGACGCGCTGGAAGCCGCCGAGCAGAAGCTGGAAGTGGCCGGCGACAGTGTGCAGGCCGCCCAGCAGCGCTTCGCCGCCCACTACAAGATGACGATGAGCGAAAACCGGGAAGCGCGCAAGATGAGCGAGGTTATCCGGCAGGTATCGGAGGTGAACACCTACCAGCACAGAATTTTCCTGGCCTACTTCCGTCTGGAGCGCGCCAACGCCAAGCTCATCGACGGCCTGAACGCCCAGGATGCCAAGCTCTTCGAGGCGGCCCGGGTACAGCT
>Ga0247729_10000332_pt1 | contig 20439 bp, 13 predicted proteins | sample UWRJL133311R2_FD_180958 | JGI IMG/M metagenome (GOLD analysis project Ga0247729, IMG submission 180958) | Plant litter microbial communities from Arlington Agricultural Research Station in Wisconsin, United States - UWRJ-L133-311R-2 | ecosystem: Environmental > Terrestrial > Plant litter >... | reverse complement strand
AACTCGCCCGCCGCACCATCATCCGCGCGCTGACCCAGGCTGCCGCCGGCACCCCGCAATCCCAAAGCGACCACCGCGTCGCCTGAGAGACATCAACATGCTTATGGACAACAACATCTCGGGCATCGGCAGCTCCATCAACCGCGTCGACGGCCTCGCCAAGGTGACCGGCCAGGCACGCTATGCCGCCGAATATCCGGTCGAGGGCCTGCTGTACGGATACGTCGTCTCCAGCGCCATCGCCAAGGGGCGCATCCTGTCGATCGATGAAGCAGCGGCGCGCGCCGTGCCCGGAGTCGCCGAAATCATCACTCATACCAACCGGCCCGACGTAGCCTGGCTGGAATACAGCTACCGCGAGGACGCCGGCGCACCTGGCTCGTCGTTCCGCGCGCTGTACGACGACAGGATCATGTTCAGCGCCCAGCCGATTGCGCTGGTGCTGGCAGATACCTTCGAGGCCGCCCGCTACGCGGCCAGCCTGGTCGAGGTGTCCTACGACATCGAAGAGCACAACACCGACTTCGACAAGGCGCTGGCAGAGAAATTCCTGCCGAAGAAGAAGCGTGCCACCTTTCATCCCCCAAAAGCGCGCGGCAACGCGGACAAGGCGTTTGCCGAAGCGGCGCTGACGGTTTCGCAGGAATACCGGATGCCGCCGGAACATCACAATCCGATGGAAATGCATGCCACCACCGTGGTGTGGGAAGGCGACGGCAAGATCACCGTGCATGACAAGACCCAGGGCTCGCAGAACGTCCAAGCCTATCTCAGCCACGTGTTCGGCTTCTCGGCGAAAGACGTGCGGGTAATGAACCCGTATGTCGGCGGCGGCTTTGGCTCCGGCCTGCGCCCGCAATACAACGTCTACCTCGCCACCATGGCGGCGAAGATGATGGAGCGCTCGGTGCGCGTGGTGCTGACGCGGCAGCAGATGTTCAGCCATGTGCATCGCCCCGAGGCGGTGCAGACCGTACAGCTCGGGGCGGCGGCGGACGGTTCGCTGACCGCGATCATCAACAAGGCCACGACCTCGACCTCGCGGTTCGAGAACAACATGGAAGATGTGGTCATCTGGGGCATGATGAACTACGCCTGCGAAAACGCATCCGGCGAATACACCGTGGCCCCGATGGATACCTACACGTCCGGCGACATGCGCGCGCCCGGGGCCGCGACCGGCATGACCATTTTCGAGATGGCGATCGACGAGATGGCCTATGCCGCCAAACTCGATCCGCTGCAATTCCGGCTGCTGAACTATTCCGACATCGACCAGATGAACGAGCTGCCCTTCACCAGCAAGGCGCTGCGTGAAGCCTTTGCGGAGGGCGCCGCGACGTTCGGCTGGAGCAAGCGCTCCGCCGAGCCGCGCTCGATGCGCGACGGAAAAGAACTGGTCGGCTGGGGCGTCGCCACCGGCATGTGGGACGCGATGTTCTTCAAGACCTCGTGCAGCGCCAAATTCTCCGCAAATGGCCATCTCGAAGTGTCGAGCGCCAGTTCGGACATCGGCACCGGCACATATACGGTGATGACACAAGTCGCCGCCGATACGCTCGGCCTCGCGGCGGACCAGATCACGGCGAAGCTCGGCGATTCCAGCCTGCCAACCTCGCCGCTGCAGGGCGGATCGTGGGTGGCGGCGTCAACTGGCGCGGCCGTGCAGCTGGCCTGTCAGGCCGTCGGCGCCAAGCTGCTGAAGGCAGTTGCGGACGTCCCCGGCAATCCATTCGGCGGCGCGGGCATCGAGGACGTGTCATTCGTCAACGGACACATCGTGCTGAAGAACGACCTGTCACTGCGGGTGTCGTATGCCGAAGCGATGCGCGCGGCAAAGCTCGACACCATCGAGGTCGAGGAAACCGCCAGTGCCGGCATCAGCGGCATGATCAGCCAGATGAAAAAGGCGCGCAACACCCACAGCGCGGTGTTCGTCGAGGTGAAGATCGACGAGGAGCTCGGCGTGGTGCGCGTCACCCGTGTCGTCAACGCGGTAGCTGCGGGCCGCATCATCAATCCCAAGACCGCGCGCAGCCAGATTCTCGGCGGCGTGGTGATGGGCATCGGCATGGCGCTGCATGAAGAGACATTGTCCGACCATCGCCACGGTCGCTTCATGAACCACAGCTTTGCGGAATACCATGTGCCGGTGAACGCCGATATCGACAATATCGAGGTCATCTTTGTCGAGGAGCCGGATCCGGAAGTTACGCCGCTGGGCGTCAAGGGGCTGGGCGAAATCGGCATCGTCGGCACCCCGGCCGCCGTGGCCAACGCGATCTATCACGCCACGGGCAAGCGGGTTCGCAGCCTGCCGATCACCATCGACAAGCTGCTGGATTGAAGTATGGGATCATCTAAATCTCGCCGTTACATCCGGCCGTTTCGTCTCTTCCGGTTAATCCCGTCCCGACCGGATGGCAGAGATTGGCGACAAATCGACCCTACCCACCCGGCAGTACGGTCCGAACCCGTCCCAGTTCATTGGTCGAAAACGGTAATGTTCAGGATTTAGCTGAGGATTTTCGGAAGTTCGTCGGTGCAAGGGATCGATCTACACGTCCAGAGACTTTCCCGACTGCCTGGCTGGGGCGGGAGGGATCGAACCTCCGCATGGGGGAATCAAAATCCCCTGCCTTACCGCTTGGCGACGCCCCATCAGGCCCGGCGGAGCGCGGCGGGGTGACCCGGCCGGTTTCCGCTGGCTACGCCGGTCTATAGAGAGACACCCGTCATTTCAACCACCTCCCCGGCATTGTTCCGGTTGCCTAATTCGCTCTCAGGAGTGTTGAGAGCCGGGCCGTTTCGTGGGAATACGGCGTGCAACGGCTCCAATCCTTCAACGCGAGAACCGGCCATGACCTACCGCGCGCCTATCCACGACATGCTGCTGGCCCTCAACCATGGCGCCGGGCTGCAGGCCGCGCTGCAGGCCGGCCATTATGGCGATTTCGACGGCGACATCAGCGCCGCGGTGCTGGAAGAGGCCGGCCGCTTTGCCAGCGACGTGCTCGCCCCGCTCAACCGGGTCGGCGACACCCATGGCATCAAGCTGGCCGAAGGCCAGGTTACCACTGCCCCGGGTTGGCCCGACGCCTACCGGCGCTGGACCGCCGCCGGCTGGAACGCGGTCTCCGGCCCCGAGGATTTCGGCGGCCAGGGCCTGCCGCTGGCCATCAACGCCGCCTGCACCGAAATCTGGGCGGCATCGAACATGTCGTTCGGCCTGTGCCCGATGCTGACGCTCTCCGCCATCGAGGCGCTGCACGCCCATGGCAGCGACGAATTGAAGAAAATCTACCTGGAGAAGCTGGTCACCGGCGACTGGACCGGCACAATGCAGCTGACCGAGCCGCAGGCCGGCTCCGACGTCGGCGCGCTGCGCAGCCGCGCCGAGCGCGCGGACGACGGCAGCTACCGCGTGTTCGGCACCAAGATTTTCATCACCTATGGCGACCACGACATGACCGACAATATCGTGCATTTCGTGCTCGCGCGATTACCCGATGCACCGCCTGGCACCAAGGGCATCTCGCTGTTCCTGATTCCAAAATTCCTCGTCAATCCGGATGGCTCGCTCGGCGAGCGCAACGACATTTACGCCAGCGGCGTCGAGCACAAGCTCGGCATGCATGCCTCGCCGACCTGCACCATGACCATGGGCGACAAGGGTGGCGCTGTCGGCTTCCTGATCGGCGAGGAAAACCGCGGCATGCTGTGCATGTTCACGATGATGAACCAGGCCCGCATCGGCGTCGGCCTCGAAGGCGTCGGCATCGCGGATCGCGCCTACCAGCAGGCTTTGGCCTTTGCACAGGAACGCAAGCAGGGCCGCGCCATCGGCAGCAAGAGCGCCGGCATGGACGCCATCATTGTGCATCCCGACGTCAAGCGCATGCTGATGCAGATGCGCGCGCTCACTGCGGCGGCGCGGACCATCTGCTACGCCACCGCCGTGGCGCTGGACGTCGCCGCCCGGGCGACCGATCCCAAGGTGCGCGCCGACGCAGCAGCCCGCGGCGCGCTGCTGACGCCGATCGCCAAGGCGTTTTCCACCGACATCGGCAACGAGGTCACCTCATTGGGCGTGCAGATTCATGGCGGCATGGGCTTTATCGAGGAGACCGGCGCCGCCCAGCATTATCGCGATGCGCGCATTGCCGCGATCTATGAAGGCACCAATGGCATCCAGTCGATCGACCTGGTGACGCGCAAGCTCGGCGTCAACGGCGGCGCCTCGGTGTGGGCACTGCTCGACGAATTGAACGACATCGTTTCCCGCGTCGAGGCCTCCAACGATCCCGGCTTCGGCACCACCGGGGCAAAGCTGCGCGACGCTCTCGGCGCGCTGGAGCGCACCAGCAAGTGGCTGCTGGAGCGCATGGCCTCCGCGCCATCCGACGCACTGGCCGGCGCGACGCCCTATCTGCGGCTGTTCGGCTCCACGCTCGGCGGCTGCATGCTGGCCAATGAGGCGCTGGCCGCCAGGGACATCGCCGGCGGCGGCGGCGATCCCGCGCGCTACGTCACGCTGGCGCGGTTCTTCGCCGAGAACATCTCGGTGCAGGCGGGCTCGCTGGAGCGCACGGTGATCGACAGTGCGGAATCGGTGATGTCGGCTGACGCCGTTTTGCTGGCGTAATGCGTCGCCGGCCCGCGACCGGACCGGTGCGGGCGGCTCCCAGAAAGGACACACCATGACCGGCCATCTGATCGTTACCGACGAAGACGCCACCCGCGTGATCATGCTGCGGCGGCCGGAGAAGAAGAACGCGATCACCCAGGACATGTACCGCGCCATGTCGGAGGCGATCGACACGGCGCAGAACAATCCCGATATCCGCTGCCTCATCATCACCGGCGGCTCCGGCGTGTTCACCGCGGGCAACGACCTCGAAGACTTCATGAAGGACAGCACGGAAAAGGCCAGTTCGCCGCGTGCGTCGAACGCCGTGAAATTCCTCTATTCGCTGGCGCAGAATACCAAGCCCGTGATCGCCGCGGTGGACGGCATCGCCATCGGCATCGGCACCACCCTGCTGTTTCATTGCGACTATGTGCTGGCCTCGACCACCGCGACCTTTACGACGCCCTTCATCCATCTCGGCCTGGTGCCGGAGGGCGCCTCCAGCCTGCTGATGCCACGCACCATGGGCCACCAGCGCGCCTTCTCCACGCTGGTGATGGGCCACAAGATGACGGCCACGGAGGCGCGCGAGGCCGGCTTCGTCAATGTCGTGGTGGCGCCCGGCCATACCGAGGCCGAAGCGCGCAAGGTCGCGCGCGAAATCTGCGCACTGCCGGCGGAAGCCGTGGCGATCTCGCGAAAACTCCTGAAGCTGCCGCCGGAAGACCTGACCCGCCGCATCGACCAGGAAAGCCACCTGTTCGGCGAACGGATGAAGTCGAAGGAAGCCATTGCCGCGTTCAAGGCGTTCTTCTCGCGCAAGAAGGCGTGAGCGCATTGTTCACGCCGGCCTCTCCCCGCGTCGTCCCCGCGAAAGCGGGGACCCATAGCCTCCGTCGGTCGTGGCTGAAGAAGGTCATCGCCGTTATGCCGAAACACTTCTGCACGGCGTATGGGTCCCCGCGTTCGCGGGGACGACTCACGGGGACAGCGTGCTCAATTACGCTTGCCGCGTTTGCGGCATTCAATTGGACGACGCCCGCTCACGCCCAGACGCCCGCCCCGCTCGACGTCACCATCCTTGCCATCAACGACTTCCACGGCAATCTGCGGCCGGCGCCCGGCGGCATTTCGATCGACGATCCCGCCGACAAGGCGAAAAAGATCGTCGTCCCGGCCGGCGGCGCCGAGCACATGGCGACGCTAGTGAAGCAGTTGCGCGCCGACAAGAAGAACAGCGTGTTCGTCGCCGCCGGCGACCTGATCGGCGCCAGCCCGTTTCTGTCGGCGATGTTTCACGACGAGCCGACCATCGAGTCGCTGTCGATGATGGGGCTGGAGATCGCCTCGGTCGGCAACCACGAATTCGACGAGGGGCTCGGCGAACTGCTGCGGATGCAGAACGGCGGTTGCCATCCGGTCGACCGCTGCCAGGGTCCGCATCCGTTCGCTGGCGCGACGTTTCACTATCTCGCCGCCAGCACCATCGAGACCGCCTCCAACAGGCCGGTGCTACCGCCCTACGAGATCAAGAGTTTCGAAGGCATTCCGGTCGCTTTCATCGGCCTGACACTGAAAGGCACGCCGGGCCTGGTGTCGCCGCCCGGCGTCGCCGGACTGGTGTTCAAGGACGAGGCAGAAACCGTGAATGCGCTGGTGCCGGAATTGAAAGCCCGCGGCGTGGAAGCCATCGTGGTGCTGATCCACGAGGGCGGCATTCCGACCGGCGACTACAATGAATGCCCCGGCATTTCCGGGCCGATCGTCGAAATCGTCAGGAAGTTCGACAGGGCCGTGGATGTGGTGATCAGCGGCCATACCCATCGCGCCTACACCTGCGAGATCGATGGCCGCCTCGTCACCTCCGGCGACAAATACGGCACCATCGTCACCGCCATCGATCTCAAGCTCGACCGCACCACGCGCGACGTGGTCAGCGCCAAGGCTAACAACATCATTGTGCGCAGCCACGACTACCCCGCCGATCCCGCGCAGACCGCGCTGCTGGCGGCCTATGAGAAGGTCGCGGCGCCGATCGCCAATCGCCCGGTCGGCGCCGTCTCCGAGACCCTGTCGCGCGTCCCCAACCCGTCCGGCGAAAGCCCGCTCGGCGATATCATCGCCGATGCGCATCTGGCCGCGACATCCCCGCAAACGCTCGGCGGCGCGGTGATGGCCTTCACCAATCCCGGTGGCATTCGCGCTGACATTGCGAAAAGGCCGGACGGCGCCGTCACCTATGGCGACGTGTTCGCCGCGCAGCCGTTCCGCAACCAGTTGGTGACACTGACGCTGACCGGCGCGCAGATCAAGGCCATGCTAGAGCAGCAATGGCGCGATCCGCAGCGGCCGCGGATCCTGCAGGTGGCGAAAGGATTTTCCTACGCCTGGGACAACGCGGCCAGCGCGGGCCAGCGCGTATTGCCGGAACGGATGCTGCTGAACGACAAGCCGATCGATCCAGCCGCGTCCTACCGCGTCACGGTCAACCAGTTCATGGCGGTCGGCGGCGACGGCTTCACGGCTCTGCTGGACGGCACCGCGCCGCAAGTCGGCGTCTACGACGTCGATGCGCTGGATGCGTTTTTCAAGGCCAACAGCCCGGTTGCGCCGGGAAGCGCAGATCGCATCGTGCGGGTGAATTGAGATCGTTTCCCGGACGCGCTGCGGCATCCTTATGCCGCTGCGCAGATCCGGGATCCCGGTAAGTTCTTGCGCAACCGGGACCCTGGCTCCGCGAAGCAGCACTTCGTGCTGCATCGCGTCCGGGGAACAAGACAGCATCACGGTTCGCGTGACTACGCTACGTCCCGCTGCGCGATTGCGGGCACGCTGGCGATCTCGCTATAGATATCGAACGGCTCCGGCTTGCCGACGGCGTAGCCCTGGGCGTAGTCGACACCGATCTTGCGCAGCGCCTGCATGATCTCTTCGCTCTCGACGAATTCGGCCACCGTGGGTTTGCCCATGATCTTGCCGATATGGCTGATCATCTCCACCATGGCGTGGTCGATCGGGTCGATCAGCATGTCCTTGACGAAGCCGCCGTCGATCTTGAGATAGTTGACCGGCAGGTGCTTGAGATAGGCGAAGGACGACATGCCGCTGCCGAAATCGTCGAGCGAGAAGCGGCAGCCGATACCCTGCAGCGCACGGATGAATTCGCTGGCGTCGGAAAGATTGGCGATCGCGCTGGTCTCGGTGACCTCGAAGCAGATGATGGTCGGCGGGATGTCATGGGCGCGTAGCTGCTCGCGGACGTAGTCGAGGAAGCTCTCATCGCGAAAGGTGGCGCCGGACAGGTTGATGGCGCAGGTGGAGATCGGATTCGACTGGCGCTCGAGCATGCGCCCGGCGAGAATGGCAAAGGCGTTGCGCACCACCCAGCGGTCGATCAGCGTCATCAGGCCGTAGCGCTCCGCCGCAGGAATGAAGTGGCCGGGCGCCACCAACTGGCCGGCCTCGTCGCGCAACCGCAAAAGCAATTCGATATGCAGCCCGGCATTGCCGCTGTCATGCAACGGCACGATCTTCTGCGCATAGAGGCAGAACCGGTCCTGGTCGAGCGCCTCGTGCAGCCGCTGTACCCAGGTCATTTCGCCAAACCGCTGCAGCAATTCGGAATCGGTCGCCTGATGCAGTTGAACCCGGTTACGGCCCTTCTCCTTGGCCATGTAGCAGGCCACATCCGCGGCGCGCAGCGTCTCTTCCAGAGTCTCGTTAAGCTCTGCGAGACACACCAGCCCGACACTGACGGTGACGTTGAAGGCGCGGCCGTTCCAGACGAAATTCAATTCCTCCACCGTCTGGCGCAGCCGTTCGGCAATACCGGCGGCGCTGTCCGGGCTGCAGTTGTCCAGCAGCACGGCGAACTCGTCGCCACCCAGCCGCGCCAGCAGATCCGCCGCGCGCATATGCTTCTGCAGCATGCCGGAGACCTGCCGCAGCAGCTTGTCGCCCGCAGCGTGGCCACACGTATCGTTGACCACCTTGAACTGGTCGAGGTCAAGGAACATCAGCGCGTAGGGCCGCGAGCCACCGTCGATCAGGGGCAACGCCTCTTCCAGACGGCGCTCGAATTCGCGGCGGTTGGCTAGCCCGGTAAGCGCATCGTGCGACGCCTGGAACGCCAGCCGCGACAGATATTCCTGCTCGCGCGTCATGTCGTGCAGCACCAGCACGGAGCCGGCGTCTTCGGCTTCGCGATTCAGCGGCGTGGCGACCCACGACACCGGAACCGAGCTCAGGTCGTTGCGGATCAAAAAATGCGGACGCAGGCCGTCGCTGGCCGCCTTGCCAGCCAGCACCTGCCCGACCAGTGTTTCGCCGTCGTGGCCCGGATCGCTGTCTTTCTCGCTGTCCTGGTCGACGATGCGAAACAGCGATGCGAGGTGCCGCCCGCGGGCATCGCCGACCTGGATGGCGACCAGCCGCTCGGCGGTGGGGTTCATGTACTCGACGTGGCCGCCCGCATCGGTGCTGATGACCGCCTCGCCGATCGATGACAGCGTTACCTGCGCGCGCTCCTTCTCGGTTTTCAGCTCGAACTCGAACCGCTGACGCTGGATCAGGAGAATTCGCGTGCGCCAGATGCCGAGCAGGATCAGCAGCGCCGCGGTCAGAATATTGGCGATCAGCAGCAAGGTCTTGATCGCCCGCGATCCGACGCCGAGCCGCTCGGAAAACGCCACCGCCAGCGGCGTCGTGCGCTCGTTGATGTCGTCGATCTGCGACTTCAACGCGGCCAGCCGCATCGAACCCGCGCCGCGGACGACGACATCGGTATGAATCGCGTCGGCCAGATCCACCAGTTCCTGGATCACCGCATCGGTCTCGCGCCAGCTCTCGATGGCGCGGGCGAGGTAGCTGACCTCGCTGAAGCTGCGAAACAGCCAGATCATCCCGGGAATGTCTTCCGGATGATTGCCGCCTTGCAGGAAGCCGGCGTAAGCGAGCTTCGGGTCCGCTGTAGCCTGCTCAAGCGCGCGGCGCGCGATGCGGTCGCCGAGCGGAACGGCGATGGTCGACTGATAGCGGCGGTAGTATTTTTCTTCGCCGGTCTCGGCATACAGGCTGAGCGAATAGATCGCTTCCTTCTGGCCCTTCGACCACAGGCTTTCGCCGACCACATAAGCGCGCACCGACGACAGCGTCTCCATGCTGATACCGGCGAGGAACGCCTGCAGCAGCACGATCGCCGTGAATGGCCAGACCGAACGCAGCAGATGAGATGGACCGTCAGGATGTTTCATCGCGCGTCAAAACTCATGGCAGGCCGGAAGCGGAAATGGATACCGAGAATTATTCACGTCATGGCGATTGATACCAAACGCCGCTTAACGCGCGTTTTCGTTTTCCGCCGCGCGGTGCGCGCCGTGAATCGCGATGAATGCGAAATGAAGGAAATCATCGTCGCAAGTTTGGTAGTACACATCTACGCGCGACGTGAACTGCGCAGATTCGACGAGCGAATTGCCGTGCGGCGAATCGGTCAGTCGATGCGATACGCAGCGTTGCTGAGGGAGAAGCCGGGCCGTCTCCGGCGAAGCGCCAACAGCCAGGCCGGATCTGGTGCCGCGGGCGTGGCTCGTACCCCCGCCTGGCGGCAACGTGATCTCGCAGACACCCTTTCGGAACCCGCCGATACCAATTAGGTTATCCCTGCACCACAACCAGCGCATTCCGCGCCCGGACCCCTTGCATGACGCTGCTGCTGACGCACCTTGCGTGCCTCGATCACGATACCCCGCCCGGCCATCCCGAGCGCCCTGACCGGCTGCGCGCGGTAGCCACGGTACTGGGCGAAGCGCGTTTCGATGCGCTGGTGCGCGGCGAGGCGCCGGAAGGCGACCTCGACGTCGTCGGCCTGTGCCATGACGGCCATTACATCGACGAATTGCGCCACATCGCGCCGTCCAGCGGCCTGGTCTATATCGACGGCGACACCTCGATGTCGCCCGGCACCTGGGAAGCCGTGATGCGCGGCGTCGGCGGCGCGGTAGCCGCCACCGATGCGGTGATGAAGGGCGAGACCGCCAACGCCTTTGTTGCGACCCGGCCGCCCGGCCATCACGCCGAGATCAGCAAGCCGATGGGCTTCTGCTTCTTCGACAACGCGGCGATCGCGGCGCGCTACGCGCAACGCACCTACGGCATCGCCCGCGCCGCGGTGGTGGATTTCGACGTCCACCACGGCAACGGTACCCAGGACATCTTCTGGGCCGATCCCACCGTGATGTATTGCTCGACGCACCAGATGCCGCTGTTTCCCGGCACCGGCGCCTCCGGCGAGCGCGGCGAGCACGACACCGTGGTCAATGCGCCCTTGGCCGATGGCGATGGCGGCGCCAAATTCCGCATGGCGTTCGAGAACCTGATTTTGCCGCAGCTGGAAAAATTCGCACCGGAGCTGATCATCATCTCCGCCGGCTTCGACGCGCACCGCCGCGATCCGCTCGCCTCGCTCAATCTCGATGCCGAAGACTTCGGCTGGGTGACGCGAAAGCTGATGGACCAGGCCGACAGGAGCGCCGGTGGCCGCATTGTCTCGGTGCTGGAGGGTGGCTATGATCTGCAGGGCCTCAAGGAATCGGTCGCCGCCCACGTCACCGCGCTGATGGGTGCATGATTCCCGCCACACTCCGCACTCAAACATCTCTTTGAATCGGCGTCCCCGAGGGCGCATCAGGAACGCGATATGGCCGAACCGACCCATGCGGACGTCAAGAAACTGACCTTCGAGCGCGCGATCGAAGAACTCGAGACGATCGTGAAGCGGCTGGAAGACGGCAAGGTGCCGCTGGAAGAATCGGTGGCGATCTACGAGCGCGGCGAAGCGCTGAAGCGTCGCTGCGACGAATTGCTGCGCCAGGCCGAGGCCCGGGTCGATAAGATCACCACGGATTCCAGCGGCCAGGTCACCGGCACGGAGCCGCTGGACGTCCAGTGAGCACGCGCGGCAGCATTCGCCCGAATTAGCGCTTGGCGCATCCCGCGGCTATAGTCCGCTCCTTAGTCCGGGGAACCAGCGTGCGCGTCCAGCACCGTCATGTCATCTATGTGCAGGGATACGATCCGCGGGGACTCTCGCAGTATTACCGCATGTTTCGCACCGAACTGCGCAAGTTCGGCCGCCTGTACGACCTCGCCACCACGGTGAGCCGGCCGAAAGGCCCGCCCGACGGCGAATTCTCCAAGGAATCCGCCTCCTGGACCATCGAGACCTCGGGCCAAGGCTGGCAGACCCGTACCGATTACGAATTCCTGCGCTGGGAGGACCTGATCCAGCGCGACCTGGCCTGGCCGATCTGGCGCACCCTGGCCTATGCCATCGCGATCTACTGGCGGCTGGTGTTCGCCGGCACCATGGGGCGGTTCTGGTCGGCACACTGGCGGTTCGCCACCTTCATCAGCTACCCGCACGTGCTGCTGCTCAACGAGGCGATCTGGTCGGCGGGCGTTGCCTGGGCGTTCGGATACGCGCTGCAGTGGCTGGGAATCCACGGTTTTCTGGTGGGTGCCGGCGCACTGGCGGTGTTCGTGGCGGTACTGGGCACGCTGCTGAAAACTACCGAGCACCTCAGCTACCTGCTCTATCTGATGTCCGACACCATCTTCACCTGGCAGTTTTCCCACGGCCAGCGGCCGGACTGGGATGCCCGGATCGACCGTTTCGCCCGCCACCTCGTGGACATCGCCCGCACCACCGGCGCTCAGGAAATCGTGCTGGTCGGCCACAGCTCGGGCTCCTTCCTGGGCTCCGAGATTCTCGCCCGCGCGCTGAAGCTGGACCCTGACCTTGGCCGCCACGGCCCGCGCGTCGTTCTGCTGACGCTGGGCGGCAACATGCCGATCGTCGGTTTCCACAAGGCGGCCAGCGGTTTTCGCGACAATTTGCGCCGACTCGCGACCGAGCCCTCGATCGACTGGATCGACTGCCAGTCGCGCAAGGATGTGATGAATTTCTTCCCGTTCGATCCCGTCACCGGCCATGGCATCGATGCCGGTCGCGCCAAGAAAAAACCCACTATCATACCGGTTCGCTTCCGCGAGATCATCCGGCCGGAGAATTATAATCGCTTCCGCTGGAAGTTCTTCCGGGTGCATTTCCAGTTTGTGATGGCCAACGACCGGCCGCATGCCTACGATTTTTACATGATCGTCTGCGGGCCGGTGCCGCTGAAAGAGCGCTTCAAACAGCCCGCAGCGGCGCTCGCTCTGGTCACCGGCGACACTGCCTCCCGCCAAAATGCATGGCAGGCGCTGGACTTGGGGGCAAAAAGCCCGGCCTTGGCGTTGCCGGATGAGCCCGAACCGGTAGCCCGCCGCCGCGGCTGATGCGACTATTGCGAGCATTTAATTCCAAATACACCTGCCAAAGTTGTGGGCGGCGTGGTTGGCTTTGGCTGCTGCTTTGGTGTAAAGGGACTGGGACTATGCGCTGACAGGCGGGCAGAATTGCCGGCCGTTAACGTTGATAAGCGCTTCAACCATCTGGCAAAAATGTTCAGACGGAGGGAGCTGCCAAGCATGCTAGATATCACAGTGAAACAGCGGGGCCCATTAAAAGGCTTCGAAACAGGCTTCCCGGTTCTGGAGGCTGCGAGTGTCCGGATTGTGGCTGCGCGGAAACGCCGCCCGCTCCGGTGTCAGGCGCAGTCCCGGACATGTAAAATTGGAATAGTGCCGTGACCGATTTTAGTAAGACACCCTTGCTCGATACCATCAAGACTCCGGAAGACCTCCGCAAGTTGAAGGTCGAGCAGGTTCGACAGGTCGCTGACGAACTACGTCAGGAGACCATCGATGCGGTGTCGGTGACCGGAGGCCATTTCGGCGCCGGCCTGGGCGTCGTCGAACTGACGACCGCCCTGCATTACGTCTTCGATACCCCGCGCGACCGCTTGATCTGGGACGTCGGCCACCAGGCCTACCCGCACAAGATCCTGACCGGCCGCCGCGACCGGATTCGTACCCTGCGCACTGCGGGTGGCCTGTCCGGCTTCACCAAGCGCACCGAGAGCGACTACGATCCCTTCGGCGCTGCGCACTCCTCGACTTCGATTTCCGCCGGCCTCGGCATGGCCGTCGCCCGCGACCTGTCCGGCGGCAAGAACAACGTTATCGCCGTGATCGGTGACGGCGCGATGTCAGCCGGCATGGCCTATGAAGCCATGAACAACGCCGGCGCGATGAATTCCCGCCTGATCGTCATTCTTAATGACAACGATATGTCGATCGCGCCGCCGGTCGGCGCCATGTCGGCCTATCTGTCGCGGATGTATTCGGGCAAGACCTACCGCTCGCTGCGCGACGCCGCCAAGCAGCTCGGCAAGCACCTGCCGAAGGTGATCGCCGACCGCGCCGGCCGCGTCGAGGAATACTCCCGCGCCTTCATGGCCGGCGGCGGTACCCTGTTCGAGGAGCTCGGCTTCTATTATGTCGGCCCGATCGACGGTCACAATCTCGACCATCTGCTGCCGGTGCTGCAGAACGTTCGCGACATGGAGACCGGCCCGATCCTGGTCCATGTTGTGACCCAGAAGGGCAAGGGCTATGGCCCGGCCGAAGCCGCCGCCGACAAGTACCACGCCGTGGTCAAGTTCGACGTCGCCACCGGCGCGCAGTCGAAGTCCAAACCCAACGCACCGTCGTACCAGAACGTGTTCGGCGCCTCCTTGGTGAAGGAAGCCGAGAAGGACGAGAAGATCGTCGCCATCACCGCGGCGATGCCGTCGGGCACCGGCGTCGACATCTTCAACAAGGCGTTCCCCGACCGCACCTTCGACGTCGGCATCGCCGAGCAGCATGCGGTGACCTTCGCCGCCGGCCTCGCCACCGAAGGCTACAAGCCGTTCGTCGCGATCTATTCGACCTTCCTGCAGCGCGGCTATGACCAGATCGTCCACGACGTGGCGATTCAGAACCTACCGGTGCGCTTCGCCATCGACCGCGCCGGCCTGGTCGGCGCCGACGGCGCGACCCATGCCGGTTCGTTCGATAACGCCTATCTCGGCTGTCTGCCGAACTTCGTCATCATGGCGGCGTCGGACGAGGCCGAACTGGTGCACATGGTTGCCACACAGGTCGCCATCAACGACGCGCCCAGCGCGCTGCGGTATCCGCGCGGCGAAGGCCGCGGCATCGAGATGCCGGAAGTCGGCATTCCCCTCGAAATCGGCAAGGGCCGCATCATCCGCGAGGGCAGCAAGATTGCGCTGCTGTCGTTCGGCACGCGTCTCGCCGAATGCGAAAAGGCCGCCGACGAACTGGCGACGCTCGGCCTGTCCACCACCATCGCCGACGCGCGCTTCATGAAGCCGCTCGACGAGGACATGATCCTGAAGCTGGCCCGCGACCACGAGATCCTGCTGACCATCGAGGAAGGCTCGATCGGCGGCTTCGGCTCCCACGTGATGCAGTTCCTGTCGGATAACGGCATGCTCGACGGCGGGCTGCGGATGCGCTCGCTGGTGCTGCCCGACGTGTTCCAGGACCACGATTCGCCGGCCGCCATGTACGGCCGCGCCGGGCTGGACGCCAAGGGCATCGTCAAGAAGGTGTTCGAGACGCTGGGCAAGGACTTTACCGCCGAGACGGTGAAGCTGGCTTAAACGACGTACTGTCGTTCCGGGGGCGCGAGCGCACCTGCGCGAGCGAACCCGGAACCTCGATCTGTTTTCGTCATTGCGAGGAGCCCTTGCGACGAAGCAATCCAGTTCTTGCCGAGCTTGTGGCTTCTGGATTGCCGCGTCGCTTCGCTCCTCGCAATGACGGAGAGAAACATGAAAATCTACCTCGCCGGCCCCGACATCTTCCTGCCGGACGCCGTCGCCATCGGCGCCCGCAAGGTCGAGATCTGCGCGCGCTACGGCGTCACCGGGCTGTACCCGCTCGACAACGCCGTTGATCTTTTCGCGCCTGACGCCTCGCTCAAAATTTTTCGCGGCAACGAGGCCATGATGACCCAGGCCGACGCGATCATTGCCAATCTCACCCCGTTCCGCGGCCCCGGCGCCGACGCCGGCACGGTCTATGAACTTGGCTTCATGGCCGGGCGCGGAAAACGTTGTTTCGGTTATGCCAACGATCCCGCGCTGTATCTCGACCGCGTGCGAAGCCGTACCAACGTCACCTCGCAGGATGGCCGCCGCGTCGATGCCGACGGCCTCACCGTGGAAGACTTCGGCCACGCCGACAATCTGATGATGATCCACGCGCTCGAGCTCTATGGCGCGCCGCTGGTCCTGCCGCGCGAAAAGCCCGCGGACCTCTGGCATGACCTGTCATCCTTCGAGGCCTGCGTGCGTCTCGCCGCACAGGCGACGCGCTGAACATGGCCAAACGCCCGATCAACCAGCCCACCTCACGAAAACGCGCCGACGTTCTGCTGGTCGAGCGCGGACTGTTCGAGAGTCGCGCCCGGGCGCAGGCGGCGATCGAGGCCGGCCTTGTCATTGCCGACGACAAGCCGGTGACAAAGGCCTCCGAAAGCATCCCCGAAGACGCCGTGATCCAGGCCGCGCCCGCCCATCCGTTTGTCTCGCGCGGCGGCGTAAAACTGTCCGGCGCGCTGGAGCGCTACCCCATCGAGATCGAGGACCATGTCTGTCTCGATGTCGGCGCCTCCACCGGAGGCTTCACCGAGGTGCTGCTGGCCAACGGCGCCAGCCTGGTGTTTGCCATCGACGTTGGCCGCAGCCAGTTGCATCCGTCGCTGCACGGTCATCCGAAGATCGTCTCGATGGAAGAGACCGACATTCGCGCCTATGAGAACAAGCGGCTGCCGGCACGGCCGGACGTGGTGGTGATCGACGTCAGCTTCATCTCGCTGAAGGCCGTGCTGCCGGTGGCTTTGTCGCTGGCGGCGTCGCCGATGCACCTGCTGGCGCTGATCAAGCCGCAATTCGAGGCGCCGCGCCAACATTCCAAGCGGGGCATCATCAAGGACGCTGCCGTCCACCAGGCGGTGTGCGATGATATCGCTGCATTCGCTGCGACACAGGGCTGTACCGACATTGACATCTTCCCCTCCCCCATCGCCGGCGGCGACGGCAACCTCGAATTCTTCCTCGGCGCGCGCCGTGGGTGAACGCCTGACCATCGACCATGTCGGCCAGCGCGGCGACGGCGTCGCTTATCAAGGCGGCGCGACCGTATTCGTGCCCTATACGCTCGGCGGCGAGATCGTCGAGGCGCTGCCCTTGCCGGGCAATGTCGAGCGTCGCAAGCTTGAATATGTCGAGACGGCAAGCCCGGAGCGGATCACACCGTTCTGCATCTATTTCGGCCGCTGCGGCGGCTGTGCGATCCAGCACTGGCAGCCCGATCCGTACCAGGCGTGGAAGCGGCAGATCGTGGTCGATACGCTGGCCCATGCCCGCATCGAATGTCCCGTCGATCCGATCATCGACGCGCACGGCGCCGGCCGCCGCCGCATCACCGCCCATGCGCGCCGGGGCGGCGACAACGAGATCCGTGTCGGCTTTTCCGCTGCGGCCAGCCACGCCATCGTCGCCATCGACGAGTGTCCGATCCTCGATCCCGGCCTGAAAGGCGCACTCGACGTCGCGCGCGCGATCGCGCTGCTGCTGAAGCCGACCGACAAGCCGCTCGACATCCAGGTGACGGCGGCGAGCAACGGCCTCGACATCGACGTGCGCGGCACCGGCCCGCTGCCGACGCCGATGATCGCCAAACTCTCGCAGCTCGCCGAACACTACAAGCTTGCGCGCCTCACGCGCCACGGCGAACTGGTGCTGATGCGTACGCCGCCGAGGATCACCGTCGGCAAGGCGCAGGTCGTGCTGCCGCCGGGCTCGTTCCTGCAGGCCACCGCGATGGGCGAGGACGTGCTGGCCGATCTGGTGATGAAGGCCTGCAAGGGCTCGAAGCTGATCGTCGACCTGTTCTGCGGCGTGGGGCCGTTTGCGCTGCGGCTCGCCGAAAAATCGCGCGTGATGGCGTATGATTCCGACGAAGGCGCAATCCTGTCGCTGCAGCAGGCCGTGAAGGAGACTTCAGGGCTGAAACCGATCACTGCCGGCGTGCGCGACCTGTTTCACCGCCCAATGGTCGCGCAGGAGCTGCGCGACGTTGATTGCGTGGTATTCGACCCGCCGCGCCAGGGCGCGCAGGCGCAGTCCGAGAAACTCGCCGCGAGCAAGGTGAAGACGATCGTCTCCGTTTCCTGCAACGTGCAAAGCTTTGTGCGCGACGCCAAGATCCTGATCGACGGCGGCTACAGGATCGACAGCGTGACGCCGGTAGACCAGTTCCGCCACACGCCGCATGTGGAGCTGGTGGCAAGGTTCAGAAGATAGCGCCCGGCGCTAGCGCCCCCTCGCCCCGCTCTTGCGGGGGGAGGGCTGGGGTGAGGGGCTCTTCGATCCGCGAGCGCGAACTCTCAATTGGGCTGTGTGCCCTGCCCCTCACCCGACCGGGCTACGCTGCGCTTCGCCCGGTCGACCTCTCCCCGCAAAGAGCGCGGAGAGGTTAAGAAGCGCGTGTGCTAGCATTCGTTCAACAACAAGAATCATTTGGGAGCGAACGCCTTGGACCCCATCTCCGCCGACATTCTGCCGCCCGGAATTCGCTCGCGCTTCGTCGATGACATCAACGGCCTGCGCATGCATGTGCTCGAGGCCGGGTTCGAAACCGACTGTCGACCTTGCGTGCTGCTGCTGCATGGCTTTCCCGAACTGGCCTATAGCTGGCGCAAGGTGATGCCGGCGCTGGCCGCCGCGGGCTATCACGTACTCGCGCCGGACCAGCGCGGCTATGGTCGTACCACCGGATGGGATGCAGACTATGACGGGGACCTCCGCCCGTTCCGGCTGCTCAACCTGGTGCGCGATGCGCTGGGGCTGGTGGCGGCCTTCGGCTATCGCCATGTCGACGCCGTGGTCGGTCACGACTTCGGCAGCTCTGTCGCGGCATGGTGCGCGCTGGTGCGGCCCGATGTGTTTCGTTCGGTCGCGCTGATGAGCGCGCCGTTTTCCGGGCCGCCGCCACTGCCGTTCGATACTGCCAATAAGCAAGCCGCAGCGAAGCCCGAGGATCCCGTTCATCGCGACCTCGCCGCACAGCCGCGCCCCCGCGAGCACTACCAATGGTACTACTCGAAACGACAGGCCAATGCGGACATGCAGCACGCGCCGCAGGGCATTCACGATTTTCTGCGCGGCTATTATCACCACAAGAGCGCCGACTGGCCGGGCAACACGCCCTACCCGCTGCAAGGCTGGACCGCCAGCGAACTGGCGCATCTGCCGACCTATTATGTGATGGACCTCGGCCGGACCATGGCCGAGACCGTGGCCGCAGAAATGCCGGCGCCCGCGCAGATTGCATCCAACACCTGGCTGCCGGACCACGAACTCGCCTTCTACGCCGGCGAATATGCCCGCACCGGATTCCAGGGCGGGCTGCAATGGTATCGCTGCGGCACAGCGGGCGCCTTCACGAGCGAGTACGAAACCTGGTCTGGCCGGACCATCGACGTGCCGTCCTGCTTCATCTCGGGCAAGCAGGACTGGGGCATCCATCAGCGCCCCGGCGCCATCGAGGCGATGCAGACGACGGCCTGCACCGACATGCGCGGCGTGCACCTGATCGACGGCGCCGGGCACTGGGTGCAGCAGGAACAGCCGGCCGAAGTCAGCCGCTTGTTGCTGCGGTTTTTGCGCGAGGCCCATGCGCCCGGCTAGGCTTGCACGCTCCGGGTAAACTGCGCACTCTGCCGCCCGATCATTCGTCAGCAGGAGCTTGCCTTGACCGTATCGACCTCCGTTTTCGACACTGCCACGCAAATGTCGGCGGCCCTGAAGGCCAGACAAGTCTCCGCGGTCGAACTGGCGCAGCAGGCCATCGCACAAATCGAGAAGCATGACGGCGAGGTCAATGCCATCTGCGTGCGCGATTTCGAGCGTGGCCTCGACGCGGCCCGCGCGGCAGACGAGGCGCTGGCGCGCGGCGAGAGCAAGGCGCTGCTCGGCATTCCCATGACGGTGAAAGAGTCCTTCAACGTCGCTGGCACGCCGACCACCTGGGGCTTTCCATCGCAGAAGGACTTTATCGCGCCGGAGGACGCACTGGCGATCACCCGGGTCAAGGAGGCCGGCGGCGTCATTCTCGGCAAGACCAACGTCCCGATCGCGCTCGGCGACTGGCAGAGCTACAACGACATCTACGGCACCACCGGCAACCCCTACAATCTCGGCCGGACCCCGGGCGGCTCGTCCGGCGGCTCCTCGGCGGCGCTGGCCGCCGGCTACGGCGCGCTGTCGCTCGGCTCCGACATCGGCGGCTCGCTTCGCGTGCCCGGCCATTATTGCGGCATCTATGCGCACAAGCCGACCTTCAACCTGGTGGCGATGCGCGGCCACGTGCCGCCGCCGTTCCCGGCGCTGCCTTCCTCACGCGACCTCTCGGTGATCGGCCCGATGGCGCGCTGCGCCGCGGATCTCACGCTCGCCCTCGACGTCATCGCCGGCCCCGACGCCTGGCACGAAGGCGTCAGCTACCGACTCGAATTGCCGGCGGCGCGGCATACGGCGCTGAAGGATTTTCGCGTGCTGGTGCTCGACACCCATCCGGTGATGCCGATTGCGGCAAACGTGCGTGGCGCGGTGGAAACCCTCGCCGCCAACCTCGCCAAGGCTGGCGCCACCGTCACCCGGGGGAGCCCGCTGGTGCCCGACCTCGCGGACGGCGCGCGGCTCTACATGCGGATGCTGGTGGCGCTGTTCGCCGCCGGCGCGCCGGCGGAAGAATATGCGGCGAACCAGGCCGCCGCGGCCAAGCTCGAT
>Ga0247729_10000331_pt1 | contig 20454 bp, 18 predicted proteins | sample UWRJL133311R2_FD_180958 | JGI IMG/M metagenome (GOLD analysis project Ga0247729, IMG submission 180958) | Plant litter microbial communities from Arlington Agricultural Research Station in Wisconsin, United States - UWRJ-L133-311R-2 | ecosystem: Environmental > Terrestrial > Plant litter >... | reverse complement strand
ACTGGCGCGAGGCCCCCACCGAAACCCAGGCCACGCTCATCGAGGCCTACGACGAGGTGCTTAACGACCAACGGGCGGTGGATGAGCTGAAGCTCTGGCTGCTCAAGCAAAAGCAAACCCAGAACTGGGGAAGCACCCGCGCCACCGCCGATGCCTGCTACGCCCTGCTGCTGCGCGGCTCCGACTGGCTCCGGCCAGTGCAACCCGTGCAGGTCACGGTAGGAGGGGAGACTATTAAGCCCGCCGCCCAGCAGGCCGGCACCGGCTACTTCAAAACTACCTGGGCCGCTGCCGAAGTGAAGCCCGCCCAGGGCAAAGTGACGGTGCAGAAAACCGATGCCGGCGTAGCCTGGGGCGCGCTGTACTGGCAGTATTTCGAGCAAATCGACAAGATTACGGCTGCCGCTACGCCTTTGCAGCTGGAGCGCCAGCTCTACCGCGAGACACGTACCACCGGCGGCCCCGTGCTGGAGCGCCTCGCCGCCGCCACGCCCCTGCGCGTCGGCGACGTGCTGGTGGTGCGCCTGGTGCTGCGCTCCGACCGGAATCTGGAGTACGTGCACCTCAAGGACCAGCGCGCCGCCGGCTTAGAGCTCATTGGGCAAACGTCGGGTTACCGCTACCAGGGCGGGCTGGGCTACTACGAAAGCCCGCGCGACGCGGCCACCAACTTCTTCATCGGCTTCTTCCCCAAGGGCACTCACACCTTCGAATACCGGCTGCGGGCGGCCCAGAGCGGGGACTTTTCGGGTGGCCTGAGCCAGCTGCAGTGCCTCTACGCGCCGGAGTTTACGGCCCACTCAGCCGGTACGCGGGTGCAAATCAGCGCCCTAGGGACGAAATAGGAAAAAGCTGGATTTTTTGGGCGCCAGCTGCGGCGCAAAGACCGGGAAGGGGCTTTCCGGCCGGCGGGCAAAACCGGGCCCTTGCGAATCGGGCGCGCCGGCCGTACTTTTGCTCCTTCCCAGTCTTTGAAACGATGCCGATGAGAAGCCTTTATGTAGTTGTTGGACTGTTGCTGGCGAGTGCGCCGGCCTTTGCGCAAGGGGATAAAAATCCGGCTCCGACCGACCACAAGGGCGTTCTGGCGCTGCCCGCTACCTCCCTGCCGGGCGAGGAAAAGCTGTCGGCGCAGGAGCGCGGGGAACGAGACTTCCTGATGCCGGTGCGCCGCAAGCAGGCCGCCGCCCTCAAGGCAGCGCAGGAAGAAGCCAGCCAGCAGGCCACCGCCGAGGCGGCTTTCATTGGTCCGGAAGAAGCCAAGCTGGAAGAAGCCGCCGCCCCGGCCGCCAAAGCTGCCGTGCACCACACCTACCACCGCCGCACCACGCACCACCGCACCAGCTCCTCCGCGCGCAAGCGCAAAACCACCAGCAAATCCGGCTCTGCCAAAAAGAAAGTGGTGCATAAGAAAAGCCGCCGGTAGCCCTACCCGCGTAGCCTACAAACGACGACGCCCCCGCGGATATCCACGGGGGCGTCGTTTTGCTTATTGCCGAATGGCAGGCTACGTATTCTGCGGCATCAGCCGCACTACGAGGCCGTCGAGGCGGTTGGTGAGGCGGATCTGGCACGACAGGCGGCTGCCGGCACTCATCACGGGTAGGCTTTCCAGCATGGCCAGCTCATCATCGGAGGGCTCGGGCAGCTCGGGACCAGCCAGCACTTCCACGTGGCAGGTGCCGCACAGGGCCATGCCGCCGCAGGTAGCTTGGATGTCGTAGCCGTCGGCCTTCATGAGCTCCATCAAACTCAGCCCCATATCGGTCGGGCCCACTATTTCGCGCCGCTGTCCGGGCGCTTCCTCCACGTATACGCGTACTTCTTCGTTCATCTGATCGGTTTTTGGTTTTTGGCTGCTGGTTTTTGGCTCCCGATATCCTTTGAATACCAAAAGCCAAAAACCAGCAACCAAAAACTACAGCGTCGGTACGCCGTTGACGGTGGTGTACTTGAGCACGTACTTTTTATCGGGGTGGATGTGCTTATAGATGCCCTGGGCCATAAGGGCGGCTTCGTGGAAGCCGCAGAGAATGAGCTTGAGCTTGCCCGGATAGGTGTTGATGTCGCCGATGGCGTAGATGCCGGACTCGGAGGTGGAGTAGTCCAGGGTGTTGACCTTCACCGCATCGTTTTCCAGCTCCAAACCCCACTCGCCGATGGGGCCGAGCTTGGGCGTGAGGCCGAAGAGGGGAATAAATGAGTCCACGGGCAGGCTCTCGGTGTCGCCGCCGTTGGCCGTGATGGTCACCGCCTCCAGGGCCTCGTCGCCGTGGACGTGGGTCACGTTGCTGCTCAGCACCAGCCGCACGCGGCCGGCCTCGTGCAGGGCCTGCACCTTCTCGGCCGAGTCGGCGGCCCCGCGGAAAGTGGTGCCGCGGTGCACGAGCGTGACTTCCTTGGCTATGTTGGCCAAGAAGATAGTCCAGTCCAGAGCCGAGTCGCCGCCGCCGGCAATGACGAGGCGCTGGTCGCGGAAGGTTTCGGGGTCGCGTACCATGTAGTACACGCCCTTGCCGCTCTCGTAGCTGTCGAGCCGCTCGATGGCGGGCTTGCGGGGCTCAAACGAGCCCAGCCCGCCGGCAATGGCAATGGCTTTGCACAGAATCTCAGTGCCGTCAATGGTCGTGACCCGGAAGGTGCCGTCGTCGAGCTTCTGGTAGCCTTCCACCCGCTCGCCCAGCGTGAAGGTGGGGTGGAAGGGCTCAATCTGCCGCATCAGGTTATCGACCAGCTCGCCGGCCAGCACCGACGGGTAGCCGGGAATATCGTAGATGGGCTTCTTGGGATAAATCTCCGACAGCTGCCCGCCCACCTGGGGCAGCGCGTCGACCACGTGGCAGCGCAACTTCAGCAGTCCCGCCTCAAAAACGGCAAACAATCCTACCGGCCCGGCGCCGATAATGCAGATATCAGTGGAAATCGAATTGGTCATGCAGAAAATAGAAAAATGAGCAGCCCGTGGCTGGAAGGGTAACAGAAAACCCACCCGAAACGTTGGCTGGCCCGGCCGGTTGCGCGGCTAAAAAACGGCGCAACCAACCTCGCGGACTGACTTTTTACGCGGGAAAATTCCCGCGCGCCGCAAAGATACATACAAGGGTCGTACGTTTTTCCGGCAATTTACACCACGCCCGAAGGCTCGGTCGCCGCAACCTGGCCGGCGAAGAAAAACCGCCCGCAGCGGCGCGCTACGGGCGGTTTGGAACGGTGGGCGCTGCCAAGCAGCGGCGAGGGCGGCGCTACGGGGCGGCCGGCGAAAAAGCCGGGGCCGACGGCTTCACTGGCGTAGCATCAGAAGCCGATGGCGCACGGTAGGGCTGCCTCACGGCCAGCTCCGGGGCTTCCAAGTGCAGCAGGGCTCGTACTGCCCGGGCGCAAGCACCTGGCTCAGGGCTTGGTGATAGTGGGTTTCCTCGCCGGCCGGGCCTAGCACGAACTCCTCGTTGCGCAGTAACGGTCACCAGACGGCCTAACTGCGGGCCACGCTCTTAAAAGGTAGTGCTACCAGCGTCTTCGTGCTGGGGCCACCCGATTTGCTTCCGCTTTTTAGGAAAGCAAAAAAAGCGGAAGCAAAAAAACTTTTCATTTGCTTCCGCTTTTCCCAGTACTCAACATCGGGAAGCAAAAAGCCTTATCTAGCCTGGGGGCGCTTTTCCGGGGGGGTTAAGGGTACTCACTCCGGCCACCGCAAGCAGTGGCCAATTGCTTGCTCAGCGCAATAAGATATTGGCTTAAGCGCAACAAAAAGGTTTTCTTGCACTTACTACCTACTCGCCTTCGTCATCCGCATTTCTAGCTTCTTTCTGCTTTGCCAAACACGACTCCCACCCTGCATTGCGCTATCATCGACGACAACGAGATAAACCGCCTCACGCTGGAGCACATGGTCGAGCTGACCGATGGGCTCGAGCTGGCGGCGTCGCTGCCCGACGCCCGGCAGGCGTTGGCCTGGCTCCGGGAGTCGCCCAAGGTGGATCTGCTGCTGCTCGACGTTGAGATGCCCCATCTGTCGGGCCTGGACCTGGTGCGGTTGCTGCCCGCGCCTGCGCCGGCCGTGGTGCTCGTCACGTCGCACGCCACCTACGCCGTCGACGCCTTCGAGCTGCAGGTGGCCGACTATCTCGTGAAGCCCGTAGATTACCCGCGCTTCCTGAAGGCCCTGGAGCGGGTGCGCAACCGCCAGCCCCAGCCCGCTGCCGAGCCCGAGCCGCTGGCTTCCGACGGCCAGAACCTGTTCGTGCGGGTCAACAACAAGCTCCTGCGCGTGGACTTCGACGAGGTGCTCTACATTGAGGCGTTGTCGACGTACTCGGTTATCGTGACTGAAAAGCAGAAGCACATCGTCTACGTCACGCTCAAGAGCATGGAGGAGCGGCTGCCCTTCGCCCACTTTGCCCGGGTACACCGCTCCTACATCGTCAACACGCGCCGCATCGAGTCGGTGGAGGACAACCAGCTGCGCCTGGGCTCCTACGAGGTGCCCATCGGCAAGTCGTACCAGGCCGACTTCATGAAGCGCTTGCGCAGCCTATAAAGCGGGCTCGTCCAGCTCGGCCGGTAGCGCCTGCAGCACCTGCCGCAACAGCTCGGCCAACTCCGCCACCAGGGCCTTGGCCCGCGCCAGGTCCACGGCCGGCGTGGCGGCGTTGCGCATGGTGTCCAGCTCGTCCAGCAGCGGCGTGGCCCGGCTGATGCCGAAGGAAACTAGGTTGGGCTTGATGTGATGCACCAGCCGGGCCATATCGGGCCAGTTGCCGGTGGCCGCGGCCGTTTGCAGCTCGTCCAGGGTGGCGGGCACATTTTTCAGGAAGGAGCGCACCAGCGTCTGCACGAAGGCCTGCTTGCCCCGCGCCAGGGCCCGTAGCTGGGTCAGGTCGTAGAGCGGCTGCGGGGGCGCGGCCGGCGTCAGCAGGCGCACCAGCTTCTCAAACAGCAGCATTTCCTCGAAGGGCTTGGCCACGCAGTCGTTCATGCCGGCGGCCAGGTACTGCTCGGTGTCCGACAAAAATGCGTTGGCCGTCAGCGCTACGATGGGCACGGCGGCCCGCGTCGGGTCGGGGTGCTGCCGAATGGCGGCCGTGACCTCCATGCCGTTCATGCCGGGCAGCTGAATGTCCATCAGCACCAAATCGTAGGTCTGCTGCTCAAACCGGAGCAGGGCCGCCGGGCCGTCCTCGGCCTCATCCAGCTCAATACCCCATTCCTCGAGCAGCAGGCGGGCCACCACGCGGTTTATTTCGTTGTCTTCCACCAGCAGCATGCGCCGGTGGCGCAGCGCGCCGGTGTCGTACTCGGCTACCGGACCGGCGGGCGTGGCCGTGGCGCGGGGCAGCGTTATCTGGAAGGCAAACGTGCTGCCCTGGCGTGGCGTGCTGGTCACGGTGAGCGTGCCGCCCATCTGCTCCACCAGCGCCTTGCTGATGCTCAGCCCCAGCCCCGTGCCCCCGAAGTGGCGTGAGGTGTCGGTGTAGGCCTGGGTGAAGTTCTCAAAGATGTGCTCCAGCTTTTCCGGGGCAATGCCGATGCCGGTGTCCGTCACCCGAAACTCCACCGTGAGCAGCTCGTCGGTTTCGGCCAGCATCTCGCCTACTACCGTCACCTGCCCGCCGGTGGGCGTAAACTTGATGGCGTTGCTGACCAGGTTGATCAGGATCTGGTTGAGCCGGTGTGCGTCGCCCAGCACCCAGGGGTAGGAACAGGAGTCGCGCAGGGGCGTGCCCGCAAACCGGATGCCCTTCTCCGCCGCCTGCAGCGCCAGCGGCTGCACGGCCTGCCCCATCGAGTCGCAGAGGTTGAACGACTCTACGTTCAGCTCCAGCTTGCCGGAAGTGATTTTGGCAATGTCCAGCACGTCATTGATGACGGTGAGCAGGTGCTGCCCCGACGAGCGGATGATGCCCACCAGCTCGTGCTGCTGGTGGTTGAGGGCGGTTTTGTCGAGGCGGGCGGCAATGCCCAGGACCCCGTTCAGCGGCGTGCGGATTTCGTGGCTCATGTTGGCCAGGAAGTTGGTGCGGGCCCGGGCCGCGTCTTCCGCCGCCCGCTTGGCGTGGCGCAGCGCCTTTTCGGCCTCCACGCGCTCCGAAATCTCGTGCGAGTGTACGATAACGTAGGGCTCGTCGGCCTCGCGCACCAGCACGCTGTGGTACAGCAGGTGGTGCAGCTTCTCCGAATGGCGGGCCCGCACCCGCTGCACGCCCTGCCGCTCGCCTTCCGCTCCGATGAGCTGCAGGTAGTCGGCGAAGATGGGTTTGTCCTGCTCGGGCATCACCGAGGCCACGTTGCGGCCCACCAGTTCCGGCTCCGAGTAGCCCAGCAGCGTCGTCAGGGCGGGGTTGGCGCTAAGCAGCGTGCCGTCGAGCGAGTGGGTGCAAATAATGGCCTGGGTGTAGTACTGCAGGTCGCGGTAGCGCTTTTCCCGGTCGATGAGGGCGTGCTGGATGTTCTTCAGGTCGGTGACTTCCACCATGTAAATACTCACGTAATCCTCGGCGGCATTGGGCACCAGGCAGGTGTTGAAGTAGCGGCCGTTCATGTCCAGCTCGTGCCGCAGGGTCAGGTTCTGGGCCAGCGCCTCGGCGGCCCAGTCGTGCAGCTGGGTGCGCAGCCGCCCCAGCTGCTGCTCCGACAGCTCCGCGGCCAGCTGGTTGGCGGCGGGGTTGCCGTACAGTCGTTGCCGGTCCCGGCTGTAGCGCACCACCGGGTTGGGGTTCTGCTCCGGAATGCGCGACAGGGTGAGCAACTGCTCCTGGGTCTGGTAGCGCGCCGTCACATCGCAGAAATGCAGCAACCAGAACGTCTGGTCCTGGGTGCCTGGCTGCGGAATAAAATCCAGCTCCAGGGTACGGCCGTCGGGCAAGGGCAGCGGGAGGCCGTGCACGACTTGCCGCCCTTCCTGCTGCCGTACGTTCTCTACCGCGGCCAGAAAATCCGTCGGATCAGTCAGGCAACCGGCAATCAGCGGCACCAGCTCTGTTGCGGGCAGGCCCACGAAGCGCGCCGCGGGCAGCGCCAGGCCCAGCAGCTGGCAGAAAACCTCATTGGCCAGCACAACGCGGCTGTCGGACCCCAGCAGCAGCAGGCCTTCGTGCAGCGAGTGCAGCAGCACGTCCAGGTACTCCCGCTCAGCTTCGGGACCGGATGGCGGGCGGGTAGCTGGCGCAGGTGGCGCGGCCAGCGCGGCGCGTAGCGTCTGAATCTCCTGGTGCGCGGCTTCCAGCGTGGTGGGCAGGCCGGCAGAAAAAGCGTAAAGCGAAAGATCAGACATGGAGCAGCAGTAAGCGGGAGGGAAGGCAGGCCGGAAATGGCTTTTCACCGGGAACGGACATCAAATTTACAACTACTTCCGCAACCATTTGCCCGAAATTCCGCGCCGTGGAAGCGGTAATCTGCAAGCTTTAGCGGTACTTTGGAAAGCGTACTGCGTTCCGTAAGGCCATGAATTCAGATAACCCCGAGGTAGTCGAAGGCTACAGCTTCGCCCCGCACGACGGCGCCGACCTGTCGGTGCCGGACAGCTATACCGCCAAAGTAGCGGCGAAAGGCCGAAAGCGGGACCGGCTGAGCGACAAGGTAGCCACCACGGCTACCCGGCTGCTACCCCTGCTGGAGCTAGTGGAAAAGATCCGGCCGCACGTGGAAAACGACTCGGTGTTCACCTCGCGGCGGGAGAAGATGAAAGCTCAGCTGGCCCTGATTCAGGAGCAGCTGAAGGCCGATCAGCCCAAGCACAAGGCCCTGGCCGAGGCGTTCCGGCTGCTGGCCGAGTTTGTGGTGGAAGAGTCGAAGGAAGTCAGCAAGGACGAGGTGAAGGAATCCACGAAGCGGCTGGTGCTGGTGGCTCTTAAAAGCGCGCCCGACCTTATCCGGGCCGCGCACACGGCCGGGCTGTTTTCCTGACGGGCTACACTCCGGCTGCTTAGCCGTCCGGCTCTTCCGGGCTCTGGGGCATACCGTTCCCCGAAACTCGGCCCGCTCACCACGGCACTAGTAAGCTTAGACTACGCACGCTTATCCAACCAGAATGGCTGGCGGATGCGCCGACTGCAGCAGATGCTCGTCGAGCAGGTGGCGCTGCAACCCGCTTTCCACGCTGGGGAGCAGCACGCCGTGTTCACTTTGCAAAGCACTGTAGCGGGGCCGTTGCGCCGCCCAGCCGAAGGCACCGACCGGCCGGGGGACGACAGCCGCTGCTTCCAGGCCCGCCAGCCGTAGGGCCAGCTGAGCCAGCTCCGCCCAGGTGTACACGCCTTGGTTCGTCAGGTGCCAAAGACCCTGGGCACAGTCGAGGAGCAGGTCCAGGGCCGTATTGACGAGGTCGGGAACGTAGGTGGGCGAGATAAATAGGTCGTCTGCCGCCTCGAAAGCCTTGCCCGCGCGGGCGGCCGTCAGGGCCTGATGCACGAAGTTGTGGGTATCCCAGGCGCTGAAAAAGGCGCTGGTGCGCACGACCAGCGCGCCGGGCAGCTCGGCGAGTACGGCCTGCTCGGCGAGCTGTTTGCTGTGCCCGTACACGCTCAGGGGGTGCGTGGCGGCCGGCTCCCGGTAGGGTGCGGTAGCAGTGCCGTCGAATACCAGGTCGGAGGAAAACGTGAGCAACTGGATGTTGAGCCGGGCGCAGGCTGCCGCGAGCAGGCGCGGGCCCGTCGCGTTTTCGCGGTAGCAGCGGTCCGCATCGGTTTCGGCCACATCTACCCGGACGTAGCCGGCGGCATTCACCACGGCCCACGGGCGGTACTGTTCCAGGGCGTGGGCCACAGACAAGGCATCGGCAATATCCAGGGCGGCCCGGTCCAGGCAGACCGCGTGCAGTCCCCGGATGCGGCACACCCGCCGGAAGGCCTGGCCCAGCGTGCCGGCGGCACCCGTGATGAGTAGTGGTTGAGAAGCCATAAGCAATGGAGTGCGGTAGCGAAAAGGTAAACCTAAGATCAAGAGGCCTCCTGCTCAGCGGGCCAGTAAAAGCGAATGTCACGCTGCCACCAGCCGGGGCCGTCCAGCACGGGATGGGCGTAGTGACCCTGGCGCAGTAAGTGCTGCACCATGCGGTGCAGGGCCGTGGGGCGGGGCGGGTCACTACGCACGTCAAATACGCCCGTCTCGTAAGAGGCGCCGTCCTGGGTGAGCAGGTTGTCCCAGTCGAAGGCCCCCAGCAGCGACCAGACGGTCAGGCCCCGTATCTCGATGCCCCGGGCCTGCAGCCTACTGACGGCCTGCCAGGCCTGGTGCAGCCAGCGCATCTGCTCTTCCCGGGTGCAGCCCAAGTGCAACTCCGTCACGGCCAACGGGCGCTGGTAACGGGCCCAGGTTTCCTCCAGCAGCCCCTCCAGCCCCCGCACTGCTACCCCCGTCACGCGTAGCGCTTCGAGGTCAACGTAGGCGGGGTGATGGCGGCCGCTGATGGCTGCTTGGCCAGGGTATAAGGTCAGGCGCTCATCGAGGTACCGCTCACTGGTCACGTAGTGATTGATGCCGAGAATATCCGGGGGCAGGGGCTCATCGCTGAACACGTGCAACTCCTCTTCGCCGATACCCTGGCCGCGCAGATAGTCCCAGAGGGGATGCGCCGGGGTTACGGCGCCGCTGAGTATATCGAAGGTGAGCCAGCGCCGGTGGTTCTCAAACTCGGCTTGCGGAGCCAGGTCCGGCGTACTGTGGGTCTGGCCCAGGTCTTCCGTTTGCACGAGTTGGGCAGTGGGGTTTACCTGCCGGATGGCCAGCATCGCCAGGCGGGTAGCATGCAGCTCATTAAGCAGAATGCGCACGAAGGTGGCGTCGTCGCGGCCGTGCGGGTACCACAGGCCGTAGAGGCCACTGAAGCGGGCAGTGGTCAGCGGCTCGTTGACGGGCGTGTAGTAGCGCACCCACGGGTAGCGCTCCGCCACCATCCGGGCGTAGCGGGCCAGGCCCGGGGCAAACGACGGCTGGTCCAGCGCCGTATAGCGCGGGCCGCTGCCGTGGTGGACCAGGCCCACGATAGGCTCGATACCCAGCGTCTGCAGACGGCCGAGCCGGTCATCAGCCCACTGCCAGTCCGGTTGGTCCAGACTGTCTGGGGCCACGTGCTCCCAGAGCACCGGGTAGCGCAGGGTGCGCAGGCCCAGTTCGGCAAAACGGTCCAGATCCTCGGGCCGGTCCCAGTGGCCGCTGCGCCGGAGCTGGTCGGAATAGGCCTCACCGACGCGCCGGCACGTGCATTCCACGCCGCCCCAGATATCCACTTTTGTAGCGTTACTCATCTCGTAATTGTTTGGTGCTTTTCTGCTCAATGCTGCCCGGCACCTCAGACGATTACCCGTACGGCCGGCTCCCAGGCGCGGGCGGCACAGTGCGGGCAAGCCGTAGCCGGCAGCTGGGCAGCTTCCACGGTCTGCCCGCAGCGGAGGCAGGCGAAGGTGCCGGGGGCCGAGGGTTGAGCCTGCCGGAAGTCGTGGTCCCAGCCCGGAATCAGCGACAAACCCGGCTTCGGCTCTTTTTCTTCCACCAGACTGAAGGTGCCATTGGCTTCCATATAGAGGCGCCGCACCTGACCCAGATGCTCCAGGCTTTCGCCGCGCAGCTGGGCAAACAGCCGCTCTTGGGAAAGCACTGCCTGCTCCATATGCGCCAACTGCAGTACGCCATCCGTGACGACGGTCGTCAGGTTGCCTTGCAGCAGCTGCTCCACCCGCGGGCGGCGGGCCGCCCAGTGCGTCACTAGCCGCTGCCCAACGACGACGACGCCCGCCACAACGACCGACGCTAGCAGGCCGCGGTCGGCGGAAAGAATGGGAATGCCGATGCCCGCCGCCAGGGATACGAGGGCCGCCAGCTCCGTGCGGCTGAGCTGCCCGGCCATGCGCTTGCCCATCAGGCGCAGGCCCGTGAGCAGGATAAAATAGAGCAGCACCAGCCGGATTGCCGCTTCGAGCAGGAATATCCAGGGGACATCTCCCATCAGAATGCGCATGTAATCGGTGAGCTGCGGGGGCGGTGGTGGCGGCATGGGAAAAGGCGCTGGAAGGCAGCGGGAAGGATAAGAACGAACAAATTATCTAGTGCTACCGCGCAATGACGAGGCGGCCGAGCGGGGACTATACCGTCGCGGGCAACCAATTGTGGGCCCCACAGCGCAGGCAGCGGGTACCCGCGTGGTCGGTGGCGGCCGGAACGTGGCCGCAGGTCGCGCATACCTGGTGGTGGCGTGCCGGGCCGTCGGTGGCCGGGCCGGGGGCATCGGCGCGGGGCAGCACGCTGAGGCCGGGCTGGGGCTGGGGTAGCTTGTAGAAGCTCAGGCGGCCATTGGCTTCCAGGTACACGCGGCGCAGTTCGCCGAGGTGCGTAACGTTCTGATTGCGGAGCTGCCCAAACAACTGTTCCTGCGACAGGGCGTGGCGGTGCATTGCGGGCAGCTCCAGGCAGCCATCCCGGACCAGCAGAGTCAGGTCGCCCTGTTGGAGCAGCTCCACGGGGCGGTATTTGAAGGCCAGCCAGTTGCTGATGCGGTGCACGCCCAGCACGGCCAGCAGCACCACCACGCTCGGCAGCAGGCCGACGGTCGGAATCTGCATCGGCCCCGCAATAATGGCCCCGAGCGTGAGAATAACCGCCAACTCTCCGACCGACAGCTGCCCTTTCATGCGCCGGCCCAGCCAGCGAATAATCAGCAGCATGACCATAAAAATCAGCAAGGCTCGAATGCCCACCTCGGCCGTGAAAATGGGTGGGGCCGCCCCGAACAGCCAACGGTGCCAATCACTGAAGACAATATCTTGTTTCTGCATACTTAGTAGCCTGATTCACACGATGCCTACAGAAACGGTGCCCTTTGGGCCAGGGTTGTGGCAATGGCGAGAGACGCGCCATTCAATCGCACCTTCTAAACCACCTGCCTGGCCGGCGGGCAGCGCGTGTGCTACGACACCGCCGACCGCAAGCTCGTACGCTCTACCTGCAAAGCAAGGTGCTCGCCGGCAAGAAGGGCCGAGGCCGCCGATAGCCGGAGCAGCCCGTTGGGAAGGCCACCGCGCAGGTACGGGGCAGCTTGGCAGCCGGTCCCAGCAACGGCTACGGCGGCGGCGGCGTGGCCGGCAAGGAGGCGGAGCAACAGGTTAAGTACCATGCTTCCCTAGCTGGCTGAATGAGCCCGGCCGCCCAGGCCCGCATCGGCGACGAAACCCGCAAAATCGACGCCCGCGCCCGGAGCACCCGGCGGAAGCGGGGCATCAAAGTCGAGCAGAAACCCGGGCAGCGCGACCAAATGACGCTAACTTACCGCACCACCGACGGCGGCCGGCAAGTGGTGCTGCGCGGCCTCAACGAGCGGCAGGATTTCCTCCACGTCGTGCCGGACCGCGTAGACCGCCAGTACACCCTGTCGGAGCCGACGCTGTCGGCCGGCCAATACTAAAATATGATGCGCAACTCTGAGTATGATGCGGTAGTAGTAGGCTCGGGCCCAAACGGGCTGGCAGCGGCCATCGTGCTGCAGCAGGCGGGCCTGGCGGTGCTGCTGCTGGAAGGCAAAGACCAGCTGGGCGGCGGCCTGCGTACGGCCGAGCTGACCCTGCCCGGCTTTCGCCACGACATCTGCTCGGCCATTCATCCGCTGGCGGCCGGCTCGCCCTTCTTCCAGACCCTGCCACTGGCGCAGTACGGACTCGAATACCTTACTCCGCCGGTAGCCGCCGCCCACCCGTTCGACGATGGCACGGCCGCGGCTGCCGTCAGCTCCCTGGCCGAAACGGCGCGGAGCCTGGGGGCCGATGAGCAGGCGTACCAACGCCTGCTAGAGCCCGTGGTGACTAGCTGGCCTAACATCGTCAACGACGTGCTGGCGCCGCTGCACTTTCCGGAGCATCCGCTGGATATGGCTCGGTTTGGAATTTCGGCCCTGCAGCCGGCTACGCTGCTCACCCGGCGCTTCCAGACGAAAGAAGCCCGCGGACTGTTTGCCGGCATGGCCGCCCACGCCATTCAGCCGCTCGGCAACCTGACCACGTCGGCCATCGGGCTGGTGCTGCTCACGGCCGCGCACCGCCGGGGCTGGCCGCTGCCCCGGGGGGGCTCCCAGACCATTGCCGACGCGCTGGCTGCGCACTTCGTGGCCCTGGGCGGACACATTGAAACCTGCACCTACGTCCGCTCCCTGGCGCAGCTGCCCGCGGCCAAAGCCATACTCTTCGACGTGACGCCCGCCCAGCTGCTGCAGATTGCCGGCCATAGCCTGTCCGGTGTGTACCAGTGGCAGCTGCGGCGCTACCGCTACGGCATGGGCGTGTTCAAGGTCGACTGGGCCCTGGATGCCCCGATTCCCTTCGCGGCCCGCCAGTGCCGGCAGGCCGGCACGGTGCACCTGGGGGGCACGCAGGAGGAAATCGTGGCCGGCGAGAAAGCCACGGCCGTCGGCGGCCACCCCGACCGGCCCTTCGTGCTACTAGCTCAGCCCAGCCTGTTCGACGACACCCGCGCTCCGGCCGGCAAGCACACGGCCTGGGCCTACTGCCACGTCCCGAACGGCTCGACCCGGGACATGACTACCGCCATCGAGCAGCAGGTGGAGCGCTTCGCGCCGGGCTTCCGGGAGCGAATCATCGGCCGCCACACCTTCGACACGGCCCAGCTCGAAGCCTACAACCCCAACTATGTAGGCGGCGACATCAACGGCGGCCAGTTGGATATCAGTCAGCTCTTCACCCGGCCGGCCCTGCGCGCCTCGCCCTACCGCACTTCCCAAGCCGGGCTGTATCTGTGTTCCTCGGCCACGCCGCCGGGCGGGGGCGTGCACGGCATGTGCGGCTACCACGCCGCCAGCCGTGCCCTGCGGGACGTGTTTCGGCTCCAGCCCGCGCCCCTGTACCAGGAAGCAGCCCGACCCGCGGCGGCACGCTAGTTCTCCGGCTTTTCTTTACCGTGTCAACCGCCGCTAATGCTGCTCCCGCCAAATCCAGTTTCCCGCCACTACGGGTGTGGTATCGGCCTTTTTTAAGCTGTTACGACGGCAGTGGCCGCTAACCTGACCTGCATCCGCGCGTTCCGGCGGGGGGCAGGTGTTTGGCTCCGTGCACGATGTGCGCAACAACCAGCTCCTGGAGGTGCCGCGCCGCCGACCTGGTGCACGACGCGGCCTTTTTGGCCGGCCTGCCCAAGGTCTAAACCGAGTGGGAGGGCGTGGCGCAAGCTCCCTGGCGGCCCCGGCTGCTGCTCCAGGCCATCCACAACAGCTACGTCCGCCCCGATATCGTGGTGGATATCTCCGATTTCTGGGAGCAGAAGCTGGCCGACCTCACCGCCTTCCGCAGCCAGTTTTACCACCCCGAATACGCCACCGACGAAGTCGGAACCTACATTTTCAGCCCCGATTGCTGCTTCGGAGGTGGCCTCGGACAGCAGTTCAGTGAAAGGAGGGTTATGATTTCTTCTGCTGCGCAGTTGCTGGTCAAACGCCCTCGTTTATTCGCTCCCCGCCTTACTGGTGGGTGTGCGCATGCCCTCTTGTAGGCGGGCCAGTTCCTCATTCACGATTTCAGTGAAGCACGTGCGCATGGTCATTTGAAAACGAGACGCGATTTCGTTATAGGGGTGGAAGTTGCCGTTGTAGTAGGTTTCGACGGGTGTGGTAGAGTCCGGATCCCGGCCTGCTCCCGGTTGCACGAAGACGAACTCCTTCACCTCGTAACGGTAGCGGCCCTCGCGCACCGAAATCGTGGCGGTGTAGCGCAGCTCACACAACAGGGCTTTTCCGCCCCAATCATAGGCAAAGGGGCAGACGCCCGTCGTGCGAATCACCTCGGTATCGGGCCCGCTCGTGAGGACGGGGAACTGGCCGGCCGGCGAGACCCGCTGTGCCCATGCGCGAGCTTGCCGAACCAAGTCCGATTGGCTCACGCCGGCCACCGGCACGACCTCCTGATAGACAAAGCGGTGTGCCTGGGAGATGGGCCCGGCCGGCAGTTGTCCCCACACCGGCCCAGACAGGCCGCCGAGGCAGACCAAAAGCAACCACTGGAAGCGGGCAACTACGGAACAATACTTCATTCAAAAGGGCATAAGGAGAGCCTAACCCTGCCGACACGGAACGAGACAACTACGGCGGGGGTACAAGCTACCGCTTTTACAGGGTCTGAGCCATCTTACTTTCTGTATTCTCCTAAACGGTGGTTACGGTGTTCAAATTAGATTACTTTTCCAGACTGGGTGACCTGTTCAGGTTACCCAGTCTGGAAAGGCCTCGGAAAACACTGTTTGCGAGACCTTCTGGTGGGGCACTGAAACCATTCGGAACAGAGTTCTAATCTGGACACTTCTGGCACCGTTTCGCTGAATACACTACTTCGTAGATACCTGGGGCGCCACATTCCTTCTCTCTTCCGAGGCGTGTGCCTATTTCACTTTCTTATAATCGAGCCCCGGACCATCACAGGCCCGCCAAGTACTCACTAAGGTCTCGTCGGCTTTGATAACAAGGGTTTCCTGCCGCGTACTCGGTGTACAAGAGCCGATGATGCTGCTAGCCGCTGCATAGGTGAGGAAAGCATACTGACCATCCGAAAAGTTCTGCACGGAAAACGTGCCGTGGGCTACGACGACATTAGAGCCTTGCTGGCGCGTCTTAGAGAAGGTGCTATCGGCTTGAAAGACATACGTTTCTTGCCAGGGTAAATCCGCGCCCGTCTTGATGTAGCCAGGGATTTGCCCCGTCAGTTTAACCAACTGCCACGTTTGCGGGTAGGCAGCGGCCGGAACCTCCTCGAGGTCTTCTTTTTGACAAGAAACCAACGTGGCCAAGACAATGGAGAAAAAAAGTGCTCTTTTCATCACAAGTAAAAGTTAGGGGTTCGCTAGGATGATCCATAACGAGACTAGAGGGTTGCATAGACTTATTCCGCGAGAACGTCAAGTCCGGCCTGGCCCGAAAGCGGCAGCGCGCGAAGGCGACAGGGGAAACCTACGTGCACGGCCGCCGGGCGCTGGCCCCAGAACTGGTAGACCGGATACGGAAGCTGCAGGGCAAGGGCTTGAGCGTCCGCAAGATCAGCGCGGCCGTCGACGTGCCGGTTGGTACCATACACAAGTCCTTGGTCAAAAGCCCTGCATAGCGGAGAGTGAAAAAACAGGCAAAACGACGAAAATCTGCCACTGAAACTGCCACTGGAAAAAGAAAAAGGCCCTCAGCGTGCTGCTGAGGGCCTTTCTGGTGGTCGTGTAAGGAGTCGAACCTTAAACCTTCTGATTCGTAGTCAGATGCTCTATCCAATTGAGCTACACAACCGTTTTCCCGTTTTGGAGATGCAAAGATAGGGGGAAAGATTTCAGCCGTACAAGCCCCAGGGCTAATTAACCGGCAAAAAGCCTCGAAAAAAGGCGCAAGCAGCTGAAAGTCAGTTTTAATTTTTTTCGACGTTTCCGGCGCTGCGGCCCAGGGCGCGCTTGAGGGCGCGGTCGAAGATGTAATAGAGACCGAACAGGGATACCACGACCAGGCCGATGAGCAGCAGCTTGCCGGCGGTACCGGTGTCGGGGTTGCGCACGAGCGTGAAAACGTCCTGGGCTTTGGTGCCCAGCCAGTAGAAAAACAGGCTGCGCGGCAGCATACCCACCACGCTACCCAGCAAAAACCGCCGCCGGTCCACGCGCATCACGGCCAGCACGAAGGTCATCAGGGCGAAGGGCAGCACCGGGGAGATGCGCGTGAGGACGATAAGCTGCCAGCTTTCATTTTTCAGCTCCCGCATCACGGCGTCGGCTTTGGGAAAGTGGTGCAGGAAGGTGGTCATCTTGCCGTGGTCGAGGCGGGATGCCACGGTGTAGCCCACGAAGGCGGCCAGCGCGTAGGCCAGCACCATGCCCGGTAAGCCGGCCCAGCCCAGGTAGAAGCCGGTGGCCAGGGCCACGAACGTGGTAGGCGTGAGGGCGAAGGCCATGGTGAAGGCAATGACCACAAAATACCCTACCGCCTGCGCCGGCGTCAGGTTTTGCAGCAGCGCCTGGTTACGGTAGAGCAGGTAGGTTAGGGAAGAGCTGCCCAGCACCGGCATGGCCACCAGCAGCAGCATGGAAAGGAGGGTGGAGGCGTTTTTTTGAAAAAGCTCTTTCAGGAAAGCCATAGGCATCGGACAAACAAACGGGCCGGCTGGAAGCAGCCGGCTCGAAGGTAGAACGAAAGAAAAGCCCGAAAGGCTGCATCGGGCGCGGCCTGACCAGCCACTGGCTTATTCGTCTGCCGCTTTGCCCCCGAAGAAGCGGCGGATACCGGCCCAGCCGGCCGCTACCGCCGCAATGATGATTTTCCAGAACTTCGCCAGCAGGGCAAAGGCCCCCACTTTGGCCAGCACCTTGCCCGCCACCAAGCCCCCAATGCCGTAGGCAGCTACCTCGTCGAGCTTAGGGTCGAAGTCGACGTACTGTTGGCCCTTGGCAAACTCCACGCTCTTGATGACGGTGGGAATGGAGCGGCGGATTTCGGGCAGCTGGTCCATAACCCCGATGGCGTTCAGGTTGAGCACGCCCTTGCGGCCGAGCAGGCGCACGTTGTAGTTGAGGGTGGTTTCGGAAGTGCCGCTGAAGCGCAACTCCTTAGCCCAGTGCAGCACGTTAAGCTTGGCGTCGTAGTGGGGTTTGGCGGCCCAGCCGATGAGCATAACGCGGCCGTAGCCGGCTTTTTCCCGCTCGGCATTGCCTTCCTCGGTGTCGTCCTGCATCTGCTTGAGCAGGTCGTCGTAATTGATGTCGGCGGCATCATCGTCCTTGACGTAGCCCGAGGGGTCGTATTCGATGCAGAAAGCCCAGCTGTTGTCGTCGAGCGGGCCTCGGTCGGCAGGAAAGAGCATGCCCAGCGACTCGCCGTCGGGGTTTTCCCAGAGCTTGGTCAGCACGTAGGCGCTCTGCTTCGCGTCGAGGTAGCGGAAGCCGGCCGGCACGTCGAGGTAGCCCAGCGCGTTGGGCAGAATGATGTGGCCGGTCTGGTAGTGCAGTCTGGCCTGCACGGAGTCGATGTAGGCCTGCTCCCGGTCGACGGAATCGGTGGGAGCGGGGGCGGCGTAGCTGGTAAGGCGGATGCTGAGCAGGGTTAACAGGAGTAGGAGTTGTTTCAAGCGGGTAAGGGATAAAAGCGGAGAAGACATTTTGCCACCAAGATAAGCTGCCCAGCGCAAAGCCGCGACGTCCTTTTTCAGCCGGGCAAGCCGCTGGCCCGGTGGATTCCGGCCGGGGCCGGCAAAGCTCCCGGCGCCTGGCTACCTTTGCCGCCCAAGCACCGTAGTAATTCCCCGCCTTCCATTCCCACTATGAAATTCGGAACCAAAGCCATCCATGCCGGCGTGCACCCGGACCCCACCACCGGGGCCATCATGACGCCGATTTACCAAACCTCGACCTACGTGCAACGCTCCCCCGGCGACCACAAGGGCTACGAGTACTCGCGCACCCACAACCCCACCCGCACCCAGCTACAAAACGCGCTGGCGGCCCTCGACAACGGGCAGCACGGCCTGGCCTTCGCCTCCGGTATGGCCGCCACCGATTGCGTGGTGAAGCTGCTCCAGCCCGGCGACGAGGTGATTTCGACCAACGACCTGTACGGCGGGTCCTACCGCATCTTCACGAAGGTATACGAGCCGCTGGGCATCAAATTTCACTTCGTGCCCATGCACGACATGGAGGCCGTGCGGGCCAAGGTGAATGAGCGCACCAAGATGATCTGGGTGGAAACGCCCACCAACCCGCTGCTCAACGTCATCGACATTGCCGCCGCCGCCGCCGTAGCCAAGGAGGCCGGCGCCTTGCTGGTCGTTGATAATACCTTCTCCACGCCCTACCTGCAGACGCCGCTGGCCCTGGGCGCCGACATCGTGGTGTACTCGCTCACCAAGTACATGGCCGGCCACTCCGATACCGTGATGGGCGCCCTGGTGCTCAACAACGACGAGCTGCACCAGCGCCTGAGCTTCTACCAGAACGCCTGCGGGGGCACGCCCGGCCCCCAGGACTGCTTCTTGGTGCTGCGCGGCCTCAAAACCCTGCACATCCGCATGCAGCGCCACTGCGAAAACGGCCGGAAGGTGGCCGAGTACCTCAAGGCCCATCCCAAAGTGGGCCAAGTGTACTGGCCCGGCTTTGCCGACCACCCCAACCACGACGTGGCGGCCCGGCAGATGAACGACTTCGGCGGCATGATTTCCTTCGTGCTCAAGGGCGACGTGCAGGAAGACGCCATTGCCGTGCTGGAGAAGTTCCAGCTGTTTTCCTTGGCCGAAAGCCTGGGCGGCGTCGAAAGCCTTTCGGGCCACCCCGCCACCATGACCCACGCCAGCATCCCGGCCGAGGAGCGCCGCAAGGCCGGCCTGTCCGACTCGCTGATTCGCCTTAGCGTGGGCATCGAGGACGCGGAAGATCTGCTCGACGACCTCAAGCAGGCCATCGGCTAGGCTCCGGGCTTCCCGGATGTATAGTGCGCGCCGCTGGTAGGCGGGTAGGGGGTGATTGTCCGCAATCAGCTCCCACCCGCCCACCAGCGGCGCTGCCATGTCCGGGCTTGCTGGGGGCTTACCAGCACTTGCCAGAGCGTTGCAACGGTTTGCCGGGGGTTGGTAAACATTTGCCGGGCCTTCCCCACCGCTTGCCGGCGTTTTCTCACGACTTGCCAAGGCTTCTCCAGGACTTACTAGAGCTTTGTAATGACTTGTCGCCGTCTGCCTGCGAGAAGAATCGGGTAAACGGCCGCGCCGTTCGTCTTCGGGAGCAGGCACTCCGCCTACTTTATCCTGCACCTTATGAAAACGCCTTCCCGCTTCGACGGAAAAAAGTACCTGAACACCATTCCTACCGCCGTGGGGGCTGATTACGGCGGCATGGCCCGCCGCTGGCTGACGGGCAAGGAGGAGCGGGAGCCGCGCCGGCCGCTGGGCCCGTTCCGCGCCAATGCCGCGGCTCTGGCCGAGCCCGTACCGGCCCAGGCCCTGCGCGTGACGTGGTTCGGGCATTCGTCTACTCTGATTGAAATCGACGGCAAGCGGATTCTGACCGACCCGGTGTGGGCCGCGCGGGCGTCGCCGGTGGGAGTACTGGGGCCGAAGCGGTTTTTTCCCGCGCCCCTGCCGCTGGCCGAGCTGCCCCGGCTGGATGCCGTAGTGCTGTCGCACGACCATTACGACCACCTCGACCGGGACGCCATCAAGGTGCTGGGCCGCACGGGCGTGCTCTTCTACTGCCCGCTGGGCGTGGGCGCCCACCTGCGCCGCTGGGGCGTGCCGGCCGCGCAGGTAACCGAGCTGGACTGGTGGCAGGAAGTGCCGCTGGGCGACACCCACACGCTGGCCGCCACGCCCGCCCGGCACTTCTCGGGCCGCCGCCTCACCCGCGACAATACCCTCTGGGCCTCCTGGTGCATTCTGGGCCCCACGCACCGCGCCTTCTTCGGCGGCGACTCGGGCCCCTACGAGGCCGGCTTCCGCGAAATCGGGGCCGCCTACGGGC
>Ga0247729_10000330_pt1 | contig 20521 bp, 14 predicted proteins | sample UWRJL133311R2_FD_180958 | JGI IMG/M metagenome (GOLD analysis project Ga0247729, IMG submission 180958) | Plant litter microbial communities from Arlington Agricultural Research Station in Wisconsin, United States - UWRJ-L133-311R-2 | ecosystem: Environmental > Terrestrial > Plant litter >... | reverse complement strand
GGCTGGGGCGTGGCCCTGCGCACCCTGCTCACCGGCGGCCTGCTGATTGCGGGCACCCTGTTCGTGGTGTCGCGGCAGATGACGCTGGGCCAGTTCGTGGCCGCCGAGGTGCTCATCGTGCAGATAAGCAGCTCCATCGAGAAGCTCATGACCGGCGTGAGCACTGTCTTCGACATGCTCACCGGCGTGGAGAAGCTGGCCGCCGTCACCGACCTTCCTATTCACCAACCCGAATCGGCCGACGCGCATGCTTAACATATCCAACCAGAACGTCGACGACAACGTCTGGCACGAGGCCCTGGACCGCTCGCGCCGGGAGCTGCTCGAACCCAAGGGCGCCCGCCTGCTGGGCCGGGTGCTGACGGCCGTGGGCGTCATCTTCCTGATTATCCTGTTTCTGCCCTGGCGGCAAACCATCGAAGGCTCCGGCACGCTGACCACTCTGCGCCCCCAGGACCGTCCCCAGACGGTGCAGAACGCCATTGCGGGCCGCATCGAGCACTGGAACGTGCGCGAGGGCCAGCTGGTGAAGCGCGGCGACACGCTGCTGACGATTTCCGAAATCAAGGACGAGTACTTCGACCCCAACCTGCCCGAGCGCCTGCGCGAGCAGTTGACCGCCAAGCGCGGCAACGTGACGGCCAACGCGGCCAAAATCGAGGCTACCGACCAGCAGATGGCCGCCCTGCGCCTCACCCTGAACGTGCAGCTCGACGCGGCCCGCAACCGCGTAACCCAGGCCCGCAACACCGTCAGCATCGACAGCGCCGACCTAGTGGCCGTCAGCAACTTCTACCAGATTGCCCAGTCGCGCCTGGCCCGCTACGAGGAAGGCTACAAGAACGGGCTGTTTTCGCTCACCGACATCGAAACCCGGCGGCTCAAGCTCCAGGAAGACCTGGCCAAGGTGACGGCTCAGCGCAACAAGCTGCTGAACGCTAAGCAGTCGTTGGCCAACGCCGGCATCGAGCTGGCCAACCTGCGCGCCAAGTACGGGCAGGACCTGGCCAAGACCCTCTCCGACCGCAGCTCGGCCGTGTCGAGCCGGGCCTCGTCGGAGGGCGAAGTGGCAGCTTTGCGCAACAAGATCAGCAACGTGGAGGTGCGCCGCGGCCTGTACGTGGTGCGGGCCCCGCAAACGGGCTACGTGGTGCGCACCCTCAAGGCGGGCATCGGCGAAACCATCAAGGAAGGCGAATCCCTGGCCACGCTGCAGCCCGACGCGCCCGTGTTGGCCGTGGAACTGTACGTGCGGGCCATGGACGTGCCCCTGATCCAAAGAGGCCGGCAGGTGCGCCTGCAGTTCGACGGCTGGCCGGCGGTGCAGTTTTCGGGCTGGCCCTCGGTGGCCGTAGGCACCTTCGGCGGCACCGTCACGGTGATTGACGTGGTGAGCACCACCAGCGGCAAGTACCGCTTGCTGGTGCGCCCCAACCGCCCCAACGAGCGGGACCCCAGCTGGCCCGCGCAGCTGCGGCTGGGCTCGGGCGTGTACGGCTGGGTGATTCTGGACTCGGTGCCGGTGTGGTACGAAATCTGGCGGCAGCTCAACGGCTTCCCGCCCAGCCTGCAGGCCGCCCCCAACGAGGCTCCCATCAAGGCGCAGGCCGACAAAAAGTAGGCCCCATGAAGAAACGACAAACTGGTTTTTGGTTTTTGGTTTTTGGTTTTGGGCTGCGTGCCGACCAAAAACCAAAAACCAAAAACTATAAACTAATACTGGCGGCCCTGCTGCTGAGCTTCCTGAGCTTCGGCACCCGGGCTCAGACGCCTGCGCTGCCCCGGCGGGAAGCCAGCCTCAGCCTGGCCCCGCTCCACACCCGGCCGCTGCTGGCCGCCGCCCAGCCGGCCCCGGATACGGCCCGAGTGTTTTCCCTGCAGGATCTGGCCGACCTGGTGTTTGCCCACCACCCGCTGGTGAAGCAGGCCGCCCTGCTCAGCGCCGACGCCCAGGCCCAGGTGCTGGCCGCCCGCGGGGGCTTCGACCCCAAGCTGGGTTCGGGCTTCGACCGGAAGCTGTTCGGGGGCACCGACTACTATAACAAGTGGGCCAACGAGCTGAAAATACCCCTCTGGCCCGGCGGCATCGATTTGAAAGCCGGTTACGACCGGATGGTGGGCACCTACGTGAACCCCGAGTACCGCACCCCGCTCGACGGGCTGGCCGGCGTGGGCCTCTCGGTGCCGCTGGGCCAGGGCTTGCTCATCGACGCGCGCCGCAGCACCCTGCGCCAGGCCCGCATTATGGTGGCCGCCGCCGAGGCCGACCAGGTCAAGCAGATCAACGAGGTGTGGCTGCAGGCGGCCAAGGACTACTGGAACTGGTACTACGCCTACCAGCAGGCCAGCCTAGTGCGGGAAGGCGTGGCGCTGGCCGACACCCGGTTTCGGGCCACCAGCCGCCGCGCCCTGCTCGGCGACCAGGCCCCCATCGACTCGGTGGAGGCGCGCATCACGGTGCAGGACCGCCAGGTGCAGGCCGAGCAGCTGGGCGTGGAGCTGCAAAACGCCCGCCTGTTACTCTCCAACCACCTCTGGGACAAGGATGCCCAGCCCGTGGAGCTGCCGACTTATGCCGTGCCCCAGCGCCCCTTCCTGGTGCGGGTAGATACGGCCCAGTTTGGTCAGCTGCAGGCTCAGGCCGCAGTTTCGCATCCCACGCTGCTTAAGCTTGACGCCAAAATCCGGCAGCTGGGCGTGGAGGAGCGCTACCGTCGGGAGCTGCTCAAGCCCAAGCTCAGCGTGAGCGGCACGCTGCTCAGCCGCGGCGACTTCTACCGCTCCGAGGTGCCCGCCTACTACGACTTCGGCCGCGACAACTACAAGCTGGGCGTAGATTTCGCCTTCCCGCTGTTTCTGCGGCAGGAGCGCGGCAAGCTCCAGCAGGCCCGGCTGAAAGTGCAGGATGCCACGCTGGAGCAGCAGCAGAGCCGCCGCACCATCGTCAACCAGGTGCAGGCCGTGTACAACACCCTGCAGGCCTACGACCGGCAGCTCACGCTCCAGGCCCAGACCATTGCCAACCAGCGCACCCTGCTGCAGGCCGAGCAACAGAAGTTTGAGCTGGGCGAAAGCACCATTTTCCTCATCAACGCCCGCGAATCCAAGCTCATCGAGCTGCGCATCAAGCAGGAAAGCCTGCGGGCGGGCTACGAAAAGGCCCGCGCCGAGCTTTACTACTATGCTGGCACCCGCGCCCAGAACCCGCAGTAGCCTTCCGGGTTTGGGGTAGCTACCAAGCAAAAGGCCGCCACGCTGAGCGTGGCGGCCTTTTGCTTATCCGGCAAGGCGTAGCTTACAGCGTCTTGCGGCGGTTCTTTTTGTAGTCTTCGAACACCAGGTGGCCCAGCCCTTTCAGACCCGAATAGTAGGCCTTACCCTGGTTTACCTGGGTGAACTCCTCCACGAACTGCTGCAAGTACGGGTCACTGGCAATCATGAAGGTGGTGATGGGCACCTTAAGACGGCGGGCGGCGGCGGCCAGGTTCAGCGTCTTGTTCACAACCTTACGGTCGAGGCCGAAGCTGTTTTTGTAGTAGCCGTTGCCTTCCTTGAGGCAGGTTGGCTTGCCGTCAGTTATCATGAAGATCTGCTTGTTGGGCGTCTTGCGCTTGCGCAGCAGGTCGAGGGCCAGCTCCAGGCCGGCCACCGTGTTGGTGTGGTACGGGCCTACTTCCAGGTAGGGCAAGTCCTTGATGGTGATGGGCCAGGCGTCGTTGCCGAACACGATAACGTCGAGGAAATCCTTGGGGTACTTCTGCTTCACCAGCTCGGCCAGAGCCATGGCCACCTTCTTGGCGGGCGTAATGCGGTCCTCGCCGTAGAGAATCATCGAGTGCGAGATGTCAATCATCAGCACGGTGCTGGTCTGGGTTTTGTGCTCGGTTTCGCGCACTTCCAGGTCGCCCTCGGCCAGCATAAACTCGTCGGTCAGGCCGTGGTTGAGCTGGGCGTTGCGGATGGATTCGGTCATCGAAATCTGGTCCACCGCGTCGCCGAAGCGGAACTCGCGCAGGTCGGTGCTCAGCTCGTCGCCCTGCCCGGTCTGGGGGGTGCGGTGGTTGCCGGAATTGCCCTTTTTGAGCTTGCCGAAAATTTCCTCCAGGGCGCTTTTGCGGATGCCCTGCTCGGTTTTGGGCGTAATCTTGAACGCGCCCTTCTCCTGCTCGTTCTCGTCGATGTAGCCCTTTTTCTTCAGGTCCTCAATGAAGTTGCCGATGCCGTAGTCGCCGTCGGTGAGGCTGTACTGCTTATCGAGCTCGTTGAGCCAGGACAGGGCCTCCGCCACGTCGCCCGACGTGATGGTGACCAATTGCATGAATAGCTTAAAAAGCGACTCAAACCCTTTTTCGGGCGAGTCATCGGGCACGAAATCCCGGAAACGGAAACCAGCAGCCATAGGAAAGGAGTTAGGTTCTCAGAACAACGGGGCGGGCGGCAATGTTCAAGTGGGGACTTGGTTAGTGGGGTCTTAGAGTCTTGGTTGACGTTCAACGGCCCTCCGGGAAAATGTATCCGTTTATCGGTGTCCCGACTAAGCCCCCGCTATTTCAACTATCCGAGCTACTAAGTCCCAAAAACCAGGCTCCCACCAACCAAGTTTCCAAGTCCCTGATAACCAAGTCCCCACCAACCAAGTCCCAAAACATGAAAGCTCTCTGGAACGATACCGTCCTGGCGGAAAGCAACGATACCGTCGTCATCGAAAACAACCACTATTTCCCCGCTGACTCCCTGAAAAAGGAGTTTTTCGAGGACAGCATTGCCCATACCTCCTGCCCCTGGAAAGGCCGCGCCAGCTACTACTCGGTGCGGGTAAACGGCGAGCTGAACAAGGATGCTGCCTGGTTTTATCCCGAGCCCAAGGACGCCGCCAAGCAAATCCAGGGCCGCGTGGCCTTCTGGAAGGGCGTGAAAGTGGTACCGTAGGCGACCAAACCAGCCGTAGCGGGCTGATTTCGCGTATAGCGGGTACCTTTCGGCTTTTCCTTTCCGCAATGCGCCTTCCCTTCCGCCTGCTTGCCCTCACCGTCCTGGCCGCCACTACCGCCTGCGACACTACCCGGGACACCACCTCCGGCCAGCCCAATCCGACTACGAGCAGCACCTCTACTGCGACTACGCCCCCCGAGCGGCCCGGCTTCCGCAAGGAGCTGACCAGCGGCCCCTACAAGTATCTTATCAGCACCACGGGCCCGGTAGGGCAGCGCACGTTGTCGGTACGGGCCGAGCAGGACGGCCGGGAGCTGACGACGGCCCAGGACACGCTGCCGGGCGAAGTGCAGGACGCGCAGTTGGCCAAGCTCACCACCGGCTCCGGCGACGAGCTGCTGGTATTTACCGAGGGCACCGGCAGCGGCTCCTACGGCGACGTGCGCGGCTACTGGTTCGGCGGTCAGGACTGGGAAAAGATGGAGCCGCTGCCCAAGCTGACCGGCGCGGCGGCCCAGGGCTACCAGGGCCAGGACAAGTTTGAAGTACAAGACAACACGCTTATGCGCGAATTCCCGGTCTACCTGCCGGCAGACGCCAACTGCTGCCCCAGCGGGGGCGTGCGCACCATCCGCTATCAGATGGCCCAGGGCAGCCTGCGCTTCCGGCAAGTGGGAATAGTCGACGAGCCGGCCCCGGCCAATTAGCTCAAGTGGCCTAACGCTGCTGAGCATAAAAAAAGCCGCGGCCAGATTCCGGCGGCGGCTTTTTGGCTTGATGGTAAGTTCAGCTTTAATACAACACCACCCGCTGACTGCCCAGCGTAGAACCGGCTAGCAGACGGACCAGGTAAACCCCGGCGGGCAGCCCGGCCGTGGGCAACTCGCCCACCAGCGGACCTCCAGCTTGCTTACTCAGGCGCTGGGTGCTCACCACCTGCCCCAGGGCGTTGACCAAGGTGGCCGTGGCTTCGACCTGCCCTGCCGGGGTCGGCAGACTTACCCGTACCGGGGCATTGACCGGAACCGGGTTCGGATAAACAACCACGGACGACTTGGCCAACGCCCCGGTGGAAGCCGTCGGCGCCGAGGCGTTCAGCAGCACGCTTACTGAGCCCGGTGAGAAGTAATGGACCGTCAGGCAATCCAGGGTGCCATTGGCATCAATGTCGGCCAGGGCCAGGCTGTTTCCGTTAGGTTGCCCGGTTGGCACGCTGGTAGTGCCCGTAAACACCCCGGCGCCGGTGTTGAAGCGGATGCTGATCACGCTCGGGGAAACGAAACTCACTGCCAGCAAATCCAAGTCGCCGTCACTGTCGACGTCCCCCAACTGCACTCCGCTCGGGGCGGCGTCGACGGGCACCCGCGCCGTAGCCGTTAAGGCCCCGGTGCCGTCGTTGAGCAGCACCGCTGTCACGTTGCCGACAAAGCAATTAGTTACCGCGTCCAGGTCACCGTCGGCGTCCAGGTCGCCCAGGGCGACGCTGGCGGGTTCCCCCGCTACGGGTATGTTATTGGTGCCGGAAAAGCTGCCCCGGCCGTCGTTGTAGCGCACACTAATGGAGTTGCCGCGGTTGGCCGTCACCACATCCAGGTCTCCATCGTTGTCCACGTCCCCCAGGGCTATGCCGTACGGCGACTGTCCTACCGCTACTTCTGTGGTGCCGGCAAACGCTCCCTGACCGTTATTAAACCGCACGCTGACCGTCCCGCTGCCGCCCGCATTGGCCGTGAGCAGGTCCAGGTCGCCGTCGGCATCTACGTCGCCCAGGACAACCATGCGGGGGGTATTGCCCACGGGTACGGTCGGCGCCGTGGTAAAGACCGCACCATTGCCAGCGTTGAGCCGCACGCTGACATCGTTGCTGAAAATATTAGAGGCCACAAAATCCAGGTCTTCGTCGCCGTCTACGTCGCCCGCTGCCACGAAAAAGCAGCCGGTGCCCGTAGCTAGTTGGGTCCCGTTGGAGAAACCACCCTGGCCGTTGTTGAGGCGGATGCCGACCCGGTTGCTGAAGTAGCTGGTGGTCAGCAGGTCCAGGTCGCCGTCGCCGTCGAGGTCGGCGGTGGCGATGCTCGTTGTGCCGTCGCCCGCACTCGCGCCGGGGGTAGCGCGAAAATTGCCCGTGCCGCCAGTTGTGGCCGTCGTAAACTGGTACACGTAGGGGCCCGCGGCCGCCCCGCTGGTGCTAAGCACCGAGGCCGGGACGATGACCGACAACGTTTCCCCAGCCTTGAAGTCCGCCGACTGCCCGGCCGCCGGAGCCAGGGGCGTCAGCGTCACCCGGTTTCCGGCTACTGTGCGCGTCAGTGAGGGCCGCCCCCGGTACTGGCTGCTCAGAATCCGCATGGTCCCAATCGTGCCCGGGTTAATGGCTTGAGCGAACCCCACGCTGACGGACGTATTCACGCTGGCACTCCGCGCGTGGCGGGCGGGGCTGAGCGAGGCCGCATCCACCAGGGTTTGGGCCCGGGCCCACGGCGCGGCCAGTACGCCGCCCAGCACTAGTACACAGGTTTTATAGCGGTAAAGAGGCAGCATAGCAGAAGGCAAAAAAGAAGAACTGAAGTTGACAGCCGCGGCAGCAGCTGGATTGGACGCTTTAAATATAGTTGCCGTTAGTCGAGCTATGACTAACGGGCACAAAAAAGCCGGATAGAAAGTCGATCCGGCTTTTTCGATAGGGGCAGCAGGCTACTTAGGCACCTACTCAATCCACTTGAACTTGTATTCGAGCTTGGGCACCGGCATCCGGTCGGCGACGCGGCGCAGGCGGTTGGGCAGGGCCATGATATAGTCGCGGGCTTTTTCGGCGGCGCCGCTGAGGTCCTTCACCTGGTCGAGCTTCCAGGTGGTGATAAGGCTTTCCAGGATGTCGGTGTAGTCCTGGCTCGTGTACACGCCCAGGCGCTGGGCGGCGTCGGTGAAGTGGCCGAAGGTTTTGCCCATCTCCACGCCCAGCTCGCGCATGTAGTGGGCCGGCATCACGATTTTCTTGCGCATCATGTCCTCGAAGGCCAGCATCATTTCGGAGGGGTCGACCTCGAAAATCTTATCGACGAAGGTCTGGTACACGCGGGCGTGGCGGGCTTCGTCGCCGGCAATCATGCCGCAGAGCTTGGACAGGGAAGCGTCGCCGGCCTTACGGGCCAGGGTACCCACGCGGCGGTGCGAGAGATTGGTGGCTGCTTCCTGGTAGCTGGTGTAGATGAAGGCGCGGTAGGGGTCGTGGGCGGTGCCCAGGTCGAAGCCGTCGGCAATGAGGTACTGGGTGCTGACCTCAAACTCGCGCATGTTTACGCGGCCCGAGAGGTAGAGGTAGCGGTTGAGCAGGTCGCCATGGCGGTTTTCCTCGGCCGTCCAGCCCCGGATCCACTGGGCCCAGCCATTATTGGGGTCGCGGTTGAGGTCGTCAAGCTGATGAAACCAGGCCTCGTAGTTGGGCAGGGCTTCCTCGGTGATGGTGTCGCCGATGAGCACGGCCAGCAGGTCGTAGCTGAGGCCCTGAGCAGCCTCACGCAGGCTGCGCACCTCGTCGAAAAACGTTTCGGAGCGGGAATCGGGGAGAAAGTCGGAGGGCTGCCAGCTGTCGTCTACTTTTTTGAGAAAGCCGTCGAGGTTTTCTTTCAAAAAGGATTCGAGATGTTGAAGCACCTCCCCACGGGAGGCTACAGTTGCAATCATGGCAGGGAAGGTCGAAATGGAAGAGCAGGCAAATGTAGGTATTCGCCCAGCACTGATACGAGAGACGCGGCGGAACCAACCCCTATAAAATTTTGGCTTTTGCCGTTATTTCACCAATTCTACACGCACCCGGTACGGTTGGGGTTGGTCGGCGGCGGCGGCCGGGAAGCGGCCCGCAGGCGTAAGTACGAGGCGAGCCGGGCTATTGGATGAGCTGGCCGCCAGATAGGTACTTAACCAAGGCACCACGGCCGGGGCCAGCCACCAGCCCACGGCCGGGCGGCTGGCGAGGCGGCGCAGGGCAGCCGGCTGGGCGCGGGTGCCGGCCAGAAGCTGGCGCAGGGCCGGCTGGCTGGGGTCGAGGGTGGTCCAGCCGGTGAGGCTCAGCACGGAGTGGGGCGCGAAAGCGGGCTCGGCAAACGGCGACTGCGACTTAAACAGCGTTTCCAGCCCCGCCACCACGAGTACGGGCTGCGTATCGGCGCGGCGTAAGTAGCGTAGCTGCTCGTCATTTTGCTGCTGCTCCCGGCGCAGGATTGCCACCCGGTGCCCGGTTTTGTAGCCGTACAGCAGCCCAACCAGCAGCAAGGCGGCAGCGCTAAGGGGCGTCAGGCGCAAAGGCCGGCGGAGCCCAGGCAGCACGTAGCTCAGGTTGCTGAGCACCCACAAGCCCAGCAGCGGCAGCCCGATCCGGGGCGGGAATTTCAGCCCGATACCCAGCCCGAAAATCAGCAGCCCGAAGCCCGCCTGCACCAGCCAGAAGCGGCGCCGCCCCTCGTAGCGGCGCGGGTTGCGCAGGATTTCAACATACAGCGCCAGCTGGAGCAGCAGCAGGGGGAAATAGTCGCGCGCCAGCTGACTGAGCAGGGCAGCCAGCTTGGGCGGCCCCTGCTCCCGCGCGAAAGCGCCAGCGTCGAAGTAGGCGGCACGTCGGAACAGGCTTTCGTTGACCAACGCCGAATCACCCAGAGCCCAGTGCGCCACGGCTTGCAGGCCCAGGCGGTCGGGGTCGGTGCGGGGGCGCGGCCGGGTAAGGTGAAAGTCGTTCAGGTTCGACTTGAGCACGTCGAGGCGGCGGTAGGCGGCTTCGGCCGGCGTCCGGGTCAGGGATAAGGCCAGCTGCGCCGTACCCAGCAGCAGCCCCACGGCGGCCAGCAGCACGAGGCCGCGCCGCCGGGCCAGCCACAGCACGCCGGGCGCGGCGGCCAGCAGTCCCAGCAGCACCGCACTCGGCCGGATCAGCCAGGCCAGGCCGATGGCCAGCAGCGCCAGCAGCAGGGCGGGCAGCCGCTCAGCGCGCTGGGCCCCAAACAGCAGCGCCCCGCCCGCCAGCAGCACCGGCACGCGCACGTAGTTGAACCACAGGCCGTGCTCCAGCCAGGCCACCCCGAAAAACAGCACCAGCGCCCCCACCAACGCCCCGCCGGCCAGCCGCTCGCGCAGGAGCCGGTCGAGCACGGCGAAGACGAAAACCGAGGCGGCGTACAGCAGCGCGTAGAGCAGCAGGCCGTACCAGGGTACCGCCGGAAAGTGCGCGTAGAGCGTGGCCAGCAGGGCCGCCAGCCCGTGAAAGTACAGGTGCAGATCCGTCACGGGCGCGGCCGCCGTTACCCCGCGCAGCAGCAGCGTGATGACGACGTCGTCGTTGGTTTCGTAGTAGCAGCCCAACGCGCCGCCGGCCAGCAGCAGCAGCGCCGCCGGCAGCATGACAACACGCAGAAGCTTGGCGAGGGAGGGAATGGGTGAATGGGTGAATGGGTGAATGGGTGAATGACGCGCACGGTCAGCCATCCGCCCAAATGTACCGAGCTTTGCGCAAGCAGGAAGCCGGCTGGCTTCGGCCCGATTTGCTGCCGCGGCGGCGCCCAGGCTCTCTGCTTGCGCGAGGCTCATTCACTCACTCATTCCTCCATTTACCCTTGGCCCCCTCTTCCCGCCTGCCCGATCTGACGCTGCTGTTCGTGGGGCTGTTTACGGTAGCGTATTTCCTGCTCACCCACGAAGGCCTCTACGACCTCGACGACTATTTCTACGCCCGCTACGCCCACGCGCTGGCCAGCGGCAGCTTCCACGTAGTGCCCGATCCGCAGGGCCTGCTCCACGACCCGCTCAAGGAGCGGTGGCTGATTTTCGGGCCGGTGGCACTGCTGTACACACTCTTTGGCACTAATATCATAACCACCACGCTGTGGCCGCTGCTGGCCACGCTGGGCTGCGCCGGACTCATCTGGGGGCAGTACCGGCGGCGGGAGCCGGTGGCGGCGGCCGGGGCGCTGCTGCTGCTGGGCCTGCACTACTTCACGCTCAACCTGACGAATTACCTGTACCCGGACAACATCCTGATGTTCTGGTGTCTTGGCTGCGCCCTGACTTTGCTGCGCGGGCGGCAGGCCGGGCGTAGTCAGCTGGCGTGGGGGCTGGGGTTTGCCCTGCTCAACTTCGCCGCGCTGCTGAGCAAGGAAACCATCGTTTACTACCTGCCCTTCTACCTGGCACTGCTGGGCAAGGATATGTTCCGGGGCCGCCACGGCCGGTTCTGGCTGGCGGCCGGGCTGGGCGGCGCCGTAGTGCTGGCGGGCTACCTGGCCTTCTACCAGGTGTACGCCCACGACGCGCTGTACCGGCTGCACCTCATCGAGCAAACCAACGAGTACCTGCGGGAAGGCAATTTTCTGGGCGGCAACCAGGCCGGACTGCTGGCGCGCCTCACCTACCAGCCGCTGGCGTTTCTGGTGGGCACCGGGCTGGGCGGGGCGCTGCTGCTGGCCGGAGCCGCCGCGCTGGGCCGGCAGCGCCTCCAGGGTTCCGACGCGGATTTCTGGCTGGGCCTGGCCTTTACCACCCTGGCGTTCTACTGGCTGGGCAGCACCTCGCTCACCCACTACAACCCCATCACGCTGCTGCCGCGTATGACTACGCCCCTGCTCCCGCCGCTGGCGCTGGCGGCCGGCTTCGGCTTGCGCCGCTTCGCAGCAACCGGCCGCGGCGGCGGCTGGCTCACGCTGGGGTTGCTGCTGGGCGCGGGCTGGCTGCACAACAGCGTGTCCATCCTCTACGGCGGGCTGGCGCTGTATTTCGCGGCGGCCACGGTACTGGCCGCGCTGGCGGCCGTGGGCCGGCCGGCCGGCCGGGGCGCGTGGAGCCGGCCGGGCACGCCGGCCTTTGCGGTGGTGGCCGTGGCAGCTCTGGCGGCGGTGCTGGCCGTACGGCCGCTGTATTTTATGCACAAGCCGCACGTCTCGGCGCACTCCGCGCAGCAGCGCGTGTTGCGGCAGCACCTGGCGGGGCCGGCGCGCGGCGTGGTGTTCGTCGACGACTTTCTAATCGGCAACTATGACTTTTCCTACGGCTTCCGGGTGCCTGCCGGCCTGCGGTTTCGCCGCTACGCCGCTGCCGACTCGGTGCACCTGGCCGCCGGCGAGCAAGCCTGGCTGCTGCTCAACCGCGCTACGCTCACCAACGACGAGCTGACCCGCAAGCTGATCCGCTACTCGGCTTCGGACGTGCTGGCCCGCTTTCCCCGCCGCCGGCTGGTAGCGCAGGATGGTCAGGTGGAACTTTACGGGGTGCAGTAAGCCGCAGTAAGTTGCCGCACGCGCCGGCTGGTGGGCTACGGCCTTTTGCGCAGCCCGGCGTACGTGCCCAGCGCCCAGTCGAGGGGGCGCACGGCCCGGGCTTCGCGCAGCAGGGCATACAGGGCCGCGCCTTCCCGGAAGTTGCCCCAGCGCACGGCCTGCCGCAGCTCCCAGCGCACCCGCACGGCCAGCGCGGCTTGCTCGTCGGGGGTGCGGCACAGCGCTAGGGCCTTGCGGCACACCTTGATGGTAGAGACCAGAAACGGGTCGTTGGGCCGGTAGCCGCGGCGCGACATGGAAGCCGGGTGCAGGCGCTTTTGGGTCGTGACGGCGTCGAGGAAAAAGAACTGGAAGTCGCGGGCGGCGCGCACCCAGAAGTCGAAGTCCTCGTAGGCCAGCGTTTCGTCGTAGCCGCCCAGTTGCGCGAGCGTGGCGCGGCGCATCATCATGGTGGGCGTGCTGATAAAGTAGCGGCGCAGCACCTCGGCGAAAACGTAGCCCGAAGCGGGCTGCGGGTGCAGCCTGCCCCGGGCGTCGCGGCGGTAGTGGTAGCGCACGTGCCGCGAATCTTCGTCAATCAGCTCGGCATCGGAGAAAACCATTCCGCAGCCGGGCCCGGCCTGCCGGAAAGCCGCCACCTGGTCGGCCACGCGGGTGGGCAGCAGCACGTCGTCGGTGGCAAAGTCGATAACGAATTCCCCCCTGCTCCGGCGCAGCGCCTGGTTGAAGGCCGCGCAGTTGCCGACGTTGACGGGCAGCAGTATCATCTGCCAGCTTGGGTTGGCCGCCGCGTATTCCCGCAGGATGGCTACGCTCTCGTCGGTGCTGGCATCGTCCACGAGCCACACCTCCAGGTGCGGATACGTCTGGGCCCGGATAGACTCCAGGGCTTCGCGCAGGAAGCGGGCGTGGTTGAAGCACAGCGCCACGATGGTCACCAGGGGAGAATTGGGCAATGGGTGAATGAGTGAATGGTGCGGTTACGATTTTAGGTAATTTCGGAAATAGCCGGCGCAACCCAGCAGCAGCAGCCCAAACCGCGCGGCGTGGGCCAGCGGGGCCCCCAGCAGGCCGTAGCGCGGCAGCAGCACGGCCAGCAGTCCGGCGTATAGCACCGCCGAGCCGGCCTGCACGGCCACGTAGTGCCCCACCCGGGCCTGGGCCATGAGCAGAAACAGCAGCGTCCAGGTCAGGAACTTGGCCCAGTCGCCGACGAACTGCGGGGCCAGCAGGTCGCGGGCAGCGGCGAAGTGCCGGTCGAACAGCAGGGGCAGCAGCCCGTCGCGCAGTAGGTACAGCCCGCCCAGGCCTAGGGCCAGCCCCGGGGCCAGCAGCAGCAGCACGGTGCGCACGTAGCGGCGCAACGCGGCGGGCTGCCCGGCCAGCTTGGCCAAGCGCGGGTAGTACACGCTGCCCATCAGGGCCGAAAACACCATCGTGTAGTTGTCGGAAAGCTTGGCCACGGCCTGCCAGTTGTCGGTCTGGGCCAGGCTGAAGCGCAGGATGAGCACGTCGCGCAGCACGAAGTCCACGGCTTTGCTGAACAGCAGCACGCTCACGGCCATGAGCAAAAACCGCCCGATACCGCGCAACGCCGGCCGGCTGACCGGGCCGCGCAACGAGGGCAGCAGCCCGTGGCGCCGGCACACGGCCAGCGTGGGCACCAGCGTCAGGCTTTGGGCCAGCAGGTAAGCCAGCAGGGCCTGCTGCACTTGCCAGCCCGATTCCAGCGCCGCAGCCACCGCGCCCACGCCCAGCCCGCTCAGCACCACCGTCAGCGTCACGTAGGCCCGCAGCCGCCCGGCGGCCAGTAGCACCGCCGTCAGAAAGACGTGGGCCGTGAGCAGGCCGATGCCCAGGGCAAACAGCGCCACCCATCCGGCCGAGGGGTGAAAGATGCCCACTAGCGGCGTGCGGCCCAGCAGCAGTGCGGCGGTGCCCAGCAGCAGCGCCGCCGCGTTGAGCCCGGCCGCCGCGCCCAGCCACGCCCGGTAGCGGCCCGAGCCGGCCCGTAGCGGCGCGAGGTATTTGATGAGGCCCACGTGCACGCCCTCGTTGGGCAGGGTGGTAAACAGGGCCATCAGGTTCTGGAAGTGGGCTAGCAGCGTGAGGCCGCCGGGGCCGCCGTACACGGCCAGCAGCTTGTTGAGCAGCAGGGCCCCGGCTGTGCGGGCCCCGATGGCCACACCCGAGCCCGCCGACCCGCGCAGAAACCGGCCCAGCACGGCGGCGCGGGTTTCGGGCGGGGCATTGGTATCGGCGGAGGGCGGCATGGGGCAAAAGTAGCGAGGAATGCCGCAGCGGCCGGCGGCGCCCCACCCCGGCCCGCAACCCGCCGTTAGAACCGCTCCGGATCCTTGCTGAACGTGAGCTTGAGGCTGGGCACACCGCCGAGGTGGCGCTTGAACTGCAGCAAGGACTGGTTGAGGCCCCCGGGCAAGGTCGAGGTGCCCAGGTCGAGCAGGCGCAGGCCGCTGGCCCGGCCGAAGGCGTGCAGCCCCTCGGTAAGCAGCACCACCGGGCTGAAGGCGTTGTAGGCCAAAGGGCTGGCGGGATAGAAGTTGTAGAGCACCTCACTGTTGACTTGGATGGCTACCGTCATGGCGGCCCAGTCGCCGGCCCCGTCGCGCACCGAAAACAGGGAGTACTCGCGGGGAAACAGCCGGAACAGCTCCTGCAGCCGCGCCAACTCCAACGACAGCTGCTGTCCTTTCTCCTGGCGGCAGCGGGCCAGAAACTCGTAGGCCAGCGGCAGCAGGTAGGGCGGCTCCTGCTCGAAGTGGAAGCCGTGGCGCCGGCACTTCTGCAGCCGCCGTCGCTCCGAGGGGTGCAGCCCGGCTTCGAAGCCCCGCTCCAGCGGCAGGTGGTTGTTGAGCTCGGCCAGCGTCACCCGGTAGCCGCGCTGCCGCAGCTCTTCGGTCAGCAAAGCGCTGCCGGCCGGGTCGTAGGCGAAGGGGTAGCCGCGCAGGCGCCGGTGGGTGAGGCCGCGCGCGGTCAGCTGGGTTTCCACCTGCTGCCAGAAGTCGTGCACTACCGCTGCGCTGAGGCCGGGGGCCAGTTGCACCGCGCCGAACGGAGCCTGCCAGGGGCTGTGGGCCGCGCCCTCCACGCTGAACACGTGCAGCTGGGCCACGGTGCGGCCGGCGGGCTGGTCTTCGAGGTAAAACGAGAGCCGCTCCCCCTCGCAGCGCTGCAGATTCAGGTGGGCGGGCCGCAGGTACAGAAACGATTCGAAGGCCAGCGGCAGCACCGGCGCCTCGTGCCTGGGGCCAGCCTGCACGCGCACCGCATGCCGGCCGTCGGGCAGGGGCAGCAGCGCGGAAAAGACGGCAGACTCACTCAGGGGCATGGCAACGGGCGGGGCACGGAGGGCGAAAGTACGAGGAAAAACCCGCCCTGCCGCCCCGCGGGCCGAAGGTCGCGGGTTTTACGGAGCTTTGGGGGCCGGGCAACGCGCCGCCCCCTGCCCCACGTACACGTTCCCGTTCTGCTCCTTCTGCCCCCTACCACACTTCGCCGCATGCCTGCCAACGACACCGCCTCCGCCGAATCCGCCGCCGAAACCCTGGCCGACGCCCTGCCTTCCAGCCAGCACGTGGGCGGCATCTCCGACCGGGAAGCCACCCGCCAGGCCCGGGAGCAGACCGTCGGGCTGCGCCCCGGTACGCTGGCCGTGCGCCAAGGCTCGCTCAAGCCCCGTCTGTTTCTGATTTCCTACGCCGACGACTTCTTCGAGGAAAAGGAATACGCCCACTACGACGAGCTGCTGGCCTTTTTTCGCTCCCACCCCGAGCTGCGCCACTGGATCGACGTGCGCGGCTACGACGATCTGCCGCTGATGGAGCAGATCATGAAAGACTTCGAGGTGCACCCGCTGCAGATGGAAGACGTGCTCGGCGACTATCAGCGGGCCAAGGTGGAGCTCTTCGACGACAACCGCCTGTTTATGGTCTCGCGCATGACCGACTTCACCGCCCTGCTCGAAGTCGACGACGACCAGCTCTCCCTCTTCACCGGGCCCAACTACGTGCTCAGCTTCCAGGACGACTACGACGACTGCCTCGACAGCGTGCGGAACCGGATTCGCTCGGGCTTCAGCCAGATCAAGCGCAAGCCGGTGCTCTACCTGGCCTACGCCCTCACCGACGTAGTACTCGACCACTACTACCCTACCATGGCCGCCATTGGCGACTATATCGAGACGCTGGAAGAGCGTATCTTCACTGGGCGCTCCGACCGGCGCGTGCTCAACCGCATCCTGCACATCAAGAAGGACATCGTGCGCTTCCGCCGGCTGGTGTACCCGGAGCGCGACAAAATCACCGAAATCCTGCGCATGCCCGACGAGGTGATTCCCGAGGAAATGAAGGCCTATTTCAAGGACTGCTACGACCACGCCATTCAGGCCATGGACCTGGCCGAAAGCTACCGCGAATCGGTCAGCAGCCTCGTGGACTTGTACCTGTCGGACCAGAGCAACCGCATGAACGAGGTGATGAAGGTGCTGACCATTATCAGCAGCATCTTCATTCCGCTGAGCTTCGTGGTGGGCCTCTACGGCATGAACTTCCAGCGCGAGGCCCCCGACGGCACTATCAACCACCTCAACATGCCCGAGCTCTACGAGCCCTGGGGCTACCCCGTGCTGCTGGGCATCCTAGCCCTTATCGTGGTGGGGCAGATGTACTACTTCTACCGCAAAGGCTGGCTGAGCAATAAGTAGTCCGAGGAGCAGACTTCGTTTTGTCCTAAAAAGAGCTGTTGTCCAACTTCCTGGCTTACCTCCCTCTCCCGAGAAGCTACAGCGAATCTACTCCGAAGGAACCAGGAGCGGAAGAATGCAACATTCTGGGCCGGGCACCAAGCTTAATTGAACTTCAGTGCGGCGCGGCGCAGCTCGGTGCCCATCACCCGGTATAGGTCGTAGGCGGCGGTAGCCGCGTCGTAGGTCAGGCCCACGTGCGGGGTGCTGCTGTCGAAGGGCTGGTCCCCGACCAGCCGGCCCTGATTGTCGTAGAGGTAGGCCTTGTGGGGGCCGGGCTCGGTGAGCACGAACACCCGGCGGCCGGGGCCGAAGTTGAAGAACTGTACTGGCTTCGGGCCCGAGGTAACGAACGTCTGGCTGAGCAGCGCCCGGCCGGTAGGCTCAAACAAGGCCAGCCGACCGCCCTCTTCCCGCGTCACCACGTAGGTGCGCTGGTTCTGGTCGGGGATGAGGCGAAACACCGAGCTGCGGCTCCAGGTGGCCACCCGGCTGCGGCTCACCACGTCGCCGCTCAGATTGAACGTGACCCGCTCGCCGTGCTGGGTAACCACCGTCAGGCGGGTGCGGCTCAGCGTGGGGCCGGCTTCCACGAAGGCTCCCGTGTTCAGCCGCGCCCCCACGCTGATGGGGAAGCCCGGGTACACGCTGCCCTGCTGGTCGAAGGCGTACACGTAGCCGTTTTCCAGCGGCACCACGATAACGTCGCGCCCGCCCACCACGAGGTAGTGCGGGGGCGCAGCCAGCGCAAATTCCAGGCGCTTGGGCTGCCAGCCGGGGTAGGCGTTGCCGCTGGCGTCGTACAGAAACAGGTTGCCGCCCCCGCCCGCCACCAGCAGCCGCGCCGCCGAGCCCGCCCCCGCCGGCGAAACCGTGAGCGAGCTGACCTGCACCGTGTCGGGCAGGTTCAGGGGGAAGTTGGGCGCCTCGCGGCCCCGCTCATCGAGCAGGTGCAGGCGGTCGGGCGTGGCAAACAGGTAGCCGCCCACGGCGGCCAGGCGCTGCACCGGCTCCACCACCGGCCCCGGCAGCGAGTCCGACCAGGTCACGATATTGTCGGGCGTGACGTAGTGCAGCACGTTGGAGCCGTCCTGCACCAGCGCGCCGGGCCGGGCGGCCCCAGCCACCGGCACCAGCGTGGGCGAGCTGCTGAGCCGAGTTTTAAAGGCCAGCGCGCTGCCGGTGCCGTTCGGGGTCTGGGGCCGGGCCACGGCGGGGCCCAGCGCGGGGTGACGCAGCACCAGCTGGGTATAGTACTGCGCCCCGGCGTCGGTTTCACTGGTGGCGGGCACAAACTGCAGGGCCACCTGGGGAAAGCGCTTGAACAGGGTTTCGTTGCGCAGCAGCCCGGCCCGGCGCTCCTCCACCAGGGCCCGCAGCAGCACGTTCCAGCTGTTGCGGGTGTCCAGGAAGACGCTCATCCGGGCCAGAGGCTGGGTTTCCTGCAAAAAGGCTACCTGCGTGGGCGAGCGGCTCCACACCTCCCCGGCCACCACGTCGGTGAGGTAGAGGCGCAGGCCGGCGGCGTCTTCGCCGAACACGAGGTAGTTGCCGACCTGCGTCACGGCCGGCGCGCCGAAGCCCCGGAACAACGAGCCCAGCAGCCGGGCCGGCAGCTCGGCCACGCCGGTCTGGTAGATCTGGTAGGGCCCCACCCGCTCGAAGCTGGGGCTGGCGCCGGTGAGCCGCCGCAGCTGGCCCAGCCACAGAGCTGCCTTCGTGGGGCTCGGGCAATACGCCAGGGCCAGCTTGGCCGGGGCAATGCGGGCCGAGGGCGAGGCCAGGTAGCCCAGCGCCGCTTCCTGGGTCAGGCCCGCGGCCAGGGAGTCGAGGAGCGGGGCCGTGCGGGCGGCCAGCGAGTCGGTGAACGGGGCGGCGAGACTGGCTTCGCGCAGCACAGCGGCCTTACCCAGGCCCAGGTGCACCAGCACGGCCGTGCGCAACGACAGGATATCGGCCAGGCGCAGGCGCTGGGCGGGCTGGCCCAGCAGGCGCTGGTGGAGCGTGCCCCGGGCCGTTTCGGGGTTAGCGAAGCCGCTGAACACGACCTTGTTGCCGGCCAGCTTCATTTCAAACTGGCCATTGCGCGCCAAGCTCGTGACGGCCGTCAGCCCCGGTCCCACCTCGGAGCGGAAGAACAGGCTCATAAACTGCGGCATCCGCCGGTAGTTGACCAGCAGCGTGGCGTCCACGTCCTTGAGCTGGAAGAAGTCGGTGTTCTGAAAGTCGGCGGCTACGGAGGGCAGGCCGGGGTGGTCGAGGCGCTGAATCACGGCCTCCACCAGCGCCGGGCTGGCACTCAGGATGAGGTGGTTGCGGTAGTTGAAAAACGTCAGGCCGGCCCCGGTGCTTTTCTCCCGGATGGCCATCAGCTCCTCGCCGTGGTAGTCGCGGCTGGTCAGGGTGTAGCGGGCGTCGCGGCGCAGGCCATCGACCAGGGTGCGCACCTGCCGGTATTCGCGCACGCTCCCGATGGGCACCTGAAACAGCACATCGAAAGTCTTGGGGCCGGTGACGTGCACCGAGGTCAGCACCTTCTTGCGGCCCAGAAAGCGCAGCACCACGTTGCGGGCGCCGGCCACGCTGTCGGCCAGCGCCACGTTGTCCTCCACCTGCTGGAAGTAGCGCACGGCGGTCAGGTTGTCCCAGAGCTGGGTTTCCTTCAGGTGGCGCACCAGCGTGGGGTGGTCGTGGGTGGCCATCACGAACACGGCGTCGTCGGGCACCAGTGCCCAGGCATCCACGGGCACGCGGGCCACGGTGCGGCGGTAATACACGTAGGAGCCGAGGGCCGTAACCAAGAGCAGTCCTACCAGAAACACCAGAAGCTTTTGCGACATGCAGGGAGTGGAGGCGGGAGAGGCGGGCGGCAAAAATAGCTATTCGCGGACTGGCGGCGGAAAGTTGCTTCCGCCGGGGCCCGGGCGGGGAAATACCGCCTGCGCCCGGCCCCCGGCGGCGCCGGCATACTGGCCGATTAAAGCGCAGCCCGTATATTGAGGCAATATCCCAACTCATGCGGCGTCCTGCTTCCCTCCTGCTCCTGCTTGCCCTGCTGCCCGGCTGCTTCCAGCTGCGGGAGCCCGAGCCCGCCGATGCCGTCAGCGAGTGGATTCAGCCCACCCAGATCGACATTCTGCTCACCAACTTCACCACCGCCGTGCAGCGCCTGAACCCGGCCAACTACGAGCGGTGCTTCAGCGGCCCGGCCTACCGCTTCGTGCCCGACCCGACTTCCGCCGGCACCACCGCGGCGCTGTTTGCCAACTGGAGCGTGAGCGAGGAGCGCGACTACTTCAACAGCCTGCGCCGCCACTCTCCCGCCACCGCCGCCAACCAGCTCACCTTCACCAACCGCCGCGACCAGTTTTTCACCACCGACTCGGCCGAGGTGTCGGCGCTGTACCAGCTGCGCATCGTGCAGCAGGACACGGCCTTTCACGCGGCCCTGCTGGAGGGCAGCATCCGGCTGGTGGTGCGGCGGCGCAACAACGAGTGGAAGATTGCCGGCTGGCGCGACCAGCGCACCACCGCCAGCCAGGCCGGCTGGACCGACCTGAAGAAGTAC
>Ga0247729_10000329_pt1 | contig 20540 bp, 16 predicted proteins | sample UWRJL133311R2_FD_180958 | JGI IMG/M metagenome (GOLD analysis project Ga0247729, IMG submission 180958) | Plant litter microbial communities from Arlington Agricultural Research Station in Wisconsin, United States - UWRJ-L133-311R-2 | ecosystem: Environmental > Terrestrial > Plant litter >... | reverse complement strand
GGCGATGTCCGGCGCCATCGTCATGCCGTTCAACTCGCCCACGATCGAGCGTGTGCGCCATGAGATCAGCCGCCAGAAAGACCTCGGGGCCGACTTCATCAAGCTCATCATGGTCGAACGAGACGTGTTCTTCGCTGCCGTGAGCTGGGCACACCAGCTGGGTATGACGATCGGTGGACATCTTCCGCCGTCGATCACACCTTCTGAGGCGTCGGACGCTGGTTATGACTTCTTGGAGCATCTCGGCACCAGCGCAAACGTCTGGATCGAGACATCCAGCGAGAGCTCCGCGCTCCGCGCCATTGCCAGCACCTCGCTTGCGCTGCCCAACTCGCTGGGCTACGTGCCTTTCGCCGAGCAGCTCTTCGCGAGCGAGATCGTTGTCTCAGCGACGGCGACGACCCTGCTCAACCCCGCGCTGTCGGATCCGCCCGAATTCATCCCGGTGCTCCAGAGGGCGCTCGCCACGTTCGACGAGGGCGAGGCCCGAAAGATGGCAGCCACGTTCGCGAAAAATGGCACCTGGCAGACTCCAACGTTGTCGCGGTTGCGCACGGAGTACCGGATGGATGCCCCGGAGTACAAAGATCACCCGTGGTTGAAGATGCTGTCGCCGCAGGTGGTGAGCAACTTCCAGGCAACCCGTACGACCTTCCTCGAACTGCCCAAAGCGCGTCGGGATGCCTACCACCGCTACTACGACACCTCGTTGAAGCTTGTGGGCATCATGCACGCAGCGGGCGTGCCGATCATGACCGGCACCGATGGCCCGGGAGGCAATCCCGGGCAGGACATGCCGTCCGAATTCCAGGAGTTGGCGGCCGCCGGTCTTTCGCCGCTCGACGTGCTGCGGGCGACGACTACGGTGCCAGCTGCGTTCCTCGGCCGCTCCGATCGGATGGGAGCCATCGACGCAGGAATGGCGGCCGACTTCGTGATGCTCGACGCCGATCCTCTCCAGAGCGTCGCCAACCTCAGCCAGATCAGCGCCGTTGTCAACTCCGGCCACTACGCGACCGCCGCACAAATCGACGAGACGGTTGACCAACTACTTGCATCAGCGAAGGCATCATGACGAACGACGTAACGAACCAGAAGACTCCGAGCGCCACTCATCGGCGACGGATACGCGCCGCTGGGTGGACGCTCATCGTGTTCGGCGTTGTTGTGTCGTGGGTGTGGTCGGTAGAGCTCACCATCCTGGGGGCATCCGTCAACGCGTCCATCGCAGGCGCCGCCAGTCTGCTCCTGTTTTGTGTCGGCATCGCACTGCTGTGGCGGGTATCCCCGCACCGCGGTCGTAGGGCGACGCTGGCGTTCCGGGCCGCGGTGATCGCGACCGCTGTGGGTGCGATCGTCGCGGGCATCGTGCCCGTCGTGGTGACTGCGGCAACCACCGGAACAGTGACGGCGGAAGTCACCTCCGGCACAACGGGGCCCGGGTACACGGTGTCGAACGTCGCCGTGCTGTCGAGCGACAAGTACAACCAGACCACCCTTGACCTCACCGTCAGTGCACACGATCGCACCACCCCGCAGCTTGTGGCGACCGTGTCATTCGCCGACGGCACGGCCGATGTGACCTGCGCGAACACTCGGCAGACCTGGACGCACGACATCTCGACAGCGGCGCTGTTCTGCGACAGCTTCACCCCTCTCGGTTCCCTCACGTCCGTCTCCGGGGTATCCGTCACCGAGCAGTAAGGCCCTCGGGCATGAGCGATGTAGCGTGAGACGGTGGACAAGATGACGACGCCGCCGACCGAAGGGCGCAACACGCGCCGCAAGGAGCGAACGCGCTCGGCCCTCGTGCTTGCGGCGCAACAGCTGCTCATCAGCGGACAGGCCCAGGACTCCAGTATCAAGGCGATCACCGAACTCGCCGACGTCGGCTTTGGCTCCTTCTTCAACCACTTCGAGAACAAAACTGACCTGTTCGATACGGCCCTCAGCGAGGTGGCCCAGCGGTATGAAGACTGGCTCGACTCACGTCTCGTCGGTGTAACCGACCCGCTCGAGCGACTGTCACTGAGCATCCGCCATACCGGCAGGCTTCACCTGTCCCATCCCGACGAAGCCGGCCTGCTCATCGGACAGTTCACGGTTCTTTTCGCAGGGAAAGCACCCCTAGATGGCCGGATACTCGCCGACGTTGTTGGCGCGCTTGAAGCTCTCGCCCCGAATTCCCCTCGCAGCCCCTCCACGGTGATCTCAGCAACGGGAGCGATCGCGGCCGTGCTTGGGGCGGCCACGACGCTGCCAGAAGACGGCCGAGCACAGCTTGCGGATGCACTTGTCGCCGACGTGTTGCGTCTTCTTGGGGCCGACGAGGTGGTTATCGACCGGCTGGTCAGCGCGCCCCTCGACTGACGTCACCGGCACCGCGTGGCTCACAAGCCGACTCGGCGTTACCGCCGTTTTCCGCCGAGACCGGGTACAGACGTGATCTGCGTCATCCACGCGGCGACCTGATTCGCATCAAGTTCGTCCAGGCTCTTCAGCTCAACGCCCCGTGTCGCCTTGCCCATTCCGATCGGGGTGATGGGTGGCACCGGATCGAGCAGTGTTGCTCCGTTGATAAACATCAGTTTGACGTCGCCGGCGAACCCGCCGCAGCTGAAGCACCATCCGTCACCGACGCCGTAGTACGCCATGCCCCACTTCACTGACCTCTGGAGGTGAGGGAGCGTTGCGGAGGCAAGTGTGTCCACAGCCTCGGCGATGCCGCGCTGCGGCTGAGGGAGACCCGCGATGTAGGCGAATACTGGCTTGTCGCCGACGGCCGCCTTCGCCGGGCTGGCTTTACCGGTCATAGCCGCAGGCAACGACGCGGAACTCGCGGTGTTGTCGCCGCTGTCCATAACGCACCCACCTTGTTCCGGATCGCTTGTGCACTTGGTGAACACCCTATTCAGGTGGCGGAGGAGACGCCACCAGTTGTAAGTCGCGGGCTTCTGCAAACTTGAGCCGGATGGTACGTTGCCTTGTCACGGGGACCTGGCGCCAATGGGTCTGGATAATTCGAGGGAGAATTTGTGGACACTTGGACTCAGACCCTGGGAGCAGGCCCATTGCTGGGCATTGCCGCCGGTGCGATCGCGCTCATCCTGATCCTGATTATCGGGTTCAAACTTCACGCATTCCTCACGCTGGTGCTGGTGTCACTCCTGACCGCGTTTGCAACGGGGATCCCCACCGGCGAGATCGTCAACACACTGGTGATGAGCTTTGGGTCCACCCTCGGTTCCGTCGCGCTCCTGATCGGGCTGGGGGCAATGCTCGGCAAGATGGTTGAGCACAGCGGCGGTGCTCGAGTGCTCGCCGAGAAACTCGTCAGCGTCTTTGGTGAGAAACGTGCTCCGTTTGCCCTTGGCCTTGCGTCGCTCGCCATGGGGTTCCCCATCTTCTTCGATGCTGGGCTGATCGTAATGTTGCCCATCATCTTTGCTGTTGCTCGGCGCCTGGGTGGCAAAAACGTGCTGCTGTTCGGGATCCCGGCTGCGACCGCGTTCTCCGTGATGCACGTCTTTGTCCCGCCGCACCCCGGCCCCGTCGCCGCGACCGAGCTGTATGGTGCGAACCTCGGGCTGGTGCTCCTCGTGGGCATCCTCATCGCGTTCCCGCTCTGGTACGGCACTGGTTATCTCTGGGGCAAGTTTGTTGCCGCCCGGTACATCCTTCCGGTCCCTGCCCTGTTCGGATCGATAGACGACGACCAGCCGACCAACCCGCCCAAGGTGTCGACCGTGATTTGGATGCTGTTGCTGCCGCTTGTGCTCATCTTTATGAACACCGGCCTTGACGCCCTCGGTGCCGCCGGTGTTGTGGACTCTGAGCAGACGTGGGTTCAGGTTTTGACCGTCATCGGATCGTCCCCGGTGGCGTTGCTCATCTCCGTGCTCGTCGCGATCGTGGTGCTGGGTCACCGCCGCGGCGAGAAGGGCACGGCGTTGGAGAAGGTCATCGATTCTTCGCTTGGTCCCGTGTGCTCCGTGATCCTCATCACCGGCGCAGGCGGCATGTTCGGCGGGGTGCTTCGCGCTTCCGGTATCGGTGAGGCACTGTCTGACTCGCTCGCTGCAACTGGCCTGCCAATCATTTTCGCGGCCTACATCATCGCGGTCGTCCTTCGCGTGGCGCAGGGTTCTGCAACCGTCGCTCTTGTCACTACAGCGGGACTTATGGCGCCCGCCGTTATGGACGGCGGATTCAGCCCCCTACAGATCGTTGCCATCACGCTCGCCAGCGCAGCGGGATCTGTTTTCGCCAGCCACGTCAACGACTCGGGGTTCTGGCTCGTGGGCCGCCTGATGGGAATGGACGTCAAAACCACCCTCAAGACCTGGACTGTGCAGCAGTCGCTCGAATCCGTCGGCGGCTTTGCGCTCACACTTCTGGTTTTCGGAATCGGTTCGATATAGCGCACGACCCGCTGCACGGCGGGACTCGCTGGCGCTGCAGGAGCTGAAAAACGGCGTCGCCCCCTCGGGGGCGACGCCGTTCTCAGCGTAATTGAGCGCGGTGCGGAGGCGCCGCGCGGCGAGTGTCAGTCGCCCAGGGCACCGTCCACAATGACCTTCGCCTCGGCCTGCACGCGGGCGAGGTGCTCGGCGCCTTCGAACGATTCGCCGTAGATCTTGTAGACGTCTTCCGTGCCACTGGGGCGGGCCGCGAACCAGGCCTTCTCGGTAACAACCTTGACCCCGCCGATCGCCGCACCGTTGCCGGGTGCCTCGCTGAGGCGCGCGATGATTGGGTCGCCAGCGAGTTCGGTGGCAGTGATGTCCGCTCCGCTGAGCTTGCCGAGGCGGGCCTTCTGCTCCTTGCTTGCGGCGGCGTCCTTGCGCTCGTACACGGGAGCGCCGAACTGCTCGGTCAGCTCGGTGTAGAGCTGCGATGGGGTCTTGCCGGTGACGGCGAGAATCTCGCTGGCGAGAAGCGCGAGCAGGATGCCGTCTTTGTCGGTGGTCCAGACGGTGCCGTCCTTGCGCAGGAAGCTGGCTCCCGCGCTCTCCTCGCCGCCGAAGGCAACGGATCCATCGATGAGTCCGGGCACAAACCACTTAAAGCCCACCGGAACTTCCCATAGGGTGCGGCCGAGCGACTCGGCGACCCGGTCGATCATGGTGCTCGACACCAGGGTCTTACCGATGGCGGCCTCGGGGCTCCAGTTGGGGCGGTGTGTGTAGAGGTACTGCACCGCGACCGCGAGGTAGTGGTTCGGGTTCATCAGGCCGCCGTCGGGGGTGACGATCCCATGGCGGTCGGCGTCGGCGTCGTTGCCGGTGAGGATGTCGTAGTCGTGCTGGCGGGCCAACACCGACGCCATCGCCGAGGGAGACGATGGGTCCATCCGGATCTTCTCGTCCCAGTCGAGGGTCATAAAGCCCCAAGCCGGGTCGACGGTCGGGTTCACCACGGTGAGGTCGAGTCCGTAGGTCTCGGCAATGAGCTCCCAGTAGTGCACACTCGCTCCACCGAGGGGATCGGCGCCGATGTGCAGGCCAGACTTCTTGATGGCCTCAACGTCGATGATGTTGACGAGGTCGTCGACGTAGTTGCGGCGGAAGTCATAGGTTTCCACGGCGGTGGGCTCACTGCGCAGAACATCGGTCGAACCCGCGGTGATGATCTCATTCGCGCGGTTCGCGATCCAGCTGGTCGCGTCGCTGTCGGCCGGTCCGCCGTGCGGAGGGTTGTATTTAAAACCGCCGTCGCGGGGAGGGTTGTGGCTCGGGGTGATAACGATGCCATCGGCCTGGTCGTCATGACCTTCGGCGTTGTATTTGATGATCGCGTGGCTGAGCGCGGGGGTGGGAACGAAGTCGTCGAACTCGTCCACCAGCACACGCACGTTGTTGGCGACGAGCACCTCGAGCGCCGTTGTTTCAGCGGGGCGGCTCAACGCGTGGGTGTCGCGGCCCATAAACAGGGGGCCGGTGATGCCCTGGGCGGTGCGGTACTCGACGATCGCCTGGGTGATCGCGGCAATGTGGGTCTCGTTGAACGCTGCGTCGAGCGAGGAGCCGCGGTGCCCACTCGTGCCGAACGCCACCTTCTGGTTGGGGTTTGTGACATCGGGAACCAGTTCGTAGTAGGCGGCGATCAGTGCCTTTACGTCGATGAGGTCGGATTCCTGGGCGGGTGTACCAGCGCGCGTCGTTGTAGCTGTCATAACACCAGTCTGGCACTGGCCCGGCGGGCTGAGTAGCCCTCGACAGGTGGTTGCGGGATGCTCCGGATTTGCCTACCGATACGCTCTGCCCATGACCAATACACCGCCCGCCTGGCCGCTAGTGGGGCGTGGCCTGTGGCTTGGCCTCGTCATCGGTTCGGTCAGCGGACTTGTGGTCGCCCCGTTCGCGTTTTTGGTTCCGTCGCTGGGAGGTACTGCAGGCGACGGAGGCAATCTGGGCTACACGGTTTTTCTGGTGCTTTTCGGCTCCTTTTTTGTGGCTCTGGTCGGCGCCATCGTTGGAGTGATCGCTGGCGCGCTCGCGTCCAGTGGTGTGTATCTCGCTTTGCGGCTCGCGGTGCGCATCAAGAGCGATGCACCCGCTGGTGTTGTGCGGATGTTGGGTGGCGCTGCCGGAGGTGCGATCGCTGGAGCGGTGCTCGTGGTGGTGTTGGTCAGGCAATTCCCGTTGACGCCGTCTATCTCTGTGCTCATCGTCATCACGATGATTGTTGTCGCGGCGGGCGTTGCGGTGGCGCAGGGCGCGGCGATCGAACGGATGCGACGATGACAGCGAGCGAATAGGGCTCCCACGGCCGACTCGTCACCCGCGAAAGTCGTCCCCGACCTGCCACCCACCTCTGGTTCGTGGCTCTCACCGTCGAAGGACCCTGCATGAGTCGCTAGGCTTCGAGGCATGTCTGACTCTGCCGCCTCCGAGACGTATTCCTACCTCGGCCCGGCCGGAACCTTTACCGAAGCCGCCCTCGCGCAGGTGCCGCAGGCCGCGGGCAAGACCTGGCGTCCCGTCAACAACGTGGGCCAAGCGCTCGACGACGTGGTCTCGGGTCGCAGCGTCGCCGCCATGATCGCCATCGAGAACACCGTCGACGGTGGGGTGAGCGCCAGCCAGGACGCCCTCGCAACGATCCCCAACCTGCGGATCATCGGCGAGTACCTCGTCAACGTGAACTTTGTGCTCGTCGCGCGCCCCGGCACCACCCTTGCCGACGTCAAAACCATCAACGCGCATCCGGTGGCCTACGGTCAGACCCACCTGTGGGTCGATGCGAACCTACCCGATCACGGACACCTGCCGGCGACCTCGAATGTGGCCGCCGCGTCATCGCTTTTCGATAACACCCTCGCTGATGCCGCGATCGCCCCGCCGACCATCACCACGCACTACAACCTCGACGTGCTCGCCGAGAATATCGGCGACAACCCCAACGCGCAGACCCGCTTTGTGCTGGTGAGCCAGGCGCGCACCCTTCCCGAACCGACCGGGTCAGACAAAACGAGCATCATTGCAGAGCTGCCGGATGACACAGCAGGACGCCTGCTCGAGATGCTCGAGCAATTTGCGACCCGGGGTGTGAACATGAGCCTGCTGGCGTCGCGGCCGATCGGGGATGCCCTTGGCCGCTACCGCTTTGTTATCGACCTCGACGGTCACGTGATGGACGAACGGGTCGCGGACGCCCTGCTCGGCCTCAAGCGATTCAGCCCGAACGTGATTTTTCTCGGGTCGTACCCGCGTGCCGACAAACTGCCGATCACGGTGCGCTCGCGCTACGACAACGACGCATTCACCGACGCCCGTGACTGGCTGCGGGCACTGATCAGCGGTGAGCCCGAAGCAGACGCGTGAGCGACGTCGCCAGACCGCACAACGCGCTGCTCCAGGCGATTCGAGCGCTGCACCAGCGCGGCGCGAGCGGACTGACGGTGTACCCCTACCTGTCGGGGAGCGGGTACTGGCGCAACGAGCTCTATGTGGGGGACGACAACGTCGGCCAGTACACCAGCGCGGACAACTGGAGGATCGCGGGCGCAGTCGACGAGAACGCCGAACCAGAAACCATCGCGCTGAAGCTGTGGGCCAATCTCAGCGACGAGCAGCGGGACCGGGCGCTGGTGCCCAACCTGGCCTATGCGTTCTGGTTCTCTGCGTTACTCGACGCGTGCGGCGCCGACCGGGTGCCGTCGCTGTTTGATGATTACAGGAACTGCTGGAACGACGGGTACATCGGCATCGTTGGTGGCGGCAAGGGAACTGGCATGTTCCCGTTGCCCCCGGGCGAGATTTCTCCCGCCCGAACGTCCCGTCCCAAACGCCCTGCTCCGGCCTATGATCCGACCCGCGGCGAGCCGGTGCTGACCGAGGATGAACTCGCCGATCCCGCACTCCGAGGGTCGTATGTGCTTCTCGAGGCGATCCGGGTGTTGCACCGGCGCGGCGCGAGCAGCCTTCTCGCCTACCCCTACTTCAGTCGGGTGGGTTACTGGCGCTGCGAGTTTTACATCGCAGGCGAGATGCCCGACGCCCGCTATACCGAGGGGTCCCCGTTGCTGTTCCCCGGATACGAGGACGCCGCGGTGCGTGACCCCGAGAGTGTGGCGGACGGAATCTGGTCGCAGCTCACCGAGGACGAACGGGACAAGGCACTAGTGCCCAACCCCGCGTATACCTTCTGGTTCTCGGCCCTGCTCGACCGGTGCGGACCCACGCGGGTGCCCGTCCTCCACGAGGAGGAGGGCAGCTTTGCGCAGAGGGGATTCATCCGGATCCAATCCGGGTCCAACCGCGAAGACTTCCCTCTCCCGCCCGGCTCGATCGCCGGCTGAGCACGGTCAGTCGACCAGCACAGCTATCAGTCGACCGGCGAAATCAGCTGAACGGCCGCGTCAGCCGATCTCGCGGTCGGCCGGGATGCGCACGGCCAGTGCGAGGTGGTCAACGGTCGCCTTGAGGGCAACGGCCTCGCCGAACGGGTCGCCGTCGAGCTCGTACTGCTGCGGCTGCTCGAGACGCATCACGAGTTGTTTGCCCTTGAGGTAGCGCAGCGTGCGTACCTCTTTGGTGAGGCTCATCAGTTTGCGACCCACCTGGCTGCGGCGCAGAACACCGTTCTCCCACACGATCTTCACCCAGATCTGCACCCAGCCGATCAGGCCGTCGGGACGCAGCGCCACAATGTCGAAGATGCCGTCGTCGACCGCGGCCTCCGGGAGCAGCAGAATGTTCGCCGGCAGCGACCCGCAGTTGCCGATCAACACGGTGTGCGCGTTGAGGGTGCGGGTGCTCTGGCCGTCGAGCTGGTAGCGGATGCGCAGGCGATTACTTCCCTTCAGGGAACGGAAGATCGCATCAACGTAGGCCAGCCAGCCGACGCGCGCCTTGAGCTTGGGGTTGGTGTTGGCGAGCATGTCGGCGTCGAGCCCGAGCCCCGCCATCACGAGAAAAACGTTGCTGACCGTTGTGCCGTCAGCGCGGCGGGCCTCAACGACTCCGAGGTCGATCTTGCGATCTTTGCCGGTGAACGCGTTCGACACCGACTCAGCGAGGTTGTCGAGGGCCAGCCCGAGGTTGCGGGCGAGCAGGTTTCCGGTGCCAGAGGGCAGAAGGCCGATCGGGATGCCCGTGCCGCGAAGTTGCTCGGCGACAGCGCGAATCGTTCCGTCGCCTCCCGCGGCCATCACCACGTCGGCGCCCGCGGCGATCGCCTCACGGGTCTGGCCGCCGCCCGGGTCTTCCTCGCTGGTCTCGAACCAGAGGCTCGGCGACCATCCCGCAGCGCCCTCGGCGGCGTCGACAGCGGCGCGGAGTTTGGTGATGTCGACCTTGATCGGGTTGAACACCACCGCGGCGGTTTGGGTGCGGGTAGATGTCTCGCTCGTCGCGGGGGCTGCCATGCCCCCACGGTACGGCATGACCCCTCCCAACAGGCGGCCACGCGCAAACTAGACTAGGGCGGTGATCGACCCACAGCTGCTGCGAGATAACCCCGATTCCGTCCGTAGATCGCAGGAGGCGCGCGGGGATTCCGTCGAGCTTGTTGACGAGGCCCTGGCCGCGGACACCCTCCGCCGATCCACTATCGGCGACTTCGAGAAATTGCGTGCCGAACAGAACGCGTTCGGGCGCCATGTTGCCATGGCTCCCAAGGACGAAAAGAAGGCGCTTGTCCAGCAGGCGCAGAAGTTCGCCAGCAGGGTGAAAGAGGCCCAGGCCACGGCCGCTGCAGCCGATGCGGAGTTCACCCGGATCATCCGGTCCATCGCCAACCCGATCCTCGAGGGTGTGCCCTCCGGCGGAGAAGAAGACTTTGTGCTGCTGCGCGAAGTGGGCGACAAGGCCACCTTCGACTTCGAGCCCCGCGACCACGTGGAGATCGGTGAGCTGCTCGGCGCCATCGACATCACCCGCGGCACCAAGGTGAGCGGAAGCCGCTTCTACTTCCTGCGCGGAATCGGCGCACGACTCGAGCTCGCCCTGATGAACATGGCCCTCGACAAGGCGCTCGCTGAAGGCTTCGAACCGCTCATCACCCCCACACTTGTGCGCCCCGAGATGATGGCCGGCACCGGCTTCCTCGGCGAACACGCGGACGAGATCTACTACCTCCCCGCCGACGACCTCTACCTCACCGGTACGAGTGAGGTCGCGCTCGCCGGGTTCCACAGCGACGAGATCCTCGACCTCACCGACGGGCCCATGCGTTACGCCGGCTGGTCGACCTGTTACCGCCGCGAAGCCGGATCAGCGGGCAAGGACAACCGGGGAATCCTGCGGGTGCACCAGTTCAACAAGCTGGAGATGTTCAGCTACGTGCTCCCCGAGAACGCCGAGGCAGAGCACCTGCGCCTCGTCGCGTACCAGGAGGCGATGATGGCGGCCTGCGAGTTGAGCTACCGCGTTATCGACGTCGCCGCCGGTGACCTCGGTTCGAGCGCCGCACGCAAGTACGACATCGAGGCCTGGGTTCCCACCCAGGGCACCTACCGCGAGCTCACCAGCACCTCGAACTGCACCACGTTCCAGGCCCGCCGCCTCGACACCCGGTACCGCACCGAGTCAGGCAAAACCAGCCCGGTCGCGACCCTCAACGGAACCCTCGCCACCACTCGCTGGCTCGTCGCGATCCTCGAGACGCACCAGCAGGCCGACGGCTCCGTTCGGGTGCCAGAAGCACTGCGCCCGTACCTCGGTGGCCTCGAAGTGATGGAGCCGCGCAAGTGAGCGATCGCCTGCTCATCGCGCTCGACGTCGACGGCACCGTGATGCGCGAAGACGGTGTGATCACCGACGACGTTCACACGCAGATCACCCGGATGGCCGAACTCGGCCACGAGGTGATGATCGCCACCGGTCGTTCGGTCGCCATGACCCTGCCGGTTGTCGACCGCCTGGGCATCACTCCCGAATACATCGTCTGCTCCAACGGCGCCATCACACTCAAGCGCGACCCCGAGGCGCCTCTCGGATACCGCCGCGACCTCGTGGAGACGTTCGACCCCACCGAGGTACTGCAGACGGTTCGCGCGAACCTCACCACTGCCAACTACGCGGTTGAAGACGAAGACGGTCTGTCGCGCTACACCGGCTCCTTCCCCGACGGAGCGCTCGGCGCCGGCAGCGAAAAGGTCGAGTTCGACCAGCTGCTGGGGCAGCGTGCCACCCGTGTTGTGGTGATCTCCCCGGAGCACGCCATTGAGGACTTCCTCGACGTGGTGGAGGAGATGGGCCTGCACAAGGTCAGCTACAACGTCGGCTGGACGGCCTGGCTCGACATCGCCCCCGACGGTGTGAACAAGTCCACCGCACTGGAGCGTGTGCGCGAGCTGCTCGACATCCCGCGCGACCGCGTTATCGCCGTGGGCGACGGTCGCAACGACATCGACATGCTCGAGTGGGCGTCCCAGTCCGGCCGTGGAGTGGTGATGGGCCAAGCTCCCGACGAGGTGCGCGCCGCGGGCAACGAGATGACTGCGACCGATATTGATGACGGCGTGGCTCGCCTCTTCGAAGGGCTCTGACCCGGAGCATCCACCACAGACACCAGCGTCGATAAGGCTGGATGCGTCCGCATCCACTACACTCGGGGCTGGTACCAGGAGGGCTGTCCGAGCGGCCGATGGAGCCAGTCTTGAAAACTGGTGGGCAGTGATGTCTCGTGGGTTCGAATCCCACGCCCTCCGCATATGACGTTCTGCAGATGATCATCAGCTGCACAGGAACATCCGCACATGAATAGCCGAAAGGGATCCGTGATGAGCGAGCTTCGCCCTCACGGATCCTCTTCTGCGGCTGGCCTCACCCGGCATGGGCGGCTGAAGCGCACCAACCCGTGGGCATCGCTGGCGAAGATTGTGGCCTCCACTCTCGCCGTTGTTCTCGTCAGCGGAACAGCCGTTGGCGCCGTCGCTCTCTGGCAGCTCGAGAACAACCTCCACGTGGTGGAGCTCGCTGGCGCCGAGGCGACCACCCCGCCGAACATCGGTGCGTATCCGGGCGGCTACAACTTTTTGATCGCCGGCAGCGACACCCGCGAAGGCCAGGGCGGTATCGGCGGGGTCAATGAGGGCGAGCTCAACGACGTCACCATGCTGCTGCACGTGTCGGAGGATCACACCAGCGCCGTTGCCGTGAGCATCCCGCGCGACATGGTTGTCCCGATCCCCGAGTGCCCGGACGGCGACGGCGGCACCTACAGCGCCATGGCCGCGCAGCCCATCAACGTCACGCTCACCTACGGCGGGCTCGCCTGCACCGTGCTGACGGTCGAAAAACTCACCGGGCTCGACATTCAATTCGCCGGGGTGATCACCTTCACGGGTGTCATCGAGATGGCCAATGCGGTCGGCGGGGTCGATGTCTGTGTGGATGCTCCGATCGACGACCCCTACTCCGGACTCCTCATTGAAGAGGCCGGTACCGTCAACCTGCAGGGATCCCAGGCGCTCGCGTTTTTGCGCTCCCGCCACGGCGTCGGAGACGGCAGCGACCTGGGCCGCATCAGCTCGCAGCAGGTTTACCTCTCGTCGCTGGTGCGCACGCTCAAAAGTGCCGAGACGCTCACGAACCTGCCGCGTCTCTACTCGCTGGCCACCGCGGCGACTCAGAACATGACGCTCTCGTCGAACCTGACTGGCCTCGACACCCTCGTCGCGATCGGGCAGTCGCTCAAAGACATCCCGATCGAACGCATTGTTTTTGTGCAGTACCCGGGCATCACCGGTGTCGGTGGTGTGTACGCCGGAAAGGTCGCCCCGGTGACCGCCAAGGCCGAAGCGCTCTTCGACCTGATTCGTGCGGACGAACCGTTTGTGCTGAGCGACACCACCAACATCGGGTCTATCGCCGACCCCAATGCGCCCGTGGCGGTTGCTCCGGTGCCGGCTGCTGCGGATGCCGCGGGGTTGGCGGAGGGCGCAGAGTCAGTGGATGGCGCTGTTCCCGAGGCGGAAACAAACGTTGCCGCCCTCGCCGAACTGAGCGGTGTGGCGGGGCAAACGGCTGCGGACTACACCTGCTCGAAGGCCAACTGACCTCGTTTTACCGTTCTGCAGTGCGATTCTGACGCGCGACGGAACATCTCGATTCGATAGCCAGTCCCGCAATGGCTATGATTGCAGTCGCAACACTTGGAGCTGTCGCATAGTTCGGCCTAGTGCACCACCCTGCTAAGGTGGAGAGGGGTTTATACTCCTCCGTGGGTTCAAATCCCACCGGCTCCGCACTTAAGAAATACCCCGCATAGCACGGGTAAAAACCCCGGAATCTTCACGATTCCGGGGTTTTTCTTTGTCCAGCGCAGGGAGCCGCTCGCGGGCGTTCTGGCGTGCCCTGCCGCGTGCACTTTTACCCGGGGCCTGTACGCGCGGAGGCGAAACTACCAGGGGCTGCCCCGACTCATCCGGGGCCAGTAAATCCGCTCCGAATGCGCGTACTGGCCCCGGATAGAGAAACTGCTGCGCGTACTGGCCCCGGACAGCGGCGGCGCCTGCGCGTACCAGCCCCGGGTATCGCGACTCCTGCGCGTACTTGCCCTTGGTAATCCAACTGCTGCGCGTACTTGCCCCTGGTAAACCGACTCCTGCGCGTACTGGCCCCGGAAGGCGGCGGCGGCTGCGCGTTGTAGCCCCGGATAAGAGGCCGCTGCGCGTACTGGCCCCGGGTAGGAAAACGCCGGCGCCATCGCGGGTCCTGGCCGGAGGGGAATCGGCCCAGCCGCGCATTTCGACCCACAACGTCACATTGGTCACCGCTCTACACGGACTTCAATACGCTCGAAGCACCCCGCCCGATCCAGACAGGGAGAACTATGCGTATGTCAGCACCCGGCCAGTCGACCGATCCGATGTTTGTGATGCCCTCCGCGTTGTGTCCGCTCGCCAGTTGTCCGTGTTTCGCTTCATGACCGGCGATGCTGACACCGGAGCATCCCACCCGTTCGATCAGATTTCCCGGGAGCAGCTCAACCGCGCGGACAGCCGAAAGTGGAGCCTGAACCCCGGCACCATCGGGGCCTGGGTCGCCGAGATGGACTTTGGAACCGCCCCCGCCATCACCGCAGCGCTGCACCGCGCGGTCGACAACGGTGACCTCGGGTACCTCGCACCTGCCACCACCCGGCGTATGGCCGAAGCCACCGCCGACTGGCACCGCGACCAGTACGGCTGGTCGATCACCCCGGAGAGTGTGCACCCCGTCTCCGACGTGATGTCCGCCCTCGAGGTGGCGATCACCAAGTTCTCGCCGGGCAACAGCGGGGTCATAGTTCCGACCCCGTCGTACATGCCTTTTCTCAGCTTCACCCCAACCCTCGGCCGTCGGGTCTTCGAAGTCGCCGGCACCGTGACGAACGGTCGCTGGAGCCACGACCTCGCCGCCATTGACGCGGCCTTCCACGCCGGAGCCCGCACCCTGGTGTTGTGCAACCCGCACAACCCGACCGGCACCGCACTGACCCGCGATGAGCTCGAAGCCATCGCCGCGATCGTCGACCGCCACAATGGGCGGGTGTTCGCCGACGAGATCCACGCGCCGCTGCGATACGGCCAGACGCCTCACATTCCCTACGCGTCGCTCTCGGAGATCACGGCCCGTCACACCATCACCGCGACGTCCGCGTCGAAGGCCTGGAACTTGCCCGGACTCAAAGCAGCCCAACTCATCACCTCGAACCCCTCCGACGAAGAGCTGTACCGCATCTTCGGGTTTTCGGTGTTGCACGGAGCATCCACCCCCGGCGTCATCGCCGCCTCCGTCGCCTACAGCGAGGGCCGCGAGTGGCTGGGCGACGTCATCGAATACCTCGACGGCAACCGCTTCACGCTGCGGGACCTGCTCGCCGAGCTGCTGCCCGAGGTGGGCTACTCCCCACCCGAGGCCACCTACATCGCGTGGCTCGACTGCTCCCGGCTCGGCATCGAGGGGTCGGTCGCCGAGTTCTTCCGCACCGAGGCCGGAGTCACGGTCACCGACGGGGCGCTCTGCGGCAGTGGATACGAGGGGTATGTGCGGTTTATCTTCGCGATGCCGCGTCCCATTCTCGAGAGCGCCGTGCGCAGTATGGCCGACGCGGTGGCGCGGCACCGGCTCGCCCTTCAGCACACAGACAGACATCAGAACACGAACAGCTTGCAGAACACGAACAGCCTTCAGAACACGACAAGCACGGAGCAGTAGTTATGACCGGCACACCCCACGGCCCCGAGTACAACTGGGACAGCTACTCCTTCGACACCCGTCAGGTGCACGCGGGGGAGTTCGACGACCAGGTGAGCGGCGCCCGCATCCCGGGTATCGCGATGACCGCCGGGTACCGCTTCGACTCGTTCGCCGACGCCCGCGAACGCTTCGATGGCACCGCCGACGGCATGATCTACTCCCGCTCCCGCAATCCCTCCAGCCGTGTCGCCGAGCAGCGCATTGCCTCTCTCGAGGGCGGCACCGAGGCGATTGTGGTCGCGTCGGGCCAGGCCGCGATCACCTGTGCGTTGTTCGCCCTTGCACAGTCCGGTGAGCACATCGTCTCGACCGCGAGCATCTACAGCGGCACTCGGGTTCTGTTTGGCCGAAGCTTCGCGCGATTTGGCGTCGAGGTTGATTATGTGTGGGATGCCTCGGACGACGACGAATGGGATCGAGTGATCCGTCCCAACACCAAGGCGATCTTCACCGAGACCATCCCGAACCCCAAAAACGACATCGTGGACATCGCGCAAGTCGCCCGCGTGGCCGCGCGCCACGGGATCCCGTTGGTGGTGGACAACACGGTGGCTTCGCCGTATCTCATCCGTCCGTTCGAGTACGGCGCCGACATCGTGGTGCATTCGTCGACGAAGTTTCTCAGCGGCCACGGCGCTGCACTCTCCGGCGCCATCGTCGACGGAGGAACCTTCGACTGGACGGCGTCCAGCCGCAGCTACCCCCTGCTGACTGACCCACCCCGCGCCGGGGTGAAATCACTGCTCGAGCGATACGGGCGCACCGCCTACGCACGCCTGGCGCGCGAGGCCGTGGTGAACGACATTGGTCCGGCACTGTCGCCGTTCAACTCGTTTTTGCTCCACCAGGGGATCGAGACCCTGTCGCTGAGGATGGAGCGTCATCTCGAGAACTCGGGCACCATTGCGCGCTGGCTCGACGAGCATCCGGCTATCGACAGCGTCGACTATGCGGGCCTGCCGAGCAATCCCGCCTACGCTCTGGCCCAGGAGGTCTACGGCGGCCGCACGGGATCGGTGTTCGCGGCCACCGTTCGGGGTGGAGAGGCGGGTGCGCAGAAGTTTCTCGACAGCCTGCGGGTGATCAGTCACATGACCAACATCGGGGACACCCGGTCGATGGCGCTGCACCCGGCCACCACCACCCACCACGACTTCAGCGACGAAATGAACCTGCAGCTCGGGATCACCCCAGGCTTGGTCCGGCTGTCGATTGGGATCGAAGGCGTCGACGACCTTCTCGCCGACCTCGACCAGGCGCTGTCGGGCATCCGCCCATAACGCACCGAATCCCGATGGCGCAAGGGGACCCCGGTTCGTTGTGCCGCCTAACTGGATGCTGTAAACAATGAAATAGCTGACGTCACCGCTGACGCCAGTGTGGATGGCCATGTACCCGACGTGTTCCTCCAGTACTCGTTTCGAATCGACTCACAGGACCCCGAACCTTGATGGCGTATTCCCAAACGTGGTGCTGCTTACCCCAGCGCCCAATTAATCGCAGCTGCCCCCTCGACAGCGCGTTCCTTCAACCGAGCCCTCGTGGGCATTCCCGCAGTCGGTGCGTATGCAGTTGATAGGCCGGCGCGACGAGCTCGGTCGAATCGCGCAGATGGCCGAGGCAACACGCGAGAGTGCGCTGGTGGTGTGTGGCGAGCCTGGCGGCGGTAAAACCCGTCTGCTTGAAGCTGCGCAGGCGGAGGCAACTATCCGCTGTGTGCTGGTCTCGACCATGCCCGCCGAAGCCTCCTGGCCGCTGTCGGGATTTTCCCGAGTGTTCGCGTTTATCAACGACATCTCCACCATCGAGTTCTCCGGCCATTTTGCGCCGCGCTCGACGGAACGCAGCGACACCTTCGATGCCGCGCGCAACCTGCTCTCCACTCTGCGGAGTCTCGCTCCGGAGCCGATCCTTGTTCTCGTCGACGACATCGACGACATGGACCAGGAGAGCCAGGTTCTTCTGAGCTTCATCGCGGAGGGCCTTGCCGGTACAGGCATCCGTCTGGTCGCTACCGCCGGCCATATCCCGCTAACGAGCCCGCTCGCGGGACTGCGCCGCATCGACCTGCCGCCTCTGTCGGCGTCCGAAAGTCGTGACCTTGCGTACGTCGCGGCGGGCCCAGCGAGCGATCCGGGCACTGTGCGGATCGTGGCGGATGATGCGGCAGGCAGCCCCCTCGCCATTGTCGAGAACGCCCAGACACTGACCGCGGCGCAGATCCAGGGCCGCGAACCGTTGGTGCTCCCATTCCGACCCGTTGCCATCCACCAGGATCGGGTGACCGAACGCCTGACCGGGCTGGGCCCTCTCGAGACGAGAGTGCTCGAGCTGGTCTCACTCGCGCCGGCCACCCACTCGTCGGCGCTGGTCTCCGATGACCGTGCCGACGAAGACCTGCTCGAAGACCTTCTCTACAGCGGGCTGCTGCAAACCCACGGGCACTACGTGCGCCTGGCCGACCCACGCATGCGGTCACACCTTTACTGGAACCTCGACCCCCGCACCCGGCGGGAGTGCCACCGCGAGATGGCCGACGCGCATCGCGAGATTGACGCGCGACTCGCAGACTGGCACTCCAGCTTTGTGCAGTCGAACGAGTTTGTGCAGTCCGACGAGGAACTGCCCGACACCCTGCTCACCGAGGCGACTCAGTACGCCGAGGAGGGCGACACCGCGGCGGCCATCGAGTTCGCTGAGCGTGCCCTCCGCATTGCCGAGTCGGTGGCCGACCACCTGTCGCGCATCCTCGAGCTGGCGTCTGCCTTCTACTCGCAGATCGAACTCGACCTGGCATTCCGTTATGCGGTGCTGGCGCGGCACGAAGCGACCACCCCGGCGCTGAGTATGAGGCTCGCGGCACTGCTGATCAGCATCGAGTACAACAAGACCCACGTGGTGCCAACCAACGACATCGACGCCATCCTGAGTATCTACGCGGGCAAAGACCCCGAGGGAGCGGTCGAGCTGCTCACGATCGCGGCGGAATGCCACGCCGAACGCTGGGAGGTGGATGAGGCCCGCCGCTACCTGGGTCACGCCCGCCAAATCGCGAGCGCCGGGCAGAACGCCGGAATTGTGCGGGACATCGAGCTGCTGGTGGATGCCATCGAAGGGGTCGCTGCTGGCCCGGTGGTGGAGCTGGATGTGCTCGACACGGGCACCCTCACGTCCCTCACTCCCCGGTCGCTCATCGTGCTGGGCAAAACCATGACCTTTCGCGAGAACTACGCTCGCGCCCGGCACATCTTCACCATTGTTCTGACGCAGCCGCACACAACCCCGCCCCTGTGGATGGAGTCGGCGCGGTTTCTCCTCGCAGTGAACGAGGTGCGGTCGGGCAACTTCCACCGCGCGCGCTCTGCCGTCGAGGATTGGCTGGCGTTTGCCTCGCCCGCTCACGCCGGCAAGTCGTCACGGCTGGTGCTGCACGCCTGGTACCTCAACTCGAGTGGGCAGTCCACAGTTGCGAAGCCACTCTTCGACAAATGTATGGACCAGACACTGATCGAGCGCAATCCGGCGGTGGCTGCCCAGGCGCTGTCGCTGCAGGGAGGAGCCGCGCTCGCCGAGGGCGACTTCAACGAGGCCGCCCGTGTGCTCGAGCTGGCCGACGTTATCGGCCAGCGTTTCGCCAACCCGGCGCTGCTGCGGTGCTCCATCGATCTCATCGAGTCGTATGTGGCGACCAAACGAACGCGGGAGGCCCGGAGTGTGCTCGACGGGATGGAGCGCCTGGCTCGCCAGTATCCGTCACGGTGGCTCACTCTCGCTCTCGCCCGGGGCAAGGGCCTCGTTGCCGCCGACGAAGAGTGCCTCGCGCTATTCCAGCGTGCTCTCGACCTCTTCACCACCGACGACTCGGCGTATGACCTTGGGCGCACACTGACGAACTACGCGTCGGCCCAGGCGCGTCTGGGATTTGGTCGCGACAGCGAAAAGTCCCTGGCCGAGGCTCGCAACGCGTTTGGTAATGCCGGGGCGCAGTCGTGGGTGATCCGGGCAGACCAGTACCGGGCGCAGCCCGACACGGATGTGCTGACGGCCATCGGGGTTCTCACCGAAGAGGAGCAGCTCATCGTGGAGAAGGTGCGCGAGGGCTACCGCAACAAGGAGATCGCCGCCGCGCTCTACATTTCCCTCCGAACGGTCGAGCTCCGTCTCACCCACATCTACCGCAAGGTCGGTGCCCGATCGCGGTCGCACCTCGCGGCGCTGTTGAACTGACAGTGCCACCGAACCGACAACGCTGCTGACCTGACACAGAAATCCGCGTCACCCACTGGGCATCGGCGCGGGAGCGCATCACACTGGAGAGATGGCTACTGGCACCGGAGATGTCCCGGAGGTATACCGCCGGGGGCGATGGCATGCGCTCGAAAACACACTGATGAGCGCACTGACCCGCACCGGCATTGTGCCTCGCACCTACCTGCTCACCACCGTCGGGCGTAAGTCGGGGGAGCCCCGGTCGAATCCGGTGACCCTCGTGACCCACAACGGCCGGCGGTGGCTCGTGGCACCCTACGGGGTCGTTCCGTGGGTGCTCAACGCCCGGGCCGCGGGCACCGTCACGTTGTCCCGCCGCGGAACCGGTCGACAGTTCACCATTCGCGAGGTGAACCCACGAGAAGCCGGCGACGTGCTGAAGCGCTACGTGGCCATCGCGGGTGTGACCGAGAAGTACTTTGTGGCGAACACGTCATCGCCGGCGGAGGCGTTTGCGGCCGAAGCTGATGCGCATCCTGTTTTTGAGTTGCTTCCCGTCGCCACCCAGGACTGACCCCGCCACACGCAGTGACGGCCCCACCCGCTGTGTTCACCACTGCGCGTTACAGCGCAACGACG
>Ga0247729_10000328_pt1 | contig 20652 bp, 20 predicted proteins | sample UWRJL133311R2_FD_180958 | JGI IMG/M metagenome (GOLD analysis project Ga0247729, IMG submission 180958) | Plant litter microbial communities from Arlington Agricultural Research Station in Wisconsin, United States - UWRJ-L133-311R-2 | ecosystem: Environmental > Terrestrial > Plant litter >... | reverse complement strand
AGAGCGAGGTGGCCGTGATTTTGCCGTACACCGAGAGCTTGGCATCCAAGTGCGTGCCTACCGAGCGTTTCGGCCCGATCTGCAGCTGGCCGCTGGGCTGCAGCGTCATGCGAACCAGGCCGGGCATGCTCGTGTCGGTAATGGTCTGGCCGCCGGCTGCGGCATTGGCCGTGGGCAGGGTCAGAAACATCAGGGAGCCGCCGATACCGCCCACCACGGCCGCGCCGCCGTTATTGCCTCCATCAGAATAGCTTTTCCAGTCACTGGTCCAGTAATTGGTTTTGTTCAGGTTGAAGCCCACGTAGGAATTGCTCCACAGATTATAGGAGAAGGCCGAGCCCAGACCCAGGGAGTTCAGAGAGCCGTCGGCGTAGATTTTCTGCTCCTGTTGAGCATGAGCGGCTGAAGTAGCGCCGGCCACCACGGCGGCGAGCATAAGAGGACGAAGTAGTTTTTTGGCAAGCATGACGGTAGAATGGGATGAAATGGATGCGGCGCAGCCCCTCGGCTAAGCGCTGGATTAAGAATGATCTAAAAGTGGCAGGGGCAGTCGGGACGCTGAATTTTATTACACCAACGCCCGGTTTTGGCAGGACGAATGGGCCGGGCGGAGCAAACGGGGCTGCGGCCTTCATGCCCTGGCAAGCCTAGCTGGCCGGGCCCGCCGGAGTTGGCACAAACGGAAGCAGCCGGCCCCCTGATGGGAGCCGGCTGCCGGTTGCGGAAGTACGGGTAAGAGGCGCCTAGTCGTGCAGCAGCCGGATTATCTGCCGGCCGTCGGCGGTGCGGGCCAGGTACAGGCCCGGGGCCAGCGTGGCCGCCGGCCGCCAGCGCACGGTGCCGTCGGCCTGGCTGGTCAGCTCGGCTATCACCCGGCCCAGGCCGTCGACAACCTGCACTGGCTGCCGGCCCGGCGTGGCCAACTGAAACTGCACCTGCTCGCGGAAGGGCGTCGGGAAGGCAGTAGGCTCGAAGCGCGGCGAGCCGGCGTGGGCGGCCAGCACCTGGTTGGTTACCTGAAACGTGAGGGTCTGGACCGTCGTGCCGTTGATGGGGCAGGCGTTGTCGGCTACCACGACGGGCATCGTGTAGCGGCCCGGCGGCAGGCTGGCGGGAACCTGCCAGGTGAGCCGAGCCTGGGTGGCGGAAAGCGTTTGGAAGGCCGCGCCCGGAATGGTGGCCGCCACCTCACTGCTGAAGCGCAACACCTGCCCGGCGTCCTGGTCGGCCGCCGTCAGGGTCAGGGCCACGGTCTGGCCGGGGTTTACGCGGATGGCCTGGTCCAGGGCTAGCGGGGCCGTGCCGCCGGTGAGGGCGGAAAACGTGGGGTTGCGGTTGCCGCTGCTGCCGGACACCGGATACATCAGGTCGCGCATCACGCTCCCGATTTTGGTCCACTGGCTGGCAATGCGCCGGTACTCATCTACCCGCACGGCCATGATGTAGTTGCCCAGGTTCAGCCCGAACGGCACGGTGGACAACTCACCGCTGGCCGGATTAATCGTAAAATGCGGGGCGGGCGTAACGGGCATGGCTACCGGGCACGGGTCGGCCACATTAGCCGCCCGGGGAGGCGTCAGGCTGTAGACCAGCGAGTCGCCGTCGGCATCGTAGGCCGCGAAGCTGTAGCGGTGAAATTGCGTGCCGCAGATGTAGGGCAGCATGGTGGAGGTGAACACCGGGGAAGTATTGAGGTGTGGAGTGGAGAAAATGCTGACCTGCGCCTCGGCGTACATACCATAATTGTCGGAATCAGGCAGGTTTACAATGCCGAACGTGCGGTTTTCGGCCGCTAGGCTCAATGTCCAGGTGCCCGGCGTCGGCAGCTCCACTTCTCCGTAGAACAGCTGCATATTAACCGGACCGCCGTTGCTGCACCGCAGGTAGTTGATCAGCGTGCTGCTGTAGCGGGTGAGCTGAGTAGACCGGCCGGTAGTGGGGCCGCAGCCGTTCAGGCTGGTAAACAGCGTCATCGTGGACCCAAAATCTATCATTGCGGAGGCTTCCCGGTAGACCTTAGCCGTAACTTGGAAGCGCCGCGCATTACCGGGCACGGGCACGTAGCTTAGCTCGGCTCCTACAATGTGGGTAGCCAGGGCCGGCAAGGTCAGGGACAACAGCAAGCCGAGCAGGAGCAGCAGGCGGCGGGAGAAAAAATCAGGCATAGTAAAAAAAGTAAGTGGTTATAAATCAGAAGAGAGAGTTAGGCAGGTAAGCCGTCGGAATATGCGGAGGCAGACAACAACAAAGTAAAATGGTCCCGGATTACTTGCCGGTCGTCGTCGAGTTGGAGTCCAGAATCTTAAGCAGCTCGTTGAGCTTGGGCGTCAGGATGATTTCGGTGCGGCGGTTCAGCGCCTTATTGGCCGGCGAGTCGTTGGCGGCCACCGGAATGTACTGGCTGCGGCCCGAGGCCGTGATGCGCTGGGGCTCCACGCCCCCGGCCGTGATGAGGCGGGCAATTTCGGTGGCCCGCAGCACGCTCAGGTCCCAGTTGTCCTGCATGGCGGCCGTGGGGCGGCTGAAGGCGACGTTATCGGTGTGGCCTTCCACTACCACGTTCACGTCGGGCTGGGTTTTGAGCACCGTGGCCAGCTGCTTCAGCGCTTCCTGGCCCTTGGGGTCCACTTTGGTCGAGCCGGTTTTGAACAGCAGCTGCTCGGAGAGGGACACGTACACTTTGCCGTCCTTCATCTTTACCTGCAGGTCGGTGCCCTGGAAGCCGCGTAGGGCGTTGCTCACGCTGGCCTTCAGGTCGTTGACGGCCTTGTCCTTGTCGGCCAGGGCCTGCTGCAGTTCGCCCAGCTTCGCTTCGCGGGTTTTGAGGTCGGCGTTGAGCTTGTCGATTTCGGTGCGGTTCTTCTTCAGCGACGCGTCCAGCTCGCCCAGCTGGGCCTCGCGGCGGGCCAGGTCCTGGGCCACCTTATTGTAGTCCGACGACTTGTTGGCCAGCTCCCGGTCGGAGTTTTTGAGTAGCTTGTCGTAGGAGTCGGTGAGCTGGGTGTAGAGCGTGCGGGTGCGGCGCAGGGCGTTGCCGTTCTGGGTGGAATCCGACATCAGGCGCTTGTTGTTCAGGCGCAGCTCGGTCAGTTCGTCGGTGGCTTTCTTGAGCTCCGTCACGGCCTGGCGCTGCTGCCGCTCGGCTTCGGCCTTGCCCTGCTCCGTGCTGGCCTGGCGGGCGCGCAGGTCGTCGTACTTTTTGGAGGCCACGCAGCCCGGCAATACCGTAGAAGCCGTCAGGGCGGCGGTGGCTATGAACAGGATAGATTGTTTCTTCACGAAATACACGGGTTGAAAAAGCGAAGTTGCGGCAGCGGGTCCGGGGTGGCCCACTATCCCGCGGCAAGGTAGCGCCCCGCCGCCGCATCTTGCAACCAGCACCCCGCCCACGCACCGATTTTCGACCTATATTTGTTGCCCTTTCCGGCCGCTTCTCTCACCAACCACTCCCGAATGGCATCCATCACCGCCCACCTCACCGCCGAAACGGAAGCCCTGCTCCAGCACGAGTGCCGCACCATTAGCAAGGACCTGCTGCACTTGCCCGGGCCCGACTTTCTGGACCGCTGCTTTGTGCCCTCCAACCGCACGCCCCAGGTGCTGCGCAGCCTCGGGCAGCTCTACAACCACGGCCGGCTGAGCGGCACGGGCTACCTGAGTATCCTGCCCGTCGACCAGGGCATCGAGCACACCGCCGGCTCGTCGTTTGGGCCCAACCCGATGTACTTCGACCCCGAAAATATCATCAAGCTGGCCGTGGAAGGCGGCTGCAATGCCGTGGCTACCACGTTCGGCACCTTCGGGACGGTGGCCCGCAAGTACGCCCACAAGATTCCGTTCCTGGTTAAAATCAACCACAACGAGCTGCTGACCTACCCCAATAAGTTCGACCAGATTATGTTCGGCTCGGTGGAAGACGCCTGGAACCTGGGCGCTACGGCCATCGGGGCCACCATCTACTTCGGCTCCGAGCAGTCCAACCGCCAGATCATCGAGGTGAGCCAGGCGTTTGAGCGGGCCCACGAGCTAGGTATGGCCACGGTGCTGTGGTGCTACACCCGCAACGACGCCTTCAAAACCACCGACAAGGATTACCACGTCTCGGCCGACCTCACCGGGCAGGCCAATCACCTCGGCGTCACCATCCAGGCCGACATCATCAAGCAGAAGTTGCCCGAAAACAACGGCGGCTTCTCGGCCCTCAAGTTCGGCAAGACCTTCCCGGCCATGTACGACCAGCTTTCGTCGGACAACCCCATTGACATGACCCGCTACCAGGTGGCCAACTGCTACCTCGGCCGCATCGGCCTCATCAACTCCGGCGGCGAAAGCAAGGGTGCTACCGACCAGGCCGAGGCCGTCCGCACCGCCATCATCAACAAGCGCGCCGGCGGCCAGGGCCTGATTTCGGGCCGCAAAGCCTTCCAGCGTCCCTTCGCCGAGGGCGTGGCCCTGCTCAACGCCGTGCAGGACGTATACCTGGACAGCGCCATCACGCTGGCGTAACTTCGCCATCAAGCGGCCTAACGACGTAGTCTCGTCAGGCAAAGAACTCAACAGAAAATCAGCTGACAGCTAACGGCTGGCAGCTAAAAGCTACTAAAGAAATGTCTTGGTTTAAGCGCGTAGAAAAGGGCATCGTCACGCCGACGGAGCAGAAGAAGGAGACGCCGGACGGGCTATGGTACAAGTGTCCGGAGTGTAAGACCGTGGCTACGATGGCCGAGCACAAGCGGCTGCTCTACACTTGCGCCAAGTGCAACCACCACGACCGGATCGACTCGGCCGAGTACTTCGAAATCCTGTTCGACGGCAACGAATTCACCGAGCTGGACGCCGGCCTCAGCTCCGCCGACCCGCTGCACTTCGTCGATACCAAAGCCTATCCGCAGCGCCTGAAGGCCACCCAGAAAAACACCGGCCTCACCGATGCCGTCCGCTCGGCCCACGGGCAGCTCAACGGCCTGGACTTGGTGGTAGCCTGCATGGACTTCAAATTCATCGGTGGCTCGATGGGCTCGGTGGTGGGCGAGAAAATTGCCCGCGCCATCGACTACGCCCGCCAGCACCGCGTGCCGTTCCTGATGATCAGCAAGTCGGGTGGGGCGCGCATGATGGAGGCCGGCTTCTCGCTGATGCAGATGGCCAAAACCTCGGCGAAGCTGGCCATGCTGTCGGAAGCCGGTATCCCGTACGTTTCCTTGCTTACCGACCCTACCACGGGCGGTGTCACGGCCTCCTTCGCCATGCTCGGCGACTTCAACATTGCCGAGCCCGGCGCCCTGATTGGCTTTGCCGGGCCGCGGGTTATCAAGGAAACTATCGGCAAAGACCTGCCGAAAGACTTTCAAAGCTCCGAATTTGTGCTGGAGCACGGCTTCCTGGATTTCATCGTCGACCGCAAGGAGCTCAAGCAGCAACTCACTGACTTACTGACGATGCTGCAGCCTGCGGCCGTGGCGGCTCCCGAGCCCGCGCCGGCTCGTCGGGGCCGGCACTAGACCGCCGCGCCATTTTCGGCAAGCTTTTTGGAAAAAGCCCATTCAGCCCGCAAACGGCGCGCTGAATGGGCTTTTTGCTGTCTAACAGTATCGGCCTAGTTCTCAAAAGGGTATAGCTCACGCACTATATCGGGCAAACATTTTGTCGGAAAGTCTAGTAAGCTCCCTATATCCAACGAAGCTCCTCCTTTTCCCTTTTACTAATTTCAGTCATATGAAATCATCAAACTCATTGCTCGCTCTGTTTATGGCCCTAACCCTGATCTTCGGATCGTGCGCTACGGCTCATAACCCCAACATTCCGGATGCTAACGGCACGGGCCCCCGCAAAACCGGCATGAGCAAAACGGCCAAGGGCGGCCTGATCGGGGCTGGCGGCGGGGCTGTGGTAGGCGGCGTGCTAGGCCGCGTGATTGGCGGCAAGAACGGCACGGCTGCCGGCGCTATCATCGGAGCTGCCGTAGGTGGTGGTACCGGCGCGCTGATTGGCCGCAAAATGGACAAGCAGGCCGAAGAGCTGCAGCGCGACATGCAGAACGCTAAAGTGGAGCGCGTGGGTGAAGGGATCAAAATTACCTTCGATTCGGGCATCCTGTTCGACACCAACAAATCGGACCTGCGCCCTGCTTCGATGACGGAAATCCAGAAAATGGCCGCTGTCCTGCAGAAATACCCCGACACGAACGTGCTCATTGAAGGCCACACCGATGCTTCCGGCACCGATGCCATCAACCAGCCGCTGTCGGAGCGCCGGGCCCAGGCCGTGGCCAACTACACCACTAGCCAGGGCGTTGACGCTTCGCGCGTCACGGCTACGGGCTACGGTTCCACTCAGCCCATTGCCGACAACACCACGGCGGAAGGCAAGCAGGCCAACCGCCGCGTGGAAGTGGCCATCTACGCCAACGACAAGATGAAAAAGGCTGCCGAGCAAGGCCGTCTGTAGATCTTAGCCGTTTACTACTTAGAAAAAGACCGCGCCCCAAGCGCGGTCTTTTTTTGCGCCAGCGCAACGAACAACGCCCGGTTCTACGTAGCGTAGCAGAACCGTACCGCAGCAGCTTTCTGGTTGGATTTCAACTTGCTACTTTTCCGGATAAATAAAAAAAGCGATTGGTTCTCGTCTGAAAAATAGCTTCCAGTATATCGTAGGCAAGGATTTTTGCAATATTGCGGCCCCATCCGCCGTTTTGGCAAGGTGGTTGCAATTCGCCTCCTAACAGCCCGGTAACGGTGGTCTAACAACTCTGCTATAGCTTAGCGCCGAAACTAGCTGTTCTCATCCAAGACCAAAACCCCAAACGCAAAACCCAATGAAAAATCTCCGTTCGTATTTCGCCGCCCTGCTGGCTGTACTGCTGCTCGGCTCGAACTTCGCCGAAGCCCAAACGACCACCACTACCACCACCACGACCAAGAAACCCTGGAGCAAAACGGCTAAAGGTGCCCTCATCGGTGCCGGTGGCGGGGCTGTAGTGGGTGGGGTGCTGGGCCGCGTAATTGGCGGCAAAAACAGCACTGCCGGTGGCGCTATCATCGGGGCTGCCGTGGGTGGTGCCGGTGGTGCTCTCATCGGTCGTCGCATGGACAAGCAAGCGGCGGAGCTGAAAAAGGAAATGGCCGGCGCCAAAGTGGAGCGCGTAGGGGAAGGCATCAAAATCACCTTCGACTCGGGCCTGCTGTTCGGTAAGAACTCGGCCGCGTTGACTTCGCAGGCCCAGGCCAACATTGCTGAGCTGGCCAAAACCCTTATCAAGTACAACGACACCAACGTGCTGGTAGAAGGCCACACCGACACTAGCGGCTCCGACGCCATCAACGACCCACTGTCGCAGCGCCGGGCCCAGGCCGTGGCCAACTACGCCCAGGGTCAGGGAGTGGATGCTTCGCGCTTCACCGTAACGGGCTACGGCTCCAAGCAGCCCATTGCTGACAACTCGACCGAAGCCGGCCGCATTGCCAACCGTCGCGTGGAAGTGGCCATCTACGCCAACGAGAAGCTGAAGAAGGCTGCTGAGAAAGGCACCATCTAAGCTAACTCAATTGACTGCCAAAAGGCGGCTCCTCACCGGGGCCGCCTTTTTTGTTGCCCGGTTGTGGTCAATCTTCGGACTGAATGCAAGCTGGGCCGCAACCCGCCGCCGCGCCGGGCGGTACACGAAGGCATGACCACCGATGCCACTACGCTAACCCCGGAGCAGAAAACCTGGCAAAACCACCTGATTCTGCACGAATTCTACGGCCCGCTGCCCCTGGAACCCCGCCGCCCGCCCATGCGCGAGCTTATCTCCACGCTGCTTTCGCACCGCACCACCCACGCCGACGAGGAACTGGCCTACGACCGGATGCTGGAGGAGTTCGGGGACTGGGAAGGCGTGCTGGCCGCACCGGTGGCCGCGCTGGCCCACGCCATCCGCACCACCCGCTGGCCCGACACGCAGGCCCCACGCATTCAGGAAATTCTGCGCCGCATCAAGGCTGAGCAGGGCGCTTTCACGCTGGACTTTCTGGCGGACTGGCCCACCGAGAAAGGCTTGGAATGGCTGACGGACATGCCCGGTATCGGACTAAAAACGGCTTCCCTGGTGCTGCTGTTCAACTTTCAGAAGCCCGTGCTGCCCGTCGATACGCATGTGCACCGCGTGGCCCAGCGCGTGGGCATGATCGGGCCCAAGGCCTCGGTAGATAAGGCCCACCAGGTGCTGCTGGCCCAGCTGCCCAAGGACCCAGTGGTGCTGCTCAACTTCCACAAGCACAACTACTGGCACGGGCAGCACATCTGCTTTTTCACCAAGCCCAACTGCGCCCGCTGCCCGCTCAAGGGCTTCTGCAACTACTATCTGGAGCACTACGGCGCACCTACCGCCGAGGCGCTGGCCGCCACCCCGACGCACTGGGAGAAAAGCTGGGGCGTGCTGCTGCACTAGCGTGTAACCCATGTCGGTAACCTACTGCAGGCTGCCGATTTTGGCCGCCAGCTCATCCACGAAAGGGTAGAGGTAGGTGGGAATATTGTCCTTCTGGGTGTCAATCAGCCAAAACTTTCGCTGCCCGTTGTCGCTTACCTCCACGTAGTAGCCGCCACCGTCGGCGAAGTCGGGCTGGCCGATGATGCCCAGCGGCTGAGTGAGCAGCTGCGCGGGAATCTGCTGGGAAAGGCTTTGCACTTTGTCGTAGCGCGGCGAGCTTTGCAGTGCGTACTGCCCGTCGTAGGGAGCATCGGCGGCCGGGTAGCCGTCTTTGGTGTCTTCGTAGAGCTGACGGGTGCTCTTATCGATTTTGTAAATATCGATGCAGCTTTCTCCCCGGCACTGGCCGTGGTAGCGCCCAAAGACCAGGTAGTCCGCGCTTGGGTCCACCTTTTCCTGCTCGCAGCCGGTGAGCATCGCAACGGTGAGCAAGGCGCTTGCCAGCAGGGCTTTGAAAGGCTTCATGACAGGAGAGGTTTAGAGTGATACGCAGTATACGGACTCCTAACGTTTTTCGCGGTTGCCTAGTGCGCTGATTTTACCTCCCGACAACTGCCGTTGTCTACCTTTACCTTCCTATGCGCCTCGTTCGTCATCCGGTTCTGTGCAATTACTACGTCACCTACCGGTGTAACGCGCGCTGCTCGTTCTGCGACATCTGGGAGAAACCTTCGCCTTACATCCAGCTGGCCGACGTGGAGCAGAATCTGCGCGACCTGAAGCGGCTGGGCGTGAGCGTGGTCGACTTCACGGGCGGGGAGCCGTTGCTGCACCGGCAGATCCACGAGTTCGTGGGCTTGGCGCACGATATGGGCTTCATCACCACGCTCACCACCAACTGCCTACTGTACCCGAAGTACGCCGAGCGGCTGCGCGGGAAGGTCGACATGCTGCACTTCAGCCTCGATGCCTCCGAGAAGGAAGTGCACGATAAGGGCCGGGGCGTGGCCTGCTACGACTTCGTGCTGGAAAGCATCCGGGTGGCCAAGGAGCTGGGCGAAAGACCCGATATCTTGTTCACGGTGTTCCGCGAAAACCTGCACGACCTGGAAGCCGTGTACCGCGACATTGCCCAGCCCAACGGCCTGGTGTTGATTCTGAATCCGGCCTTCGAGTACAACGGCGTCGAAACCGGGGAGCAGCTCACGCCCGCCGAGCTGGACTACCTGTCGGCTTTCGGCAAGCGCAAGGGCGTGTACCTGAACGAGGCCTTCATTCAGCTGCGCAAGGATGGTGGCAACCACGTGGCCGCGCCCGTGTGCAAGGCTGCCAGCACCACGCTGGTGATTTCGCCTTCCAACGAGTTGGTGCTGCCCTGCTACCACCTGGGCGAGCAGAAGTTCCCCATCGACGGGAAGCTCTTCGACCTCTACCACGCGCCCGAAGTGGGCCGGCTGGTGGCCCTGGAGGGGCGCCTGCCGCAGTGCGAGGGCTGCACCATCAACTGCTACATGCAGCCCAGCTTCGCGGTGGAAATCAACAAGTATTTCTGGCAGGCCCTGCCCAGCACGCTCAAGTACAATCTGCACAAAGGCACCTGGAAGCGCATGCTGACGCGGTAGGCGGTGAACTGACGAAGCGCTGAAATGACGAGTTTCTGTTCGGAACTGCCCTACTTGCGCCTCCGGAACGACAACTCACCATTTCACCGCCTTACCCTATGCCTGCTCTCATCCTGCCCGTTCATGGCGTGTACCCGCAGCTCGGCGCCAACTGCTTCGTGGCCGATAACGCCACCCTGGTCGGCGACGTGACCCTGGGCGCCGACTGCACCGTGTGGTTCAACGCCGTCATCCGCGGCGACGTGAATAGCATCCGCATCGGCGACCAAACCAACATCCAGGACGGGGCCGTGCTGCACTGCACCTACCAGAAGGCTGCCACCACCATCGGCTCCCGCGTGAGCATCGGCCACAAGGCCATCGTGCACGGCTGCACCGTGGAAGACGACGTGCTCATCGGTATGGGCGCCATCGTGATGGACCGGGCCGTGGTGGGCCGGGGCTGCATCATTGCCGCCGGCGCCGTGGTGCTGGAAAATACCGTCTGCGAGCCGGGCTACCTCTACGCCGGCATCCCGGCCCGCCGCATCAAGCCCGTGACTGAGGAGCAGCAAGCCAACATCAGCCGCACCGCCGACAACTACGTGCTGTACGCCAGCTGGCTGAAAGTATAGTCCTTGGTCGCGGTACGCCATGAGGCCGGGCTTGTAAGATTTTGCCTTGTAATAAAAAAAAATCTTACAGAGTGAAATATTACAAGCCCGGCCAGAAGCAGAGAGCCCCAACGTTGGCTAACGTTGGGGCTCTCGTAGGGTAGGGGCGTTGCATGGCTCGCCCCGCGCCACTTTAGGCTACATGCTCAGGGCCTCGTCGGTGGCGGCTGTGCGCTCCTGCTGGTCCGTGACGCGCACCTGCACCAGCTCCACCACGCGACGGGAGCGTTTGAGCACCCGAAACTCGTAGTTGTCGAGCACGGCCACGTCGCCGACTTCCGGGATGCTGCCGTAAATCACGTTGAGCAGGCCGCCCACGGTTTCGTAGTCGCCGCCCTCGGGCAGGGGGTAGGGGAGGTACTCGTTGGCGTCCTGGATGGGCGTGGAGGTGTTGACGCGGTACTCGGTTTCCGATACTTTCTCCACGACCGGCACTTCGTTGTCGTACTCATCCTGGATTTCGCCTACCAACTCCTCGATGATGTCCTCGATGGTGACGATGCCCGACACGCCGCCAAATTCGTCGGAGACAATGGCAATGTGCATGTGCTTGCGCTGAAACTGGCGCAGCAGCCGGTTGATTTTCTTGGTTTCGGGCACGAAGTACGCCGGCCGCATGATCTTGGGCAGCATGATGGGCTCGTTGCGCCGGATGATCTGCAGCAGGTCCTTCACGTAGAGAATCCCGACGATGTTGTCGATGTTGTCTTCGTAGACCGGCACGCGGGAGTAGCCCTCGCTGTACACCATTTCGAGTACCTGCTCCTGGGGGGCGTGCACGTCGATGGCGGCAATCTTGGTGCGGGGGACCATAATCTGCTTCACCATCCGGTCGTTGAACTGAAACACGTTCTCAATCAGCTCGTGCTCGGAGTCCTGAATCTCCCCGCTCTGCTTGCTCTGGTCGAGCAGCAGGCGCAGCTCATCGGCCGAGTGGGCCTCGGAGCCGTGGGTTACCTGCCCGCCAAACAAGCCCGCCACCAGGTTGGAGAGGGTGTTGAGCAGCACGATAAATGGGTAGGTGATGAAGGCGAAGGCCCGTAGCGGTACTGCCACGGCCATGCTCATGCTCTCAGGCTTCTGAATAGCCAGCACCTTGGGCGCCTGCTCGCCCAGCACGATGTGCAGCACGGTAATCAGGGAGAAGGACGTTACCAGAGCAATGGTGTGCACCGTGGACGGAGCCAAGGTGATTTCAAACTTGGCGATGATAGCCATGACCACCTCGGCCACCACGCTTTCCCCGATCCAGCCCAGTGCCAGCGAAGCCAGCGTGATGCCCAGCTGCGTGGCCGAGAGGTAGTAGTTCAGGTCGTAGAGCATGCTCTGCACGAGCTTGGCCAGCCGGTTGCCGCTCTGGGCCTTTATCTCAATCTGGGAAAGGCGGACTTTGACGAAGGCAAACTCGGCAGCCACGAAGAAGCCGTTCAGCAGGACGAGCAGAACGGTAAGCAATATCTTTAAGATCATAGGTACGGAAACTTCGGCTCGGACGGCACAGCTTCCTTTGTGCCTCAAAAGTACGGGATTTCACCCAAGCGGTTCCGGCCGAGCTGGAAATACCCGGAAATCAGTCCTGCGGAAGCGGCCCGCGAGCAACCCGGCCGGCCCGGGGAAACTCTATGCGTAATAAGTTTGTGACACTTCCTGCCGTACTTTGTTTGCTTTCCATCCTTCATGCCGACCATTCCGCTGCTTCATGCCCGCTCCTAGAAAAATCCTTCTGCTCCTGCTCGTGCTGCTCCTGAACGGGGCCGCCGTCTGGGCGCAGGTGCTCACGCCCACCAAGCTCAGCGCCGCCGTAAGCAAGCCCGCAGCCAAGGTGGGCGAGGAGGTAGAGCTGGTAGTCAATGCCCGCATCGATACCAACTGGCACCTCTACGCCACCGACTTCGACCCCGACCTCGGCCCCACGGTCTTCACCTTCACCTTCGCTAAAAGCCCCGCCTACGAGTTGGTGGGTAAGCCCAAATCAGTGGGCACGAAAAAGAAGTTCGACGAAACCTTCAAGGGCGACATCACCTACTTCGAGAAGACCGGCCAGATCCGCCAGCGCGTCCGCCTGCTGCAGCCCGGCCCGCTCACCATCAAGGCCGAGGTAGAGTACCAGACCTGCACCGACGTGGACGGCCGCTGCGTGCCCGGCTCCGAAACCCTGAGCTTTGGCCCGCTGGACGTAACCGGTACTGCCCCCGCAGCTCCCGCCAAGACGACGGGTGCCGTGACTCCGGAAGCCGTACCAGCCACGACGATGGCGGCCACCGCGGCTACGTCCGTCGCGCCGCCCGCTGCCAAGGCCACGGCTGCCGCTCCTCCCGCTGACACCGCCGCGCAAGCTCTGCCTTCGGCTGCGGCTCCCGGTCCGGCCGTTGTCGCGCCGTCGGAGGAAACGGTGGCCGCCGCGGCGGTAGCTCCGGCGGCAGTAGCCGCCGCTCCGGAAAGCGGGGGGCTGTGGAGCTTCGGCTTCCTGGCTTTTCTCTCCGGCCTGGCCGCGCTGATTACGCCCTGCGTATTTCCGATGGTGCCCATGACCGTCTCCTTCTTCACCGGCAGCTCCGACAGCCGGCGGCAGGGCATTCTGAAAGCCCTCGTCTACGGTCTGTCGATTATCCTGATCTACACTATTATCGGCGTTATCGTGGCGCGGCTGCTGGGCGAAGACGGGCCCAACTTCATGGCCACGCACTGGCTGCCCAACCTGATTTTCTTCGCGGTGTTCGTAGTATTCGGGCTGTCGTTTCTGGGCTTGTTCGAAATCACGCTGCCGCACGCGCTGGTCAACAAAGCCGATGCCCAGGCCGACAAAGGCGGCTGGCTGGGCGTGTTCTTCATGGCCTTCACGCTGGTTCTGGTGTCGTTTTCCTGCACCGGCCCCATCGTGGCCACGGTGCTGGGGCTGGCGGCCCGGGGGCAAACTCTAATGCCGGTGGTCGGCATGTTTGGGTTTTCCCTGGCCTTTGCGCTGCCCTTCACGCTGTTTGCCATTTTCCCTTCCTGGCTAAAAGGCCTGCCCCGCTCGGGTGGCTGGCTCAACACGGTTAAGGTAGTGCTGGGCTTCATCGAGCTGATGCTGGCTCTCAAGTTTCTGAGCATGGCCGACCTGGCCTACCACTGGAACCTACTGCCCCGCGACCTGTACATCGTGCTCTGGATTACCCTCTCGGGCTTGTTGGGTCTATATCTGCTGGGCAAGTATAAGCTCTCCCACGATAGTGACCTGAGTCACCTGAGCGTGGGGCGGCTGCTGATGGCCGTGCTGGCTTTGGGTTTCATGGTGTACCTGGTGCCCGGTCTGTTTGGCGCCCCGCTGCCGCTGCTGGCCGGTTATCTGCCCCCGCAGAGCAACCACGACTTCTCGCTCGGCAATGTTGGCGCCGCCGCCGTGCCGGCCCGCAACTCCCTCTGCGAAGCCCCGCGCTACGCCGACTTCCTGGAGTTGCCCCACGGCCTGTCGGGCTATTTTGATCTGGAGCAGGCCAAACGGTGCGCCCGTCAGCAGCACAAGCCGGTTTTCATTGATTTCACGGGGCACGCCTGCGTCAACTGCCGCAAGATGGAGGCTACCGTGTGGAGCGACCCGCAAGTGCTGGAGCGCCTCCGCGAAAAGTATGTGGTAGTAGCCCTCTATGTAGACGACAAAGCTGAACTACCGAAAAGTGAGTGGTATACTTCCAAGCGGGACAACCAGCTGAAAACCACCCTGGGTAAGCAGAACGCCGATTTGCAGGTAACCCGTTATGGCGTAAATGCTCAGCCCTATTATGTTCTACTCGACCCGGAAGATGCAACCGGTAAGCCGTTAGTTGCGCCTATTGCCTACGAGCCCTCCATCGGTGAGTTCGTAAAGTTTCTGGATGCCGGGCTGCGGCAGTACCAGCAGCAGGGCAATCCGGTGGCCGTACAAGAGCGGCGCTAGGACTTGTGCCGAAAACAGGATTACATGGCTGACTGAGATGGTAAGTAGAGCGTTTTGTTACTGGCTTAGCAATAGCTCACCAAAATTGGCGTTCTTTGCGCAAAATTGGGAGATAGTGCCGATGCGGGATATTTGGACCAACCGGCCGACTCGGAAAGGCACTAAAAAAGGCTGCACCCACCCAGATGCAGCCTCTTATAGAAGGACTGTACCCACCCAGATACAGCCACTCAGCAATAAGAACGTACCCACCCAGATACGTTCCCGTTTTTCCCTCTTCACATTATCCACCCAAAGCTGTAGAAGAAGGGTTCGAACCTCCACGGTGCAGTTAGCCGGCCGCCGGACCAGTTTCTCCCGAATCACCACCCCCGAGAGAGGAGGGTATGTCTGCCAGTTCCATCATCCTACAGGATAAGCCCAGCGCCGTCTGCGTTGGATTATGACAAATGTAACATTTGTCCTGAAGTAATAAAATATCTTCAGTCAAAAGGGTTGAAAATTACATTGTTTTTAATTTGATAAGCCTATATTTAGAATATAGGCAAACAAAGAACTAAAAAATGGCTCGCAATTACGAACTTGATGACACCGACCGGAAAATCTTGGCCCTTTTGATTGAAGACGCCAAGATTCCCTACACGGAAATAGCCCGCAAGGTGCATGTTTCGGGCGGTACGGTGCACGTGCGGATGGCGCGCCTAGAGGAGTTGGGCATCGTGAAGGGTGCCACGCTCAAGATGGACTACCAGAAGCTAGGCTACGGCGTGAATGCCTTTCTGGGCATCTACCTGCTCAAAAGCTCCGTGTATAATAGTGTAGCCGAGCAGCTTCGCGAAATTCCGGAAGTGGTCAGCATCCACTTCACGACGGGTAACTACGGTGTTTTCGCGCGCCTGGTTTGCCGCGACACCCAACACCTGCGCGACGTACTCCACGACCGGGTGCAACTGATTGAAGGCATTGAGCGGACCGAAACGCTCATCTCCCTCGAAGAAACATTGAACCGCCCGATTCAGCTGATGTAGCTGAATCAACTCGTACCGTCGGGGCCGCGTCCGGCTACCAATTTTGCAATGACCTTTCTGCCTGAGTGGGAAGGTCATTTTTTATGCCCTTGCTCCAGCGGGTCATTTGCATTACCCTGGATATAGTATTTTTTAGCCCGCCGCACCTCGCAGACTTGCCTAAACGTAGGTAACTCGGTATCTTTCCTAGACTGACTCCCCTTCGCTAGCGTCCTATGAAAGTCTGCTTCGTCGTGTTTTGCTTGTTTCTGGCCGCGCTGCCGGCGGCCTACAGTCAGAGTATGCCGGCCGTTTATCTGAATGCGCACGACGAGGAAACCGTGCCCGACAGTGCCACGCACTACCGCTTGGTAGACCGCAAAGGCGAAAGCGGCTACGCCATGCGGGAATACTCGCTCACCGGCACGCTGCTGCTGCGTGGCACGCTCTCCTCCATCGAGCCACCCGTGCGCAACGGCATGCTGACCTGGTATCACCCTAATGGGGCCAAGGCTGGGCAGGTGCATTACCACGATGATGAGGCTGAGGGCGTGTACGTTTCGTGGTACGAAGACGGGCATGTGAGTCAGCGCGGCGAGTATACTGACGGGCAGAAAGTAGGGCGGTGGCTCAGCGTACACCGCAACGGCCAGAAACGCTCCCGCGGCGAGTACGTGGCGGGGCGGCAGCAGGGCGAGTGGCGCTACTACTACAACACGGGTCAGCTCAGCGCCATCGAGCAGTTTGACCGGGGCCGCAGCCTGAGCTTGACGTTCTTCAACCCCGACGGCACTCAGTATAAGGATTTGCCTCACCGCCGGCAGCCGGCTCAGTTTCCGGGCGGCGAAGCGGCCTTACTACAGTACCTGGCCCGCAATACCAGCTATCCTAAAATGGCTCGCCGCAAGAATATCACCGGCAAAGTGTACGTATCGTACACGGTGGGCGAGGACGGGCGCGTGAGCCAGGTGCGCGTGATTCGGGGCGTATCGGCGGAGGTGGATACGGAGGCGCGCCGGGTGGTGGGCTCCCTGCCGGCTTTCCGACCCGGCAAGGAGTACAACGTGCCCACGGCCATGACCTACACGCTGCCGATTATGTTTGCGCCTAACTTCAAGATTTTCGGGGGCGTAAAAGCTACCCAGACGCCGCCCAGCGAAGCCCGGGCCGGCAATCCGGATGAAACCTACTAACGCTGACAGGGAGTTTCCGGCCACTGGATTAAACCTCCGGAGCAACAGGCATTCCAAGGGAAAATCAGGTCAACCTCCTTTTCCTTAACTCTATGAAAGCTTACCTGTTTGCCTGTGCCGCGGCTTTGGGCCTGCTGACCGGCGTTACCACCCTGGCTCAAACCGTTACGCCCAACCTCAACCAGCGCCAGCGCAACGAGCGGGCTCGCATCAAACAAGGAGTGAACAGCGGCGAGCTGAACCGCGCTGAAGCCGCACGCTTGCACACCCGCGAGGCCCAGATTCAGCAGGAAAAGAAAGCTGCCAAAGCCGACGGTGTAGTGACCCCCGACGAGCGGCAGGCCGTGCGCCAGGATCAGCGCCAGGCCAGCCGCGCTATCTACCGCCAGAAGCACGACGGCCAGACCCGCGTGGTGCGCTAGTGGCTGCCGCACTCTGCTGAAAAGCAAAAAGCCCCGTTCCTGCGCAGGAACGGGGCTTTTTAGTGCATAACGGAATGCTTAGGCTGTGACCTGAGCGTCGAGCTTCGAGGCCAGCACATGCTTGGGCACGGCGCCAACCTGCTTGTCGACCACCTGACCGTTTTTGAACACCAGCAGCGTCGGGATGCTGCGGATGCCGAACTTGGCGGAAGTTTGCGGGTTGGAATCCACGTCGACTTTGCCGATAACGACGCGGCCTTCGTATTCGCCGGCCAGCTCTTCTACTACCGGGCCCACCATGCGGCAGGGGCCGCACCATTCGGCCCAGAAATCCACGAGCACGGGCTTATCGGAATTGATGATCTGGTCGAAATTAGCATCGGTGATTTCGATGGCTTTGTGTCCCATAACAGTAGGGGGTTTGTGTTTTGAGTTATCCAGCTGCTTACGAGCATCGGGGCCGCAAGGTAGCAGATTGGGAGTTCAACAAGACGCGGGCCGGAAAGTTCAAAGAAGACAGACTGGCAGATTTCGGCTCTAGCTGTTGCTCTGCAGCCCATGTGGGCAGCTAAACTTCCGCAACTAAAATTTCGGCCCCGCCGGATTTATTTATCCAGCACGTACGACAGCGCGCGGGCTTCGGCCTTGGCACGGTTGCGCAGCTTGTAGAACACGTACAGGTTGAAGAAGTGCATGGCCCCCAGAATCAGGATGATGGTGCCAATCTTGATGCTGAGCGTTTCCACCGATTCCTGGTAGTTGTGAATCTCGTCGTTGCTGCGCAGGCTGAGCGTGGCGTAGCCGATGTTGACCAGGTAAAAACCCGTGAGCAGCAGCTTGTTGACCGAGTCGGCCAAGGCCTCGTTGCCGTGGAAGATGTCGACGAGAAACGTGCGGCCGTTGGTGAACAGCGTGCGGGCCACCCAAATGGTGAGCAGAACGGAAACGGTGAGGTATACAGCGTACACCAGCAGGTAATAGTTCATGGCGGTAGGCGTAAAAAGTGAAGGGAAAAATGGAAAATCAGGTTGGAGCGGCGGAATAACCGGGCTCAGGTGAGGGCCGCAAAAGCTGCCTTGCAGGTCGGGTAGCTAAACTCGAAACCCAGGCTGAGCAGGCGCTCCGGCACCACTTTGCGGCTTTTCAGCACCAATTCGGTTTCGGTGCGCAGCACCAGGGCGCCCACCCGCAGCAGCCACTCTGGCTGGGGCAGCCGCACCCAGGGCCGAAAGCGCCGGGCCAGCAGGGTGTTGAATTCGCGGTTGGGCAGCGGATGCGGGGCACAGAGGTTAAACGGGCCGCTTTCCTGGGTCTGGGTGGCCAGAAACGCTACGGCCCGGCAGAAGTCATCCACGTGCAGCCAGCTGATCCACTGCTCGCCGCTGCCCTGCGGGGTGCACAAGCCCAGTTTGGCCAGCCGCGTCAGCACCGGGAAAGCGCCGCCATCGTTGGCCAGCACGATGGAAGTGCGCAGCGCTACTTTGCGCGTCCGGGGCGCTTTGGCGGCTCGGAAAGCCTCTTCCCAAGCCGTAGCAATGCTAACTGAAAAGCCGCGCCCGATCAGGCCCCGGGCTTCCGTATTGGCGGGCGCATCATTGGCGGTGTCCTCGTAGATGGTGGCCGTGGAGGAGTTCAGCCACACAGCCGGCGGCGTCTGGCACCGCGCCACCGCCTGGCCCAGCACGCGGGTGCTGTCTACGCGGCTGGTCAGAATCTCGTGCTTGTTGGCCTCATTGTACCGGCAGTCGACGGAGCGGCCGGTCAGGTTGATGAGCAGGGCCGCGCCTTCCAGTTCCGTGGTCCAGGCGCCCAGCTTGCGGGCATCCCAATGCACCTGGTTCGGGACGAATTTGCGGGCGCGGCTCAGGGTAATGACCCGGTAGTTAAGCTGCTCGAAGTGCCGTTTCAGGTGCCGACCCAGAAACCCGGTACCGCCCGCTAGAACTACTTTCGGCTGGCTGTTGGCGTGGCTGTGCATAATCAGGAAGTTGGTAAAGCGTTGAAAAAGAGCGGCAGTGGATGTCATGACTTTGGGCTTTAAGGCATGCTTATTTGTATAGAACTTTCAGGAATAATTGAAATATAAAAGGCAAAAAAAAGGCGCTACGAACCCGGTCGCATCAGCTTCATAAACGTGCTCAGAAACCAGTTCTCATCAGCCTTGATGAGCGTGGAGGCGGTCCGGTCGGCAAAGTCGGCGAAGCTCTGGATGCTGCCAATCATCTGCCGGAAAGCCTCCGCCTCGGCCGGCGACGTGGTGGGCGAAGTTTCCACCTGGGTAATTTCGCCCAGCACGCGCATCAGCGGCTCCAGCTCCCGCTTGCGGCGCTCCTTCAGAATCAGAGTGGCAACTTTGTAGATGTCTTTTTCAGCGGAGAAAAACTCCCGCCGTTCGCCGGCCCGCAGTTCCTTGCGCACAATGCCCCAGTCCATGAGGGCGCGCACGTTCATGTTTACGTTGCCCCGCGAAATTTGCAGCTGATCCATGATGTCCTCGGTGCTCAGCGCCGCCGGCGACACCAGCAGCAGAGCGTGCACCTGCGCCATCGTCCGGCTTACGCCCCAGGCCGAGCCCAGGGTGCCCCAGCCTTCGGTGAACTTGCGCTTGGCTTCGTCGAGTTGCATGCCTCAAATGTAGGAGAATATTTTAAACTTTCAATAAAATATGAAAGTTTATTTTGCTTGACCAAGCCTTGCTATGCTGGGCGTATAAGCCGTTCGGGGCGCTGACGTTGGATTATCAATCCAGTATCAGCGCCCCGAATGGCTTATCCCCTTAATATGCTGCTTGCTTCTTATTCTTATAAAGTAAGAGGCCGCCTCGGCCGGCTTTAAATCAGCTGACAGGCGTCGATTTCCATCTCGCGCATCTTGCGGATGAACTCCTTGGGCTCGATGCGGTAACGGCGGGAGTAAGTATCCACGGTGAGGTGCTCGTGGGGCTCGGCAAACTTGATTTCGAGCTTCTTGCCGCCGGGCGCGGCCTCTACGGCGGCCATGAAGCGGTCCATGAACGGCTCGGTGATGGTGCGCAGGTCGAGTTGGACCCGGACGCCGTTGGCGAGCTTTTCCGCCACGTGAAACAGCGGCTCCATGGTCATTACCTTGAACTCGAACTGGTCGGAGTCGCGGAAGCGCTGCTGGTACTTGCCCCGGATAAACATGGGCGGCACCTGTTCCTTATCGTAGTTGCGGGGGTTGATGATGCTGGAAAACTTGGTGTAGTCGTCGCGGAACAAGGCCAGGTTGAGGCTGGACTCGTAGTCTTCCACGTTGAACGACACGAAGGGCTGGCCGGTCTTGGTGGTCTTGAACAGTACGTTGGAAATCAAGCCCGCTACCGTCACGTCGCGGTTTTTGTAGGTTTCGATCTTATCCAGGCCGCAGGTGCAGTACGAGTCGATTTCGAGCTTGAAGTCATCGAGCGGA
>Ga0247729_10000327_pt1 | contig 20660 bp, 18 predicted proteins | sample UWRJL133311R2_FD_180958 | JGI IMG/M metagenome (GOLD analysis project Ga0247729, IMG submission 180958) | Plant litter microbial communities from Arlington Agricultural Research Station in Wisconsin, United States - UWRJ-L133-311R-2 | ecosystem: Environmental > Terrestrial > Plant litter >... | reverse complement strand
ACCTTCTGCGTCAAATATCCGGCGATCTCGAACGCGATCGCGACCGAGAAAGCGGCGGCGATCGACGCGAGCGGCGCCGACCTGCTGCTGGCGGGCGATCTCGGCTGCCTGATGAACATGGCAGGCAAGCTCCACCGCGAGGGATCGGCGGTGCGCGCATTCCACGCGATCGAGGTGATCGCCGGCATGGGCGACGGCCCCGCGATCGGCGAGGCGTCATGAGCGCCGCTTTCGCCAAGCGCGTCGATGCCGCGCTCGCCGATCCGATCCTGAAAATTGCCGTCGAGCGCACCGCTGGCACCGCCGAGGCCAAGCGCGCCATCGCGGTAGACGGCTTCGCGCATTTCGAGGCGGCGCGCACGCGTGCGGCGGCGATCAAGGATCATGTCGTCGCGCATCTCGGCTATTATCTCGAACAGTTCGAGGCGGCGGCGACCGCAGCCGGAGCGCACGTCCATTATGCGCGCACCGCCGACGAGGCGTGCGAGATCGTCATAGGCATCTGCAAGGCAGCGGGCGCGCGCACCGTCGCGCGCTCGAAATCGATGATGGGCGAGGAGATCGGCCTGCCGCATGCGCTCGCCGAGGCCGGGATCGGGCGGGTCGAGACCGATCTCGCCGAACATATCATCCAGCTTGCCGACGAACGCCCGTCGCACATCGTCTGGCCGGCGATGCACAAGACCAGCGAGCAGGTCTCGGCGCTGTTCAAGCAGCATCACGCGCAGCCGCACACGGAGGAGACGATTCCCGCAATGGCCGAGAGCGCGCGGCGGCATTTGCGCAGCGGCATGCTCGGCGCCGATGTCGGCATTTCGGGCGCGAACTTCCTCGTCGCGGATAGCGGCGCGGTCTGCACCGTCACCAACGAGGGCAATGCCGAGCTGTCGCTGGTGCCGCCGCGAACCCATATCGTCACGGCGGGGATCGAGAAGCTGGTGCCCTCGATGGGGCATGCGGTGCAATTGCTGCGGCTGCTGGCACGCTCGGCGACCGGCGCGACGCTGACGCAATACACCACCTTCTACACCGGCCCCAAGCGCGCCGCCGACCCCGACGGGCCGGACGCGATGCATATCGTGCTGATCGACAACGGGCGCAGCACGATGCGCGACGAGGGGCTGGCCGAGATGCTGCGCTGCATCCGCTGTGGCGCGTGCATGAACCATTGCGTCGTGTTCCGGCAGATCGGCGGCCATGCTTATGGCGGCACCTATCCGGGGCCGATGGGCGCTGTGCTGACGCCGGCGCTCGACGGCCTCGCGGCGAGCCGCGACTTGCCCAACGCCTGCACGCTCAACGGCAAGTGCCAGGAAGTGTGCCCGGTCAAGATCCCGCTGCCGACCTTGCTGCGCGGCTGGCGCGAGAAGAGCTGGCGCGAGGGGCTCGAGCCGGCGACGATGCGGCAGGGCATCCTCGGCTGGGCGTGGGTGGCGCAGCGGCCGCGCCTGTACCGGCTGGCGGTGCGCGCGGCGATCTTCGGCATGCGGCGGTTCGGGCGCGGCTGGATCAGGACATTGCCGATGGCGAGCGGCTGGACCGCGCACCGTGACCTGCCCGCACCCGATTCGGAAAGCTTCATGAGCCGCTACGCGCGGGGCGAGCGATGAGCGCGCGCGCCGACATTCTTGGCAAACTCGGCACTGCCGCGCCGCCGCCGGGCGCAGCCGAAGCGCTGCTCGCCGATCCGGTGCGGCCGACGGTAGCGGGCGATCTCGTAGAGACGTTCCTAATCGCGCTGGCGTTACCGGCGAGCGGCGCAACGTATGAACGGATCGACACGGTGGCCGATGCACCGGCGGCGGTGGCGCGCTACCTCGCCGGGCACAGCCTGCCGCCGGCCGTGTTCCTGCCAGACGATCCCGGCCTCGCCGCCGACTGGTCGGGCTTCACGCTCAGCCCGGCGATCACGCCAGACGAGCCGGCGGTGATCGCATGCGCGCGGCTCGGCATCGCCGAGACCGGATCGCTGGTGTTCGAGACCGCGCCGCATGCGCCGATGCTGCCCAATTTCCTCGGGCTCCACCATATCGTGCTGCTCCCCGCAGCCGCGATCACCGCACATCTGGAGGACGCTGCGCTGCCGGGTCCGCAACCGCGCGCGCAATATTGGGTGACGGGGGTGAGCGGGACGACCGACATCGAAGGGCAATACATTCGCGGCGCGCATGGGCCGCGGTTTCTGCATGTGCTGGTGGTCGGCGAAATGTGAACCGCCCTCACCTCCGTTCGCCCTGAGCTTGTCGAAGGGCGTGTGGCACCGGAGGCGCTCCCGAACGTGCTTCGACAAGCTCAGCACGAACGGAGATAGGGTTCGGAGTCTACCGCCTTACGTCGAACTGCCCCGACAGAAACGCATCGATATCGCTCTGCCCAAACAGGCTCGCGTCGCCGGGGAGCGAGTGTTTGAGCACGGTCAGCGCCAGCCCCGATTCCGCCGCGCCGTCGATATCTTCGGGATCGCGCAGCAAACCGTGCAGCACGCCGGCAGCGAACGCATCGCCCGCTCCGATCCGGTCGACGATGCCCGACACGGCGACCTCGTCGGTCTGCGCGACGGCGTTGGGTGTTTCGACGCGTGCGGAGAGCAAATGGCGGTCGGCGGCTTCGACATGGCGCGCGGTCGAGGCGAGGTGCTTGAGGTTGGGGAATGCCGCGAACAACGCCGCCGCCGCCTCGCGCCGCCGGTCCTCGCCGTCGCTGGCGAAGCTGGTGGCGAGCAGCAACGCGATATCGCGGTGGTTGCCGAACATCATGTCGGCCAGCCCGACCAGTTCGGACAGCACGCCGCGCGGATCGCTGTCCCACGACTCCCACAGCAAAGCACGGTAATTGCCGTCGAAGATCAGCGTGAGGCCACGATCCTTCGCGGCGCGCGCCGCCGCGATGGCGAGCCGTGACGACTCCGGCCCGAGGGCGGGGGTGATGCCCGACATCAGCAGGTGAGTGGCGCCGGCGAACACCGTATCCCAGTCGAAATCCGCCTCGGTCGCGCGCGCGAACACGCTGCCGGCGCGGTCGTACACGACTTCGGAGGCACGCAGGCCAGCGCCCGGGGTGAGGAAGTACAACCCCATCCGCCCCTCGGCCTGTACGACATGCGCGCAAGCGACCCCGGCGCCCATCAGCACCGATCGCGCCATGTCACCGAGCGGATTGGCCGGCAACCGGCTGATCATCCGCGTGGTATGCCCGAGGCTGGCCAGACCGATCGCGACGTTCGCCTCGGCGCCGCCGACCGCGAGATCGAGCGTGCGCGCGCTGCGCAGCAGCAGCTTGTCGGGCGGGGACAGGCGGACGAGCAGTTCGCCGAAAAACGCTATCGTGGGTCGCATGCGTCCAGCCTAGCGCGCGAGCCAGCCGCCGTCGACCGCGAGGATATGGCCATCGACATAATCCGATGCCGACGCCGACAGGAACACCGCCGCCCCGCCGAGATCGGACGGCTTGCCCCAGCGCGCCGCCGGGATGCGCGCGAGGATCGCGGCGTTGCGGTCCTCGTCGTCGCGCAAGGCGGTGGTGTTGTTGGTGGCGATATAGCCCGGCGCGATCGCGTTGACGTTGACGCCCTTGGCCGACCATTCGTTGGCGAGCAATTTGGTCAGCCCGCCGACGCCCGATTTGGAGGCGGTATAGCTCGGCACGCGGATGCCGCCCTGGAAGGTCAGCATCGAGGCGATGTTGATGATCTTGCCCCTGCCCCCTCCTTGTTCATGGGCCGCGATCATGTGCTTGCCCGCCGCCTGGCAGAGGAAGAAAACCGATTTGAGGTTGGTATCGATCACCGCGTCCCAATCGGCCTCGGTGAAATCGATCGAATCGGCGCGGCGGATGATGCCGGCGTTGTTGACGAGGATGTCGAACCCGCCGAGTTCCGCCACGGTCTGTTCGACGATGTCGCCGACCGGCGCAATGCTCGACAGATCGGCGGCGACGAACACCGCTTTGCGCCCGAGCGCCCGTACCGCCGTGACCGTCTCGTCGCACGACGAACGGCCGACCGCGGCGATATCCGCGCCGGCGTCCGCCAGCGCGAGCGCAATCGCCTGGCCGATGCCGGCGTTGGCGCCGGTGACGACCGCGACCTTACCGGTGAGATCGAACATCGCGCTCACGCGAGCTGGCAGATGTCGAGGACGTTCATGTCGGTATAATCCTGATTCTCGCCCGCCATCGCCCAGATGAACGCATAGGCCTTGGTGCCGGCGCCCATGTGGATCGACCACGGCGGCGAGATCACCGCTTCCTCGTTCTGCATGACGATGTGGCGGGTCGCCTCGCCCTCACCCATGAAGTGCATCACGCGATCCTTGTCGAGATCGTCGAGCTCGAAGTAGAAATAGATCTCGCTGCGGCGCTCATGGATGTGCGGCGGCATCGTGTTCCACACCGAACCCGGCTTGAGCACGGTCAGTCCCATCACGAGTTGCGCGCTGTCGCACACGCCGGGGATGACGAGCTGGAAGATGGTGCGCTCGTTCGATTCCGCGAGGCTGCCGCGTTCGAGCGCATTGGCATCGGCGATCGACAGCTTGCGCGTGGTGAAGCCCTTATGCGCGGGGCACGAGGCGAGGTAGAAACGCGCGCCGTCGCCGGAAAACTGCACGTCCTTCGCGCCCATCGTCACGTAGAGGCAATCCTTGTTGCCGAGCGCGAAGCTTTCGCCATCGACCGTGACGATGCCGTCGACCTTGCCGACATTGACGATCGCAAGCTCGCGGCGTTCTAGGAAGGGATGCCCCGCCGCCGAGGGCGGTTCGGTCTGGTCGGGCAGCTTGACGGTGCCGGACGCGACCGCGACGCCGCCGATCACGAAGCGTTCGGCATGCGTGTAGTTGAGCACGCATTCACCGGCGCGGAACAGATTCTGGATCAGGTAACGGTCACGCAATTCGTCGTTGCTGACGCATTCCATCATGTCGGGGTGCGTGCCGTAAAAGGTCTTGTCGAACATATCGCCCTCGCCTGTCGTTTGCGCTCGCATAGCGGCAAATCCAAGACGCTGCCACCGAAATAGGGAACCGGTGTCAGGATTTGGGACCAGCCGGGGATTCAGAGCGGCAGTTCTACCTGGGCGAGCAATCCGCCATCGGGATGGTTGCATATCCCCGCGGTGCCGCCGTGGAGCTGAACGACGGCGCGGACGCTGGCGAGCCCCAGCCCGATTCCGCCGGTGTCCTTGTTGCGCGATTGCTCGCTGCGGAAGAACGGGTCGAACACGCGGTCGAGATCGGCGTCGGGCAGGCCCGGCCCGTGGTCCCGCACGGCGATGATCGCCGTGTCGCGATCGCGCGCGATCGAGAGTTCGGCATCCCCGGCATAGCGCAGCGCGTTGGTCAGCAGATTGTCGAGCACGGCGCGCAACGCGACCGGATCGCCCTCGACGACGACCGGATCGCCCGGCAGCAGCACCACCTGCGCACCACGATCGAGCAGGCCGTCGACCGCGCTTTCGGCGAGCGCGCGAAGTTCGAGGCGGCGGCGCGTGCTCGGCCCGGTCGCGCCGCGCACATAATCGGTGGTCGCGGCGATCATCGCCTGCATGTCGGCGACATCGCGCTCGACCCCGCGCCGCAGCGCCTCGGGCGCGTGTTCGAGCCGCAGCGCGAGCCGCATCAGCGGCGTGCGCAGATCGTGCGCGATCGCGCCGATCATCACGGTGCGATCATCGACGTAGCGGTTGAGCCGGGTCTGCATCTCGTTCATCGCGCGTGCGGCATGCGCGATCTCGGCGGGGCCGTGAACCGCGAGCGGCACGGTGTGCGGATCGCGGCCGATCCGTTCGGCGGCGTTGGCGAACACCGCGACCGGGCGAGTCACCCAGCGCGCGAGCAGCCACGCGAACGGCGCGACCGTGACGAGCGAGGCGAGCAGGAACAGCAGCAGCCGAGTCCGCCACGCATCGACGCCGCTGCGCACCGGCGCCACCGCCAGCCAGCGACCGTCGGCCCGGCGAAACGCCGCGCTGAAATCCCCCACCAGCACCGCGTCGCGATTCTCGCCGGCATCGCGCGGCCGCGCCGCGCCGCCGGGCGGGCCGTGGCGGAACATCGGCGGATCGGTGAAGGCGAGCCGCACCGCATCGCGCGGCACACCGAGATCGCGCGCCAGTGCCGCCGCCAGCCACGTCGCGCGGCCGGGCCGGGTCGGCTCGGGCTCGCCGGTCACCTTGAAGTGGAACGCGCCCGGTGCCGTCTCACCGCCATGCAGCGCGGCGGCGACCTGCGCGACCGTGAACAGCGGCGGGCGCGGCAGCGGCACGAATTGCAACAGCGCGAAATTGGCGAACTGCACCGCGACCACCGCCGCCAGCAGCACCGCCAGCACGCGCGTGAGCATGCCCCAACTCGCGCCGCGCCCCAGGGTCATCTCTGCGTCACCGGCGTGTCACAGCCGGCACGAACATATAGCCTTCGTTGCGGACGGTGCGGATCATCTCGTCGCCGGGCGCGCGCAATTTGCGCCGCAGCCGGCTGATCTGGACATCGATCGCGCGGTCGAACGCCTCCGAATCGGGGCCGCGCGCGCCTTCGAGCAATTGCTCGCGCGACAACACCCGGCGCGGCCGCTCGACGAACAGGCGGAGCACCGCGAACTCGCCATCGGTGAGATCGATGAGGACACCGTCAGGATCGGTCAGTTCCCACGCGCTGAGATCCATCCGCCAGCCCGAGAACATCAGCACCGCCTCGCGTGCGCTCGCGCCGTGGTGCGTGCGGAGCGCGGCGCGGACGGTGGCGAGCACTTCGCGCGCGCTGCACGGCTTGGGCAGATAATGGCTCGCGCCGGTCTCCAGCCCGAGGATGCGGTCGTTCTCGCTGCCGCGCGCGCTGAGCAGGATCACCGGCGGACCGCCCGCGCGCCGAAGCCGGCGGCACGCGGCGATGCCATCCTCGCCGGGCATCATGATATCGAGAATGACGAGATCGACCTGGCCGATCCGCATCAGATTATCGAGCTGCCGCGTGTCCGACGCCATGCTGACGGTGAAACCGTGTTCGACGAGGCTCTCCCACAGCAAGGTGCGGATCTCGCGATCGTCGTCGACGACGACGATATGCGTGTCCGCCTCGTCCGGCGCGGTGTCGGCGGTCACGGTATCCTCATCACGCACCGATAGCATCACGCCGCCACCGCGATCAAACGGCGCGCGCGGCGCGGCCGGCACGCGGCGGCGCGCGCCATCTCGGCGTGGAGCGCGGAGAGCCGGCGGTGCGCGTCGGCCGCCGCTTCGCACGTGGCGTTGATCGCCGCGACCTGCTCCTGCAACGCGCGGCGGCAGAAGTGGAGAAAACTGGGTTCGGACATAAGCAACACCTCCGTGGCCGGTGGTGATGCCGCGATGTTTCGCCCGGATTTCCGTGTGTGCGGCTCAGGCCGAGAAGCGGTGGATCGTTTCGTCGCGCACGCCGAGCACCTCCGCCATGCGGACGAGATCGGCGAGCGATTGCGCCGCCATCTTGCGCATGACGTTGCCGCGGTGGATCTTGACGGTGATCTCGGACAGATCGAGCCGCGCGGCGACCTGCTTGTTCATCAGGCCGGTGACGACCAGCCCCATCACCTCGCGCTCACGCGGGGTCAGGCTCGCGTAGGTATCGCGCAGGGTGGCGTCGCCGGCGGCGGCGTCTCGACGCGCGCGGTCGGCGGCGATCGCGGTCTCGACCGCCGCCAGCATCTGATCGTCGCTGAACGGCTTGGGGAGGAAATCGATCGCGCCCGCCTTCATCGCACGCACGCTCATCGGAATGTCGCCATGCCCGGTGATGAGGATGACCGGCAAGGCGATACCGCGCGCGGCTAGGCTTTCCTGAAAATCGAGACCGTTCTCGCCGGGCAAGCGCACGTCGAGCACCAGACACGCCGGCACTGCCGGCACGGTATCGGCAAGGAACGCCTGCGTGCTCTCGTACAGCGCGACGTCGAATCCGCTCGACCGCAGCAGGCTGCCGATCGACCCGCGCACCTCGGCATCGTCGTCGATGATGCAGGCGCAGCCAGTGGGAAGGGTCATGCGGCGATCTCCTCAAGGCCGGTGTCGACCGGCAGGCGGAAGCGGAAGGTCGCGCCGCCGCTCGGGCGCTCAACGGCGGTGAGCGTGCCGCGATGCTGCTCGACGATCGCGCGGCAGATCGACAGGCCCATCCCCATGCCGTCCGCCTTGGTGGTGAAGAACGGGCTGAACAATCGCTCGGGCGCGATGCCGGCGATACCGGGACCGCAATCGTGGACATCGACCATCACCGCCGCGCCGTCGGGACGGGCTTCGACGCACAATTGCCGGCGCTCGGGCGGCGTGTCGGCCATCGCCTGGCTGGCGTTGAGCATCAGGTTCATCAGCACCTGCTGAAGCTGGACGCGGTCGCCCGCAACCGGCGGCAGATCGCTCGCCACGTCGAGCCGCACCGCCACCGCATGTCCATGCAGATCACGCGCGAGCAGTTCGGCGGTTTCGGCGATCAGCGCGGCGAGGTCGATCGCTTCCTGCCGGGGTTCGCCCTTTCGCGCGAGGTCGCGGATGCGGGCGATCACGTCGGCGGCGCGGGTGCCGTTGCTGGCGATATGGTCGAGGCAATCGCCGACCTCGGCGGCATCGGGCGCCTCGCGCGCCAGCCAGCGCCGGCCCGATTTGGCATAGGTGATGATCGCCGACAGGGGCTGGTTGACCTCATGCGCGATCGACGCGGCGAGTTGCCCGAGCGTGGTGACACGCGACATATGCGCGAGTTCGGCCTGCGCCTGGGCGAGCCGCGCCTGCGCGCGGTTGCGCTCGGTCATGTCGAGCGCCATCACCAGCACTTGCCGCCAGTCGTCATGCTCGGGCGGCAACGTGATGCGCAGCACGACATCGACCGTGTCGCCGGTCTGCGTGAGGAGTTGCACCTCCTCCTCGATCTCGGTCGCGCCGTGTTTGAGCGCGAGGAAGAAGCGCTGGAACATCACCTGAGACGCGGGCGTGTGGTGGCCGATGATGTTGCGCCCGGCGAGCGCCTCGCGCGTGTCGAAGCCGAACAGCCGCGCGGCGGCGAGATTGCCGGTGCGGATGTACGCGGTCTCGGCGGCGCGGCGGACGAGCTCCGCATCGGGCGAGTCCACATCGCGCAGCATCGCATATGCCGGCGACCAGTCCGATTCCCAGATCGGAAAACCGACCGCGTTGAAGATCGTGCGATAGCGCTGATCGGACTGGCGCCGCGCCGCCATCGCGGTCTGGTGCCGCGCCGACAGGATCGTGGTGATCGCGATCGCGAGCAGGCTCACCCCCAGCCGGATCGCCGGCGAGCCGAGCGGCGCGCCCCAATGGCCGAGCGCATAGCCTGCCGCTGCCAGTCCCGCGCAAATCCCGCCGGCGGCGATGACCGGTGCGCGGTCGCGCCCGCGCGCGGCGATCAGCACGACCGTGGTGTAGAGAACCGCCACCGCGCCTTGCAGCGGGCTCAGCGCGTCGAGCACGAAGATGCCGAGCGCGAGCGACAGCGCCGCTGCCACCCGCAGCCGCCGCGCCAGATGTTTCGCTTTGGCGTCGCCGCGCATGATGGCCTCCCGTTCGCCCGCACCGCTTTAACAAGGGTTACGTCTGCGTAATAGCGCCGTCATGTTGGTTGCGGCGAAAACACCAAAGCTCTCTCCCGGAGGGCAGAGGGAGTAGGTACACACCCCAAACCTGCGTATGGTAGCGCTCGCGTCATCGTTCGCCGATATCCGCCGGAACGGGCCGGCGCAGCGCTGGCGCTCACCACTGGAGGACAGCATGGCTTACGTGACCACCGCCGACGGCACCGAGATCTTCTACAAGGATTGGGGTTCGAAGGACGCCCAGCCGATCGTGTTCCATCACGGCTGGCCGCTGTCGTCGGACGATTGGGACGCGCAGATGCTGTTCTTCCTCGGCCACGGCTACCGCGTGGTCGCGCACGACCGGCGCGGGCATGGCCGTTCGTCGCAGACCAGCATCGGTCATGACATGGACCATTATGCTGCCGACGCATCCGCCGTCGCCGAGCATCTCGACCTCAAGAACGCCATCCATATCGGCCATTCGACCGGCGGCGGTGAAGTCGCGCGCTATGTCGCCAAGTTCGGCCAGCCGCAGGGCCGTGTCGCCAAGGCGGTGCTGGTCAGCGCGGTGCCGCCGCTGATGGTGAAGACCGACGCCAATCCTGACGGCACGCCGATCGCGGTGTTCGACGGCTTCCGTGCCGCGCTCGCCGCCAATCGCGCGCAGTTCTTCCTCGATGTCGCGTCCGGGCCGTTCTACGGCTTCAACCGCGAGGGCGCGACGGTGTCGGAAGGCGTGATCCGCAACTGGTGGCGCCAGGGCATGATCGGCAGCGCGCTCGCGCATTACGAGGGGATCAAGGCATTCTCGGAGACCGACCAGACCGAAGATCTCAAGGCGATCACGGTGCCGATGCTGGTGCTTCAGGGCGATGACGACCAGATCGTGCCCTACAAGGATGCATCGCTGCTCCAGGCCAAGCTGCTCGCGAACGCCGAGCTGAAAATCTATCCGGGCTTCCCGCACGGCATGCTGACGACGCATGCCGACGTTCTCAACGCCGATCTGCTGGCGTTCGTGCAGGCCTGAGCAAACTGGCGGCGGGGTTTTGACCCCGCCGCCTTAATCTTATTCGAGATCGTTCTCGCTGATGACGATCACGTTCGCGGAGTTGTTGCGCGCGAGCGCGACCAGTCCGGCCTCGGCGATCGTGTCGCTGAAGCGGTTGAACATATCGATCGCGTCATCCTCGGGCGCGTCGCCGCTCAGTGCTTCGAGCACCGCATATTGCACGGTGAACTCATATTCGTCGCCATCCACCTCGGCGGTGAATTCGACCACATGGTCCTCCACATTGTCGAGCGCACTCGCCAGATCGATGTCCATTTTGTCGGCAGCCATGAAATCTCCTTCGGTCATTGTCCTCCCAACGCATCGGAGAAGCAAACGCGCCCGTCAACGCCGGGTTTGGAGCGGCGTTCCGTAAACCACGGACAAAAGGCGGTGGCTCAGCGCGGCGCGCGGAGTTTGCCGCCCCCGATGCCGATCTGCCACGCGTCGAAATTGAACAGCGGCTCGCCGGGCTTGCCGTGGAACACGAGGAAGACGTCGTGGACGCCGCGCGTGGCGGCGAGCGGCGTCGTTTCGGAGCGCCACGTCTCCGGCCCGCCGGTCGCGGGTACGACGAGTTTCGCGACGCTTGGCCCGGTCAGGCCGTCGAGACGAACGTCGATCGCACCGCCGCCGCGCGCCGCCGCGACCGTCGCGTCGAAAGTCTTGCCCGCGCCCTTGCCGAAATCGACCCCGCGCACGACGATATAGCCGCCGTCGAGCACGTGCGTCACGTACATGCCCGCAGCGCTCTTAGCCGTCCGCACGCCGGGCGCCCAATTGTACGATCCGCTTGCCGACGTGTCCGAGGCCGAGGTCCAGGCGATCGTCTCGGCTTCGACGCGGCGGAACGGGTCGATCGTGCCGAGCTGCTTCACCCCGACCGTATCCCACCACGGCTGCATCGGGATGGTGCCGTCCGGGTTGTAGTGGAATTCGGTCACCGTCACCGAGCGGCGTTCGCGATGTTCGGTGGTCTGCGCATTGTTGAAACGGTAGTTGAAGCCGAAGACGTAGCTGTGGCCCTTATAGTCGATGATGCCCGGATGGTTGCCCGACGAACGCTTGTCGTGGTCCATGATCGAGCCCTTGTACTGCCACGGCCCGGTCGCGTGATCGCTCATCGCATAGCCGATGCCTTCCGGGCAGCAGGTCGAGGCGAACGCCATGTAATAATGGCCGGCCCGCCGGTAGAACCACGGTCCTTCCTGATAGTCGGTCAGGCGCGGCATCTTCACGACCGGCCCCGAATACGAGATCATGTCGGGGTTGAGCTTGACTCGCCACAGATCGGGGTTGCCCCAGTAGAGATAGGCCTGGCCATCGCCGTCGATCGCCACGGTCGGATCGATATTGTCGTTGGCGGGCGCGATCAGCGGATGGCCGAGCGCATCCTTGAACGGCCCGTAGGGCGTGTCCGCCACCGCCACCGCGAGAACGTTCTTTGGCGATCCCGCCACGCTGATCGGCACGTACATGTAGAATTTGCCGCCGCGTTCGATCACCTGCGGCGCCCAGGCGTCATTGTCCTGCCGCGCCCAGGGGAAGGTCTTGAGCGAGGCGACCGCCCCGTGATCGGTCCAGTTGACCATGTCGGTCGAGGTGTACAGCCGCCAGTCGCGCATCACGAAGTTGCGCGCATCGTCCTCGTCATGGCTGGTGTAGAGATAGACCGTGCCGTTGTAGACCATCGGCGCCGGATCGGCGGTGAACAGCGTCTGGATGATCGGATTGTCGGCGCTGACCGGCGTCGGCAACAGCGCGGTCGCCAGCAGGGCGCACAGCCCGGTAAGCATGGATCGGATACGCACGGTCTTTCCCCAGGTTTCGCAGATCAGTTGAAGCGCACGCTGGCGGCGCGGCCATCATAGTCGATCGCGCGTGACGCCGTTTTCGCGCCGGCCAGCACGATGTTGAGCCGACGCTTCGCGACGAGGCCCGGATACGCGCCCTTGCGCGCGCTGACGCTCAACGTGCGGGCCGCGTCGTTCCAGACCAGATCGTAGGTCGCGAACTTGCCCTTCTCGTAATCATAGGTCTCGTTATCGTCTTCATAGACGGTGAACGTGGCATCGGCGCCGGGATAGACGCGGACCTCATAGGGCGCGTCCGGGCTTTGCGTGGCATATTGCACGTCCGGCCCCATCGGCACGATCGACCCTGCGCGAACGTAGAGCGGGACAATGTCGAGCGGCGCGGCGCGCGTTACGCGCTGGCCGCCGTCGAAGCGCTGGTTGGTCCAGAAATCATACCAGCCGGCGCTCTTCGGCAGATAGGTTTCGACCGTGGTGTCGAGGTTGCCTGCGGCGGGCAGCGCCTTCCGCTCGCTCGGCAGGCGCCAGCCGAAGCGGAGGCTGCGATTGCCGTCGGCCTGGAAATAGTCGATCGCGACCTTGACGATCTGCCCCTTGCGGAAGGTCTGTTCGGTGCTCTTGTAGCGCGACGCGCCCTTCTGCCAGCTATCGATCGCCGGCTTGCCGTCGAGCGTCAGGCGGAAGCCGTCATTGCCTTCCAGCCCGAGTTCATACGTCCCGTCCTCGGGCGCGATGAGCGTGCCCTGCCAGCGTGCCGAGAAATTGCTGAGGCTGGTGAGGCCGCCGGGGATATCGGCGAACGGCGGATCGGGCCAATTGTGGTCGATCTTGGTATCGACGAACGTGCCCTTGGGCGTCTGGAAGTTGTCGCCTTCGAAATATTGCCCGGCCAGCCCCGGTTGTCCATCGGGCGTGCGCAGATACTCGGCCGGCACGGTGACGGGCGGCGGCGGCACGATATGGTACATCGCGCGCGTCACCGGATGGACCAGCAGCGACGGGCCGAACATGAAGCTGTCGTCGATCGTGTCGGTGGCGCGATCGTCGGGGAAGTCCATCATCAGCGGACGCATCAGTGTGTAGCCGGCCGACGTGACCTTCCAGCTCAGCGGATAGATATAGGGCAGCAGCCGATACCGAAGCTGCGTGCTCTTGAGCAGCGATTGGTAGACCTGCGGGTCGAGCGTCTTGAAGCGGTACGGCTCGCGTTCGACATCGGTGCCGTGAATCCGCATCAGCGGGTTGAACGCGGAGAATTGCAGCCAGCGCGCATACAGTTCGCGCCACGCCGGGTTCTGCGCGCCGCCGATGAATTCGGAGACGAAGAACCCGCCGGTATCGTTGGTCCAATAGGGATTGCCGGTGACGGTGACATCGACGCCGCCGGCGATCTGCTGCTTGAACGTCTTCCAGCTCGCGTAGATGTCGCCGCTCCACGATGCGGCGGCGGTGCGCTGCGCACCGGCCCAGGCCGAGCGGGTGAGCGTGAAGACGCGCTTGTTGCTGGTCGCGCGCTCGCCATCATAGGTGCCTTGCGTCGTCATCAGCGAATAGGGGTTGAGATAGCGCGTGAAGTCGCCGAGCGCGTTCGATCCCAGCGCCTTGGTGTCGCGGACATTGTCGGCGGCGTTCCACATCGCGCTGCTGACCTCGACCTCGGTGCCGTCCATCCAGAGCGCATCGACGCCGTTGTCGAGCAGCCCGGTCTTGATCGCGTTGAAATAGATCTGTCGGCCGAGCTTGCTGTACGCATCGTAGACGCGCGCATGCTTCGAGATCCAGTGGAGCGGCTCGAAGCGCAGGTTGTGCGCGTCGAGTTCGTGCGCGAGCGCGGTGTCGTTGCCGACCGACGGCCAGATCGACACCATCAGCTTGAGGTTCATGTCGTGAAGCTGGCGCGTCATCCCGGCGGGATCGGGGTAGCGGGTCTTGTCCCACGTCATCCCGCTCCAGCTTCCGTCTTTGTCGGAGCCCCAATATTGCCAATCCTGAACGATGTAATCGAGCGGGAAGCGCTCGCGGCGGAAGGTCTGCGCGACGTCGAGCAGCTCGGCCTGGGTCTTGTAGCGCTCCTTGCTCATGAACAGCCCGAACGCTTGCTTCGGGAACATCGGCGCGGCGCCGGTCAGCCGGCGATACGCACCGACCACGTCGTCGGGCGTGCTCCCGGCCATGAAATAATAATCGACCCCGCCCGGCGCGCTTTCCGCCCACAGCGACGCGCCCTGCGCATCGTCCTTGAAGCGCATCTGCGAGTAGGTGTCCCACATCACGCCGTAGCGGCGCGACGACATCATCACCGGGATGATGATGCCCATGTTGGTCTGGACGAGCAGCAGATCCTTGCCGCGCCGGTTGCTGGTGTCGTCGGCGGTGAAGCCGAAGCCGTAGAGCGCTTCGTCGGGGCGGAGCGTGAAGGTGTTGGTCGCTTCGTAGCTGGGCTTGCCGGAAATCGTGACGGGCTTGAGCGTCTGCGGGGTGTCGGCTTTCTCTTCGGTGTAGAGCTTGCCCGCGCCGTCGAGGAAGCGCAGCGCGCCGGTCGCCTTGTTGACCTCGATCCGAACCCTCGTGCCGACGATGGTGAGCGTGGTCGGCGTTTCGCCGAGCGTGAACGGTACGGCGGCGGGCTGTTCGGTGACGACGATGCTCGGCGCGGTCCAGTGGTTCGCGCCGAGATTGGCGTTCACCCGCACGGTATCCGGGCCATAGAAGATCACATTCTTGGTGACGCCGCCGACGCGGACCTGAACGCCGTCGCGCAACCGCACATAACTGAAAGCCGCCGGGGATGGTTGCGGTACCGCAACCAGATGACCATTGCCGTCGAGCCCGGTCGCGCTCTGCGCAAAAGCAGGAGACGCGATCGCCGAAGCGCACAGCATCAAGAGGGCCGAACCGCGTTTCGCCACATCACTCTCCCGGAACCGTAAACGTTTTCCCACGGGGTCTTATCGGGGGGCCTCGCCCTGTCAAGGCATGGCGGCGCTGGGCGGTAGCGATACCATCCGCGTTGCCTCGTAAGCCTGTTTCCCGTACTTCGGGCTGGTTTCCGCAACAGGTGCCTCGCACCAGCGACAGTCCCGAGGGGTCAGCACCATGATCGACACCCAGAATCCATGCTGCGGCCATTCGCGCCGGGATTTCCTCGCCACCGCCGGCGCCGGCGCGCTCGTCACCGGTATGGCCGGGGCGATTCCCGCGCGCGCCGCCACGCAGCAGCCGGGCGCGGGCCAGCCGGCGGCGGTGCTCAAGCCGTTCGACATGGCCGACGTCACGCTCGCCGAAGGGCCGTTCCTCCACGCCCAGCGCATGACCGAAGCCTATCTGATGCGATTGCAGCCCGACCGGATGCTGCACAATTTCCGCGTCAACGCCGGTCTCAAGCCCAAGGCGCCGGTCTATGGCGGTTGGGAATCGGAAGCCGTGTGGGACGACATCAACTGCCACGGCCATACGCTCGGCCATTATCTGTCGGCCTGCGCGCTCGCCTATCGCTCCACAAAAGACGCGCGCTACAAGCAGCGGATCGACTATATCGCGGGCGAACTCGCCGCGTGCCAGCAGGCGGCGGGTTTGGGGCTGGTCTGCGCCTTTCCCAAGGGCGCTGCGCTGGTCGCGGCGCATCTGCGCGGCGACAAGATCACCGGCGTCCCCTGGTATACGCTCCACAAGGTCTATGCGGGCCTGCGCGATGGCGCGCTGCTCGCCGACAGCGCGCCATCGCGCGCGGTGCTGGTGCGGCTGGCGGACTGGGGCGTGGTGGCGACCAAGCCTCTCTCGGACGCCGAGTTCGAGACGATGCTCGATACCGAACATGGCGGCATGAACGAAATCTACGCCGACCTGTTCTTCATGACCGGCAATGCGGAGTATCGCACGCTCGCCGAGCGGTTCTCGCACAAGGCGATCCTCGCGCCGCTCGCGCGCGGTCGAGACCATCTCGACGGGCTTCACGCCAACACGCAGGTGCCCAAGATCGTCGGCTTCCAGCGCGTCTACGAGGCGACCGGCGACGCCAAATACCGCGACGCGGCGGCGTTCTTCTGGCGCACCGTCGCGAAGACCCGCTCGTTCGCGAGCGGTGGGCACGGCGACGAAGAGCATTTCTTCGCGATGGCCGATTTCGACAAGCACGTCTTTTCCGCCAAGGGATCGGAAACGTGCTGCCAGCACAACATGCTCAAGCTCACGCGCGCGCTGTTCCTGCACGATCCGCGCGCGGAGTATGCCGATTATTACGAGCGCACGCTCTACAACGGTATCCTCGCCTCGCAGGACCCGGATTCGGGCATGGCGACCTATTTCCAGGGCGCGCGGCCGGGGTACATGAAGCTGTACCACACGCCTGAGGACAGCTTCTGGTGCTGCACCGGCACCGGCATGGAGAATCACGTCAAATATCGCGATTCGATCTACTTCCACGACGATGCCGCGCTGTACGTGAACCTGTTCGTGCCATCGACGGTGACGTGGAAGGAGAAAGCCGCGGTGCTGACCCAGACCACGACCTTCCCCGACACGCCCACCACCACGTTGCGCTGGACCTTGCAGCGCCCGACCGACGTGACGCTGAAGCTGCGCCATCCCGGCTGGAGCCGCACCGCGGCCGTGCTGGTCAACGGCACGGAAGCCGCGCGCTCGACCGTCCCGGGCAGCTATATCGACCTCGCACGCACCTGGCGCGACGGCGACCGGGTGGAATTGCGGCTGGCGATGGAGCCGGTCGTCGAAAGCGCGCCCGCCGCGCCCGATATCGTCGCCTTCACCTACGGCCCGCTGGTGCTTGCCGGCGCGCTCGGGCGGGACGGTCTCGCGCCGGGCGCGGACATCATCGTCAGCGAACGCAAATACGGCAGCTACAACGACTCGCCCTTCACCGCGCCGACGCTCGCCGGCGATCCGCAGATGCTGGCGCGGACCATCCGGCGCGGCGACGGGCCGCTCGACTTCACGATCGCCTCCGCCGACGGCAAGCCGGTACGGCTGATCCCGTACCACCGCGTCGCGCACGAGCGCTATGCGACCTATTGGCGGGTGAAGCCGGCGGTCGCGTGAACCCGTCGCGGCCGGTCCCGCGTTTGGCGTCCGAGATCTGGAGCATGCTGCATGAGTACCGACGACCTGATGATCGACACGCCCGACGGGCCGATGAGCTTCGCCGAGTGGAAGAAGAAGCATCCGGTGCAAATCCCCTCGCGCCGCACCAAGGGCAAGGATCTGCCGGTCAAGGTGAAGCGCTTCACCGAGAAGTGAGGCTTGCGGCGACGGTGGCACGCGGGTTCCCGCGCGGTGCGTGGATGGCAAAACGGCTTCGTCGTGACGTTGCATGCGGGCAGGCCACGACATACCTTCCAAGACGCGCTGCCGAACGTCGCCCCAAAATAGCAGAAGAGGACGCAGAATGTCGTTATTTGACACCCTACGCAGCAAACTGACCGACGCCAAAAGCGCGCTCGAAACCGAGGTCACGAAGTTCAAGAACAAGGACATCCTCGAAGCGCTCGTGGCCGCCAGCACGATCGTCGCCGCCGCCGACGGAGCGATCGACGCCAGTGAAAAGACCAAGATGGTCGGTGTGTTGAAGAACAGCCCGCTGACCAGCGCCTACCCGGTCGATCAGGTGATCAAAGCCTTCAAGGACCATTCCGACCGGTTCGATTTCGATGTCGATGTCGGTCGCGGCGAAGCATTGCGCGTCATCGGAAAATTCCGCTCCAACCCGGATGTCGCCCGCATGATCGTGCGTTCGGCCGTCATCATCGGCAAAGCAGACGGCACGTTCGATGCGAGCGAGAAAAAGGCCGTCGAAATGATCGCTCGCGAACTCGGTATCGATCCCACCGAATTCCTGAACTGACCCCTCGCCCCGCGCCACGGCTCTTTGCGCGGGGCGACCCGGTCGATCGTGCGGATCACGCATCCGCCGCTCGTCGTTTCATTCCAACGAAAGGACCGCACCATTCAAACGGTGCGATCGGACAGTTCGTCTGTCGCGGCTTTGACGCGGGTTCGCCAGGCATGCAGGAGCGGCTCGGTATAGCCGTTAGGCTGCGCCGCCCCCTCGAGAATGAGGTTCCGCGCCGCCAGGAACGCCGCCGAAGACCGGCCGTCGCCGATCAGCGGCTGGTAGAGCGGATCGCCGGCATTTTGAACATCGACCTTGGCCGCCATGCGGATGAGCGCACGGTCGATATCCTCGGGCGTGGCGATGCCGTGAAGCAGCCAGTTCGCCATGTGCTGCGCCGAAATGCGCAGCGTCGCACGGTCTTCCATCAGGCCGATGTCGTGGATATCGGGCACCTTCGAGCAGCCGACGCCCTGATCGACCCAGCGCACGACATAGCCGAGAATGCCCTGCGCGTTGTTGTCGAGTTCCTCGCGGATTTCCTGCGGATTCCAGTTGCGGCCGGCCGCGACCGGCGGGGTGAGCAGCGCCGACAGCGCGGCGACGGGTTCGCCGGCGCGTTCCGCCTGCCGCGCGGCGACATCGACGCGGTGATAATGCGTCGCGTGGAGCGTCGCGGCGGTCGGGCTCGGCACCCAGGCGGTGTTCGCGCCGCTCTGCGGATGCGTGATCTTTTGCGCGAGCATGTCGGCCATGCGATCGGGCGCGGCCCACATGCCCTTGCCGATCTGCGCACGCCCGGCGAAGCCGCAGGCGAGGCCGATCTGGACGTTGCGATCTTCGTAAGCCCTGATCCAGTCGGCGGTCTTCATCTCGCCCTTGCGCACCATCGGCCCCGCCCGCATCGCGGTGTGGATCTCGTCGCCGGTGCGATCGAGGAAGCCGGTGTTGATGAACACGATCCGGTCCTTCACCGCATGGATGCACGCGGCGAGGTTCGCGCTGGTGCGGCGCTCCTCGTCCATCACGCCGACCTTGATGGTGTGGCGCGGCAAAGCGAGCAGATCCTCGACCGCGTCGAACAGCCGGTTGGTGAAGGCGGCTTCGTCTGGGCCGTGCATCTTGGGTTTGACGATGTAGATCGACCCCGCCCGGCTGTTGGCGCGCGCGCCGTTCAGGTCATACAGCGCGATCAGGCTGGTGACGATCGCGTCGAGAATGCCTTCGGGCGCCTCGCCGCCGTCACGCAGGCGCAGCGCGGGCGTGGTCATCAGATGACCGACGTTGCGGACGAACAGCAGGCTGCGGCCGGGCAGGACGAGCGTGCCGCCATCGGGCGTGGTGTAGTGCCGATCGTCGGCGAGGCGCCGTGTGACGATCCGGTCGCCCTTGGCGAAGCTCGCTTCGAGATCGCCGCGCATCAGTCCGAGCCAGTTGGCGTAGGCGGCGACCTTGTCCTCGGCATCGACCGCGGCGATCGAATCCTCGAAATCGCAAATCGTGGTGAGCGCGGATTCAAGCACGATGTCGGCGATGCCCGCCGGATCGCTCGCGCCGATCGGGTGGGTGCGGTCGATCACCATTTCGATATGCAGGCTGTTGTGCCGGAACAGCAGCGTCTCGCCGCGCCGACCGATCAACTGGCCCGGATCGGCGAGGACCGGCACGCCACCGCGCCAGTCCGCCCATGTGCCGTCCGCGAGCGGAACGGCGTCGTCGAGCAAAGCCTTCGCCCAGGCGATCACCGCCGCGCCGCGCGCCGTGTCATACGGGCCGGGCGCCGGGATCTCGCCGATCGCGTCGGTGCCGTAGAGCGCGTCGTACAGGCTGCCCCAGCGCGCATTGGCGGCGTTGAGCAGGAAGCGCGCGTTGAGGACGGGCACGACCAGTTGCGGCCCGGCCATCGTCACTTCCGCATCGACCGGGCCGGGCGCGATCGTGAACGGCGCTGGCTCCGGTCGAAGGTAATCGATCGAGCGCAGAAAAGTCTCGTCCGCCGGTGCGCCGGCATCGTAGCGCGCATCGATCGCCGCCTGAAGTTCGTCGCGCTCGATCAGCAACGCGCGATTCTCTGGCGTGAAGCGCGCGAAGATCCCCGCCGCGACCGTCCAGAACGCGTCCGCCGCTATCTCCGTGCCGGGCAGAACCTGTTCCTCGATGAAGCGCGCGAGGCGCGGATCGACCGACAGGCCGGCGCGATCCCACATCTGCGCCAGCATCAGAGCCGCCCGAGCCGGTGGTAGAGATTGCTGTATTTGACTGACTCCGCGCTGTCCTGGACTTCCGGGCGTTGCAGGTGCGTCATCACCGCTGCCTTGAGCAACCGGAAATCCTCGGTCGAGAAGATCGCGCGGGCGCGGGTCGGTTCGGGGGTGGTGGTTTCGGTGGTCAT
>Ga0247729_10000325_pt1 | contig 20735 bp, 17 predicted proteins | sample UWRJL133311R2_FD_180958 | JGI IMG/M metagenome (GOLD analysis project Ga0247729, IMG submission 180958) | Plant litter microbial communities from Arlington Agricultural Research Station in Wisconsin, United States - UWRJ-L133-311R-2 | ecosystem: Environmental > Terrestrial > Plant litter >... | reverse complement strand
CAGCCGGTGCGCCGCCGAAGTCGCCGTAGGCCGGGGTGCCGGAAGGCGCAGCGGGGGTCGGTTCCCCGGCGCGCTTTTCACCCTCGCGGTGGTTTTCGGCCTTGGCATCGTCGTCGGTGGGCTTTTTGCGAAAGGCGCTGAACTCGTCCGGGTTGTCGTTGCTGCCGTCGTTGGGATTATGAGCCATGGTCGTGGAAAGAAAGTAAAGGTGAAGGGCGGGAAAAATGCCGTTGTGCTTTCGTGTACGCAGGCCGGCCGGATTTGGCTGCGTCGGCTCCCCGAAAAATCCCGGCGCAAACTCCCTGCACCGGCAGACGTGGTTTGCCGGCTACACTGCACTTTATATTGTATTACGTCCGGCTAGCCGAGAAGCAGCACTTGTAGGCTTTCTGCATCGGGATGGCGAGTTTGGGCAAATCCGGTTTCATGGCGCGCTGGACTTCACCAGCATCCAGGCCTGCTTCCCCAGAGTCCGGCCCGCAGCCCCGCAACCCGTGCCGACTTTACGCCGCCGGATCAGCCCGCCGAGCAGGAGGTGGCGTGGTGGTACGGTAAGTAGAAAAGCTGGTTTTGGATGACAAGTAGATACGGGTAGCGGCGGGCCGAAACCAGTTGCGCGGTGCGGGGCTTGCCCGTTTTTCAGACTGCTCCGGCGTCTAATTCCGCCGCTTTGCTGGCAATGAAGCGCGGCCACTTCCGCGCCCACTGATTATTGCCTACTTTCGTGGCCTTGAATCACCCGTCAACCCCCCACTGAACTGGACCCTCTATGAACATTCACGAGTATCAGGGTAAAGAAATCCTCAAGCGCTACGGTGTCCGCGTGCAGGAAGGCATCACGGCCGACACGGCCGAGGAAGCCGTTGAAGCCGCCAAAAAGCTGACTGCTGACACCGGCACCAGCTGGTACGTTATCAAGGCTCAGATTCACGCCGGCGGCCGCGGCAAAGGGGGCGGGGTGAAACTCGCCAAAAACCTGGAGCAGGTGAAGGACATTGCCGGCCAGATCATCGGCATGCAGCTCGTCACCAAGCAAACCGGCGCCGAAGGCCGCAAGGTGCACAAAGTCCTGATTGCTCAGGACGTGTACTACCCCGGCGAGTCGGAAACCAAGGAGTTCTACATGAGCGTGCTGCTGGACCGCAACACCGGTCAGAACGTTATTATCTATACTACCGAGGGCGGCATGGACATCGAGGAGGTGGCCGAGGCGCACCCCGAGAAGATTCACCACGAGCACGTCGACCCCCGCGTGGGCCTGCGCCCCTTCCAAGCCGCCAAGATTGCCTTCAACCTCGGCCTGACTGGCGGCGCGCAGAAGGAAATGGTGAAGTTCGTGCAGGCGCTGTACAAGGCCTACGACGAGACGGACTCCAGCATGTTCGAAATCAACCCCGTGCTCAAGACCTCGGACAACAAGATCCTGGCCGTTGATGCCAAGGTGACGCTGGACGAAAACGCCCTCTACCGCCACAAGGACTTCATCGAGCTGCGCGACACTAATGAGGAAGACCCGCTGGAAGTGGAAGCCTCGGCCTCGAACCTAAACTACGTGAAGCTCGACGGCAACGTGGGCTGCATGGTAAACGGTGCCGGCCTGGCCATGGCGACCATGGACATCATCAAGCTCAGCGGCGGCGAGCCGGCCAACTTCCTCGACGTAGGGGGTGGAGCCAACGCCCAGACCGTGGAAGCTGGTTTCCGCATCATCCTGAAGGATCCGAACGTCAAAGCCATCCTGATCAACATCTTCGGCGGCATCGTGCGCTGCGACCGGGTGGCCAACGGCGTGGTGGAAGCCTACAAAAATATCGGCGACATCAAAGTGCCAATCATCGTGCGCCTGCAGGGTACCAACGCTGAAGAAGGTGCCCGCATCATCGACGAGTCGGGCCTGAAGGTGTACTCGGCCGTGCTGCTGAAGGATGCCGCCGAGCGGGTGAAAGAAGTTCTGGCTGCTCAGGGCATCTAAGTTTTTTTCTGCACGGTGGCTCGCCGCCAGCTTTTTATAAAAAGCCCGTCCAGCATTTGGACGGGCTTTTTTCAGGTCTTTATTCGGCACCGCATGTTTATGCGATGGCAAAGAATTGGTTGATAGATATAAAATATTGAATTTTACCCCGTAACCTTGCCAATAAATGTTGCGTTGATGCTTTGCTTAACTCAACTATTACCGCCCTACTGCACCACCTCCTTCTATGGAAATTCAAACCTTTACAAAGTCGTTTGCCCTTGCTTTTCTTTGCCTGCTGAGCTTGCAGCCGGCCGCCAACGCCCAAAGCCGGCTTAAAGCGTTGGAATTCACCCAGGAGCCTGATCCGAACACTTACACGTTTCAGCGCAGCACCCCCGACGAACCTTACCTGGTTAAGCTCTACACAACCTACGCCCTGGAAGATGTGGTGGCCGGCAAAGACACCGATCTGGCGAAAGTGAAGGCTGCCTGCACCTGGGTGCACAACCGCTGGGTACACGACGGCCGTGGCGAAGCCAAAAAAGCCGACCCACTTTCGATCCTGCACGACGCCGATATGGGGCAGCAGTTTCAGTGCGTCGAATACAGCATCGTGCTGGTTGGGACACTCACCGCCCTGGGCATTCCGGCCCGGCCGATGTACCTGAAAACGGCCGACGTGGAAACCCGGCGCGAAGGCGCGGGACACGCCGTAGCGGAGGCCTGGTTGCGCGACCAGCAGAAATGGGTGATGGTGGATGGGCAGTGGGATGCCGTGCCGATGCTCAACGACACGCCCCTGAACGCCGTGGAGCTGCAGGCAGCACTGGTCAGCAAAGCCCCGGGGCTGCACATTGAGTCGTCGTCGGGTACTAAAACCAAACCTTACCTGTCCTGGGTCGCCGATTATCTCTACTACTTCGATACGGTGCTGGACACCCGCTTCGGCGTGAAAACGGCCCCCAGCGGCCTGATGCTGGTGCCGGCCGGAGCCAAGAACCCCACAATATTCCAGCACGATACGCCCATTCATCGGATGCGCTACACGCACTCCGTCACCACCTTCTACCCCCAGGTACCATCGCTGACGGCTCTGAACTAGCTTTTTTCGCAGCATCAGTAAAGAAAACGGTCCTTCCAATTCGTTGGAAGGACCGTTTTTTTAGCGGGCACTCGGGCTAGGCGCGCTAGGCTGGGCTATCGGTGGTCACGGCGGCTGGCTGACCAGCTACCTGTAGCTCCACTTCCATGTTGCCGCGCGTCCCGACCGAATACGGGCAGATTTCATGCGCCTTATTGACCATAGCCTGCGCTTTCTGCGGGTCGAGGCCTTTCAGATCCACGTTCAACACGGCGCTGAGGCCATAGGCTTCGCCATCCTGAAACAACGTGACGGAGCACTGCACGGTGCTGGCGGGGTCGAGCTTTTCATTTTGCTGCCCGGCTACTACCAGCAGCGCCTGTTGAAAGCAGGAAGCATAGCCGGCAGCAAAGAGCTGCTCCGGGTTGGTGGCGCCCTTTTTACCGCCCAGCCCTTCCGGCACCGACATATCCAGGTCGATAATGCTGTCGGCGGAACGAACGTGGCCACTGCGGCCGCCGGTGGCCGTAGCATCGGCCGTATACAAAGTCTTTTTCATAGGAAAGAACAGATGGGTGTGATCTGCATTTAACTGACCTGACTACGTTAAGGTTACCTATAATACGGGCATCAACAGACAATGCAAATGTGCCTGGCGTTTGGCAGCACGTGTTTTTCTGTCTACTTTTGCGCCACCTCTGCTACCAACACTGGTCGCGTCGTACAACGGATAGTATAAGAGTTTCCGAAGCTCTTGATCTAGGTTCGATTCCTAGCGCGACCACCAAAAATACCCTTTCCATTGCAGGAAAGGGTATTTTGCTTTTGGGGACTGAAGACTTTGGGCTTTCTCCAGAAATGGATTCGTGCGGAATTATCCATCTATCCGCCGCAAAAATTCAACAGCTACCATATGCTCGGCGTGAGTGGGGGTTCAGAAAATACTGCTCTATTGGTGTGGCAGATGGCCATAAGCAAGTATTGACGGTTTTACTGAGTATCCTTTGCTAAGAAGGGTACTTTAGAGGGCACTCTTTGCTAACCTTGCCATTTCTGGCAATCAATACTCAACCCGCGTGCATCATTGGCTCCTCGATGGCGGCGACATGAGGAGGGAAGTCCAGTTTCACTCATTACTATCCAAGCTGAGTGCGGCTGGCGAATAAAGCATTATTTGGTTTTGATTGACACTAAAAAAGCCCCTTGGGCAGGGGCTTTTTTAGGCGGCAGCCAGTTGGCACCGTCAGAATCGCGCTGAGGTTACTCCAGCCCGCTCAACCCCATTTCGTAGCGTTGCGGGCTGGCCCGAACCATCAGTTGCAGCCAATGGCGGGATACGTGTAAGCCCCGCCGTGGGCGAGGAAAAAGTCGTTGACGGCTGCTTGCAGCGCCTCGGGCTCATCGGTATCCAACTCGGCGATGATGTGGTTCAGCGACGTGATGCGCGGCTGAGTGGAGAGCAGGTAACCCGGCGCGTCGAGCCAGGAGTACACGTACAGGTGGGTGCCGTCCTGGGCCTGGCAGGCGTGTACGTAGCGGATTTCGCTGGCCGGAATGTAGGCCGCGGGCTGGTTGAACGACAGGTAAGCAATGGGCTGGCTGGCTCCCAGGGGCGCGAACCCGGCTTCGGTGAGGTTGGTTTGTTTCAGCAGTGGAAGCATAAGATGAGACGAAAAGTCCGCGTCAGAAACGCAGGCAGTTTTGGTTGGTGGAAAAGGAGGTCGGGAGGGCAATACGTAAAGCAACTTAAATAAAATGCCTTCCGAAAGGCCGTTCCACTACCAATCGTGACATTGGTTTGCCGCTATACGCTTTGCGTTTCAATGGCCTTTTCTAGCGCTATTTATCAAAGAATGCCTTTCTGCCGCCATATTCCTGGACACTTCCAGGTTATTTGTGACACCGACCCTGCGGCTTTTAACTTATCTTAGGAGATGCCAGGCATTTCACCTTTTTCCTGCCCCTATGGAAAAATCCGCAGAACAGCGTGCCCGCACCCTGGTAGAGCAGTGGTTGCCAGCGGCGACGGCAACGCTTATGACTTCGCCAGCAGCCTCGAGTAGCTTGCGACTCAGGCCCCGGGCGCGGCCTTGGCGGACTAGGCGACGCGGGCTGAGGCTGGGTGCGGATGCTACCGGCCCCAGCCGTTGCGGGGAAGTGGCCCCTTTTAAATCTATAGTCGCGCTTTTACCGTATAGCTCGACACCCATATAGATTCTCACTTTCTCTTTCCTCTCTCCCATGAACAAGCACATTCTCTCCACCCTCGCCCTGGCCGCCGTTTTCAGCCTCGGCACTGCTTCCGCTTCGCTTGCCCAAAGCACTAAATCGGACGGCGACAAGACGAAGACCAAAGAAGATGGTATGACGTCGAAAACCAAGATGAGCGACGACGGCAAGATGAAGATGAAGGGCAAAGCCGACGACGGCAGCAAGATGAAAGCCAAAACCAAGCCTATGGCCGGGGATATGGCCACGAGCACTTCGGCCGGCGTGATGGTGGGCGGCGCCATGATGGTGCCCAACAAGGACATCGTCGACAATGCTGTTAACTCCACGGACCACACCACGCTGGTTTCGGCCGTGAAAGCCGCTGGCTTGGTTGAGACCCTGAAAAGCGCGGGCCCCTTCACCGTATTCGCGCCCACCAACGCAGCCTTCGACAAGCTGCCCGCCGGCACGGTCAATACCCTGGTGATGCCCGAGAACAAAGCCAAGCTGACCACCATCCTCACCTACCACGTAGTGCCCGGCCGCCTCACCGCCGCTGACCTCAAGGACGGTCAGACGCTGACCACCGTGGAAGGCGAAACGCTGACGGTGATGAAAAAGGGTGATTCGGTGATGCTGCGCGACGCCAAGGGCGGCATGGCCACCGTCACGATTCCCAACATCATCGACAGCAACGGCGTAACCCACGTTATCGATACGGTGCTGATGCCGACCAAATAAGCAATTCCCGCGTGCTCCGGCACCGATGCTAAGCAGAAAGCCGACCCTACAGGGTCGGCTTTCTTCGTTTGAGCTTTGGGGGTGGCATATTATGTTTTGATCAACATTCAGCGGCTCGCGGGCAGAAATTCAGGTACATAGTGCTGGTTGGCGCGGCCGCATAGCGCACCAACCCGGTAATTTTCCGACCTTTAGAGGCGTTTTTCCATTTCCCCCTCACACACCTTACATGAAACACTTTTTCGCATGGGCCTTCGCGGCCGTTTTGGGCCTGAGCACGGCTGCTACGGCGCAGGTGATGCCGCCCGCGCCCCCGTCGAACCTGCAGGGCCAGGCGCTGAAAACCTGGCTAATCCAGAACTGGTACGACGGCAAACGCGTGGACCTGGGCTACGACCGGGCCCGTGGCAAGATGTACAACTACGTGGACGTATTCGACGGTAAGCTGACCTGCGTATACTCGGGTTACACCACGCCCAGAACTATCGACTCGTCGGCTACCAGCACCAGCAACGTGGGCCGCATCAACTGCGAGCATACCATTCCGCAGTCGTGGTTCAACGAGGTGAGCCGCATGAAGGCCGATATTCACCACCTTTACCCCACCTACGACACCTGGAACTCGAACCGCGGCAGCGACCCGTTCGGGGAAATTGCCGACGCCAGCACCCAGCTGTGGATGCGCGGCACTACCGGCCAGAGCACGATTCCGTCGGCCAACATCGACGAGTACAGCGAGGACACGAACACCATGTTTGAGCCCCGCGAAGACCACAAGGGCAACCTGGCCCGCTCGGCGTTCTACTTCTACACCATGCACCAGGGGCAGACCTTCGACCCGGGCAAGGACGTCATCTCGGCGCTGGCCGACCTGAACACGCTCTACCAGTGGCATCTCGCCGACCCGGTAGACGCCCACGAGCGGGAGCGGAACCGCCGCGCGGCCAAAAGTCAGGGCAACTTCAACCCCTATATCTCTTACCCTGACCTGGTTGCCCGCGCCTGGGGCTTCACGATTCAGCCTACCTTCAGCTTCGCTACCGCCACGGGCTCCATCACGGAAGGCAACACCGGCACCAAGACCTACACCGTCACGATTGGCGTGACGCCCGTGCCCACCGCCGCCCTCACGGTGCAGGTAGTGGCCGACGCCGCCAACTCGACGGCCCTCAACCCGAGCGACTACACCTTCTCGACCCAGACGCTGACCTTCGCCGCCGGCCAGGCTTCGCAGACGGTAACCGTGACGGTGAACGGCGACGCCACGCCCGAGGCGGATGAAACCGTGCAGCTCAACCTGCAAAACGCCAGCACCGGCTCCGCCATCGGCGGCCCCGCCAACCACGTGCTGACCATCACCAACGACGACGGCGCGGCTCCGACCATCGCCTTTGCTTCGGCCACGGGCTCCATCACGGAAGGCAACGCCGGCACGACCACCTACACCGTCAACGCCACGCTGAGTGGCAGCGCACCGACGGCCGCCGTGACCATTCCGGTGACTGTGGTAACGTCGGGCACCACCGCCGATGCCACCGACTACGTGCTCAACACTACCAGCCTCACCTTCGCGGCCGGCCAGGCCACGCAGACTATTCCGGTGACCATCACCGTGAACGGCGACGTGGCTCCGGAATCCAACGAAACCGTGCGCCTGCAGCTGGGCACGCCGACCACCGGCGGCGCAGTGCTGAGCCTCAGCAGCAGCCATACGCTCACGATTCTGAACGACGACCAGGCTCCGGCCGGCACCAGCTGCTCCGACCTGTACTTCTCGGAGTACGCCGAGTCATCGACGGGCAACACCAAGTACGTGGAAATCTACAACCCCACGCCCGACGTTATCAACCTGGCCGGCCTGCGCGTCGACCTGTTTGCCAACGGCGCCACCACGCCTACCTCCACGGCGGCCCTGACCGGCACGCTGAACCCCGGCGCGGTATACGTCATTGCCAACTCCGGCTCCATCGCCTCCGTGCTGGCCAAGGCTAATCTGACCTCGAACATCACCTTCTTCAACGGTGACGACGCGCTGGCTCTATTCGACGGCTCCGACACGCTCGACGTTATCGGTGTGGTTGGGCAGCAGCCGGCCGCGACGGGCTGGGTGATTCCCGGCGGGGGCACCACTACCAACAACACGCTGGTGCGCAAAGCCACGGTCGGCCATGGCAACACCAACTGGGCCCAGGCCGCGGCCGAGTGGCAAACCCTCGGCGTCGACGTCTTCACCAACGTGGGCCTTTACACCAGCTCCGCCTGCATCGTGACGGCTACCACCAAAGCCGCGCCGCTGGGCACGGGCCTGGAAGTGTACCCCAACCCGACGGCCGGCGCCTTCCAGGTGCGCGTGCCCGGCCTGCACGGCCGCCACGCCGCCGAAATTGCCCTCTACAACGCGCTGGGTCAACAGGTGCTGACGGCCAGCCAGCTGCTGAGCGGGGCCGAATCGGCTACGCTGAACGTGCATTCCCTGCCCGCCGGCCTGTACTCGGTACGCGTCATCGTGGACGGGGTACGCTACACCAGCCGCCTGGCCGTGCGTCCTTAAGTAGCACGATTCGTTTAGCAAAAAGCCCCGGTTCCAACGTTGGAACCGGGGCTTTTTGCTGGGCCAATGGGTAGCAAATTGTACCGCCGGTTGCCCATATAACTTTTTGCCAATAGTTGGGTTTAAGAGGGTGCGTGAGTTGGGCTCAGACGCCTGAATCCGCTTCGTTCTGCCATCTTTTGCACTCATGCCCAATTCGTCACCCAAGTCTTTTTACTTCCAGAATCCCGCTATTACCATCTACCACACCGCCGGCTACCTGCGCCTCGACTGGAGCGAGGTGCGCACCACCGACGACGAGCTGCGCGGTGCTTACCAGCAGGTGCTGCTGGCCATGAAGTATTACAAGACCGGCAAAACCCTGAGCTACCACGGCCAGCGCCAGCTTATTTCTCTGACGGTGCAAAACTGGCTGGTGCAGGAATGGATACCGCGGGCCGTGCGCGAAGCCGGCTACCGCCAGTGCGCTGTGGTGGAAAGCGTGAGTCCATTGGGCCGCCTGGCCTCACAAGCCGTGGGCCAGCACGCTCCCGAGCAGCTCGACTTCCGCCATTTCCCCACCCTGGCCGAGGCCGACGCGTGGCTGCGGGCGTAGTCGGCTGATTACCCTTAGTTCTTTTCTAGCAGCTCCTGGTACTCCGGGTGCTGGGCTACGAAGCCGCGCATAAAGGAGCAGGAAGTACGTATCTGCAGCTTTTGCTCGCGGGCAAAGGCCAGCGCAGTTTTAGCCAGCAGCTCGCCTATACCCTGGCCGCGCAGGTTCTCGTCGACGAAGGTGTGGGTGAAGTCGATAACGTCGTTGGCCGGGCGGCTGTAGGCCAGCTCGGCCTCGTAGCCCTGGGCGGAGGCATAAAAGGCCTGCTCGTCTTGGTTGTGGGTGATGGTCGGGTTCATGCAGTAGCATTATCGAGGGAAGGGAAAGGCCGGCACCAAGCCAGTCGGTACAGGTTGTTTAACTGCGGGAGCCGTCCGCAGGTTCGGCGGCCGACTACATCTCGATGGCGCCGGGCCTGGTGTCGCCGTTGTCCCGCACCCGGAGGTGGGCTTCAGCCCAGCACCGCCAAAAAAACAGCCCCGGCTGCGCCCGGTAATTAGTGCTGAGCCCAAAGAAGCGTGAAAAGGCGGTTGCGGAGGCATTTAAGCACTGTTGATTGGGGATGGCGACGGCGGTAGCCGGGGAAAAATACTGATTTCGGCCAGGAAACCCGACAACGGACGACATTGCGTAGATTTGTTTCGTAAGACTAGCTCATTCAATCCCGTCTCCCTTGCTCCAGGCCATCAACGTTCGTAAAAAGTATAATACGCTGGAGGTGCTCAAGGGCATCGACCTGACGATTGAGAAGTCGGAAATCGTGTCCATTGTGGGCTCCTCGGGGGCGGGCAAAAGCACGCTGCTGCACATCCTGGGCACGCTGGACAACCCGGACTCGGGCGAGGTGCTCTTCGACGGCACGTCGGTCAGCTCGCTGGGGCGCGCCAATCTGGCCAAGTTCCGCAACCGCCACATCGGCTTCATCTTCCAGTTTCACAACCTGCTGCCCGAATTCACGGCCCTCGAAAACGTGTGCCTGCCGGCGTATCTGGCGGGCCGCTCCGAGAAGGAGACCCGCGTGCGGGCCCGCGAATTGCTGGGCATGCTCAACCTGGAGCGCCGCGCCGACCACAAGCCCTCGGAAATGAGTGGGGGTGAGCAGCAGCGCACCGCCGTAGCCCGCGCCCTCATCAACTCGCCCGAAATTATCTTCGCCGACGAGCCCAGCGGCAACCTCGACTCGCAGAATGCCCAGGAACTGCACCAGATCTTCTTCCTGCTACGCAAGGAACTGGGCCAGACCTTCGTTATCGTGACCCACAACGACCAGCTAGCTGAAATGGCCGACCGCACCATCACCATGAAGGACGGCCACATATCGGAGTAACCAAGCCAAAATTTTTAGAAAAGCCCCGCCGGATGCTCCGGCGGGGCTTTTTGCGCTTTGGCGACTCTAGGCGAATGCCATAGATGAAAGCTGGAATTAACTTTTATTACGGCTAAAACGTACTTGGTCAGGTAGATAGAGCGTCGAAAAGCCAAGAAAATTAGGCTAGCTAAAATTATTGGAAAAATAGTTTGTAAGTTGTTGGTAGTCAAGGGTAATATTTTGTAATTTTTGGCACGAAATGGCAGCCAACTTGGTTTGCTATATAGAACAACAGAACGTAACAGGACACTTATGGAAACCGCCATGAACGAAGCCACCAAAACCACCAAGAACCAAGCCGCCAAAACCAAAATCGAGAGCTACGACATCTCGCGCTCCGATGAGACGATGCACCTGGCTACGGACCTGGCCAAGTTCATTAAGGAAAACAAGCTCACGACCAACGTGCAGGGCAAGGAGTTTGTGAACGTGGAAGGCTGGCAGTACGCTGGCTCCCGCCTGGGCATCGTGCCCATTGTAGACCACGTCATCAACGTCTCGACCGAAACGGAAATTAAGTACCAGGCCAAGGTCACGCTGTTTGACATGCGGTCCGGGCATACGGTCGGCGCTGGCTTTGCCATCTGCTCGAACAAGGAGCAGGGCAAGAAATTCTACCAGGAATTTGCCATCATGAGCATGGCCCAGACCCGTGCCATCGGTAAGGCCTACCGAAACATCCTGGCCTGGATTATCCGTGCTGCCGGCTACGAGCCTACGCCGGCCGAGGAAATGGAGTACGGCGGCAACCAGCCCGATGCGAAGGGGGTTGTGGCAGCTACTCCGGCTCCGCAGCTTGCTGCTGAGCCAGCCATTGCTGCGGCTATGAAGGCCGTGCCCGCCGAGCCCACGGTATCTGCTGAAGCTCCGGCTACGGCTTACGCCACGGCCTCCCAGAAGGAGGAAATCATCCGCCTGCTGAACCACCCGGTGATTACCCGCCAGGAGAAGACCAAGATGCTGCTCAACATCAACCGGCTGGATGAGGAGCGCGCCACCCAGGCCGTCGCCAAGCTCCGCAAAGCTATCGACGATCGGGAGAATGGTCAGTCGGCTGCCGCGTAAGTATTATCCGTTTATTTATCGTTAGCGCAAAAAGCCTGGTGCCATTTGGTGCCGGGCTTTTTTGTGCGCGCAGCTTTTTCCGTCGGCCATTCGGGGCAAAGTTGCCGGGACTTCCGTTTCCGGCGCAGCGGCGCTACCTTCGCAGTCCGCCAAAGCTCCCGCTTCCCGTGCCTCTGCCCACCGACGATATTCTGCTGGTTTTGCGCCAGACCTGGGGCCACTCGGCCTTCCGGCCGCTGCAGGAGGATATTATCCGCGCGGTGCTAGCCGGGCAGGATACGCTGGCGCTACTGCCGACGGGCGGCGGCAAGTCAATCTGCTTTCAGGTGCCGGCCCTAGCCCGCGACGGGCTCTGCTTGGTAGTGTCGCCGCTGATTGCGCTGATGAAGGACCAGGTGGAAAACCTGCGCAAGCGCGGTATAAAGGCCGAGGCGGTGTATTCGGGCATGAGCCACCAGGAAATCGACCAGACGCTGGACAACTGCGTGTACGGGCCGGTGAAGTTCCTCTACGTGAGCCCCGAGCGGCTGCTCACCGACATGTTTCGGGCGCGCGTGGGTCGCATGAAGGTGAGCCTGCTGGCCGTAGATGAGGCACACTGCCTCTCGCAGTGGGGCTACGATTTTCGCCCGCCCTACCTGCAGATTGCCGCGCTACGGGAACTGCTGCCCGGCGTGCCCGTCATTGCCCTCACTGCTACGGCCACCGAGCAGGTGAAGCTGGATATCGTGGAAAAGCTGCACTTCCGGCCCGGTAATCAGGTTTTTCAGCAGAGCTTCTCCCGGCCCAACCTGTCGTACTCATCTTTGCCGACCGAAGACAAGCTACGGCGCCTGCTGGAAGTGGTGCGGGGCGTGGGGGCCGACAAAACCAGCATCGTGTATGCCCGTACCCGGCGGCAGACCGAGGACACGGCGGCGTACCTGCAGCAGCACGGCCTGAAAGCTGCCGCCTACCACGCCGGCCTGCCCGCCGACCAGCGCACCCGCACTCAGCAGGACTGGATGGAAAACCGCATCCGGTGCATCGTGGCGACCAATGCCTTCGGCATGGGCATCGACAAGCCCGACGTGCGGCTGGTGGTGCATCTGGAAGCGCCGGATAACCTAGAGGCCTACTACCAGGAAGCTGGCCGGGCTGGGCGCGACGAGAAATACGCCTTTGCCGTGCTGCTCCAGGGCCCCAACGACGCCGACGAGTTGCGTCGCCGCACCCAACAGGCCTACCCGCCGCTCGACACGGTGCGCCGGGTGTACCAGGCGCTGGCCAACTTTTCCCGCACGGCCGTGGGCGGCGGCGAGCTGGTGGCCTTCGACTTCGACATTCAGCACTTTGCCGAAACCTACCGCATCAAGGCCCTGGACGCCCACAACAGCCTGCGCACCCTGGCCCGGGAAGGCTTCGTGCAGCTCAATGAGGCCGTCAACACGCCTGCGCGGGTCCACATTCCCATCGACCACCACGACTTGTACCGGTTTCAGGTGGCTAACGAGCAGCACGACAAGCTGATCAAATCCCTGTTGCGCTTCAACGGCGGGGAGCTGTTCAGCGGGTTTCAACGCATTTCCGAAAACAGCCTGGCCCAGCACCTCAAGCTGAGCGTGCTCGACGTGCGCAAAACCCTGCTGTTTCTGCACCGCTCGGGTATCATTCAGTACCAGCCGCGGCAGGAGTCGCCGCAGGCGCTGTTTACCACGCCCCGCTTCGACGCCGACAAGCTGCCGCTGGACCAGAAGCGCCTGCTCCAGGCCCGCGACCTGGCCCGGGAAAAAACTGAAGCCGTGGTGCGCTACGCCGCCGGGGGCCGCTGCCGCCAGCAGCTGCTGCTGGAGTATTTCGGTGAGCTGGACGCGCCAGCCTGTAAAGTCTGCGACTTCTGCCTGGCCGAAAAGAAAGCCCGCCAGGCCCCGCCACCCACCACTGATTTGCGCCAGCAGCTGCTCACGCTGCTGAAAGCTCAGCCCCAGACGCCCCGCGAAATCCTTGCGCACTTTGCCCCCGGCCAGGCCACGGCTGTGACTGAGCAGCTACGCGAGCTGGTAGAAATGGGCAACTTGCGGTACGCGCCGGATGGGCGGCTGGGGTAATCGGGCTAACCAAAAAGCCGCCCCGGCTACTCCTGTTTCAGGAGCGCCGGGGCGGCTTTTATAGAGCTTACGGCTTACGCCGCGCGGAAGCTAGGCGTTGGTCGTGGTGGTCAGGTTCACCTCAATGTTGCCCTTCGTGGCGCGCGAGTAGGGGCAGATGCCGTGGGCGGCTTCTACCAGTTGCTCAGCCTGGGCCTGCTCCACACCGGGCAGGTTGACGTGCAGGTCGGCGGAGATGCCGTAGCCGCCGTCCTCGGCTTTGCCAAAGCCAATGAAGGCTTCCACCGTCACGCCTTCCAGCTTCACCTTGGCCTGGCGGGCCGCCACGCCGAGGGCGCCTTCGAAGCAGGCCGCGTAGCCGGCGGCAAACAGCTGCTCGGGGTTGGTAGCACCTTCTTTGCCGGGGCCGCCCATTTCTTTCGGGGTGCTCAGGTCAATGTCCAGCACGTTGTTGGCGGTGGTGATATGACCGTCGCGGCCACCTTTGGCTTTGGCCTGGGCGGTGAAGATTTTTTCGATTTTCATCTGAAAAGGGGAAATGGAAGTGAAAATATGGCTGTCCTGAATCAGGAGAGCCGGGTTAGCAGAGTTTGGAGCTGTTGGCGTAGCGCGTCAAATTCGGTGAGCGGCAGCCCCAGCTTGCCGAAGAGCTTTTCGGGAATGTAGCAGGCCGGCTGCTGCAAGGCGCGCCCGGCGGGCAGCAGGCTGATGATAACCGACCGTTCGTCGTGCGGGGCGCGGCGGCGGCTGAGCCACTGTTTCTGCTCCATGCGCTTGAGCAGGGGCGTGAGCGTGCCCGAGTCGAGCAGCAGCTTTTCGCCCAGCTCCTTCACCGTCAGTTCGGCGTGCTCCCAGAGCAGCATCAGGACTAGGTACTGCGGATACGTCAGATCCAGCTCCTGCAAGTAGGGCTGGTAAGCCTTGGTCAGCATCCGCGACACGGCGTAGACCGGGAAACACAGCTGGTTTTCCAGCTTCTGCAGCTCGCTTTCGGACGGGGTAGGGGTGGGCTTGCTCATGGGTTTCGGACTAGTAAACTGAGAATAGTTGTCTGATGTTTAATTGTGCACAATTAAATTTGCATAGAGAGGATAACTGCTTGTCAAGCAGCTGGAAAAAATAGTGGTAAACTCGGCAAAGCACCTTCCACTGCCATAAAAAAAGCGTCGGAGCCTTGCCTGGGCAAAGCTCCGACGCCGGAGTGGTTGCGCGAAGCGCGGCTTGCTTACGCCTGTTGGTAGGTCTGGAAGCCGCCGAGCAGGTTGCGCACGTTCGTGAAGCCGTGCTGCACCAGCAGCGCCTTGGCCGTAGCCGAACGGCCGCCGCTCTTGCAGTGCACGATGATTTCCTGGTCTTTCAGATTTTCCAGGTCCTCTATTTTATCGGGTAGGGTGCCGAGCGGAATGTTCTGGCTGCCGTCGATGCGGCCTTCCTCATTTTCCCAGGTTTCGCGCACGTCGATGATGGCAGGGGTTTCGCCGGCGGCCAGGCGCTGTTTCAGCTCGGCGGGGGTGATGTCGGTCATGTAGTAAAGGTGGGGGTGAAAAAAAGTCGGACGGTGAGCCCGCAACGATAGTTGACTATGGCAAGTTGGCTCCGCAACTGCTTTTACCGGGCCAGCACGAGCCGCTTGGCAACCGTGAGGCCCGTGGGCAGGGTAAGTTGCACTACGTACACGCCGGCCGCCAGGGCGCGCAGGTCCAACTCGGTTTGGCCCAGCTGCCCGGCCGGCTGGGTCCACACGGGCCGGCCCAGGGCGTCGAGCACGGTCGCGCGGGCGTAGTGCCCCTGCACCTGCACCAGGCCCGAGCTAGGGTTCGGGTACAGCGCAAAGCCGGCTGCCACGGCCGCATCGGTGGTGGCCGTGACTGTATTATTGGTCATCACGGGGCGCATCATGATGGAGCCGGCCGGGGTGCGGCCCGCGCTAGACTGGTCGGTGGTGTAGGTCTGCCAGGCGCCGGTTTCGTTGGCGAAGAAGTAGTTTTCCGGCGGCGCGTTGTTCAGATCCAGGCCCATGGGCGCGTATTGCCCGCCGATGGCCCCGCGGCCGTAGCCCACGAAAAAGCTCCCACTCACCGGCACCGGCTGGGCGAAGATGATTTCCACGAAGTTTTGCCCGGCGGGCAGCGTGGCCGGGATGATGAAGCTCTGGCTGGCCTTGGGCGTGGCGGTGGGCTGCAGCGCCGCACCCGTGCCCTGGCTGTCCCAGACGTTGGCCGTGATGGTGCGGCCGGCGGATTCAGGCAGGATAGGGTAGATGCGCAGGCTACGCACCTGGTCGGGAATGTTCAGGTCATAGCGGAAGGCGTAGTAGTGCGACGGGCCGCTGAGGAAGGGGTAGAAGTCGATGGTACCCTCGGGCGTGCCGTCGTCGTAGGCGTAGAAGTTTTTCAGCTCTGTGACCCGCGAAATAGTATCGTTGGGCACCGTCAGCGGATCGACGCCGGCCAGCGGCACCAGAGCAATGGTCTGGCGGATGGTCTTGGGCTCCGGCGTCACGGGGATAGGTGCGTTGCGCACGTTGCCGATCAAGGGCACCTGCCGGGCGTAGGCCCCGATGGCCTGGTTGCCGGTCAGAAAGGTATTGACGGGGCCGGCGGGCAGAACTTGCAGCGTACCGCGCCAGTCCAGCGGAATGGGCTGGGGGCCCACGTCGAGGTTGTTGATGGTGGTGGCAGTCTGGTCGTTCAGCTCGCTAGTGGGCGAGGCGGCGCCGTTATACTGCCACACGGGCATGGCCGTGAAGCGCTTGAGCATGCTTTTCAGCGGCACGCTGGTGGCAATGTCGCGGTAAGAGGAGTCGGCGGCAGAGCGGTTGCGGTCCAGCTTCACGTAGTCGACGGCCCAGCTGTCGTTGCCGTTGGAAGTGCTCTGGTAGCCGGAGGTGTGAAAGCGGAACTGGAAGCTGCCGTGCAGGTACCTGGCCTGGTCCACGGCCAGCAGCTTCTGCCGGAAATCGGTACGCTTGCCCTGGCTGCGCAGTACCCAGACCTGCTGCCAGTTGTTGTTGTTGTCCTTGAAATCAACCTCGATAAACACCGGCCGCGAGCTGCTGGCCGTGGATGGCTGGGAGTAGATATTGCCCACCTGGTAGAAAAAGCTCAGAAACACCCGGTCGGCGGCCGTGAGTGAGGCGAGGTTGATAGGCTGGGAAGTCAGCGTGTCGGTGTCGCTGTAAAATGAGCCGTAGGGCTGGCCTTTGCCGTTCAGCCCGTCGAACGAAGCCACGCCCCGCGACGGGGGCGCCAGCCCGAACCGGTTGTTGACCAGCACCCCGCCGCCCGCCGTCCAGTGTTCCGCGTTGGGCGGCCCTTCGCGCTGAATGGAAAAATCGTCGAAGAAGGGCAGGGTAAGCACGGCCGGGCGCTGGGCCGGCCGGGGCTGCCGCGCCAGGCTGGCGGCGCGGCCGGGGTCGGTGGGCAGGGGCTGAATGAGCTGGGCTTGGCTTGCCAGCGGCAGCAGGCTGGCAAAGGCAAGCAGGGGCTTGAGTAAAGATTTCGGGCAGATCATAGACGGTAGTTTACGCAAGTCCAACGAGCGGGGCGGCGGGAAAATTTCGTGTTCGCCGGAAACCGGGCCGGAAGATACTGCGGCCCAAACCCAAACCGGCCGCCAAAGGACCGGGGAGGTTCCGTGGCGGCCAGTCTTGTTGGGTAAGCGGGAGCTTAGTTGGGGGCTTTCAGCGGCGCCTGGCCCGCAATCCAGAGGTCGACGAGTTGGCCCATGCGGATGGTGGCGCCGGGGGCAGCCACGGGACGCTGCTTCACCACCGAGCCGTCGGTCTGGCCTTCTTCAGCTTCCTGGTAGAATATTTCGCCTACCTGCAAGCCCTGGCCGACGAGCAGCGTGGCGGCTTCATCCTGGGGCATGTTCACCACGTTGGGCACCGGAAATTCCTGGTTGCCCAGGCCGTCGCCCACTTCCAGGTCCACGCGGGTGCCTTTGGCAATGGGGGCGCCGGCCGCTATTTCCTTGCCGCCCACCAGTTGCTTGAGCACCGCATTCTGGCGCACGTCGGGCACGAGCTTGATTTCCCCCACTATCAGGTCGTAGCTGCGCAGAATCATCTGGGCATTCTTGACCGAGCCTTCCACCAGCTTGGGCATCTTAATCACGGGCGGGTTCTTCATGCTCACCGACACGTAGATCTTACGGTCTTCCTTCACCCGCTCGCCGGGGGCGGGGTCCTGGGTGAGCACCGTGCCGGGCCGGATGCTGGGGTTGTAGCTGCTGTCGTCGACGAAGAAGCGCAGGTTGCGCTGGTCAAGGTAGTCTTCCAGCGCATCCTGCTGCATGCCCGTCACCTTGGGCACCACGATGGTTTCGCCGTGGTTGGTGGTCATGGGCAGGTACACGAAGAAGAAGCCGAACACCAGGGCCGCGCCGATGGCGGCAATGACCAGCAGGTGCTTGACGAGGTCAGCGGGCGTGTCGGATTTGAGGAAAGCCATGTAATGAAAACGCTAAAAGGAATCGGGGAGCGGAAAGGTCGGATTTTAGAGCTAGAAAACTATTCTAATTCCCCTCCTCAGATGAGGAGGGGCTAGGGGTGGTTGAAACGGTTGAACGACTTTTCAGAACTAGCTATAAAACTCGTTCAATGCTTCGGTCAACCACCCCTAGCCCCTCCTCAATTGAGGAAGGGAATTAGTTTTTAGCTTTTTGCGGCGGTTAGTTTCTCCTGCCGCGTCTTGCCGAATTCCAGGATCTGGTCGATGAAGTCGTAAGGGGTGTAGCCGCTCAGGGCCGTCTGGTGGAAGATGCAGGTGGCGGGCGTCATGCCGGGCAGGGAGTTGACCTCGATGATGATGACTTCCACCGCGCCCGTCTCGCGCACCCGCACGAAGGCGTCGATGCGGGCGTAACCCTGGATGTTGAGCACCTCGGCCACGCGCTTCAGCTCGGCCTTCACCTCGTCGGAGATGCGCTGCCGCTCGGCAGCCTCGGGGGCGTAGCGGGCGGGGGTGATGTTCTGCCCTTCGCCGGCCAGAAACTTCTCTTCCAGGCTCAGCACCTCGCCGGTGGCCAGGGCCTCGGAGGCCTCGAACACCTCGATGTTCAGGGTGCCGTCCGCCTGCCAGTGGGTGAGCAGGCCGCCGGTGACTTCGAGGAAGTGGCGGGCCCCGTCGCGGCTGATGAGGGTTTCGACCAGGAAGGCGTCTTTCTGCGGGAATTCCTCCTTGAAGCCCAGGTGCAGCACGGTGGCGGGCTCCGGCATGAGGTCTTCCTGGGCGCGGAAGATGAGCTGGCTGAAGGCTTCGAGCTCCGCGCGGTTCTTGATTTTCTTTACCGCCGAGGAGCAGCCGTCGTCGGCGGGCTTGGCGATGAAGGGGTAGGGAAACTGCGTTTCGAGGCTGCGGTAGAAGCTTTCGGCGTCGGCGGCCCACTCCAGGCGGCTGGCCATGCGGTGCTCGGCCACGCGTAGGCCGGCCTCGCGCAGGCGGCGGTTCGTCTCAAACTTGTTGATGGTGATGCTGCTGCTTTCCACGCCCGAGCCGTTGTAGGGCAGGCCGAGCCGTTCGAGCTGCTGCTGCAGGGCGCCGTCCTCGCCGGGGCGGCCGTGCAGGGCAATGAACACCTCGTCCACTTCCTGAGCCAGCTCCTCGAACGAGATGCGGCGGGGCTGGGCCGTGGGCTGGCCGGCGTAGGTGCTGGTGATGGCGTCGGCCTCGCGGCGGATGCGGGCCAGGATGGGGTGCAGGCCGTGGCCGGCTTCCATGTGCTCCACCTTCTCGCGGATGTCGTCGGCGTTGTCCTTGAGCATCACGTTGATGGGCAGCACGTAGAGCCGGAACTCCTGGCTGCTGCCGGTCAGGAACACCGGCACCGGCTCGTACTTGACGCTGGAGCTGAGCTTCTCGTAGATGTTGCGGCCGCTTTCCACCGAAATGTGGCGCTCCGAGGAGTAGCCGCCCATAATCACGGCCACCTTGGTGCGCGTCTGCTCCTGCTGCTGGCGCGAGGCCACGGCCGCGTCAAGCTGGCGCAGCAGGCCGCCCAGGCGCACCGGCTGCATACCTCCGCGCCGGCGGGCGGCCAGGGAGGTGCGGATGAGGTAAGTGAGGAACTGCGAGGGGTTGAGCCCGATTTCGGCGGCCTGGTGGAAGAAGAACGAGGCCGGCAGCATGCCCGAGGTGGTGTTCGGGTCGTTGAGGAAGATGGTGCCGTCGGCCTGGATGAAGCCGTCGAGGCGGGCGTAGACCTGGAAGCCGAAAGTGTCGAACATTTCCGCGCAGGCCTCGCGGATGCGCTGGATGTCGGCCTCGGGCAGGTCGATGGGGGTGACTTTGCGGGCCAGGCCGGGCAGGTACTTCGAGCGGTAGTCGAACATTTCCTCGCCCTTCACAATCTCGGTCGGCGGCAACGCCAGCGGATTGCCGTCGGGGTCTTCCACCACGATGCAGCTGAACTCCCGGCCCGCCACGAACGACTCGACCAGCACCTGGGCCTCGCCGTCCACGTTGGTCAGCCGCACGGAATCCGCGGTTTGCAGCCGCTCGTTGAGTTGGTGCAGCAGGGCCTCGGGGTGGTAGATGACGTGCTGGTCGTCGGCGTCCAGCACCACGGGCAGGCCGATACCCTCGCGGATATCGATGAGCTGCTGCACCCACAGGATCTTGTCCTGCTCGCCGAGGCGGCTCCAGTCGGCGCGCAGCACGGTTTTGCGAAACAGACTGCGCTCTACGGCGGCGGCAAACTGCTCGGCCGTGGGCTCGCGCAGGATGCTGATGCCGATGCTCGACCCCTGGCGCGGGGCCTTGAACACCAGCGGCAAACCCAGCTCCCGGGTCAGGTACCCGAGCAGGGCGGCGCGGTCGGTGGTGTCCCACTCGGTGGCGGCGATGGTGCGGAACTCGGGCGTGGGCTTGCCCAGGGCCTTGAGCAGCTTCTTCTGCGCGATTTTGTCGATGCCGAAGGCCGACGGCAGAATGCCCGAGCCCGAGTACGGTACGCCGTACCATTCCAGCAGGCCCTGGATGGCGCCGTCCTCGCCACCGGGACCGTGCAGGGCCAAGAAGGCGAAGTCCATCAGCTGGGGCAGTTCGTGGGGCAGCACCCGGCGGCCCACCTCGGCAAT
>Ga0247729_10000323_pt1 | contig 20774 bp, 20 predicted proteins | sample UWRJL133311R2_FD_180958 | JGI IMG/M metagenome (GOLD analysis project Ga0247729, IMG submission 180958) | Plant litter microbial communities from Arlington Agricultural Research Station in Wisconsin, United States - UWRJ-L133-311R-2 | ecosystem: Environmental > Terrestrial > Plant litter >... | reverse complement strand
GGATTTTGCGGCCTGGGCGCGCGCCTGCGGCGCCGATGGCGTCACCGTCACGCGCAGCGAGGACCTGCGCGGCGCCGTCGAGACCGCCATCAAGAATCGTCGACCGTGCGTGATCGATCTGCACGTCGATTCCGAAGTGCGTCCGCCATCGACCGGCACCTGGGAGTTGCCGCCGATTCCTTTCAAGGAGCCGGTCTTCGGCAAGCCGCACCGCACCTGAGCCAATAACAAAAAATAAAAACGTCAAAACAAGGGAGGACAAGCAATGACGAGGATGAACCGAGACAGACGATCGCTGATCCGTGCCGTGGCAGGCCTGGCTGCGCTGTCGGCCGTTGGCTGCAGCGCCGCGGCGTTTGCGCAGAGCGAGGGGCCGATCCGCATCGGCCTGATCTATTCGAAGCAGGGGCCCGGCGCCGCCATCGGCCAGTATCTGCAGCGCGGCAGCGAGCTCGCGGTGGAGCAGGCCGGCCGCAAGGTGCTCGGGCGCCCGATCGAACTGGTCTGGCTGGATGAGCCGAACCCGCAGGTCTCGCAGCAGAACATGCAGCGGCTGGTGGACGAGAACAAGGTCGTGGCGGTGGTCGGTGGCAATTATAGCTCGTCGGCGCTGGCGATGATGAGCGTCGCCAACCGCGAAAAAATCCCGCTGATCCTGACGGGGGCCGCGGCCAGCGAAATCACCGGCAAGAGCTGCAGCCGCTATACGTTCCGCACGCAGGCCACTGTGCCCGTGCAGATGAGGGGCCTGATGCCCTACGTGTCGCAGATCGGCAAGAAGGTCTACTTCCTGACGGCTTCCTACGCGTTCGGTCAGGACATCCTGCGCTCTTCGCGCGCGCTGCTGAAGGAAAACGGCGCAACCGAAGTCGGCGTCGACGAGGTGCCGATCAACACCGCCGACTACAGCTCCTACATCCTCAAGATCCGCCAGGCCAAGCCGGACGTGATCGTCGGCGGCCTGGTCGGCGGTGACTTCTCGAACTTCATGAAGCAGTGGAACGAGATGGGAATGAAAGACAAGATCCCGTATGCGGCCATCGCCGTGACCGACACCGACTTCTGGGACGTCGGACCGCAGGCCTCGACCGGCATCTTCGTGAAGCCCTGGTACTATAACAATCCGAAGAACACCGAAGTCGAGAAGAAGATGATGGCGGACTTCACCAAGAAGTACAACGAGCCGCCGTCGGACAAGACCTGGTCCGGCTGGATCGGCATGCGCGCGCTGCTGGAGTCGATCGAAGCGGCCAAATCCACCGACGCCAAGGCGATCGTGTCCCAGCTCGAGAAATGGAAGAACACCGAAGGCGAGATCCCGTTCTTCTTCCGCGATTGGGATCACCAGATGGTGCGCCCGGCCGTGATCGTCGGCGTGAAGAAGCAGATCACCGACAAATGGGACTACTTCGACGTGCTCAAGAACACCTCGGACAGCGAGGCCGACACCGCCAAGGCCTTCGGCACCAAGGAAGAAGTCGGTTGTCCGATGCCCGCCTTGTAAGCGCGCAGCACGACTACTGATCCTCGCCCGGCAGCTTCCGAACGGATGGAAACATGTTAGATACCCTCGTCTCACAAACGGCAAATGGCCTTGTTCTCGGGTTCGTTTACGTGCTGATCGCCGTGGGGCTTTCCATCACCTTCGGGCTGCTGGGTGTCATCAACTTTGCGCATGGCGCGTTCTTCGCGCTGGGCGCCTATGTGGCCTGGCAGCTCTACCAGCTGTTCGGCTGGTGGGCGGTGATCCTGGCCCCGCCGATCGTCGGCGTGGTCGGTATGCTGATCGAGGTGACGATCATCCGTCGCCTTTACGGCAAGGAACCGCTGCTCAGCCTGATCGTCACCTTCGCATTGGCTCTGCTGATCGAAGCCCTGATCCGCTACGGCTGGGGCGCCGACGGCAAGCCGTTCAATCCCCCGCCATTCCTCACCGGCATCGTCGAGGTAGGCCCGCTGCTGATCACCAAATACCGCGTGGCCGTCTTTGGTGTCACCATCACCACGCTGCTCGCGCTATGGGCATTCCTGGTCTGGACGCCGTACGGTCGCGTGCTCCGCGCCGGCAGCCGCGATCCGGAAATGGTCGAACTGCTCGGCATCAACCTGCCGCGCGTACTGACCGCGGTGTTCGGCCTCGGTTGCGCGCTTGCCGCCATCGCTGGCTTACTCGCTGCGCCGTTGTGGACGGTGTCGCCATCGATGGCCGCCAATGCGGTGATGCCGGCCTTCGTCGTGGTCGCGATCGGCGGTCTCGGCTCGCTGCGCGGCGCCGTGGTGGCGGGTCTCGCGGTCGGCGTGGTGACGTCGCTCACCATCCAGTTCTGGCCGGAAGCGGCCGCCGCTTCGATGTATGTCCTCATGTTTGCCATCATGCTGATCCGGCCGCGCGGCCTGTTCGGCGAGCGCTGGGAGCGCTTCGAATGAAATCGAAATCATCCATCATGCGTCGTCTCTGGGACAATCCGATCGTTGTCATGGCGGTGGTGCTGGCTGCCGCCACCGGCATCGCGCTGGCCACGGGCATGCCGATCCATCGCATCACCCAGATCGCGATCTACACGCTCTACGCCGGTGGCGTGAACTTCCTGATCGGCTATCTTGGCCTGGTGCCGTTCGGCGCGTCGTTCTTTTTCGGCTGTGCCAGCTACGCGCTGGCGATCCTGGGCGGCACCGGCTGGGGCGGCAACGAACTGACCGGCATCGCGATCGCCGTGTTGTTCTCGCTGTTCTTGGCCTTCTGTGTCGGCGCGGTCATCCTGCGCCGCCGCGGGCTGTACTTCTCGCTGCTGACGCTGGCTTGTTCGCAAATCGCGTTCGAAGTTGCCTTCAAATGGAATTCGGTGACCGGCGGCGAGAATGGCCTGCAGAACGTCGAGCGGCCGCTGTTCGCCTCGGCCAACGCCTTCCACGGCTTTGCACTGGTCGTGGTGCTGGGTACGTTGTGGCTGCTGTGGCGGCTGGTTCATGCGCCGTTCGGCCGCCTGATGCAGGCGATCCGCGACAATGAACAGCGCGTTGCGAGTCTCGGCTACGATACCTATCGCACCAAGCTGATCGCGCTGACCGTTGCCGGCGGTGCCATCGGCGTGGCCGGCGGCCTGATGGCGCTGCTGCTGCAGGGCGTCTACGCCAACAATCTGAGCTGGCAGCATGCCGGCGATCCCGTGTTGATGGCGGCATTGGGCGGCGTGCATCACTTCCTCGGGCCGCTGTGGGGCGCCATCATCTTCATCACCCTGGAAGACCGCCTCAGCGCCTTCACCGAGAACTGGTGGCTGTTCTTCGCGCCAATCATCATCGCTTTCGCCTTGCTGTCGCATGAAGGCGTGCAGGGCATCTTCCAGCGCGTTATCGGGCGCAATCGATGGACCTTGACCAGGTCTGAGATTCCGGCGCGCCCGGCGACGATCGCGCCGCTCGCCCCGGCGCAAGCCACTGCGCATGATGCGACGCCTATTCTCGTGATTCAGAATGTGTCGAAGCGCTTCGGATCGATCGTTACCCAGAAGGATGTCACCATCGAGGTGAGCCGGACTGGCCTGCACAGCCTCATTGGCCCGAACGGCGCCGGCAAGACCACGATGTTCAATCTGTTGACTGGTGTGCATCAGATCGATTCCGGCGCGATCCTGTTCGAAGGCAAGCCGATCCAGCATCTGGCGACGCACAAGCGCGCCCGGCTCGGCATGTCGCGATCGTTCCAGATATTAAGCGTGTTCCCTAATCTTTCGGCCTTCGAGAACGTCCGCGTCGCCGTGCAGGCTGCCAACAAGCAGTGGGGCGGCTACTGGCGGGACGCCTATGACGACGAAGCAACGTCTGCCAGAGTATGGTCGCTGCTCGATGCCGTTGGCCTCGTCGAACGGGCCGGCGAAACCTGCGCCTCGCTTGCCCACGGCGAGAAGCGGCTGCTCGAAATCGCCATGTCGCTGGCGACCGATGCCAAGCTGCTGCTGCTGGACGAGCCGCTGGCCGGGCTCGCGGAATCCGATCGCAGGGTGGTCGGCGAATTGATCCAGCGCCTAGCCAGGTCGCATGCCGTGCTACTGATCGAACATGATATCGATCGCGTGTTGTCGATGTCCGACCGCATCACCGTCCTGCATCAGGGCCGGCTGATCGCCGATGGCAAGCCATCCGACGTGGCCGGCCATCCGGAAGTGATCGCGGCCTATCTCGGCACCGCGCACGGCAAGGCGTCGCCGCCGCCGCGCGCCGCTGAAGCGCGGTCGGTTCCAAAGATCGGTGCGGCCACGCCGCTGCTGAAGCTCGAAGGCGTCCGCGCCGGTTATGGCGGCAGCACCGTGCTCGACGGTCTCGATCTCACGGTTCTGCCCGGCGAGGTGGTGGCGATACTCGGCCGCAACGGCGTGGGCAAGACCACCTCGCTGCGCGCCATCACCGGCACACTGCCGCTGGCGGCAGGCCGGATCACCTTCGACGGCAAGGAGATCGGCGGGCTGCGTCCCGATGAGATCAACCGCGCGGGCGTCTCGCTGGTGCCGGAGGGCCGCCGTCTGTTCCCGAACCTGACGGTGGAAGAGAATTTGAAAATTGCAGCGCGCCGCGGCGGCGCCTCGCAGGAAGAGATCTGCGACCTGTTTCCGAAGCTGCGCCTTCTGATGCGCCAGCGCGCGGAGAATCTCTCGGGCGGCGAGCGACAGATGGTTGCAATCTCGCGTGCGCTCATGGTGCCAAGCCGCCTCATCCTGCTCGACGAACCCTTCGAGGGCCTGGCGCCGGCGGTGGTGCAGGAGGTGCGTGAAGTGGTCGCCAAGCTTACCAGCAGGGCCAGCCTGGTGATCGTCGAGCATCACGCGGAAAGCGTGCTCGCGATGGCCGATCGCGCGTATGTCCTTGTCAACGGCAAGGTCGCTTTCAGTGGCGATGCGGAAACGCTGGCGGCCGACGTTGCGCTGCAGGAGCGCCTGCTGGGCATCACCAAGACAGCGGATACCGCTGCAACCACTCTGCAGGCAGTCTGATGGCACGTGACATCGGCGTTAATACCTACGGTTACATCTGGTCCGTCCCGGCGGCCGAATGTGTCCGGCATCTCGGCAAGCTCGGCTACCGGCAGATCGAGTTCCTGCTGCAGCCGCCGCATCTGTCCTTCGACGATTTCGGACCGATGGCGCGGCGCGAATTGAAGACGGCTTTGCAGGATATCGGTGCATTCAAGACGGCAATCAACCTGCCAAGCCTCGATCATAATCTCGCCAGCCCGTTTGCGCGGGCGCGTGCCGCATCCGTGAAAATGTTCGAGGACACCATCGATCTCGCCGCGGATATCGGCGCCGAGACGGTGGTGGTGGTCCCGGGACGCATGAGCCCGCTGTTTCCGCCAAGCGTCGAGAACCGCACCGCATGGGTCGGCGAGGGTATCGCGGCGCTGCTGCCGCGTGCGGAAGACAGCGGCATTGCGCTGGCCATCGAGAACGTGCCGTTTGCGGCATTTCCCGACGCCAATGCGCTGGAGCGTTTCGTGCGCGGCTTTACATCGAATGCGATCGGCATCTGCTACGACGCCGCCAATGCCCATTTCATCAAGGAGGATCCGGCGGCCGGCATCCGGCAACTCGCCGATTTCTTGCGCATCGTGCATCTGTCCGACACCGGCCAGGTCCATTGGCGACACGATCCGGTCGGCACCGGCACGGTGCCGTTTGCGGACGTCGTGCAGGCGATGGATGCCATCGGCTTCAAGGGAGCCTGTACCCTGGAAATCATTGGACCCGATCCCGACACTGCCATTCTGGGCAGTCATCGCGCATTGGAGCCGCTCGGCTTCGTGCCGTGCAAGGCAGGCGCATGAGCACAATCCTGGTCACCGGCGCCGCAGGTCTGCTCGGCCGCCATGTCGTCCGCGATCTTCTTGCGCACGGCCATCAGGTGCGCGGTCTCGATCGCCACCGTGCCGATGAAGACATTTCATGGCACATCGGCGATGTCACATCGACGGACCTGGTTGCCAGGGCTGTGGCCGGGGCAGACGCCGTGATGCACATCGCCGCGATACCAAACATCTGGTCCGGCGACGGCCAGACCATCATGCGCGTCAATCTGCTGGGCACCTATACGGTGCTGGATGCGGCGGAGGCTGCGGGCATCAAGCGTATCGTTTTCTGCTCCAGCGATTCCGTCGCCGGCTATACCGTGCGGGAGGGCAGGATGCTGGCGCCGCGCTACGCGCCGCTCGATCTCGACCACCCGCTGCTGGCGACCGATCCCTATGCGATCAGCAAGGTCGCCGGCGAAGATCTCGCGCGTGCCTATGCGCTGCGTGGCATGTCGGTGGTGGCGTTGCGCCCGGTGTTCGTGGCCTATCCTGACATGGCCGGCGAGATTGTCGCCCGCGCCGGGGATCCCGACAATTATCGCGGTCCGATGGTCGGCGGCCCGTCATCCGCCGGCGGCGGCCCGCTGCATCACCACATCGACCCGCGCGATCTTGCCCGTGCCTTCCGTCTTGGCGTGGAGCGGGAGATGGCGCTCGGCGAGTTCGAGCGCTTCTATCTGTCGGCGCAAGTTACGCTGTCGCCGGAGCCGACGCTGGAGCGGCTGCGCCGCTTGCACGGCGGAAGCGTGGAAATTCGCAATCCGGACGTCTATGCCAAGCAACCCTTCGCGCCGCTTTACGACCTGACGCATGCGGCCGAGAAACTCGGCTTTCTTGCAGAATACGACCAGCGGCATCTGCTTGCCGGCCTGCCAGCTTTCACTTGAGGAGTATACCCATGACTTTCGTCTCGCCCGAACCGAACGCCTTCGCCGATGCCACCACTGGCGACAAGACATATGCGGTCACCCGCAACCTCGGCGAACTGCTCTGGAAGCAGTATCCCGGCCATTTCAATCAGGCGCTGTCCAAGGCCATCGTGACGCCGGACACCGTCGGCAGCCGCTTCTTCGATCACCGCATCTCCTGCTATGAACCCGGCGCTCACGTGGAGAGCCATTCCCACAAGGTGCAGGAGCAGATCTATCATGTGCTCGGCGGCGAGGGCATTCTCGTCGTCGACGGCGAGCGCCGCCTGGTCCGTGCCAACGACGTCACCTACATCCCGCCCGGCGTGGTGCACGAATTCCACTGCACCGGGACGGAAACGCTGACGTTTCTCGTCATCACCTCGCCGCCGACCGACGAAGAGCCGCAGCCACGGTAACGGTCATGGCGAAGAAAATTCTCGTCACCGGCGCCTGCGGCTGGCTCGGCAGCGCCATCGTCGAAACGCTTCTGAGCCGCGGCGATAGCGTGATCGCCACGGATCTCATGATCTCGCCGGGCATCGCGGCGCTGGCGGTCAGCGACAAGCGGCTGACCGCGGTGGCCGCCGATCTCGGCGAATGGCATCAGGTGATGCGCCTGTTCGAGGCGCATCGGCCCGATGAGGTTCTGCACGCGGCAGCGATCGTCGGTGTGATCCAGTGCGCCGATATCCCGATCAAGGCACAGCGCGTCAATGTGGAAGGCTCGATCAACCTGTTCGAAGCCATGCGCCTGAACGGCGTCAAGCGCGTCGTCCATGTCAGCACCGAAGAGACCTATGGCGATTTTCTCGCGCCGATGATCGACGAGGATCATCCGCAGAAGCCGCTCAGCATCTATGGCCTCACCAAGCTTGGCGCCGAGCATTACGGTCGCGTCTATTCGCGTGAGCATGGGCTCGAATGCATCAACGTGCGGACCTGCTGGGTGTATGGCCCGCATCTGCCGCGTTTGCGCATGCCACGGACCTTTGTCGAGGCTGCGCTGCGCGGTGAGCCGTTCCATCAGCCTGATGGCGGCAATCTTGCGGTGGATCAAGTGTATATCGACGATACCGTGCAAGGCGCGCTGCTCGCTCTCGACAAGCCGCAGCACAACTACGACGCCTACAACATCGCCACCGGTGTCGCGCCCACGCTGCGCGACACCGCCGATGCGGTGAACCGCGCGATTCAGGGTGCGAAGATCACGGTCGGCGACAGCGGCCCGTATCGTCACGGCGGCAAGGTGCTGAGTGCGGTGAAGGGCGCGCTCGACATCAGCCGCGCCCGAAAAGAACTTGGCTATGCGCCGCGCTACGATCTGCAGCGTGGCATCGAGGCCACCATTGCGGCGACGCGTGCGCGCCTTGACGAAGCCGCGCTCTGATCAAACAAACTTGATCGCTCCGCGCTTGTGCAACTTATCTGCATGGCGGATCGATCGACCGATCCATCTTACCCGTTTGAGGACCAATTGATGTCGACTTCATCTCCTGTTGTGATCATTTTCGGCGGCTCGCGCGGCATCGGCGCAGCCTGCGTCAAGGCTTTTGCCGATTCCGGCTGGCAGGTTGCTTCGACCTATTCGAACGCCGCGCCCACGTCGGCGCCTGGCAAGACTTACCAGGTCGACATCCGCGATGCCGCGGCGGTCACGAGGGTATTCGAGCAGGTGCAGGCCGACTTCGGCAGCGCGCCGCAGGCGGTGGTCGCCAATGCCGGCATCAATGTCCCGGGATCCCCGCTGGCAAGCTTCTCGCCGGAAAATTTCCGTCAGTTGCTTGACGTCAATGTCGTCGGTGCCTTCAATGTTCTCGCCGAGGCTGCGCGCAAGGTGAAGGACAACGGGGCTATCGTCGCCATCACCACCTCACTGGTGCGTCATGTGGTGCCCGGCACCGGCCCCTATGCGGCCACCAAGGCGGCCGTGGAATGTCTGTTGCGCGCGATGTCCAAGGAACTGTCCGGCCGCGGCGTGCGGGTCAATGGCGTGGCGCCGGGCCCGGTGGATACGGACCTGTTCAACGCGGGCAAGACCGAGGAAATGAAACAGCGCATGGCGGCCTTCAGCCCGCTGAATCGCATAGGTCAGCCCGGGGAAGTCGCGGAAGTGGTGCGCTTTCTTGCGTCCGATCAGGCGTCGTGGATCCAGGGCCAGATCGTGCAGCCGAATGGCGGCATGGTATGACGCATGCGGCGTCTGCCGAGCTGGATGATGTCTTCGACGTCGTCGTGGTGGGTGCCGGTGCCGGCGGCCTGACCGCCGCCAGCACGGCAGCCGCGCAAGGCTGTTCCGTGCTGCTGCTTGAGCAGGCCGACGTTGTTGGCGGCACCACGGCGATCTCCGGCGGCATGGTATGGATTCCCGGCAACCACAAGGCCGCGGGGGCGCAGCGTCCGGACAGTCTCGACGCCGCGCGCACCTACCTCGCCGGGACGGTGCCGGGTACCGACCGCAAACGGCTTGAGACGTTTCTGGCCAGCGGCGATGCCGCGATCCGCGATCTCGAAGCGCGCACGAGCCTGCGCCTGCAGCCGGTGGTGACCTATCCCGATTATTATCCGGATCTGCCCGGCGCGACGCTGGGCGGTCGCGTGCTTGAGCCGGTGCCGTTCGATGCGCGCGTGCTCGGCAAGGCCTTCGCGCTGGTGCGCGATCCGCTGCCGGAATTCGTATTGTTCGGCGGCATGATGATCAGCCGCGCGGACATTCCGCATCTGCGCCGCATGTCGAAATCGCTGACCTCGGTGCTGCATGTTGCGAAGTTGCTGCTCAGATATGGCTGGCAGCGTCTCGGCGCGCGTCGCGGCACGACGCTCTATCTCGGCAATGCGCTGGTCGGGCGCTTGCTGAAATCCGCCATCGATCTCGGCGTCACGATCCGGACAAGCACCACGGTGACGCGCCTGGAGGCGGATGCCACGGGCCACGTCAATCTGCTCGAAACGCGCGATGCAGCGCAACGGCCGCACCGCGTGCGCGCGCGCCGCGGCATCGTCCTGGCATCGGGCGGCATCTCGCATGACGCCGGGTTGCGCCGCAATTTCGTCCCCGACAGTGCCGGCGACCTGTCAGCGACCGTCGCTGCGGGCGACGGGCCGAGCGGCGCCCGTCTTGCGACCGCGCTTGGCGGGCAGCTGTCCGCGTCGACCCGCGATGGTGCCTTCTGGGTACCGGCGTCGACGTTCACGCGCGCCGATGGCAGCCGCGGCGTCTATCCGCATACCGTGACCGATCGTGCGAAGCCCGGCCTGATTGCTGTTGACGGCAACGGCCAGCGCTTTGTCAACGAGGCGGTCTCCTATCATGAATTTGTCCGTGCGCAGCTGGCGCGTGCCAACAGCGCGATCCCGGCCTGGCTGATCTGCGACAGTCGTTTTCTGTGGAAATACGGCCTCGGCAAGATCAAGCCCTTCACGCGCTCGGTGGGCACGGATGTCGCTTCCGGCTATCTCAAACGCGGCGATACGGTTGGCGAACTGGCGCGGTCGATCGGCGTTCCTCCCGCCGCCTTGTCGCAGACGGTCGAGATATTCAACAAGGATGCCGTGCGCGGAGAAGATCCGCTTTTCGGGCGCGGCAGCAACGTCTATCAGAGATCGCTCGGCGACGCCGATCGGCAGCCGAATCCATGCGTCGCTCCGATCATCAGTGGTCCGTTTTATGCGGTTGCGGTGAAACCTGCCGATCTCGGCATGTCCGCGGGCCTCGTGACGGACGATCAGGCGCGGGTGCTAAGTGTCAAAGGCATGCCGATTTCCGGTCTTTACGCTTGCGGTAATGACATGGCATCGATCATGGAAGGCGCCTATCCCGGGCCGGGCATTACGCTTGGCCCAGCACTGACATTCGGTTGGATCGCAGGGCGACAGGCCGCAGCGGAGGCGATTACGTGAAGAAATCATCCCCCATGCCTGATGTGCTGGTCATCGGCGGCGGCAACGCAGCGCTGTGCTCGGCGCTGATGGCGCGCGAGGCGGGCGCCTCGGTACTGATGCTGGAATCGGCACCGAAGGAGTGGCGCGGCGGCAATTCGATGCATGTGCGCAACCTGCGCTGCATGCATGACGAACCGCAGGACGTGCTGGTCGAGGCCTATCCGGAAGAGGAATTCTGGCAGGATCTGCTCAAGGTCACCGGCGGCATCACCGACGAACCGCTGGCGCGGATGGTGATCCGGCATTCGTCGCGCTGCCGGCCCTGGATGCGGAAGCATGGCGTGCACTTCCAGCCGCCTTTGTCCGGCGCGCTGCATGTGGCGCGAACCAACGCGTTCTTCATGGGCGGCGGCAAGGCGCTGGTGAACGCATATTACCGCAGCGCCGAGGCGATCGGCGTCGAAATCCGTTACGACAGCCCGGTGAAGAGCCTGGAGTTGAAAGACGGTCGTTTCATCGCCGCCATGACCGAATCCGGCGAGCGCATCACCGCCAAAAGCTGTGTGCTCGGCTGCGGCGGCTTCGAGTCCAACCTGGAATGGCAGCGCGAGGCCTGGGGCCAGAACGAGCGCGGGGAGTGGACGGCAGAAAATTTCCTGATCCGCGGCACCCGCTTCAATCAGGGCGTGCTACTGAAATTCATGATCGACGCCGGCGCCGAGACCATCGGCGATCCGACCCAGGCGCATTGCGTCGCCATCGATGCGCGGGCGCCGCTTTATGACGGCGGCATCTGCACCCGCATCGATTGCGTCTCGCTCGGCGTCGTGGTCAACCGCGAGGCCGAACGCTTCTATGACGAGGGCGAGGATTTCTGGCCGAAGCGTTACGCGATCTGGGGGCGCCTGGTGGCGCAGCAGCCCGGCCAGACTGCCTGGTCGATCATTGACCGGAAAGCGATCGGCCGCTTCATGCCGCCGGTGTTCGACGGCACCCAGGCCAATACGCTGAGTGAACTGGCGGTCAAGATCGGTATCGATCCCGCTGCTTTTGTTGAGACATTGGCCGCGTACAATGCAGCCTGCCAGCCCGGCACCTTCGATCACACCGCGCTCGACGATTGCCGCACCGAAGGCCTGACACCGGCCAAGACCCATTGGGCACGCGTGATCGACACGCCGCCATTTTATGCCTATCCGCTCAGGCCGGGCATTACCTTCACCTATCTCGGCATGAAGACCGATGCCACCGCCGCCTGCCGGTTCGGCAATGCGCCGAGCGACAACCTGTTCGCCGCCGGCGAGATGGTTGCGGGCAACGTGCTCGGCAAGGGCTATACCGCGGGCGTCGGCATGAGCATCGGCACCGCGTTCGGTCGCATTGCCGGTGTCAATGCCGCCGCGAGCACCGGTCATCGCCATCCCACCTTCCACGAGGAGCTCGCTTATGCCGCCGGTCACTGATCTGGAAGCGCCTGTCGCCGGCGGCGCCTGCGATGGAGGCGTGAATTTCGCCGCTGCAATGACGGCCGGCGAGGCCGAGGTGGCGCGCATCATGCAGATCTGCAACGCCTGCCGCTATTGCGAGGGGTTTTGTGCTGTGTTCCCGGCGATGACGCGGCGGCTTGAATTCAATGCCGCCGACACCCACTACCTCGCCAATCTCTGCCATAATTGCGGTTCGTGCCTGTACGCCTGCCAATACGCACCGCCGCACGAATTCATGGTCAATGTTCCGCAGGCGCTGGCGAAGGTCCGGGTGAGGACCTATCAGGATTACGCTTGGCCGCGCGCCTTCGGTGCGCTCTATGAGCGCGCCGGGCTCACCGTCGCTTTCGCGCTGTCTGGTGGCCTGGCCCTGTTCATGATTCTGGCGATCGCGATGAACGGCCGGCTGATTCACGAGCCGCTGAAAGGCAACTTCTACGCAATCTTCCCGCATAATTTCCTGGCAGCATTGTTCGGCATCGTGTTCCTGTTTGCCCTCGTCGCACTCGGTATCGGCGTGCTAAAATTCTGGCGCGAGGTGTCGCCGACCCGTGGCGACCATCCCGCCGATATCGCCGCCGCCGCCAGGGCGCGCATGCCGGCGGTGGTCGAGGCCGTGAACGACGTGGCGCGGCTGCGCTATCTCGGCGGCGGCCACGGCGAGGGCTGCAACGAGGGCGACGACGCCTTCACGCTGTGGCGACGCCGTTTCCACCACTTCACGCTGTACGGCTTCCTGCTGTGCTTCGCCGCCACCTGTGTGGCGACGCTGTATCACTATCTTTTCAACCTGCATGCGCCCTATGCTTTCAGCAGCGCGCCGGTGATCCTCGGAACGCTTGGCGGCATCGGCCTGATCGTCGGGCCGATCGGCCTGCTATGGCTGAGTCTGAAGCGCGATGCGCTGCGCTCGGACGCAAGCCAGAAAGCGATGGACCGCGGCTTCATCATGCTGCTGCTGCTGGTCAGCATCACCGGTTTCGCGTTGCTACTGTTGCGCGATACCAGCGCGATGGCGTTGTGGCTGGCGATCCACCTCGGGACGGTGATGGCGCTGTTCCTGACGCTGCCTTACGGCAAGTTCGCGCATGGCATTTTCCGTTCGGCCGCGCTGCTCAAATTCAACATCGAGAAGCGGATGCCGAACAGGCTGGGCCTTGGCGGCGAGTAGGCGCCGGTGGACAGCGCGCAGGTCGTGGCGCAGGGGAGCATAACGCCTTCGACAAACACTAGTCGGCGCTTCCGGCCGCTCGATTTGCCGTTCAGCGGGATACCTTGCGGGCCAGACCGCACGCACAGGCTTATTGTCGGGCAATGGTCTGTTCGCGCAGCGTCTCTCGCTTTCTCCACCTTCGCAGGTCAGCTACTACGCGTAAGGTCGCCGCGAGGACCAGCGCGCAAAGCGCCGCTTTCGACACCGTCTCCATCGCGCCCTCGATCAGCATCGCATGGAGCACGGTTCCTGCGACGATAACAATCGCAAGGAGCATATGGGCGATGCGCCACGTTCGCAGGCGCAGCCCCAGTCGCCGGCGCAGAGCAGCCAGCAATGCAACGGCGAAAATGGCCCACATGGCAATCACCCCCCAAAGCGAGAACGGCGTGGGCGATGAGAAGAGCAGGGCGTCGATCATGTCCGGCGGGCTGGTGATCCAGAGTCCGCCGACATGGATCGCCACCGCGACCACCAGTGCGCCTCCGACCCAGCGATGGGCACGCCGTCCCAATCGGGCCGACACTCCCGGCAGATATCCGCTCATCAGCAGCGGCTGGAAAAGCATGGCACCCAGCGCGAGAATTCCCGCGAAGCCGCCCAGGATGTAAACCGGACCGCGCCAGGTGAGCAGAGGGCTCGCCACGGCAGCGGCGATCGGCACGCAGATGGCGGCAGCAATGCCGGCCCAGATCAGGGCCGCCCGGGTCGGTCTCCACCCCTTCGTTGGCAATTCCGTCAGGCCGGCTGAAGCACGAAATGCGCCTCCAGGCTGGTCTCTTTTGCGCTCCGCATCACCGGGCGCAGAAACACGGTTTTGAATTCGCCACTGTCATAAGCGAGGTGACCGTGCGGCTGCCCGAAGATGGGAATGATCTGCGGCATCTCGAGACGGAACGCGCCGTTCTTGTCGGTGAGCGTGGCTCCGTGACTATGCGGCTCGTGCTCCTGCCCTTCGGTGGTGTGGGCCCAGATCTGGATGCGCTGCCCGGCGAGCGGAACCCCGTCGCCTGCGCGGCGTACGGTGCCACTCATCCAGAACCCGCCTTTGCCGATCCGCTCCACAGTCGGTGCGCCCTTGATGTAGTTGTTCGACCCGCCCGACATCGTGGGCGTCGGCGCAAAGCCTTCCGCGCAAGCGGGCCGCAGCAGGCCGGAAACACCGGTTGCCAGCACGGCCCCGCCAGCGGCGAGAAGATTGCGGCGGTTCAGGACGATGATCGTCATGTCAATTGCTCCTGGCGGCAGTGCAGTTGCTCCGCCGAGCGTACAACAGTGCGCGCGCGACGCCCAGTTGAGGGAGTCGACAGGCCCAATAACAGTGTTGTGAACGGATGGGCCTCTTCTGCTCCGCCAGTGCCGAAAGTATTCCGGCCAGAGCTGCGCGATCGCGGTCACCCGGGCGCCGGTATCAGGTACACGTTCCGGACGGCGATATACCCGGCATCGTCTTTGCGGTCCGAAGGCCGTCAGAGATCGACCGGGAGATGCTCAACAGGCTTCTGGGCCGCAATGGCTGCAACGGGCAGACGAAACGCCACGCCCAGCCTGTTATAAGTATTCATCAGGCCGATCGCGACGGTAAGGTCGGCGAGATACTTTTCCGAAAAGACCGACGCGGCGAACTCATAGTCGCTATCGGGAATCGTCGTGCTGGCAACATTGGTCACGGTTTCGGTCCAGGCCAGCGCGGCGCGCTCGACGTCGTCGAACAGGGAGCCGACCTCGCGCCACACCGGGATCAGAACGAGCTTCTCCACATCCATCCCATCGCGCAGCAGGTCGCGCGAATGCATGTCGATGCAGTGCGCGCAGCCGTTGATCTGGGATGTGCGAAGGAAGACGAGATCTATCATCGTCTTCGAGAGGTTGGTCTGCGTATCGAGATAGGTACGGACGCCGTACAGCGCGCGCATGGCGCCGGGGATGACATTCTTGCTATCGAGTCGCTTGGTCATGTTGTTTGCCTTTCGGTGGATGTGAGTGCCTCGGCCGTGAACCGCCGCAAGCGCACAGGATGAGAACCGGACGTGCATTGAGATGCACCAAAGCACCGCGCGACGGCGCCGGCTGCCTATACGTTGGAATAGGCTGCACTCACCTACGGTGCCGTAGCCATCGGGCAGCCTTGTTGAGATTGTCGTGACATCGGCAGCGGCGATCCTTGCCCGTCACGGCAACCTCCAGGAAAGACGATCCCATGAAGCTCTACTACAGCCCGCTGGCGTGCAGCCTGGCCGATCACATCGCACTGGAAGAATCGGGCGCTTCGTTCCAACGTGAGGCTGTCGATCTCAAGACCAAACAAACCGCGTCCGGCAACGACTTCATCGCCATCAACCGCAAGGGCTTCGTTCCGGCGCTGGTGCTGGACAGCGGCGAAACGCTGACGGAAAATGTCGCCGTACTGGACTGGATCGCTTCGCAATATCCGGCGCTTGGCCTGGCCGGGCCGCTCGGTCGGACGCGACTGCTGGAGGCGCTGACCTTTGTGTCGACCGAAGTCCATCGCAGCTTCCGGCCGATGTGGAGCATGGAAGACGAAGCGGAGAAGGCCAGGACGCGTCTCGCTATCACCGAACTGCTCAGGTTCTTTGCCGACGATCTCGCCAGCGATTATCTGTTCGGCGATCAGCCGACCGTCGCCGACTTCTACCTGTTCGTCATGTTGCTGTGGTCGGTCAAGTTCGGCGTCACCGTTCCTGCGCCGCTTGTGGCGCTTCACGACCGCATGCTCGGCCGCCCGGCCGTGCAACTGGCGATGATGCATGAAGGCCTGATCTGAACATTCTTGGCGCGGCGGGCGAGCGCCGGTCGCGTATTCCAAAGCAGTGGACCAAGGCCGCGCTATCGCGCCGGTCCCGGAAGGAAACATCATGCGCATCGATACCCTGCACCCGGTAACGTCCCGCCGCCTTCAAGTGATCGCTGACAGCGCCACGCTGGAGGCCGCGGCCCTCGCATTCTCGGCGGCCCATATTGGCCTGCTTATTGTCTGCGACGCCGATGGCACGGCCACCGGCATCGTCAGCAAGTCCGATCTTATCCGCCATCTGCCGGCGGGTGGTTCGGGGGCGCCGGTCACCTCATTGATGAGCCGTTCCATCGTGTCCTGCGCGCCCGGCGACGATCTGCGCGACGCCTGGCGCGTCATGGCAAAGGGCAATCTGCAGAACATGCCGGTGCTGTCGGCCGATTCGAAACCGCTCGGCGTGCTCGACATCCGCGACGCCATGAAAGTGCTGTTCGAGGAGGAAGAACTCCAGGAACACCTGCTGGCGAACTATGTGGCCGGCGTCGGTTACCAGTGAGCGCTGTTAAATTCAGGCAACCCTGGTCTCGACGAGGTCGACCACGGGCGTGTCGGCGGGAATGGTGAAGCGGAAGATCGCGCCGCCGTCCGGATGGTTCGAGGCCGCGATCGTTCCGCCGTGGGCCGAGATGATCGACTGGCAGATCGCAAGGCCGATCCCGAGGCCGTTGTCCTTGGTGGTGAAGAAGCCCTCGAACACCTGTGCCAGATGATCCTCCGCGATGCCCGCGCCGGTGTCCTGAATGGAGAACACAACGCCGTCGCTGTCGTGAAGCGATGTCGCAAGGAATATCTCGCGCCGTCTCTGCTCGGACGGCTTCATCGCCTGGATGCTGTTGACGATCAGATTGACCACGATCTGCTGCAACTGGATGCGGTCACCGAAAATATCGGGCAGCGTCGGATCGAGTTCGACATTGATGGTGACCGACTTGTCGTCGCTCTCGTGACGCAGGAACACCAGGCACTGCCGGATCACGTCGTTCAGATTGAGCCGGATCCGCGACGGCGCGCGCTTGCCGGCCATGTCCTGGATGCGGCCGATGATGTCATTGGCGCGCTGCGCGCTCTCGGCAATGCGTGCCGCCAGTTGCGTCGCCTTCTCCACATTGGGCTCGGCCCGCGACAGCCAGCGCAGGCTGGTCTGCGCGTTGGTCAGGATCGCCGACAGCGGCTGCTTGATTTCATGCGCGATCGAGGTGGTCATTTCGCCGAGCGTTGAGAGCCGTGCCGCATGGGTGAAATCCGCCTGCACCTGGCGCAGCCGCGCCTCGGCCTGCAGCCGCGCGGTATTGTCGACCATGATGATGATCGTGGTATCCAGCCGTTCCCCTGGGACGGGGAAGGTGACCAGCAGGAGAACGTCGCGAAGCCGGCCGTCCAGCGTCCTGACCTTGAGTTCTTCGACGTAATTCCTGACGCCGGCGAAGTGGGCGAGCATCACCCGTCTCCCGGACCCCGGCGTTCCCGCAAAAACATAGCTGATAGGCCCGGTCAGCTCCGAGCGGTCGCTGGCGCCGAACAGCGCGATGGCTTCCTTGTTGACCTCGGACACCAGTACGATTTCGCAGGCCAGATCGACCAGTTCCGGATGCGCCTCGGAATAGGCGGCCATGTCGGTGACGCCGGCCTCCCTGAGGCGATCGAAAATCCGGCCAGCGGCCCGCGCATCGATCTGCCAAACGGGAAGCGGCAGCGACGAGATCAGGTTGCGGTAGCGATCCTGGCTGGCCTCCAGTTCGCGCACGGCGCTGGGCGCGTTCAGCGTCCCGTTGACGTAGACGAACACCGTATCCGCGCAGCGCGGATCGGCGGCGCGCCAGCCCGTCAGTTCGACGTCGCGCAGCGCGCCGAGCGACGGGATCAGGCGCGTTTCGGCCTCGGCGTCGGTCTTGGCCGCGAGCGCCACCAGCAGGTCGCCGAGCATGGCGCGGCTGTCTTCCGGCCAAAGATTGGCGATCGGCCGGGCCAGCAGCCGATCCAGATCGTCCAGCAGCCCGAACTGGTGGATTGCTTCTTCGTTGATGTCGATGATCCGCACCTCGGCCAGCATCCGCTCCAGCCGGTCCTGATGCCATTCGGGAATCTCGGCAGCGTCGCCGGCCGCATCGATGCCTGCCAGCAACGATCGTGCGCGATGGATATTGAATTGCCAGCACGCCGCGCGCTTTTGCGGACGCACGGCGGCGGCGTCCTTGATCGCCTGGCTGACAATGTCGGGGGCCTTGGCGGCGCTGTATTCGACAACGTCAAGCGGCGCGCCGTCGTCGTCCAGGCGCACATGGTAGCGCGCCGTGGCGATCACTTCGGTTCCGTGGAGCGGCCGCCGCCGCACGGTGCCTTGCCATTTGCCGGCCTGCAGGAGCTTCCGCCACAGTTCGCCGCCGCTGTTCGGCTCGATCGTGAAGTTCTTCACGTTTCGGCCGGTCATCGCTTCGGCCATCCAGCCGTACAGCGATTCCGAGGCCGGGTTGCAGTACCGCACGTTGCCGTCGAGGTCGTAGACGATGACGCTTTCGGATGCGTAGTGCGCCAGCTCCATCATGCCGCAACTCCCCTCGACGAGAGGGCCGGCGGGCGCCCGTCGCTCAGACCGCGTGGCCGCGCGCGCCGCGGCTGAAAGCCGCGATCAGATGCCGGTGCAAGACCTGGTCGTCGATCGGTTTGCTCAGGAAGGCCAGCGCCCCGGACCGCTGCACCCGTGCGCCGATTTCGGGATCGGTCTGGGCGGACATCACAATGACCGGCAGCTTCGCGTCGATTGCAGCCAGGTGCTGGACCAGACCGATCCCGCTCAGACCCGGCATGTTCAGGTCGGTTATCACACAGTCGAAACGCCCGGTCGCATGAGCGGCGAAAAAGCTCTCCGCGCAGTCGAATACCTCGCTGCCGAAGTCGAATACTTCGCACAGTTCGGCCAGCGCCTGCCGCAGGGCGAGGTCGTCGTCGACGATGGCGATCAGGGGGACGTGGGCCAAACTGCATGCTTTCGGGCGGCGTGGCGCCGCTGAAACACTGATCAATCCGCTCAATCATCGATCGTTCCTAGCTATACGAAAGGTTAGCCCGCGGGCGCTTCGCGCATGTCGGCAGGAATGGATTGCCAGGCGCGAACCAGGTGCGGCACGAACGGCGTGCGCATCTTCTTCATCATACTGCTTCGGTGAAGTTTTACCGTGACTTCGGTGATGCCGAGGTCGAAAGCGATCTGCTTGTTGAGCGCGCCGGCGACCACGGCCTTCATGACCTGCCGCTCGCGCGGGGTCAGCGTTGCAAACAGCGAGATGTTGGCGCGTGCAGCGAGCTCCTCGCCGCGCTTGGCCGTGTCCACGGCGATGGCCCGGGCCACAGCGTCGAGCAGCGTCTGGTCGCGCACCGGCTTGGTGAGGAATTCGACGGCGCCAGCCTTCATGGCCTGCACGGTCATCGGAATATCGCCGTGCCCGGTGAGGAAGATGATCGACGCCGAAGTGCCGCTGGCAGCCAGCCGGCTCTGGAAGTCGAGGCCGCTGAGCCCGGGCATCCGGACGTCGAGGATCAGGCAGCCCGGCCGGTCCAGCACATTCGCGTCCATCAGCTCCTGGGTCGACGCAAATCCGGCCGATTCGATGCCGACCGACTGCAACAATTCGCACAGCGACAGCCGGACCGCATCGTCGTCATCCACTACCAGCACCAGCGGCTCCTGATGCGCATTGCCTTGTTCGAGGCTCATGTCTTTTTCTCCATGGCAATCCGGCGTGCGCTGGTCTTGACGGCTGCGATCCGCGAACTCTCGCGCCCGGCGCCGCGGTCATCCAGCCACGCGTCGACATCGTTGCGAAATTCCGCCGGGGCCTGGAAGCCGTTCGCCAGATCCAGCAGCGAGGTTCGGGCCATTTCATCGCGCATGCTGTTCTCCGCACGCAGCATCACGGCGTGAACACCGCAGTCATGGCGCTCGATCCAGCCCGGCGGCCGGCCGTCGAACAGGAGGCATTTGCGGCGGATGTCCTTGCAGTCGAACAATCGCTTGCCGCCGTCGATCGCGTCGACGATGTCGAGCACCGTTATGTCCTGGGGCGGGCGGGCGAGCCGGTAACCCCCGTTGATGCCGCTGGTCGACGCGACCAGGCCGGCTTTCTCCAGCTTCGGAAGGATCCTGGCTAGCAGGGCGGGCGAAATGCCCTGCAGGTCGGCCAGATCCCGGCTGCTCACCGGTTTGGCGCGCGGATGGACCAGCCAAATGATGCAATGGATGCCGTATTCGACCGATGCGCCATAGAGGCTGGGGCCGCCGGGATCGGCAGCCTGTCGCTTGTTTCGGGCGATTCTAGCGGGTCTGTCCATAACGCCTCGGATAGCGGTGCGCGTTAGGGATTGGTAGGTTCAAGAATGGCTGATTGCAGTGGACCATGTCCGCCAGCACCGCGGCGTCGCGCCATGGCGATGCCAAAGGCCATGCCTTTGCCGATGGCGCAGCGCACCGACGGCTAGTCGGCAATGCGGCGCGGCTGGGGCCTGGGTCTGTCGGGCGAGGGTGATTGCCGGACGGCGATGTTTTCGTCAGCCCACCCTGCACCAAAGGATAGGAGACGGACGCCCGTCGCACAATGGCTCTCATCCCCACCGCTCCGGCATGTTCGGGTCA